>Ga0181526_10002351_pt1 | contig 16577 bp, 16 predicted proteins | sample PEATcosm2014_Bin_35_FD_119750 | JGI IMG/M metagenome (GOLD analysis project Ga0181526, IMG submission 119750) | Peatland microbial communities from MTU Mesocosm Facility, Houghton, MI, USA - PEATcosm2014_Bin06_30_metaG | ecosystem: Environmental > Terrestrial > Soil > Wetlands > Peat | place...
CCCGACCGATGCCCGTACGTCGAAGCCCTTACCGAGATACTTCTCGATCGTCTTCGCCTTGGCGGGGGACTCGACGATCACCAGTGATTTGCTCATTGCCATCCTTATTACCTAAACCACTCTACCTTGTCCGGCCTTGTTCAGCCTCGTTCAACCTTGCCCGGCCTGTTTGACTCGCAAGCGCTGTCTTTCGATTCAGCCCTGAGCAGCCCGGATTCAGCCCGCGCGCCCGGCCGCTCTCCGTTTCCGGGAAGAAATCACCCGCAAGTGTTGCACACTACCACGGAACACCGTTCCGTTTCCACTCGCCCTTGAATAGAATGCGTCCGGAGCTTCGCGGCCACTGGGCAATTCTCAAGGCCATGGGCCTGCGCCTGGCCGTCGAGCGCGTCCGCGCCGCCTGAATCGCGGGTCGGTAAATCGAGCCCTGTATCCGTCTTCCACCTTTCGGTTTACCGCATGCAACCTTTGCGCCGTAGCCGCGGAGAATGACGCCAATTAGCATAGTTCAGATGCTGAAAAGGGGAAGCCGTTGCGAAATGTGTGCTGGGTCGGCCCACGGCTATCGATAAGAGGCTTGAGGAATAGGTATATGAAGCGTCCTGGTTTGTTCGTTGTTGCTGTTCTGGCGTTCGGCCTTGGCGGTGCGGCCCGGTGCAGTGCGGACAGCCTGATCGTCAACGGGTCGTTCGCGCTCCCGAATGTGGGCGCCAGCTGGGGCATGTTCGCCAATGGGTCGGTGCCGGGCTGGTACACGACCGATCCCGCCGGCGACATCGAAATCGACAACCCGGTGGTATTTGGCGGAGGTTCCTCGGCATACGCGGGCAACCAGGGTGACCAGAGTTTAGAGGTGAATGCCTACAACCCTGAAGACGTATATCAGACCGTTACCGGTCTGACAGCCGGTCAGACCTACATGCTCTTTTGGGCTTACGGCGACCGCCCCGACTCAGGCGATGAGGAGCTTCAGGTCTTCTTCACGCCGACCACGAGCCTCGTGGGCGCCACCCCCGTGGCTACCGACTACGACAACCTGAACGGCAGCAACTCCATGGTGCTTTGGACCCCGAATTCAGTGATCGTGACCGCGACCGGCGCGACCGAGGTCTTGAGTTTTGATGGGTTGAACGTCAGCGGAACGGGAAACAACGGCGGCATCTCGTATGGCAATGAGATCGACGCCGTGTCCCTAACGGCCACCGCTCCCGAGCCTTCCACGCTGCTGTTCTTCGCTACGGGCCTCGGTTTGCTCCTCATGGCATGGCGCAGACAAAGGGTTTTGCCAGTCTTTACCCGGCGGTGACCGGATTGCACAGTCAGCTCCTACATTGAGAGAATCCCGGGTTCCGTCCGTTGCGGCCAACCATGCCAAGCGCGACTGGCGAAGCTGACCACGGCCTTTGGCGGCGTTCAAACCGTGGTAAATAAACCTGCCCTTACTCAACCCAGCTCTACGGTACCTTATTCGAACAAGGCAATCCCCGAGCTTCTCGGCCTCTCCCCCATCCTCAAGGCAATGGGCCGTCGGCTTCCGGCTTTGAGCGCTGCTTGTTGCTTGCGCGTCTACCTTGATGGGAGCTACCTGCGGGCGTGAGCGGGCGGCTCAAGCTGGTAACCTGAATCCTGAGAGAGACTCCGCAAGAGAGGCCGGCCCGGACCGCCGGCGAGCGTGGGCATGGCAGAGTTCGTCATCAAGTTGGCCGATGAGCGTGGACGGGTGCAGGAGCAGGTGCAGACGGCGGCCACGGCGGAAGAATTGCGGGCGCGGTTTGTCCACGCGGGCTACCACGTCTTCAACGTGCGGGCTCGGACGGGGTTTGCCGGATTGAAGCGGCGCAAGGTCAAGCTGGAGCAGTTTCTGATCTTCAACCAGCAGTTTCTGACGCTGATCCGGGCGGGGCTGCCGATTCTGGGCAGCTTGCAGATGCTGGCCAAGAACCAGAGGAATGCCAATTTTGCCGCCCAGTTGGACGACGTGCAAGCACGCGTGAAGACGGGCGAGGCGCTTTCGTCGGCCTTCGAGGCGCAAAGCGGCTTTCCGGTAATGTACACGACCACGCTGCTGGCCGGGGAACGCTCGGGCAACCTGCTGGAGGTGCTGGAGCGATACGTGAACTTTCAGCGGGTTTCGCTCACTTTCAGGAAGAAGCTGATCACTTCGCTGATTTATCCGTGCGTGCTGCTGACCCTGGTGACGGCGCTGGTGCTGTTCATGTTCGCCTATGTGGTGCCGCAGTTTGCCGAGCTGTATGACCAGCTTGGCTCCAAGCTGCCGGCGATGACCATGGCGCTGCTGAGCTTCAGTAAGTGGCTGAATCACAATCTGCTGTGGATTGCGCTGATTGTGCTGGCGGCGGCTGCGGCAATATACCGCTTTGCGACGACCGAGCGGGGCCGGGATTTTATGGACGGCTTCAGGATACGGATGCCGGTCTTCGGCAAGATCTGGTTGAAGTACCAGGTGGCGCTGTTTGCGCGGACGCTCTCTACGCTGCTGACGGGAGGATTGCCGCTGGTGCCCTCGCTGGAGACGGCGGCGCGGTCGATCTCGTCGCGCAGGGTATCAAAGGCCGTAGTCAGCTCGATCGGGACGGTGCGCGAGGGCAAGAGCCTGGCCGAGTCGCTGGAGCAGACCAAGGTCTTTCCCGACCTGGCGGCGGAGATGATTACGGTGGGCGAGCAGACGGGCGCGCTGCCGGCGATGCTGAACTCGGTGGCGGAGTTCTTCGAGGAGGACGTGGCGACGGCGCTCACCGCGTCTCTGGCGCTGATTGAGCCGTTGATTCTTATCATCATGGGCGTGGTTGTGGTCTTCATTCTCATCTCGCTTTACCTGCCGATCTTTTCGCTGGGATCGACGGGTGCGGCACAGGGGTAAACGGGCATGGCCGAGACAATACTCATTGCGCCTCCGCTGCCTGCAGGCCAGGACGAACGGGCACAGGCCGAAGCGCTGGCGCGGCGCTATCACGCCGAGTTCGTTGATCTCAAGAACTTCAAGATCCAGCACGACCTGCTGCGCACGGTGCCGGTGGAGCTGATGTTCCGCTATAACTTTGTGCCCATCGAGCAGCAGGAGGACGCGCTGGTGATTGCTGTGAGCGACCCGTCGCGGCTGATGGTGCTGGATGAGATTGCCGGGTTGCTGGCGCACCGGATTGTGGCGCGGGTGGCGACGCTCTCGCAGATTACCGATCTGCTTAAGAAGACCGAGCAGTCGCAGCGCGTGCTGGACGAAGCCAGCGAGGGGCTGACCTTCGACGTGCTGACGGGCGAGGACAGCTCGGACGAGAATATCTCCATCGAGAAGCTGACCAGCGAGGAGGACATCAGCCCGATTATCCGGCTGGTGGATACCACCATCTTCACGGCGCTGGAGCGGCGAGCCTCGGATATTCATATCGAGACCAACGACGACTCGGTGGTGGTGAAGTACCGCATCGACGGAGTACTGCAGGCGGCGATGGCGCCCATCGCGCGGGAGCACCACTCGACGATTCTGAGCCGCATCAAGATCATGAGCGAGCTGGACATTGCCGAGCGGAGGGTGCCGCAGGACGGGCGCTTCCGGGTGCGCTACAAAGGTCGGCTGATCGACTTCCGCGTCTCCATCATGCCGACGATTCACGGCGAGAACGCCGTGCTGAGGGTGCTGGACAAGGAGTCGATGAGCGAGAAGTTCAAGCACCTGACGCTGGACGTGGTGGGCTTTGCCGAGGAGGACCTGAAGCGGTTTCGGCGCTACATTCGCGAGCCCTACGGCATGGTGCTGGTGACCGGGCCGACAGGGTCGGGCAAGACGACCACGCTGTACGCCGCGCTGAACGAGATCAAGAGCGACGAGGACAAAATCATCACTATCGAGGACCCGGTGGAATACCAGATCCGCGGCATCACGCAGATTCCGGTGAACGAGAAGAAAGGGCTGACGTTCGCGCGCGGGCTGCGGTCGATTCTGCGCCACGATCCCGACAAGATTCTGGTGGGCGAGATACGCGACAACGAGACGGCGCAGATTGCCATCAATTCGGCGCTCACCGGGCACCTGGTGTTTACTACTGTCCACGCCAACAACGTGGTGGACGTGCTGGGGCGGTTTGTAAACATGGGAGTGGAGGTTTACAACTTTGTCTCGGCGCTGAACTGCATTCTGGCGCAGCGGCTGGTAAGGACCAACTGCGAATACTGTTCGCGCACGGTTTTTTACGGCGACGACGTTTTGCTGGCCTGCGGAATGGATCCGGCCGAGTGGCGGGGCTTCGGCTTCCGCGAGGGGACAGGTTGCATGGAGTGCGGAGGCACGGGCTACCGGGGCAGGACGGCGATTCACGAACTGCTGGATTTAACCGACCCCATCCGGGAGATCATCTTGGAGAAGAAGCCGACATCGGAGGTGCGCAAGCTGGCGCGGAAAGAGGGCATGACCTTTCTGCGCGAGTCGGCGCTGGAGCGCGTTCGGCGGGGGATAACGACGCTGAAGGAAATCAACAAGGTTACGTTCATAGAGGCTTCGCGCTGATGAGTTCGGTGACGAGCAAAGGCGGTTCGAAGGCGGGCGGGCGTCCGCCGGCAGCGGTAGAGGTTGCGCCCAAGGGAGTGCTGGCGGCGGCTTTGCCGGGGCCGGGGCAAGCGCCGGCCTACGCTTTTCAGCCGCTGCCTGAGGGCGTCGTGATGCCGGGGATCGGCGAGCCGAATCTGAGGGCACCAGAGGAGGTGGCGGCTGCGATCCGCTCGACGCTGGGGCAGGTATCCCCGCGCACCCGCTCCGTTACGCTGGTGGTGCCGGATACCGCGGTGCGCGTCTTTGTGCTGGACTTCGATTCCCTGCCCTCCAAAGCGGCCGAGGTCTTCCCGGTGCTGCGCTTCAGGTTGCGCAAGATGATTCCCTTCGACGTGGAGCATGCGGGACTAAGCTACCAGGTGCTGGTGGAGAACAAGGACGAGTGCAAGGTACTGGCGGCTGTGCTGCCGGGGCCGGTGCTGGCGGAGTATGAGGACGCCGTTCGCGCCGCCGGCTACGAGCCGGGCGCGGTTCTGTCGTCGTGCCTGGCTGCCTTGGAGGCCATCGATCCCATGCAGGCCGTGCTGATTGCCAATCTGAGCTCCCAGGCGCTGACCACTTGCATCGCCAACGGGCAGGATCTGCTGCTGTATCGCACGCTCGACCTGCCCGCCGACCCCGGACTGCGGCTGCAAGAGGTGCAGCGCGGCATCGCCGTGGCCTCAGCCTACTATGAGGACAAATTGGGCGTCAGCCCCCAGCAGCTTCTTTATGCCGGCAACTATGGAACGCAGTTCGATGGGGTCAATTACGGCGGCGTGGATGCCTTCGCATTGTGGCTCGACGACCCGGAACTGACCGTGGTCGATCTGGCGCCCCGGCCTGAGACCGGGGCGGTAACTGCGCTTGGACAGACGAGCATCGCCGGCGTGGCCGGCGCTCTGGCGGGGGCAAGATAATGCGGATCGTTCTCAATCTCGCCAGCCGCCCGTTCGCCGATCTGGGGCCGGCGATCAAGCGCTTGCGCATCGCCATGGGCTTGCTGGCTTTGGCCTCGATCGGATTCGGACTGGGACTGCGCGCCTTCGACCAGAAGGCCGAGGAAGCCCGCGCGCGCGACCACTCGCTGGATGGCCAGATCGCCCGTGTCACCCAGGAACGGCAGGGATACCAGATCATGATGGCCCAGCCGGCCAACGCCCAGTTGCTTGAGCAGGTTGGCACGCTCAACCGGCTCTTCGATGAGAAGGCATTCAGTTGGACGCTGGCCATGGAAGACCTGGAAAGCGTATTGCCGGGTGGCGTGCAGGTATCCACCATCGAGCCGGTGCGCGCCAAGGATGGTCACATCGCCCTGCGCCTGCGCGTGATTGGGCCGCGGGATCGAGCCGTGGAGCTGGTGAGGAACCTGGAGCACTCGAAGCGGTTTCTGTTGCCGAGGATTGTGGGCGAGAACGCCGAGTCGAGCGGCGGGCCCGGCGAGCGCCTGGAGCCGGTGAGCGCCTCGAATCGAGTGGACTTCGATTTGCTGGCCGAGTACAACGCGGCATTGCCCGGAGAACGCAAAGCGGCAAGGAAACCGTCGCCTGCCAGCAGAGATTTCGGCGGCCAGCCTGCGCCGCGCACGGCTCATCCTCATCCCGGCCCTGTTTTCATTCCAGCTCAGCGTCCGGGCCAGGCAACAGGTCCAGCCCAGTTCCGTGGGCCGGGACGACCGCCCTATACCGGCTCGCCGCAGCCCAACGTTTCACCCAATCCCGCGCCCGGAGGCCCGCAATGAGCGACCTTTCGTCCTCCACCCGGCGCGAGCGACTGACCTCCCCGCTCACCTGGCACTATGCCGGATTCGCCGTGCTGCTGGCGCTGACTATCGGATTGGCTGTTCGCCTGGGGCTGGATTGGGCCGCGACGAATGGCCGCTCCAGCGATGCCCTGGCCGGGAAGCAGGTTGAGCTGAAGGCCCTGGATCTACAAACCGCCCCCCTGCGCGGCCTGGAAGAGCGTGTGGAAGACTCCCGCTCCAAGATGGAGGCTTTCTATGCCAAGCGCATCCCGCCGAACTACTCCTCGATCGCCGAGCGCATCGGAGAACTTCAGGTCAAGTCGGGCGTGCGGCTGTCCAGGGTTCAATACACACAGGGTCCTCCCGGCTCGGAATTGACTGAAATCTCGATGGACGCCGGCATCAGCGGCGCATATCCCGAGATCATGCGCTTTGTCAACAGCCTGGAGCGCGACCAGACCTTCCTCGTGATCCGTGCAATGGCTCTCACCGGGCAACAGGGCGGACTTGTGAACCTGCGGCTGCGGGTCTCCACCTGGCTGCGGCCGGCCGATGCTGCCGCCAGCGGCTTGCCGCCGACTCCAGAGGCTGGCGAACCAGCCCCCGCGCCCGCGGAATCCTCCAACGGCGGAAAGGAGGGCGAATAGCCATGGCCCTTCGCCTGGGAACGGAGAACAAGCGCCAGGTTTATCTCGTCGTTGCGCTGTTCGCGGTTATCGTCCCGGCCGCGGCTTGGGAGCTTCACGACTACTTTACCGAGCCTTCCGCGCCGGTTCGATCCACAGCGCCTCTTCAGGCTCAGTTGCGGAACGCCGCGGCCTCGGCTGGTCAAGGAGCGGCCGGTACATCCGCGTCCGCCGGGCAGAATCCGCAAGGAAGCGGGGCGCAGAAGCTCACCAACGCCGGTCTCGACCCCACGCTGCACTTCGACAAGCTGGCCCAGAGCGAAGAGGTGGAGTACGAGGGGACGGGCAGGAACATCTTCTCGGCTGCATCGGCGCCGGTGCAGATTGAGGTTCCCGTCAAGAGCGCGCGCTACAGCGAGCCAGGCGTGACCGCGGCACAGGCGGCGGTGGCTGAGCGGCCTCAACCGCCTGCCATCGATCTGAAGTACTTCGGTTACTCCCAGGCCAGGGACAAGTCGCTCAAAGCCTTCTTCGTTCACGGGGAGGACATCTTCATGGCCAAGACCGGCGAGATTGTCGATCATCGCTACAAGGTGGGGGCAATCCAGCCTGGCAGCGTTCAGGTGACCGACCTGGGCTACAACAACACGCAAACCCTGCCGTTGACGGCGAACTGAGTCCTTCCCCGATGAGAAGCCCCGAGTCAACGCGCCGTTGCAAGCCCTCCGAGGAGGGATACATCCTGATTGCGGTCATCTTCATGCTGGCGATCCTCGTGATCGCTCTGGCGGTTGCCGCGCCGGTTGTCCGGAAGGATATTCAGCGCGACCGCGAGATCGAGACCATGCACCGGGGCAAGCAGTATGTTCGCGGCATCAAGATGTACTACAAGAAGTTCGGCGCTTATCCGCCCACCGTCGATGCGCTGGTCAATACCAATGAGATACGCTTCCTGCGCAAGAAGTACATTGATCCGACCACGGGCAAAGACGAGTGGAAGATCATCCGCTTTGGCCAGAACAAGACGCAGACGCTGGGATTCTTTGGCCAACCCATCGGCGGCGGAGCGCTGGCTGGCACCGGGCCGGGCGCGAATGGGCCAAACCCCTCCACGGGCATGTTCAACTCTCCGCCCAGCAGCGATTCGACTTCGGGCACGGCCAGCAATGGTTCGACATCCGGCTCTGCAAGCGACCAGACCGCCGCCAGCGGGACACCCGCCACTCCCGGCGCCGGCACAGGCGGCGCTTCCGGCGGCAGCACCGGCCCCAATGCTGCCGCCGGCAGCTCGGCCTTTGGAACCGGGACGGGCCAGACCTTCGGCGGCGGGGGAATCATCGGCGTATCGCCCGGCAGCCCCAAGCAGTCGATCCTGGTATACAAGAAGAAGAATCACTATAACGAGTGGGAGTTTTTCTACGATCCGATTGCGGATCAGATGATGCAGGGAGGCAACACCGGGATGATCGGCCAGCCTGCCAGTTCTACGACCACGCCGATCGGCACGAATCCAGGCTCGAACGGCGCTCCCACGGTCCCGCCGGCGCCCGCGCCGCAGCAGCCAACGCCCACACCGCAGCAGCCGCAATAGAGAGTTCGGAGTCTTCCCGGGGGAAGGCCACCCCGCTAGAGCAGCCAACGAAGACAAAAGGCCCGCCCTCGCATAGGGGATGGGCCTTTCTTGAACAGCGGATCAAAGTGCAATGCGCGGCCGATCGGGCTTGTCAGACGCTGAAGGAGGAGCCGCAGCCGCAGGTGCTCTTCACCTGGGGATTGTCGAACTTGAAGCCGGCGGCTTCGAGGGTCTCGATGTAATCGACTGTGCAACCGTTCAGGTACATCAGCGATGTGGCGTCGACGAATACCTGCAAGTCGCCGAATTTGAAAACCTTGTCCATCATGCCGCTCTGGTTCTCGAAGGCCATGGAGTATTGGAATCCGGAACAGCCACCGCCCACCACGCCGACGCGCAGACCGGCGGGAAGGGGATCCTGGGTAGCCATGATCTCTCGAACCTTGGCAATGGCCTGCGGGGTCAGGGTGAGGGGGGCTTTCTTTTCGGTTTCCAGTGCGGGTTGAGCGGTTGCTGTGGCCATGACGTCTCCCAAATCGTGGAATGCTTGCCGTTATCCGTAACTGTACTTCGCCGGGGCCCAGGACACAAGTCCGAAAAGCTCCCACGTCTCATAGGATGCAGCCGCAGACCGGAAAGTCGCAGGATCGACTCCCCATTTGAGGGATGCAAGAGCAGAGCGAGGGGTGCTATCCCCTAGATAGTGCCTGTCCAAACTTATGGAACGGCAGCGAGGGGAGCGGAACCATGAGGTCAAGGAATGTGTTCGGCGTATTCAAGCGGCTAGCGACGCAGCGATCGGGAGAACCAGCCCGGTCCCTTGGGGTTGTAGAGAAGAACGGGCTGTACTTTGTTGTCGCTCTCGACCTTGGAACCGCCAAAGCCTTCAGGCTTCGCCTGGCCTGGCCCGGTTTTCTCTCGCAACGCTGACCGCCCTATGAGTGTGAACAGGCCTTGGTTTCATCTCTGATTTCTTGCCAGGGCGGGTGGTGCAATTGAACTGGGGGGCTGACAAGCTGGCTACCCCGCAAGGATGCCGGTGATTTCCGTCACGACACGCGGTGTGATTCGGGGCTAAGATAGTCAAAAGTGCGGCCCCTCTACTCACGAGACCGCGATTCCTTAACGGACTCGCCGGTATCTGGGACCAAAAAGTCCTTTGGAGGTGGGGTATGACAGGATTTGTTCCGGTAATGTGGTCGGTATGGGGTGCGTTGGTTCTGCTGGTGATCCTCCTCAAGGTGTATTCCGGGAGGCTCACCCGCGACGAGGATGACCAGATCATCCTGGACGAATCGTTCGATAACGTCAGGGTTGAGCAGGCCGCCATCGCGGCAAAGGTGGCCAAAGTGGAACCCGTGGTGCGGATAGCCCTTTGGCTGGCCGCGGCGGCTTCGGTGGTGGTCGCCGGATACTACGTCCGGGACATTTTGCTCAATCTGCACCTGATCGGCTAGCACGCCGAGGCCATGACGCAATCGCACCAGCTGGCAGGAGCTATTTGAGCATCTGCCAGCCGGTGCGGATCTCACGTTAAGCCCGGAGACCCAAGCTCCGGATCGCGGCTACTCGACCTCCTGCTTGGCGCGGTAGCCGTCGCGAGCGATGATGTCGTACTTGAGCTGTCTCTGTTTCTCGTCCTGCATCCGCAAGGGGTGTCCCTCGTCATCGACCAGTTCCACGCGCAGCTTCCGATAGGTGCCATCCTGCTTGGCGTTGGTGGGGCGGTAGATCAGCTGATATTTCGATCGGATATTCTGGTTGACTTGCTTGAAGATGTCTGGCAGCTCCCCCGCAAATCGCGGTTCAAACCACATGCCGCCGGTGAGCGAGGCAAAAGTCTTCATCTCGTTGTCGGCCTGGAGGTTCTCCATATCGCGGATGCCGCCCCCCATGCCCCCGCGGCCTTCGGTCATCGCGCGCATGGCCCCGCCGGTTGAGATGGTAAAGATGGTAATGTCCTGCGTGGCCTTGACCTTCTTCAGTATCTTGTCGAGGGTGAGCTTGGACAGGGTATCGCGCCCGGAAGCGATAACCACGATGTACTTGCGCCCCTCGATCCGCTCCAGCCGGTCGATGCCCTCGTAGAGCGCATCGAAGAGGTTGGTCTCTCTGAAGCCGGGGATGCGGAGCGAGTTGATAGCCTCCAGGAGCTGGGTCTTGTCCTGGGTAAAGTCGGAGACGATCTGGGTGCGCATATCGAAGGTCATCATGGCCACGTAATCCTGGGGCCGCAACTGCTGCGCAAACGCGAAGGCGGTGTTGCGCATGTCGCTGATGGACCACCAGCTGGTGGAGGCAAACTCGCAGATCAGCAGAGCCGTGATGGGCGCCTCGACGCGCTTGAAGCCGGAGACCTTCTGCAGAACTCCATCCTCGTAGACGCGGAAGTTCTCAGGCTTGAGGCCGGGGACAAACTCGTGGGTCTTCTCCAGCAGGACGCCCACATCGACGCTGACCTCGGGAACCTCGATGCGCAGCGAAACGGGACTCAACCCTTCGGGATTCTTGACCTTGGGCTCGGCCGGAGCCGGCGGCGGCACATCCGCGGGCACATCCTTCTTCTTGGGTAGGGCGATAACGCCGGAGTCCGCGCCAGGACCGCCCGCGTCGGGCGCGGCCTGATCGGGCTGCTGGGGCTGAGAAACTGCCTGTGCGCGGGCAAGCGGGGCGAACGCCAGAGCGGCCAATAGAAGGAACCAGCCGGCAAGCGGGAAACGGCGAACGGGGAGACGGGACGGGAACTTCCGGAGTACTGCGGGCATGGCGACCTCTGTGTGTAACAGCATACGGGAAGACAGCTTTCGGCTGCCAAGGCTGTACTCTTATAGACGTGGAAACCTGCCTGAGGAGAACCAAGATACGCCCGGCTGTCGCGGCTAGAGCGCTGGGCATGGCGCTGCTTGTTCTGGCTGTGCTGTTGTGCCGCGACCCGCTGGCGGCACAGACCGCTGTCGCTGCTGCTGGGCCTCCGCCCTCCAGCGGCGGGTTTTTCCCGGTCAGCGAGGTGCGGCGCGGCATGACCGCGACCGCCTGGACGGTTTTTACGGGGAACAAGCCCGAGCCGATGCAGGTTGAGATTCTGGGCGTGCTGCGCGGGGCGCGCGGCCCCGGCCACGACATGATCCTGGTCCAACTGCACGGGGCCAAGCCGGAGTACACCGGCGTGGTGGCGGGAATGAGCGGCAGCCCAGTGTATGTTGGCAACCGGCTGCTGGGTTCGCTCTCTTACCGGATCGGCCAGTTCAGCAAGGATCCCATCGCCGGCATCACGCCCATCGAGCAGATGATGGAGGTGCGTGATTTACCCGTCGAAAGTTCAGAGATCAGGGGTCAGGGAGCAGAGATCAGGGGTCAGGGATCAGGGGTCAGCCGCACTGGCCGGGATGAGCTTCTAGCGCCGGGCCAGGAGCCGATTCAAGCGATGGAGACTCCGCTGGTGATGAGCGGATTCCGGCCGGAGGCGATTCGCCTTTGGCAGAAGCAGCTGGCCGGCACGGGCCTGGAAATGGTTGCCGCCGGAGGCATGGGCGGCTCGTCAAAACCCGCGCCGGCGCTGGACGCAAACCCCTCAGCCGCCGCAATAGCCAATATCGTGCCCGGCTCGGCGGTGAGCGCTCAACTGGTGCGCGGCGACCTCGAGATTGCCGCAACCTGCACGGTGACCTACGTTGACCCCAAGCAGCTCTTGGCCTGCGGCCACCCGATCTTGCAGGCTGGACCGGTTTCGCTACCCATGACCGCGACCGAAGTGGTGGCCACGCTGGCCTCGCCGTTGAACGCTTTCAAGATCGTCAACACAGGCGATGTGATCGGCGCATTTACCGAGGACCGCGACTCGGCGATTCGCGGCATCCTGGGCCTCAAGGCGCGGATGATTCCCGTGCATATCGCTGTCCACTCGGCCGGCGGCGGCGGAAAGATCGCCGGCGATGAAAGAAAGATCGACATCCAGGTGCTGGACCTGCCGTCGCTTACCCCCCAGGCTGTGCTGGTTTCTCTTTATGAGGCGCTGCTGGCAACCAATGAGAGCACCTTCGAGACCAGCTACCATGTGACCGGCAGTATCGGTCTGGAGGGACATCCGTCCTCCCCGCTCGATCTTTGGGTCTCGGCCGACGATCAAATGGCGTCCCCTTTGGAGACGGCGATGGTGGTGGGCGAACGGTTCGCCCGGCTTTACACGAACGGCGCTCGGCAGGGCGCAATACGCGGAATCGATCTCGATATTCAGGCAATTCCCCGGCGCCTCCGGGTAGAGTTGGAGGCCGCACGGCTGGTTTCAAACAATATTGCTCACGCCGGCGACCGGGTAGTGGTGGAAGCAACCATACGGCCCTGGCAGCAGGCGGCGCGCAATGTGCGGATTCCCATTACGCTGCCGGCGAGGCTGGGCGAGAGCAACCTGCGGCTGTTGATTTCAGACTCCGGTACGCTGGACCGGACTCTGGACCAGCCGCGGCAGTCCACCCGCCCAGCGGATCTGGAGACGGTGCTGGCGCAGGATCGGGCGCGGCACGCGGCAGACCGCATTTACGTGAGTCTGCTGGTGCCTGAAACGCAGGCCGGCATGGGCGGCCAGACGCTTACAAGCCTTCCGCTTTCAGTGGCCAATGCGCTGGAGCCGCTGCGCACCGCACAGGATGTGAATCTGAATGGGGAGTCGGCGGAGGTGGTAGGAGAGGCCCCGGCCGGAGGAGTCTTGAGCGGTTTTCAGATTCTCAATCTGCGCATTGAGGCGGGCGGCAGTTTAGAGTAAAGTGGAGGTAGGAATCTCTCCCGCCAACTTTCAGGCCGGCGTGCTGTGGGGAGTTTGCCGGCCTCCGTGACCCCCCTCAGCGAGGACTTCAGAACGAAGATGGCACTCATTCAAGGACTTGCAGTACACGCGGCGGGAGCTGAACTTTTGCCGTATCGCTACGATCCCGGAAAACTGGGCCCGCAGGAGGTGGAGATCGCCATTACCCACTGCGGCATCTGTCACAGCGATCTTCATCTGATATCGAACGACTGGGGTATCAGCCAATATCCGTTCATTCCCGGCCATGAGATTGTGGGCACTGTAGCGGCGGCGGGCGACGAGGTGCGATCGCTGCAAGTGGGACAGCGCGTTGGCCTGGGCTGGCAGTCGAACTCCTGCGGCGAGTGCGAGTGGTGCATGAGAGGCATGGAGAACCTTTGCCCCAAGGCGGAGGGGACTTGCGTCCACCGCCATGGCGGCTATGCGGAGCGCGTGCGGGCCAATGCCCGCTTCGTCATTCCGATCCCGGATGCCTTGAATAGCGAATACGCCGCGCCGCTGCTTTGCGGCGGCATCACGGTTTACAATCCGCTGCGCACCCATGGCGTGAATCCCTCATCCAGGGTGGGAGTTGTGGGCATCGGCGGACTGGGGCACATCGCCATCCAGTTCGCGCGCGTGTTTGGCGCGGAAGTGACAGCCTTTTCCACCTCCATGGCCAAGGAAGACGAAGTGCGGGCTATGGGCGCGCATCGCTTTGTGAACAGCCGCGAATCCAAGGCGCTGAAGGAAGTGGCGGGGAGTCTGGATTTTCTGTTGAGCACCGTCAACGCCGACCAGGACTGGGGAACTTACGTTCAAGCCCTGCGGCCCACTGGGACACTGTGCTTTGTGGGCGTCCCGCCGTCGCCAGTCTCTGTGCATGCTTTCCCGCTCATCAGCGGCCTCCGCACCATTACCGGCAATCCCACGGGCAGCCCCTATCGCCTGAGAGAGATGCTGGACGTGGCCGCGCGCCATGGCGTTAATGCGATTACCGAGCGCTTCCCCATGGGCAGAGCCAACGAAGCGGTCGAAAAAGTGAAGAAGAACAAGGTGCGCTACCGGGCGGTGCTGGCGAATTAGGCAGCTCTCAGGCTCATGACAAGTTGCAATAGGGATACCGGGGCGTTTGCCTTGGCATCCCGATTCCCTTTTGTGACCGGAATGCCGGCGGCCCGGTTACTCCCAGTGCCCCATCAGCGAGAGGCTGGCGGTTCCCGGCGTCTCGGTGATGGCGCTATTCTCGCCCAGGTAGTAGTTATGCATGATCAGCGTGACGCGCGTGCCGCCCGCGACGGCCAGATGGACCGGCTGTGAAAGCACATAATGCGGATTGGCGGTTTCAGCGCCGACTCTGCCGGCGGCAAATCCGGTCATCTGCTCATAATTGCCCACGGTGATGTCGAGGTACCACTCGGCGCCCGAAGGCAGCTCCTGGTCGTAATCGGCCTCGGCAAAAAGATGGTCGATGACGAAGGTCTTGCCGGGCGGAATGTTGATGCACAGGTAGCCCTTGCTGGCCGGCTGGGGATAGGTATCGAATTGCTCGAACTGGTCGTAGCCTTTGAGGCTGCTCTCCGGCGTGAAGCAGGACTGCGCCTGATCGGAGGGGATCTGCAACTGCGGATCGTTCGAGGGCGCGTTCGGAAAATGGGAATGGCGGGGATGATGAACCTGCCCCAGCAGTGGAATGGCGAAGAGCAGGACGCTTGAAGAAACCAGACTAAGGGCGCGAGTGTTCATTTTCGTTCGACCTGAAGATCATTTTTCCGGCAAATTCAATCACAAGACGCGGCCGGGCCGCATTTCGTTTGCCAAGCGCTCTTGCCGCCCAGAGTTCACCGGCTGCGAAGACGCCGTCTTTTGCATGAGAATACAGGCATGACCTCAGTCCGCATCGACAAATGGCTTTGGGCCGCGCGCTTCTTCAAGACGCGGGCGCTGGCCTCGAAGGCCTGCGATCTGGGCCGCATTCACTCTAATGGTGTTCAGGCCAAGCCGGCGCGCGAGGTGCGTGTGGGCGACCAGCTGGCGGTGAGGAACGAGGGCGGCGAGTTTCAGGTCGAGGTGCTGCTCGTGAGCGAGATGCGCGGCCCGGCCCCGGTGGCGCAGACGCTCTATCGCGAGAGCGAGGCGAGCAAGGCGGCGCGGGCCAAGCTGGCCGCCGAGCGCAAGGCGATGCAGGAGTTTGCGCCGCTGCCGGAACGGCGGCCATCGAAGCGCGACCGGCGGCGGATCATCCAGTTTCGGGGGGAACGGTAGTTTTCACACCCTCAGGGATTCGGAACACCCGCGGGTTCGGTATCCGCCCAATAGCTGTTTCTGGCGGTAACTCGAAGGCCGGGATAGTCGCCAATGCCCGAATGGGCTGCGCATTCTGTCAACGAGAAACAGCGTTCATGATCTCAGCCCCGAACCACGCTATGACAAGCGCGCTGACGACCAAAATGGCCATAACGGCGAAGACTCCCAATTTCCATGTGCGCGCCAGATTTGACTGGAGGATGCCAGGCAAATAAAACTCGGCAGGTCTATCGGGGTTGAATCGAATTTTAACCGTGTCGCCCTCGCAGAGTTGATAGAGCGGCGACTCCTCGAAGGCTTCAAATTCGGCTGCGTGCTGGATGCAATGATTATCCTGCCACACGATCTTGCACACCAATTGCCACCCAACCCCGTATTTCTTCCCGTTCTTTTCCTCGCAAGCATCTCCGAATCCGACGCCAGCGAGAGCAGACGATTGGACCGTGGCCACGGCCGACGTCCACCTGTCATATCCGCGCAAGTGCTCCCAAAGTTCGATGAGCATTGTGCCTCCAGTCTGCCACAAAACCGCAGGCCTCGCGAGAATTGGCCCCAGCGTGGTCGGAAGAGTGAGGGAGTGCCCGTCGGCAAACAATCGCCTAATTGTCCGCCCAATAGCTGTTTCTGGCGGTAACTCGAAGGCCGGGATAATCCCGCAGCCGCAGCTCGATGGAATGAAAGCCGGGATGCGGCGACTGGGGCTGGAAGCTCAACATATAGCGGTTGGGCACGTGGTTGGAGATGGTCACCAGGGCGCGCACCAGTCCGCGGGCGTTTTCAAAGTGGAAAAACTCGCCGCCGGTGAGTTGCGCCACCGTCTCCGGCACATTGCGCTGGAGGCCGTTGGCCGCGGCAATACCGGCCACGGTGGCGAGCGCCAGCGGAGGGGCAAGCAGACCGAGACAATTGTATGCCTGGACGGCCTTGTTCGTGGGAGCGTCGGGGTCGGGATCCTTGCCCATGCATCCGTGCGGAGGATTGCGGTGCTCGTTCTCAAGCCCCCC
>Ga0181526_10002353_pt1 | contig 16571 bp, 16 predicted proteins | sample PEATcosm2014_Bin_35_FD_119750 | JGI IMG/M metagenome (GOLD analysis project Ga0181526, IMG submission 119750) | Peatland microbial communities from MTU Mesocosm Facility, Houghton, MI, USA - PEATcosm2014_Bin06_30_metaG | ecosystem: Environmental > Terrestrial > Soil > Wetlands > Peat | place...
AGCCGTCTCGGTGCCGGTATTGATCGGCATGCCGGGCGCTACCGAAATGCGCGAGCCGATGCCGGTGAGTTCCGCATAAGCCGCAAAGCCGATGCCGATAAGGCGGCCTTCCGCCCGCGCCGCTGTCTGCTTGGCGCGCAGCGCCTCATAGCCGATCGCCGCGCAAGCGCTTTCGAGGCATTCTTGGAAGCCGGATTTGTCCCAGACGATGCCGGACGCGGCTTTGTAGGGCAGTTCGTCGGCCGGGACGAGATTGCGGCGCCGGATCTCTTTGGCATCGATGCCCAGCTTTAAGGCTGCCATGTCCATCAGCCGTTCCATGGCGAATGTCGAGATCGGCCGGCCGACGCCGCGATAAGGGCCGGTCGGCGCCTTCGATGTCGCCACGGCCTGCACGCGACCGCGGTAATGCTCGACACGATAGGGGCCGGGAAGAAAGCTCACGACTTGAACTGGTTCGAGTGCCGCCGTCCACGGATAGATCGAATAGGCGCCGACGTCGCCGATCACGTCGGCACGTAGCGCCACGATCCGGCCGTCGCCGTCGAGCCCCAATTCGGCATCGACGACCTCGTCAAAGCCTTGACTCGTCGCGACCAGGTCTTCCATGCGATCGCAGGTCCATTTGACGGCGTGCCCAAGCCGGCGCGCCGCCGCGCAAACAAAAATCTCCTCGGCATAGAGCGAACCCTTGCCGCCGAACCCGCCGCCGACATCGGGTGCGATGACGCGAATACGGTGGCCGGGCAGACCGAGCGCCGCCGCCAGCGCGTCGCGGACGATGCCGGGCACTTGCGTCGCCGAATGCAGGGTCAGCGCCTCGCGCCCGGCGTCGAATTCGGCGAGGCAGGCGCGCGGCTCGATCGCGGCCGGCGTCTTGCGATGCATGCGAAAGCTGCCCTTAACGCGCACCGCAGCAACAGCGAGCGCGGCATCGACATCGCCGCGCTTGAATTCGCGGGCGACCAACACGTTGGTGCCGGCCTCGTCGTGCAGGAGCGGTGCGCCGTCGCGCGCCGCCGCCTCGGGATCGACGACATGAGGCAGCGGCTCGTAGTCGATAGCGATGAGTTCAACGGCGTCTTCCGCCTGGTAGCGGCTTTGCGCAACGACGCCGACGACCGGCTCGCCGACATAGCGGACTTTACCCTTCGCCAAGGGCCGGATCGGCGTCGCGTAATAGTTCTTCATCCGCGAGGTGGCAAAGAGGGGTTTGACCTCGTCGTCAAAGTCATCCGCCGTGAACACGGCGACGACCCCCGGCGCCTGCCGCGCCGCCGCATAATCGATCGACCGAATGCGCGCATGCGACTGGTCGCTGCGCCGGAACGCGACATGCAGGCCGCGCAACACCTGGCGGTCGTCCGTATAGGACCCGAGCCCGGTGAGGAGCCGCGGATCCTCGGTGCGCTTGATCCGCGCGCCGATGATTTTTGGCCGGGCGTGAACTTCCGGGGTGTCAGTCATAGGCGTCTTCGCCTTTGCGCAGGCTCGCCCATTGCGCATCGTCGTGGCCGCAGAGCACGGCGGCGCCGCCCGCCTCGATATGCCTGACTTCGGCGAGCGATTTTGCCAGCGCCTCGGCGTTCCAGGTGTTTTTGGGGATCACGCCGCTATCGAGTGTCGAGCGAAGACTGACGGTATCGGAGGCAAGCAGGAATGTTCCCGTCCGGTCCAGTGCCACCAAGGCGCCGGTGGTGCCCGGTGTGTGGCCGGGCAGCGGGATCAAGACGATGCGTCCGTCGCCGAACAGGTCGTGCTCGTCTTCGATCGTCTCGATCGGGCCGGCATTTTCCCATTCGGCGGCGAGATAGCCAGCCTTGACGGCTTCGGCCGCGCGCGCGGCTGCTACTTCCTCGGCGTGAATGATAAAAGTCGCGCGCTTGAAGAAACTGTTGCAGCCGCAGTGATCGGGATGCAGATGCGAGCATACAACGACGTCGATGTCATCGCACTGCAGGCCGATTCCTGCGAGCGCGTTAATGATGCTGTCGCCGGGCTTCATGATCGGCGTCATCAGCCTGGCGAGACCGCCCCAGCGCGCCTCGGCTGCGTCCGGCAGCGAGGGATGACAGCCGGTATCGAACAACACGTTGCCTTGCGGGTGGCGCAACAGCGCGCAGGACACCGGGGCTTCGATGGTTTCGGCCCTGTCGACATCGGGCAGATAAATATTCTTGCGTATGCGCAAGCGGCCGCCGGAGAGGAGATGCATCTTCATCCGACGGCTCTTTTGTCCAAAACGTTCTTGACCAATACGGCGCGGATGGCTTTGACGATGTGTTCATAGCCGGTGCAGCGGCACAAATTGCCCGAAAGCCCTTGGCGGATATCGTCGTCGCTCAAGAGCGGATATTTGCGCAACAGATCGGTCGCGGTCATCAGCATGCCCGCCGTACAGAAGCCGCATTGCAAGGCGTGATGCTCGTGGAAGGCTTCTTGCAGTGCATTCATCTGGCTGATGCGGCCGAGGCTCTCGACTGTCTCGATGGTTCGGCCGTCGGCTTGCACCGCGAGCATCAGACACGCCCGCGCGCTGTCGCCGTCGATGAGGATGGTGCAGGCGCCGCAGACGCCGTGCTCGCAGCCGACATGCGTGCCGGTAAGGCCGAGCGTTTGGCGAAGGAAATCGGCCAACAACAACCGGGGCTCCACACTTGCCGTGTGCGCCGCGCCGTTGACGGTCACCGTGATCTCCCGCGACTTACTCATAGGACAGTCTCGTGCGCGCGCCGCCATGCTTGAGCGATCGCGCGGCCTGTGAGCACGCCGGCGAGATGCCGCCGGTAATCCGCCGAAGCGTGCAGATCGGTCTCGGGCGCGATGGCGGCCCGCACGGCTTCGATGACCCGGCCGACCAAATCGGGTTCGGGCGCATGACCTGTGAGCAAGGCTTCCGCCGCCGCGGCGCGCTGTGGTGTCGGACCGACGCCGGTCAGGGCAATGCGGGCTTTCTTGATCGCGCCGCCGGACGCCGTGAGCAGCACTCCCACGGCGGCCAGCGCGAAGTCGCCGTGACGGCGCGCGACCTCCTGAAATCCCCACCCCGTCGCCTCGGGCAGTTTGGGCAGCGTTATTTCCGTCAGCACTTCCGTGCCATCGAGATCGACCGTCAGCGCATCGAGAAAGAACTCGCGCGCCGGTATTGTCCGCGAGCCGTTCGCCGAAGCGATGTCGAGCTCGGCATCAAGCAATATCGCCAGCATCGGCAGCTCGGCGGCCGGATCGGCATGCGACAGGCTGCCGCCGATGGTGCCCCGGTTGCGGATCGCCAGATGCGCCACATGGGTCATCGCGCAGGCGACCACCGGGAAGGCTTTGGCGATCAGCGGCGAGGTTTCGAGCTGATAGTGACGGGTGAGCGCGCCGATGCGAAGTGAGCGCTCGTCGGCCTCGATATACGACAAGCCCGCAATGCGGTTGATGTCGACCAGGATCGACGGCCGCAGCAGCCGGAAATTGAGCATCGGCATGAGGCTCTGCCCGCCGGCGAGAATCTTGGCGTCGCCTCCGGCCGCCGCCATGGCGGCAGTCGCCATGTCGATGCTGGTAGCGGCGACATAGTCGAAAATGGGCGGCTTCATGCGGTCCCCGGCCTTGGCCTGCCGGGGGACGTTAAACGGCGTTTGCGCCGCCGCCAATGGCGCGTTTTTGCCAACGCCGCAACGGCACGCCCCGAGCACTTACTCCACGGCGCGCAGCCTTGCGGGGACGGCGGCCTGTGCGGGTCCCGTCACAGGCCGCTCCAAAAGGCCTCGGCTTACGCCTCGATGATCGCGACAATCTCCGAGCTGTCCGGATCGATGATCAGGATCTCGTCGCCGACGACCACATAGTCATAGCCTTCGTATTGCGGGACGACTTCAACGACGTCTTCGGGCAGAACCTCGACATGAACATCGTGCGGGATCGTCACGCCAACCGCGATGTTGAAGTTAACATTGGTCCTGACCGACGCGGCCTCGCTCTTGCCGAGGATCGACTGGATTTTGCTACGCTGCGCCTGTGACAACTGCACTTTGCCGCCGGCGGCGTCCGGCGTCCTGCCGGCGTTTTGCTGGTTGGCTGTTCCTTCCGCCTTGTTCGACTGGCTGACGCCAGGCTTGGCCGCTTCGCCCTGTACGCGTTTCTGCAACGGCTCGCGTTCGTCTTGCGCCTTTTTCTGGTCTGCACCGCGCTCGCTCGCCGCGCCGCGCTGCGGGGCCGTCGTCTGGGATTTCTGCTCTTCGCCCATGCGCTGTTCGGGCTTGGCGCTTGGCGCCGCGCCTTGTGTCGTGTGCTGGGCCGGGGCCTGCGCACCGGGCTGCTGATGCATCGTCGCGCCGCCGGATCCGGCGGGGGCCTTTTGCTCTTCGGCGGCTCCCGCGGGCTTGGCAGTGCCCTTCGAATCCATGGCGTTCTGCGCTGTCGCCATGGTGGTGAATCCAACAACGGCCGCCGCAGCGGCCGTAGCCAACAATGTCTTTCTCATCTCGCTCTCCTCTGAAGCTCCCGCAACGAGTCTCGATTTTCGCTGGGACGTCGCCCCGATGAATGCCGCCAGACTCGATCGTGCGCTTCTGCCCAACTCGCGCGCGACAATCGCGTTCCCACGGGGCGGCGCGGTTTTGCGTCGTCGAGGCGGCGGAGTGGAGATCGGAACTCCAGCCGATCCGTCACGTTATTCCCCGACCGCAACCCATCATTCTTTGGAGGCAATGCGATGGACTGGAACCGTATCGAAGGAAACTGGAAAGAGGCCAAGGGCAAGATCAAACAGAAGTGGGGTCAGTTGACCGACGACGATCTGGCCAAGATCAACGGTCAGCGAGATCAGCTCGAAGGCAGAATTCAGCAGCGCTATGGTCTCGCCAAGGATCTGGTGCGCAAAGATCTCGATGACTGGTTGAATTCACAGCCCTGACGCCGAACGGGCACAGTTGGAACGCGGGGATGAGCCGGCGCTCATCCCGCGTTTTCATTCGAAGCTTGCATTCGAAAATGCACAGGAGGTTGGCGTGGCGGTCCATTATTCCGATTCCACCGAGCTAAAGGATCACCAGCCCGATCCCGCCACTCAGCACCGTCCCGTGGTTTCGACCAGCCAAGCGCGGCAGGGCGTCACCGGGCATAACGTCCGTTATGTCCTGGGCATCGGCGTGGCCCTGGTCGTCGTGATCTTCGCGGCGCTCTGGCTCTACTACTTCGCGTAAGCGTGATTGCCGCTGCTCCGAACTTTAGTCGCTGCGCTCGATGAGCGAGTCACGCGCTTTGCCGACGTCGCTTGCGCTGACCGCCGGTGCCGCGTTGCGCCACGCGTTGCGGATATAGGTTACCACTGCGGCGACCTCATCGTCGTTCAACAGCCAGGCGAAAGCCGGCATTGCGGCAGCGGTCGGTGCCGGCTTGGTTCCGACACTGAGCGCGCCGCGCAACACGACGTGGAGCAGCGTGGTCGGATCTGTTTGCTGCACGACTGGCGTGCCGCTGAGCGTCGGGAATAGGCCCGGGATGCCCTTGCCGTTGCCGGCATGGCAGCCGGAGCATTCGTCGGCATAGATTTGGGCTCCGGTCTTCATCGTCGCTTGGTCTGGCGTCGTCGGCGCATTGTCCGTCTGGCCCGGTTGATTGGCGCGGTCTCCCGGTCGATCCTTCAGGTAAGTCGCGATCGCCTTCAAATCGGGATCGCTCAACTGCGAGGTCGAAAGCGTCAGCGTCTCGGCCATCAACCCGGTCGCGGCGCTGGTGCCGTTATGCCCGGTCTTGAGATAACTCACGATATCGCCGATCGACCATGAGCCGAGTCCGCGGCGCGGATCGTTGGTGATGTTGGGCGCGAACCAGCCTTGCAGATTATAGCCCTGCATGCGTGCGCTCGTCTCGTCGGCGCCGAGCGAATTCTTGGGCGTATGGCACATGCCGCAATGGCCCAGGCCTTCGACCAGATAGGCGCCGCGATTCCATTCCGCGGTTTTGCCTGGATCGGGCCGGAACACACCCGGCGTGAAGAACATCTCATCCCAAGCCGCCATGCCGACCCGCAGATCGAGCGGAAACGGCAGCCGATCCGACTTGACTGCGTTCTGTACGGCCGGGATCGTGTTCAAATAGGCGCGAATGGCAAGAGCATCGTCGCGCGTCACCTTGGTGTAATAGGTATAGGGCATGGCCGGATAGAGTCGCGCGCCGTCGCGCCCTGTTCCTTTGGTGAGCGCGTTGACGAATTCGTCGTCGGTCCAGGCGCCGATGCCCGTGGTCGGATCCGGCGTGATGTTCGGCGCGGCCAGTTCGCCGAACGGAGTTTCGATCAGCCGGCCGCCGGCGAGGTCGTGGCCGCTGCCCGGGAGCGTATGGCAGGCGGCGCAATCGCCGGCGATGGTGAGGTAATGGCCGCGCTCGATTTGCCCGAAGTTTTGCGTATCGATGCCGGCCGCGATCGCAGCCTCGGGTGCGCTCAGCATCGTGCCGAGCAACAGCGCGCGCGACACCAGCGACAGATATTTCGTTCGCTCACGCATGGACAAGCGGCCCTGGATTTTTGAGGTATTGCGAGCGGATCGCCGCGGCAGACCAATAAGCCAGCGCGCCCACGGTACCGGTCGGGTTGTAGCCGGCATTTTGCGGGAAGGCGCTTGCGCCCATCACGAACAGGTTGGGTACGTCCCAGCTTTGCAGGTAGCGGTTCAGCGCGCTGTTGCCGGGATTGTCGCTCATGATGGCGCCGCCATTGAGATGCGAGGTCTGATAGGCGGTGACGTCGTAGGGCGCCTTGCGCGGCTTCTTGACAATCTGTTTCGCCCCCATTTGCTGCAGGATTTCGGCGAATTTGTCGGTCAGGAAGGAGCTCATCTTCAGCTCGTTGTCGTGGAAGTCGATGGTCAGGCGCACCAGCGGGCGGCCGAAGCGATCCTTATAGGTCGGGTCGAGGCTGAGATAATTGTCGCGGTAGCTGTACATCGAGGCATGAACGGCGCCGCCGCTATTGATGGTCGAAAGATAATTGTCCTTCAGCGCCTGTTTCCATTTCGAGCCCCAGGCCGGCGTGCCGGGCGGCACCGCCGTGGTCTCGATCGGCCGGCCATTGGTCTGCACCTCACCGATATAGCCGCCGCCGACGAAGCCGAGCGAACTATGGTCGAAATTGTCGCCGTTGAACTCGTCGATGATCATGCCCATGGCGCCGGAGGCGACGAAGGGATTGAAGTTGTGTTTGTCCTTGTCGAAGAAGCCGAGCGCGGTCGACATGGTCTGATGCGTGAAATTGCGGCCGATCTGGCCTTGGCCGCTCTGCGGGTCGTAGGGCGTGCCGATGCCCGACAGCAACAACAGCTGAACGTTGAACAGCGAGAAGGCGCACAGCAGCACCAGATCGGTCGGCTGTTCGAACTCCTCGCCCGATGAATCGACATAAGTGACGCCGGTGGCGCGCTTGCCGGTATTGTCGACATTGATGCGCATGACCTCGCATTCCGTGCGCGCCTCGAAATTCGATTTGCGCAGCAGCACCGGCAGGATCGTGGTCTGCGGACTGGCCTTGGCGTAATTGGCGCAGCCGAACCATTCGCAAAAGCCGCAATAGGTGCATTGCCCGAGCGTGACGCCGAGCGGGTTGGTGTAGGGCCGCGACAGATTTCCCGACGGTTGCGGGAACGGCTTATAACCGAGCTGAGCCGCCGCTTGCGCAAACAGCATGTGGCCGTAGCCCTGCTTTTGCGGCGGTGTCGGGTAGGGCCGCGAGCGCGGCCCCTCGAACGGATTGCCGCCGCTCTGTATCGCGCCGCCGAGATTGCCGGCCTGTCCCGACGTGCCGCACAGATATTCGAACTCGTCGTAATGCGGCTCGAGTTCGTCGAAGCTGACCCCCCAATCCTGGATCGTCATGTCCTCGGGCAGGAAGCTCGCGCCGTAGCGCTGCGCGAGGTGGCTCTTGAGCGTGAAATCGGTCGGCAGGAAGCGCCACGTCTCGGCGTTCCAATGGACGCCGGCGCCGCCCACGCCATTGCCGAGCATGAACGCGCCCCAGGTGCGAACCGGCAGTGCCGTCTGATTGACGTTATTGCGAAACGTCACCGACATCTGCGAATTGCGCAAAAACAGTTCGTGCTGGATGCGGTAGCGCAATTCGTCCTGCGCGTAGGTTATCGAGAAATCGGTCGCGGTATTGCGCCAGGGCCCGCGTTCCAGCGCCACGACGTCGAGTCCGGCATCGGTCAATTCATTGGCGAGGATCGATCCGGTCCAGCCGAGCCCGATAACGACTGCGTCCTTGTGGGGAAGTTTTCTCGCCATTTGCGGTGCTCGATAGCTGACTAGGAGCGCGTCCAATTGGGATGATTCTTGATGCCGATGGCCGGCAGCGGAATGCGTTCATTGTGCCGGTCGATCCAATCGCGATAGTCGTAATGCGCGCCGGGAAAGCCGATCATCGTCCAAGACGCCATGTCCTTGTTGCCGCCGTAGATCGGATCGGCCAGGAAGCCGTTCTGCGTGTCCTTGAGGATGAGCTTGAAGAACTCCTGGGCGTCGGTTCCCTCGAGTTTTAGCGAGCCGTCTTCGAGGCCGCCGATGGCCTCGTCTTTTTGCTGGTCGGAAAGATCGACGAAGGATTTTCCGGAAAATTTTCTCCGGCAGCCGATATCGAAGGCCGCGAGCGCCTTGCGATAATGTTGCGCCGGCGTGACCGCGGACTGTGGACCTTGTTGTTTGGTGCCCTGCCGGAACGGACCGGCCATGTAGTAGCCCTCGAACCGCCCATAGGGTCCGGCGAGCTGGCGATCGACGAATATGGCGCAGCCGCAATCCTTGCCGCCGGGCGACAGAGCGTCGGAGGGGATCAGGCGGTCGACGAAAGCTTCGACCAAGGCCGCTTCTTGGGCGGTGAAATACTTCCAACCGTCCGGTGTGACCGCATTGGGCGGGTCGGCGGCCCCCGGTTTCCAGGGGATTCCACCGCGTATGATCGCGGCGCGGGCCGCACCCGAACTCAATAACAACAAAACCGCGCTGGACCCGAGCAGCCGACGCCTGGTGATGCTATTCACAGTGTGTCCCCGGTCAGGTTCCCGCGTCCGCCCAACGCCAGCACGGCCGAAAGGTTCCGCGCCTTGACGCGTTGGCGCGGACGCCGCGGATCGTTTCATACCGTTCGCATCGTTCCGGCGATCGCGGCGACCACGAACAGCAACAACGCCACCAGGAAAACGACTTTGGCGATACCGACCGCTGCGGATGCGATGCCGCCGAAACCGAGTACGGCCGCGATCAGCGCGATAATCAAAAGCGTGACGACCAAATTGAGCATGGATTGTCCTCTCGCTGCCGGCATCGCCGCGACTGCTGCGATGCCGGCTGGCAATGGCTGCGCGATGAGAAAACGCGCAGCGGCGAAAAAGTTCCATCGAAGACTTTGCCGCTGCCGCCGCCTTGCGCCGCATGCACGCGCATTGTGCAGCGGGCACCGATCTCTGGGAACCGGAACCGGCTTCGACGGTTCACCAGACGAACCGCGGCAATTGAGTGGCAAATTTCCGATGTGGGATTTTGTCATCCCCGGTATTGCCGCCGCGGACGTGCAACCAACTTTCCGAGGGAGTTTTCGTTATGGACGATACAACGGTAGTCGGCGAGAACGTCGCCGTGGTGCATGCAACGGGTGCGCCGGGCTGGCTCGGATCGCTGAGCGGCGCGTCTCTGAGCGGCGTGTCGTGGAGCGCGATCATCGCCGCAACACTCACAGCGATTGCGGTCTCGGTCATCATTATTTCGCTCGGCACCGGCATCGGGTTCGTTCTGGTGTCGCCCTATTCCTATTCCTCGCCATCGGCCTCGACGATGACCGTCATCGGCGCGCTGTGGCTTGTGTTTGCACAAGCCGTCGGCTTTGCGACCGGCGGCTATGTTGCCGGCCGGCTGCGGCGGCCGCCGGCGCCGATGCATGACAATGAAGTTAAATTCCGCGACGGCGCCCATGGTCTTGTGGTCTGGGCAATCGGCGTCGTGGTGAGTTCGCTCGTCCTCGCGGCGGCAGTCGAGAAAATCGGCGCGGCAGCCGGGACATCGGCAGGCGCAACGGTGATCGGCGCCGGGGCCGTCGGGCAGTCGCCGTCGATAGCTTATTTCACGGACACCTTGTTGCGGCCCAATCCGCAGAGCGCGGCCAATAGCGGCGCGGCGAACGCTGCTCCTGCTAACGGCGACACCACCAGTACTCCGAACGGCGGCACTTCAAGCGCCGCTGCCTCGAACGGTGCCGCGCCGAATACCGGCAACGAGGCTGGCGAGCGCGGCCAGATCAATCGCATCCTGATCACGTCATTGGGCGCGAACGGAATGTCGAACGACGACCGCGCCTACCTGACGCAGATCGTCAGCGCGCAGACCGGTTTGAGCCGGGAGGACGCGCAACGCCGGGTCGACGACGTCGTCAATCGGGCGAAACAGGACGCCACCCAAGCGACCGATGCCGCGCGCAAGGCCGCCGCCTATGTGTCGTTCTGGACCTTCATGTCGCTTCTATTCGGTGCCGTCTGCGCGACGCTGGGCGCGGTTTTGGGCGGCGACCTGCGCGACGAATTTGCGGTTCGCGGCGCGGTTCCGACCTCGGCGCGTTAGTTCCGGGAGCTTCAGGGCTAAAGCCGGCGCCGTAATGCGCCGGCTTTTTCCGTGAAACGGAACCGGTTTTTGCGCAGGTGTAACGAGGAACGCAGGCGAGCGGCGAGCGTTGCCGTCGGCAGCCCGGCGCGGCACGGGCCCGCCGTCCCCACAAACCACGAAAAACAGGAACGATACCCATGGGACTGTTCACCAAGGACATCAAGAAAATGGACGATCTGTTCGTGCACACGCTGCGCGACGTCTATTACGCCGAGAAGCAGATCACCAAGGCACTGCCCGACATGATCGAGAAGGCGAGCAATCCGCAGCTCAAGCAAGGCTTCCAGACTCACCTTCGCGAAACCGAAAACCACGTCAAACGCCTCGAGCAGGCCTTCGATCTCATCGGCAAGAAGGCGCAAGGCGTCGACTGCCCAGCGATCGACGGCATCCTCAAGGAAGCCAAGGAAGTTGCCGGCGAGGTCGACGATAAGCTCGTTCTCGACGCGGCCTTGATCGCCGCGGCGCAAGCGGTCGAGCACTACGAGATGACACGCTACGGCACGCTGATCGCGTGGGCCAAGCAACTCGGCCACGGCAATGTCGCTACGCTGCTCAATCAGACGCTCGACGAGGAAAAGGCGACCGACAAGAAACTGACGTCGGTCGCGGAAGCGCAGGTCAATCGCAAGGCGGCGTAAGAATAACGAAACAGCCTCTCGCGGATAACTTACCGGCGCGGCGCCGCACCCAGCGTGCGGCGCCGCTTTTTTGCGCAATCCCCCCTTGAGGCGCGATCAAATCCCTGGTCTGTTGCGCGCGGAATTGACGTGCAAAAACCGGGTGAGGAAATGGCCAAGGCGAAAATACGCGGCGCGCGCGGAGTGTCTCGTTCGAAGGCGAGCCGCGAACCGGCTGCGCACAGGGAAATCAAGCAGCGGCTGATCATGGCCGGCAAGGTGCTGGTGGCCGAAGGCCAGGATGACTTCACCCGCGGCCATATCTCGTTTCGCCTGCCTGACGATCCGAACCTGTTCTTCATGAAACCGCACAGCATCGGTCTCGACGAGATCACGATGCAAAATATCCTCACCATCGATCTCGAGGGCAATGTGGTTGCCGGCACGGCGCGGCGCCACAGCGAGGTCTATATCCATTCCGAGATTTTGAAGGTGCGCCCCAACGTCAATTGCGTGATCCATACCCACCCGACCTACGCCACGGCGCTGTCGGCGACCGGCCGGGGCTTGAAATGCTACAGCCAGCCCGGCGCGCTTTTCTACGAGTCGCTCGGCATCTATACCGACACCATCAACCTGATCCGCAGCCACGCCATGGGTGCGGGCGTCGCGCGTGCGCTCGGGGGAGGGCGCGGCGTGCTGTTGAAGAACCACGGCGTCGTCGTCACCGGCTCGACCATCGACGAGGCGGTGATCGGCGTCATTATGCTGGAAAACGGCGCCATGGTGCAGTTGCTCGCCGAAGCCGCCGGCGATCCGGCGCCCGAATTCCCGCGCGAGGACATCGAACAGCTCAAATACGACATCAGCCGGCTGGAGCAATTCAAGGTCAATTTCGACTATCTGGCGCGCCGGGTCGAGCGTCGCGGGAAATAGGCGTCCCCGCGCCATGACAATAAGATCCCATCAACGCGACCGCCGCGGGGTCAATCCGGCGCTGGGCAGCCGCAAGCTCAAGCTCGGCACCTTTCAGACCAATCTCGATTCCGGCTGCGTGATGTCGGATCTCGACGGCCGGCTCGAGATCACCTGGCCGAATACCGTCACGCTCGCCAGGCTTGCCGACGAAATGGACTTCGAGGCGCTGGTGCCGGTGGCGCGCTGGCGCGGCTTTGGCGGCGCGACCGATCCGCAAGGGCCGGGTTTTGAGACTTTCACCTGGGCGGCGGGTATCGCGGGGGCGACAAAAAACTCGGGCGTGATCTCGACCTCGCATGTCGCTCTCAATCATCCGATCATCGCCGCCAAGCAATCCACCGTGATCGATCATATTTCCGGCGGCCGCTACACGCTCAACGTGGTCAACGGCTGGAATTACCCGGAAATGGAAATGTTCGGCGTGTCGCTTCTCGAACATGACGACCGTTATGCTTGCGCCGAGGAATGGGTGACCATCGTCAAGCGGCTGTGGACCGAGCACGAGCGTTTCGATTTCGACGGCAAGTTCTATCAAATTAAGGGCGGCTATCTGGAGCCGAAGCCGATCCAGGCGCCGTATCCGGCGATCATGAATGCCGGCGCCTCGGAACGCGGCCGCCATTTCGCCTGCAAGCATTGCGATCTCGTCTTCACCAATATCCGCAGCCACGACATCGCGGTGAACACCGCCCATATCGCGGCCTATCGCACGCTGGCGCGCGAGACTTACGGCCGCGACGTGCAGGTCTGGAGCAATGCCAATATCGTGCAGGCCGAGACCGAACAGGAAGCGCGCGACTTCTACCGCTATTACGTGAAGGAGAAGGGCGACTGGGTCGCCGCCCGCAACGTCATCGACACCATGGGAGCGGAAATCAACAAGCGCGACTATCCCGAGGAACGGCGCAACGCCATGGCCGAGATGATGATCTCCGGCTGGGGCGGGTTCCCCCTGATCGGCACCAAGGAACAGATCGTGGATGGGCTCGCCACGCTTTCGAAAATCGGCTTGGATGGCGTGCTGCTGTCATGGCCGCGCTACATCGACGGCATGCGCGAATTCCGCGATGTGACCTATCCGTTGGTCAAGCAGGCGGGGCTGCGGGACGAGCAGTAGCGCGGGCAGGTGTGGTTACGGCCTCCGTCTGCCAATTCAGCGCATTGCTGTGGCCCTGATCTCACTCGGCGTGTACGCCCGCGAATTCGACGACTTTCGCCCATTTCTGGGTTTCGTCGACGATGAATTTCCCGAACTCCTCGGGCGTCATCGCCATCGGCGCCGCGCCGAGGTCGTTCAGCTTCGCGACGATGGCCAGATCGGCGAGAGCGCCGTTAATTTCCGTGTTCAACCGCGCGACGATGGCCGGCGGCGTATGCGCGGGCGCCACCATTCCGGTCCATGACGAGACGTCATAGCCGGCAACGGTCTCGCTCACCGTCGGAACGTCCGGTAATGCCGGCGAACGCTTGGTCGTCGTTACCGCAAGCGCGCGCAACTGCCCGGCCTTGATGAAGCCGAGCGACGGCGGCAGCGCGTCGAACATCACCTGGACCTGGCCGGCGATCAGGTCATTGAGCGCCGGCGTCGTGCCGCGATAGGGCACGTGCAGCATTTTGATGCCGGTCATGGCCATGAACAATTCGCCGGCAAGATGCGGCGTGGTGCCGTTGCCGCCGGATGCGAGCACAATGGCGCCGGGGTTGGCTTTGCAATACGCGATGAATTCCGCGATCGTTTTCGCCGGCACCTTCGGATTGACCTCGACGACGTTCGGCACCCGCAATATGCCGGCCACCGCTTCGGCATCGCGGATGAAATCGAAATTGAGGTGACGATAGACCGGGGCGTTCCCGGTATTCGCCGTCGTCGACGCAAGGAGCGTGTAGCCGTCCGGCGCTGCATGCAGCGCCGCCTCGGTGCCGATATTCTGGCCGGCGCCCGGCCGGTTATCGATAATGAATTGCTGGCCGAAGCGTTGCGACAGCCACTGTCCGATAAGCCGCGCGGCGATATCGACCGTGCTGCCGGGCGCCTGTCCGACGATGATGCGGACCGGATGCGACGGATAGTCCGATTGCGCGGCCGCCGTTCCGATCGAGACGAGGCCTGCGAACAGCGCGGCGAACGGTAGGGCGATGCGGCGCATGATCACGACGCGCCAAAGAACCGGCCGCGAAAGGAAAGCTCGTCGGCCTTCCGGTCGGTGACCCATTGAGCGACCTCGTGGTGCTGGACGAACCAGATATCGTTCTGGCTCCTCAGATAATCGAGCGTCTTCTTGAACATGGCCGACATCAGCGGACGGCCGCCGAAATGGCTGTGGACGCCGAGATTGAGCAGCGCGCCGGGCTCGCTGGCGTTCAGGTATTCGAATGTATTCTTATAGACGTCGAAATAGATTTGCGGATCGGTGCGCAGCACGCGATTGTCGACAAAATCGCTCCACGGGATGATCGCAATCGAGCCGCTCTTGGTCTTCTGCCGGTGCGGCACCGTCGAATCGAGGCAGTCCGAGGCCCAGGCGAGCTTGGCCTCGACTAGATAATCCATGGTGTTCTCGGACCAGCCGTAGATCGGGGTGACCCAGCCGGTCGGGCGCCGGCCCGCGGCCTTCTGCAACAGATTGAGCGTCTTTTTGATAGTCTCGCGCTCGCCCTCGGCGCTCATCGAGAACAGTGTCTGGTCCTGCAAATAACCGTGGCCGGCGACATCGTGGCCGGCGGCTGCGAAGGCGGCCACGGCCTCCGGCCAGACTTCGGCGCTGCGGCCGTTGCAGAACAGCGTTGCGGGAACGCCGGTCTCCTTGAGGATGCGAGTCAGCCGCCAGATGCCCTCGTTGCCGCCAAAGCGCGACCAGTTGATGCCCGCGACGTCCTTCTGGCCCTGCGCCAGCGGCGTGGTGCGTGGGAAATAGCTCGGCGATTTGCCCTCGGTCCAAGTCTCCAAAAGTACGCTGACAACAACGGCAACGCGCTTGCCTTGCGGCCAAGCGAAAGCTTCCTGCGGCATTTCCATCCCCATTTCACTGATATGCGCCACGATCTCGCCATCGCGGCAACGCTTCTGGCGGCGGCAAACTAGCGGAGTTGGCTTGGGAAGGTAAGAAGGATCAAAAGTGCGCCAGACTGCGTCCTCGCAACCAAGGGAATGTCTGAGCTCGAAGGGAAAGTCGCTCCCGCCACTTTGGGGTCCGCGTAGAAAGAAGCAGGCGTGGTTAAGCGGCTAGTCGGCCGGACAACGGGCGCGTACATTCGCCGCTCATTCCCGCGCAAGCGGGAATCCAGCTCCGGTTCCCGCTTGCGCGGGAATGAGCGGATCATGCGCCGGCATTTCCCTGCCGGCGCGATGAAGAATCCCGATAGCGAGAGTTGAGCAGAAATGACCTCCGTATCCTCGACGCAAACCAGTCACAGCAAGGCTGCGGTGGTGCGCCGCAAAGGCGGCCCGTTTCAGATCGAGACCTTGACGGTTGGCGAGCCGCGCGCCGACGAAGTTCTGGTGCGGATTGTCGCGACGGGCATGTGCCACACCGACATACTCATTTGCGATCAGGTCTATCCGGTTCCGCTGCCGATCGTTCTCGGTCACGAAGGCGCAGGCGTCGTCGAGCGTGTGGGTTCCGCGGTTCATAAAGTGGTACCGGGCGATCATGTCGTCCTGAGCTTCATGTCGTGCGGCCATTGCGCGCGCTGCGCGATGGGGCAGCCCGCCTATTGCGAAAAGGGACATCCGCTTTGTTTCGGTGGGACCCGCGAGGACGGCAGCACTGCACTCCGCGACGGCCGGTCAGAACCGGTTCACGACCACTTTTTCGGTCAGTCTTCATTTGGAAGCTACGCACTCGCGAACGAGCGCACCGTGGTCAAGGTGCCGAAGGACCTTCCGCTTGAACGCCTCGGACCGCTTGGCTGCGGCGTCCAGACCGGCGCAGGCGCCGTCATCAACGCCTTGAAGATCGGTGCCGGCGCAAGCTTCGCGGTCTTCGGTTCCGGCAGCGTCGGGCTCAGCGCGATAATGGCCGCAAACATCGTTGGCGCCACCACAATCGTTGCGGTCGACGTCATCCCGTCCCGCCTAGGGCTGGCGAAGGAGCTCGGGGCCACGCACACTGTGGATGCCACATCCGCCGATCCGGCAGGCGCAATTCGCAGCATAACCGAAGGCGGGGTCGATTTTACCCTCGAAACGACAGGCCGCCCTGACGTCGTGCGCCAGGCCATCGACGCGCTCGGCACCCGCGGCGCCTGCGGCATTGTCGGCGCGGCGCCGATCGGAACAACGGCGAGTTTCGACATGGGCGGATTGATGTCTCCCGGCAAATCCATCCGCGGCATTATTCA
>Ga0181526_10002354_pt1 | contig 16570 bp, 15 predicted proteins | sample PEATcosm2014_Bin_35_FD_119750 | JGI IMG/M metagenome (GOLD analysis project Ga0181526, IMG submission 119750) | Peatland microbial communities from MTU Mesocosm Facility, Houghton, MI, USA - PEATcosm2014_Bin06_30_metaG | ecosystem: Environmental > Terrestrial > Soil > Wetlands > Peat | place...
CACCGAATACGACGGCACCATCACCGTGCTCATGGACCGCTTTCAAGACAAAAAGCTCAACGCTCCCAATGACCTCGCGGTCCATTCCGACGGCGCCATCTGGTTCAGCGATCCCGGCTACGGCATCATGTCCAACTACGAGGGCCACAAAGCTCCCTTCGAGCTACCCGCCAACGTTTACCGCCTCGACCCGAAAACCGGCCAAGCCACCGTGGTCGCCAATGACATGGATAAGCCCAATGGTCTTTGCTTCTCACCCGACGAAAAAAAACTGTATATCGTCGACTCGGGAGTGCCTCGACATCCCCGGGACCCGCGCCCGATTCGCGTTTATGACGTCGACGATGGCGTCCGCCTCAAAAATGGCCGCCTGTTTGTCGATCTTTCCCCCGGCACGTCGGATGGCATTCGTTGCGATGTGGATGGCAACCTCTGGTCCGCCGCGGGATGGGCCGGAGAAAACTTTAGCGGCGTTCACGTCTTCGCGCCGGACGCCACGCTCATCGGCAAAATTCATCTGCCGGAAACTTGCGCCAACCTGTGTTTCGGCGGCGCAAAGAAAAACCGCCTCTTCATGACCGCCAGCCAGTCCCTCTACTCCGTTTACGTCGACGCCCAAGGCGCCCAAACTCCCTGATAGCGCGGTCACCGCTGCACCAATTCCCCGCCGCGTGCGGAGTCTTCCGGCGCCAAGAAATCTCAACTCATGGTCCAAAACTGAACAGCATTCACCCTTAACAATCGTTATCGTTGAAGTCCCCACAGAGAGAAATGGTGTTGTTGACCAAATGCGGCCCCAGTGGGCGCTTCGCCATGATGAGTGGCCTCACTGTGCGCGGAGTAGGGAACGTCAGCCCTCCTTGGAGCCGATGATGATGACGGAACGGATTGCAGAAGCCTCCCCGCGTCCCTGGGCCAGAACGACCGGCCTCGTTTATCTGCTTTACTTTCTGACGGCAGTATCCGCCGAGGCCTTCGTTGGCCGGGGCCGGCATGTTGCATATGACGCCGTCCACCTCATCTCGTACGCGTTCTACATTGCTCTGACACTGCTGTTCTATTCCATGTTTAGGCCGGTGAACAAGAGCCTCTCTTTGCTCGCGGCGCTCTTCAGCCTCTTGGGATGCGCCAATGATCTTCTCGGCCTCTTTAATCTCGCGCCCTTCAAAATCAGCTCCCTTCTATTTTTCGGGCCTTATTGCCTCCTGATCGGCTACCTCATTTTTAGGTCGACGTTCCTGCCTCGAACTCTGGGCCTGCTGATGGCAGTTGCCGGTGTAGGTTGGCTGCTCTTTCTGTCTCCGCTCGCGAATTACCTGTCTACCTATCTTAAGGTCCTCGGCTTCCTCGCCGAGTTATCGCTTTGCCTATGGCTCTTGGTGAAGGGCGTAAACGTTCAACGATGGACGGAACAGGCCAGCGCAGAGGGGACGTCCATTCCCTAATAGTGCGCCGATTGCCACTAGGCCGTTGCAAAGGTTCTCGCCTCTCCCGAGTTATCGCAAATGTGTAGGGCTGCTTAGAACAATCAATGCGACGCCACTATGGCACTTTATTTCCACGTCTTGACCTTGCTAACCACCGAAACCGGGAGGCTCTAGAATCCGTCCAATCCTTAAGTGCACTTTCGCCGGAGGATTCATGTTCAAGACTGTTGTGCTGTTGCTCTTCCTCGCCTCACCCCTGATGGCTCAGGATGATGCTTCGCGGGCTTGGATGGCGGCTGGATGTGGTCCGAACGACATCAGTTTTGATGTCAAAACCGATAAAAAACAGCATCCAACAGCGCAGCCTCCAGCTGGAAAAGCGCTTGTCTTTGTGTTTGCCAACACCATCCCGGACAACGCCCATATTGCCATAGGTGGTTGGATCAGCAGGTTTGGGGTCGACGGCGTCTGGGTAGGTGCCACCAGTATGAAGTCCTACTTTTTCTTCCCGATTGATCCTGGAGAACATCACCTTTGCGTCAGCATCCAATCAAAGTCGGTTGAAGCCTATTCTGCCGCAGTGAGTTTCTCGGCCACTGCTGGAAGCGTATATTACTTCACAACAAAGGACCCAAATCACCCAATGCCCAAAGAGCAAGTGAAGCTGGTAGCGCTTGATCCTGCTGAAGCCGATCTGTACATTGCATCCTCCCCGTTCAGCACCTTCCACCAAAAGAAATAGCCGCTATTTGACTTGGCGATAGCACAGTTAGCGAATGTGCACTAAAGTCTTGGAACGGTTGTCTTGGAAATTCGGCTGCGAGGCTGTAATCTCAAGCGGGCCTAACAAGCATACTTCGTTTGTGGCCTGGTTCAGCGAAGCATTCAAGTCCAGTGGAGGCCGAACACGATGCGAACTGTTGGGTGCAGAATTTGTGTATCTGCTCTGATCATGCTTGCAGCGAGTCTGCCGGGAGCTATATCCGTGCAAGCGCAGGATTACACGCGGTCCTCGGAACCGAAACTGTTCAACTACGACGAACTTGTACAATTAAGCCTGGATCAGGAGATGAGTGCGGAGCTGGCCGAGAAGCTTCGGCTGATCACCACCACGCCCTTCATTAACAACGAGGCTTATTTGAGCGGAGCGAGACCTCGGCCATTGGACGTTCCCGGGATGGGTCCGACCCTGCGGGTGGCCTTCTGGAACATCGAGCGCGGGTTGGAACTCGATTATATTCTGCTGATGCTTAGCGATAAAGACGCTTTCATAGCGAAGGTGGCAGAGGAGCGGAAAAAAGCCCAAGAAAGCGGCAAGAGAATTCGCAATGTGGAAATGGACAAAATTGCGGAGGAGATCGAGGCTCTGAAGGCCGCCGACGTGTGGATATTGAATGAAGTGGATTGGGGTGTGAAACGTACGGATTACCGGGAAGTCGTCCGCGAAATGGCCAAGGCGCTGAACATGAATTGGGCTTACGGGGTGGAGTTTCTGGAGATCGATCCCAAACAACTGGGGACAGATAAATTTGACGATGGCGAAACCAAAGCTGAACAGCAGGATTTGCTGGAAGTATTCCACGTCGACAAAGACCGCCTGAAGGCAATGCATGGCAACGCCGTACTGTCGCGGTATCCCATCCGGGACGCGCGGTTGGTTCCCTTCACGGTAGGTTATGACTGGTTTACGGAGAGCAAGATTCGACCGCTCGAAAAAGCAAAACGGAAAGCAGCGCTAGTGATTGGAGAGGACCTGGCGATTGAGGTGCGCCGCGGCCAGCGATCCGCGCTGTACGTCGACCTGGACATACCGGGAGCGCCCAGCCAACGTGTCACTGTCGTATCGACACATCTGGAAAACCGGACCAAGCCCAAGAACCGCCGACTACAGATGGAGGAGTTACTCAAAGGAGTCCATGATGTATCGAATCCGGTGATCGTGGCCGGGGACCTGAACACCACGGGATCAAACGGAACGCCAACCAGCGCGGAATACTACTTGTATAAACAATTCGGAAGCCTGGATTTCTGGACTGCGAAAGGCATCCAGTGGACCACAGGTGTTGGGCTGGTCTATACCGGAGCCAAGGCTGGCCGGAGCTTGGCCAAGGTCGAATATCGTGTTGACCCCACGTCAGCGAATATCCCAGGAGCGTCTCCCAATCTCGAGCGCGGATTGTTCAGTAGTTTGGAGAAATATCGATTTGAGGATGGGCATGCGTTCGACTTTCGGGGTGTCCCCGAGCACTCCACCAACGCCCAGGCCGGTACCCTCGCGGACTCAGACCAGCGGCAAAAGACCGGCTTCACTCCCACCTACACGCCAGAGCTTATTTGGGGAAAAGTGCGAGTGGCAAGATTCAAGCTCGATTGGATCTTTGTGAAATCTGAGCTGGACAATCCGCGCGATCCGAAAGGGCCGTACCTCTTCGAACCCGAATTCGGGCGAACGCTCGTGGACCTGAACAATTGTCCGCCGGAACCCATTTCTGATCACAGCCCAATGACGGTGGATCTCCCGTTCCACGAACCAATAGGATTAAAGCCTGAAGTTCCGGAAAAACAAAAAGCGGGCAAAAGCTAGAGCAATTAGTCTGTGTTTTCCGCCGGCGACCTTACCCAAGGAAGGGCGCAGCCTCTCCAAGCATTCGCATTCGCCTTCACCTCAATTGCCATAGGAGCAAGATGTCCGGTTTCTCGTCACCCAGGTTGCGTGTTCCCTGCAAGCAGAAGTGTAGAGAGAATTCACCTAATCAGGGAGATTTTATGGCGATGCATTGCACGTCACCAATTGTTTCTGCGGGTTTCCCACGGAGTTTCATGACAACGTAGTATGGCGCATACCCAGAGAGCTGCTTTCCATCGACCGTGTCTACGACCATCGGTTTGGTTTGAGAATCTAAATCCATTCGGGAGATTCTTATCGTTTGGCGAGAGCCGAATTGGATTTCGATGCTTTCACCTTCTAAGGCAAGAGTCTTGGCCGAAATCAACTGTTCGAGTGCAACTCCTGCATAAACATGAGAAGCCTTCGTCATAGGGTCAGTCAACGTCACGGCAGTGCGCTGCATCTTCTGCAGGTCGGAAGGGTGAAAGTAGCGGTTCTGATTCTGAGTCTTAATTTGGAGAAGCAATTGGGGATTCTCCGCCAGCGTATAGGGTCGCCCGTACCTTTGGGGGGCCGATGTGGCCGGCGTGAGAAGCAATAGCAGCAAGAGTGAATAAAACTCCCTGCTCATCGTAGTGCCTTACACTTATTTTACCACGCTAGTTCTTTTTGCGGGGAATTGGCTAGAAGACTAATACGACAACTCCTGGTAACCAAGTGCCGGCTCAAACGGTCGAGGCAACACTCTGGAGGCAAGTTCTCGCCTGCTTCAAATGCAGGCATAGTTCGTGAGTCTAAGCGGATGGTGTCCCCTTCTTTGACCGGAGTCGTACTCTCTACGGGAAACCCATTGGGCCAGGTCAAATGAAGGGCCAAGACTCGCGGATAGCGTTTGAGAGAAAAGCGGGCATGTTTTGTAATGAGTTCCTGGCTCAGCATCCAATGTGTGCTGCGGGAGAAGGAGACAAGATCCCGCATGAACTGATACTCAATGATGCTCCCCGGTTGTGCATCGGAGAGCGCGAGAGTCTTGGTCAGAAACTTGAACCCTCGGGCCTCAAAAATGAGCTGTTTGTTTAACATCTTCGGTTACCCGGTTCGATTGACTCTCATACCGACAAATTCTTCGTAGAGTCCTCTCATGAGTTGACTGGCCAAGGCACACCTTCGCTTTCTTCTTTCCGTGCGTCGGTTCCCCGTTCGCCAAGACACCCCTGTCTCCAGGAGTTGACTTCGCCAGCGCAACTGAACCACAGAACAGTTATTGACTGACGCCTGAAATGCTAGCCTGAGTCTAAGCCACGAAGACGTGGCCCGGTGCAACAGAGCACCAAAGGCTCAGTCGTGAGGTATAGGTCAAGGTGCTGCGGCTGGATTACATCTCGTGCGTTCTTACAGTCTTTTCGACCATTCTTATAGGAAGGAAATTATGGCAGGGATGGATGGTAGCTGGTGCAAACAGCGTGATCGTCTGCGTGATTGCTGCCCGAACCGCGCAATTTGGATTCATACCCGCCAATCTATTCTGCATTGCGCTTTATTCTTACAACGTGTGGAACTGGCGTAGCCCGCGAGTGCCAACGGCAATGATCGTCAACGGCGACCACGAGTAGAACGCAGAAGAGGCTCAAGTGGCGGACAAGATCGCTAACTGGGGTGCGCCTGAATCACCGAACTGAGTAACGCTAAGTCCGAGGCTGAAGCAAGTCGTCGACAAACCGGAGGTTCTCGCCTAGGCGGGCAGCGGTCTGACACTTTGGACAGTGGCGATCACGGTGACTGTTATACGAGATGGGGAGACGATCTGCGCAGCGTGTGCACTCATCGAGAGTTCCGCCGAGCGCAGCCGTACGACTCCGCGCAATGCCCCAGCACTTTGACATGCTTCCAACGGATCCTCCGGCGGTTTCGCTCGACGAAGGCCGCTCCAGCAGTGCGGATAAGATCGGCAATCTCGAGCGCCGGCGGGGTCACTGGAGCACCTCCTCCCCAATCGCGACCCACACTTAGATCCAAGCCATCAAGCTACCAACGCTCTCACCTTCCATGTGGGTACTATATGGGACTTGACTTCCGATTACCCATGTCAGCTCAGCCGGCGGATGCAACACCATTCAATACTTTGATTCGACAATGCTGCCCTGGGCTGACCATGGTGAGTGCGTTGTCGTTCTTAGTTGACAGCTACCGACAGGGCAGCAGATACTGCCATCGCATGCAGGGTGCAACGGCACGGCGCCGAAGGGCAATGCCCGCCTACGATCCCATCGTGGAGGCCTACATGCCCAATCTAGAGAACCTCAAGAAGCAGGCTAAGCTCATACTGCGCTGGCATCATGAACGGCACTATCCCGTCGCCGCACAAATCCGCGGGTTTATGCCTCGTTTCTTGAATATGCCCGACTCGGAAATTCTTGCGGCGAACTTTAAGCTCAGCGATGCGCAAGAAATGGTCGCAAGACAGCACGGCTTCGAAAGTTGGCAGGCTCTGAAAGCTGGACTTTCCGCCACGTCCCGCAAGGTGAAATTGTGGCCATCCAAAGCGACGATTGTCTGTGCAGAGCCGCAACTGTTCGTCACCGATATCAAGAGATCATGCGAATTCTTCCATGAGAAGTTAGGCTTTTCGCTTTTATTCAGTTACGGCGACCCTCCGTACTATGCACAGGTAGGTCGCGACGCAGCGCATCTCAACCTTAGGTATGTCGAGGGGCCCGTAATTGACTCGACGGTCCGCGATCGTGAGGAACTGCTGTCGGTATCTATGACCGTCGCTACAGCAGACGAGATCAAACAACTTTTTCTTGAGTTTCAGTCCACTGGGGTTAACTTTCATGAAAGACTGAAAAAGCAGCCTTGGGGCACCAGGAATTTCGTCGTCAAAGATCCGGATGGGAATCTACTGCTGTTTGCCGGTCCTGCAAACTCGTAGCCACCACCACAAATCAAGCGCATGGGAGCTTCTCCGACCTCGCGAGCACCAATACTAGCAGGCCAGAATGCCCCGGCGAGCCTTTCGACTCGGAATAACCTCCTGTTAGACCGTGATCCGAGAGTCTGAAGAACTACGCAGGATTATCTTGATTGGAAGGGCGCGGAACTTCTCCTGCTTGATATAAATTATATCATCCTGATGTTCGGAGGCTGCATGAGGCGACTCTTTTTCCTGGCGTTAGTTCCCGTATTTTACATGATTCCCTTCGTGGCTTTCTCACAGAAGACCCATCCTGCTTTGCAGCCGTTGGCCTTCTTGTCAGGCCGATGGACCAGTGATTCCGCAGAAGGACAGGAGGAAGAGTATTGGTCGCAGGTGACAGGGAGTAGCATGCTAGGCACCTTCCGCGTGTTGAAGGATGGCGACGCAGTCTTCTACGAATTCTGGGTCATCGAAGTGGAGGATGGCAGGGCCATCTTCAAGATGAAGCACTTCGATCGCGGCTTAGTTGGATGGGAGGAAAAAGCTGATGTGGTTCGTCTTACCCTGTCTGTCAGCGATGGGCAAGATGTGTTGTTCTCAAAATCGGATGGCAGTCTTTCCCTTCGATATCAACGGAATGGAGACGAACTGGTGAGTACGCTGCGGCGGGTCAAAGATGGGAAGACAAAGGAAGATATCTTTCGTCTACATCGACGCAAGGGATGATATTTCGACTCGGACGGCATGTGGGGCGAGCATCTGCCTCGATGGTCGGAAACCCCGAAACGTCTCCCAGTCAATCAGCTAACTCCTAGCTCCGAAAGCGGCCCGTCCACTCGCCATACGGGCATCAGCGTCGAACAAGCCTCCCACCGGACCTGAAAGGGTCGTCCTCTGGAATTGAGTTTAGTCACAGCGTCTCCCCGCAAACTGAGCCACAAACTTCCCTTGCCCTTGGCCCCAAGATAGCCACTCGGTTCCCCAGGTGCCGATGTTTTTTCACATAGCGAAAGGAACAGGCAATAAAATGTGTAAGGTTCGCATACCACTTCCCTAGGGTTTTAATCTAATCTTTAGAGAAGAGACAAGGTTCCCAAAGGAAGTAACAATGCAAAAGCGCAAGCTTGGAAAAAGTAACTTAGAAGTCTCCGCACTTGGCCTCGGATGCATGGGCATGAGCTTTTCCTATGGTCCGCCCAAAGACAAGAAGGAGATGACCGCTCTTCTCCACGCCGCTGTAGAGCATGGGATCACCTTCTTTGACACCGCGGAAGTCTACGGTCCGTTGACAAACGAGGAACTGGTGGGTGAGGCGCTGGCTCCATACCGCGGCAAAGTCGTAATTGCCACCAAGTTTGGATTCGATGTGAGTGGCACCGATAAACGCCCCGGCGCGGCAAGTGTGAACAGCAGGCCCCAGCACATCAAGGAGGCCGTCGAAGGGTCGCTCAAGCGCTTGAAGGTTGATTCCATCGATCTGCTGTATCAGCACCGTGTTGATCCCGATGTGCCCATTGAAGATGTCGCCGGCGCGGTAAAGGAACTCATCCAAGCCGGCAAGGTCAAGCATTTCGGTCTTTCCGAGGCAGGCGTCAAGACGATTCGCCGCGCACACGCCGTCCAACCCCTGACTGCCCTCCAAAGCGAATACTCGCTGTGGTGGAGGAAGCCGGAGCAGGAAGTGATCCCCGCACTCGAGGAACTCGGCATCGCTTTGGTGCCGTATAGCCCGCTCGGGAAAGGTTTCCTGACCGGCAAGATCGACGAAAACGCAAAATTCGAAAGCTCCGATTTCCGCAGCACTTTGCCTCGCTTTACGCCGCATGCTCTCAAGGCGAACCAGGCCCTCATCGACCTGCTCGGCGCGATTGCCAAGCGTAAGAACGCGACTCCTGCCCAAATCGCACTTGCCTGGCTGCTCGCCCAAAAGCCATGGATGGTTCCAATCCCCGGCACGACCAAACTAAGCCGGCTGGAAGAGAATATCGGCGCGGTGTCGATCCAGTTGAGGCCGGAAGACCTGCGAGACATCGATGCCGCCGCGTCAAAGATCCACGTGGAGGGATCCCGGTATCCAGAACGCTTGGAGAAAATGACCGGTCTGTAAGCGTCCAAAATCATGCCGCGCGAAACCATGGCATGATCATCTCACCAGTTCAACAATTCTCAATTGAGAGAACACCTGATATGGACATCAAAAGATGCGGCTCGCAACCTTCCGTCAAGGGTCCCTCCGATTGGTTCACCGGCACCGTTCGGATCGATCCACTTTTTCAAACGCCGGATCCCGCCCTTGCTTCTGGCGCCAGTGTAACCTTTGAGCCGGGCGCCAGGACCGCCTGGCATACCCACCCGCTCGGTCAGACTCTCATCGTCACCGCTGGCTGCGGCTGGGCCCAGCGCGCAGGCGGGCCAATCGAAGAGATCCGCCCCGGCGATGTGGTGTGGTTCTCTCCAGGTGAGAAACACTGGCATGGCGCTTCGCCGTCCACGGCCATGACCCACATAGCCATTCAGGAGAAGCTACACGGGAATGTTGTCGACTGGATGGAACACGTCACCGACGATCAATATCGTAAGTAATGCTTCGCGAATCAGCCGGCGCAATCAGGCCCCGATTCATCCTCTTGGTCCAGTCAATGCCAAAGTATTCGCATCGATAATTGGTGTAAACTCGGCGGGAATGCTGCCTGCACGCTCGGCGGGCTCCTCGGATTACGTTGATGACCGAATGGCTCGAAGCGCTCACGCAAGACCTCCGCTATGCCGTTCGCGGTCTGCGCAAAAGTCCGGGCTTCACTACAGTCGCCATCCTCACCCTCGCCATCGGCATCGGCGCCACCACCACAATTTTCAGCGCCATCAACGCGCTGCTATTGCGTCCTCTTCCCTACCCTGACCAGGATCGTCTGGTGAGAGTGTCAATTAATAACGCCAAGTATCCGCAATACGACGGACCCGTTTCCTGGACGGACGTGGCGCACTGGAAAGCGGCGAGCGACGTGTTCGAACAGATTGAAGGTGTATCCGGCCCAGATATCGTGGCGATGTCCGGCGGCGGTTCTGGAGAACGTGTGGCTGTGCAACAGTGCAACGCGCTACTCCCGGCGATGCTGGGTGTGAAACCGTTCTTGGGTTCTCTGCCGACGGATGAGAAGAAAGACCCCGTGGGCTTCGGAATCAGCTACGAATTTTGGCAACGCCATTTCGCCGGCGACCCCCACGTTCTTGGCCGGACGATTTTTGTGGACAGCGGCTCTGCGCCGATTATGGTGGTACTGGCTCCCGGCTTTGATCTGTTCGAGACTGGCCCTCCGGATATATTCATGTTTCACGGGAGTGCGAACCCTGCTGAATCGGCAATTGGGGATCCACGCTGGATACTTGCGATCGCCAAGCTGAAGCGCGGCGTCTCCATCCAACAGGCGCAGGCGGCCATGGATGTTGCCGCGCAGCACCTGACCCAAGAGTATCCCGAAGTCTACAAGGCCATGGGTGTCCACGTTGAAACCCTGCAGAAAGGCCTGTTTGGCTGGTCTTCGGACACTTTGTACTTTTTACTCGCGGCAGTGGGGTCCGTCTTACTTATCGCCTGCGCGAATGTCGCCAATCTCTTGCTCGTTCGCGCCGACTCTCGCCACAAAGAGATTGGCGTCCGCATGGCATTAGGGGCCGGGCGGATTCGCCTGATTCGGCAACTGCTGACGGAAAGCCTGGTGCTTTTCTGCGCCGGTGGATTGGGCGGGCTGTTTCTGTCGATTTGGGGGATTAAGTTGTTCGATCTGGTGTCCCCCAGTTGGATGCCGCACACCGCAAAGGCACCGATGGATGGGCGGATCCTGTTGTTCACGTTTGGGATCTGCATTCTGACGGGTATCGTGTTCGGGTTGGCACCGGCGTTCCGTGCTTCGAAGAACGACGTGAACGAAACTTTGCGTAGCGAAGGCCGCACTACCGCTTCCGTGTCGCGTCATCGCACCCGGAATTTCCTCGTGATAGCCGAGATCGCCATCGCTCTCGTGCTCCTCATCTGTGCCGGGCTCATGATCAACACTTTGACCCGCATCTTGCGCACCAGTCCCGGGTTCAATCCCAATCATCTCGTCACCGCGCAGGTTCGTCTCACAGGAGACAAGTACGTTGACTCGAGCGATCCGGGCCATCCTGACCTCTACGTGATTCACCCACCGGTGGCCCTTTTCTACCGGCAGGTTTTAGAACGGCTCGAAGCTCTACCCGGTGTGGAAGCCGCCGCTTTTGTCGACTGGCTGCCGCTGGCGGAAGACACGCAGCACGCGCATCCAGCTTTCCGCATGCCCGGGCAAGCGCCAAATTTGCCCGGCGAGACATCAGCCATGTCCATGGATTCCATCAGTCCTAATTATCTTCGCGTGATGGGCATTCCCATATTGCGAGGCCGCGGCATTGACGAGCAAGACACGGAAAGCGCACCGTGGGTGGTGGTAATCGACGAAAGCATGGCGCATCAAATCTGGCCAAACCAGGACCCGCTTGGTCAGGTTATCACCTTTAACAACTCGCCGGATGAGAGGCCACGTCAAGTCGTCGGCATCGTTGGAAAAGTAAAAGGGCGCCAGTTAACGAATGACTCGCGGCCTCAAGCATACGTGTCGCACATGCAACTGCCGGCGCGCATTTCCGACTTTACCGAAGCGCGCCTGCACAAAAGCGTCGTGGTGCGCACGCGGTTTGTCACCAAGGATTTGATGGAGAGCATGCGTAAAACCATTGTAGAACTGGCCCCCGATTCTGCGGTCTTCGGCGTCACTACGGTTCAGCAAACGGTGTCCGATTCTGCGGGGCCGTGGCGTTTCTTCTCGCAACTCCTGGGACTTTTCGCAGCCGTGGCTTTGCTTCTAGCCGCCATTGGAATCTATGGCGTGATGTCCTATTCCGTGAGCCAGCGTAGCCACGAGATCGGTTTGCGCATGGCGCTCGGCGCCCAACCCGCTCAGGTGCTTGGTCTGGTTTTGCGTCAGGCTATGATTCTGTCTGTGGCGGGCGTGGCCATGGGTGCGGCTGCTTCGTTTCTGGCTACTCCTCTGCTCGCCGGTGCCCTCTACGGCGTGAAACCTCACGACGCCCTCACGCTCACGCTAGTCTCACTTCTTCTCATCGCCGTCACTCTGTTCGCCAGCTATGTTCCTGCTCGCCGCGCCACTCAGATCGATCCCATGGACACACTTCGCCACGAGTAGCTTTTCCATCGGCCCTCTCGTTAGTGTGATGTATGGCTCGCTTCGCGGAATCGTTTCCTGGACGCTCAGCAATTGGTGTGCTTTGCCAGATTCACGATTGACTCGCGATACAAAGCTTCTCGAAAGCAGACAGGCCTTCATACTTCCAAAGCCGCCATATTTCTTAGCTCGCCTGTTTGACCGCGGGTGGCGTCCATGTTCCATCAATGATGGACGGCGGCGATTCCTTCGGCCAGTACAGCCGCAACATCAGAATAAATTGAGCCTTGGGCGCAGGTAGCCAGTTTGCCTCCGTGGCCCTTCCTGGCGAATCTGCTTGGGCGTAAAGGTCCACCGATCCATTCGCGTTCGGAACAAACTTACTGCGCGAACTCACCGTATAGCGGTTGATGTCGTTGGGTACAAAGAAATAGTTCGCGTCGTACATGGTGATCGACCAGAACGCATTGGCCGGAGGCATCTGCCCCTTATCGAAGTGAATCACGTATTTGTGGGCTGTCCCGTCATACTTGTGTCCATCCGCGTCCTCTTCCGACGTGGGGTACACCGCATCTTGAGGGCGATTCGCTCCCAATCCAATGGTGGATTTGTTTTCATCGAACGTGCCAGGTAATTGAAGTACGTGTAAGTGTCTATGGCATTGACCTGCTCCCGAACCCCGGTTTTCATGTCCAAGTTCGCGTCCACTTCCGCCGGAAGCGGCGCATACGGCTTGCCGTAATAGCTCAGCGGAACCAAAGAAAATTTGTCCTGAAGCGCGTGAACCGACTTGTAGTCTTCGGGCGTTCCGGTGCAATAAACTCGCTCAAGAATCCAAACAATCCCTGTGGGGGATTTGTATTCGGTCACACCAGCGGGAAGACTCCCCGTCCAACCCGGCCCAGTAAATTGCGTACTTCTGCGCTTTGTCCCCGGTGGTCCGCTTGCCCGGCACCTGAAAAACATCCGTCCATCCGCTCAGCATCGGCATCAGGAAATAGCGGTCGCCCATATCTGGAATGCTGAGGATCCAAGGTTCTTTGGAAACGTCCAGCCAGGTGATCGTGTAAAGAGTGTCCGCATTCGGCGCGGTAACCGCGTGGTTGTCCACGTAAGGGTACGTGCGCAGCTTCAGGATCTGCCCCATCGGCCCATGCTCGCCGTTCGCCGTCGCCACGTTTGTCATCTGTTTGCGCGTCATTCCATCGTCACCAGCGGATATCCGTAAATGTACGCATCCGAGGCGATGCTGAGAGCTTCTTCAATCTATGGTGACTTTGTGCTGCTTGCCGGTCGATTCCCTCCGCAAACGAAAAGTACGAATGTGACTAGTGCCGCCAGATACAAAACCGCGGTCCTTCGCCAAATGGATTTCATTGACTCGGTCCTTCCTGATTCGGAATGCTTTCTTCTTGTACGCGGGACGGGTAGGCGGGCGTACAGCCTTTGAGCACTGTCAAAAGTAACAAGGCAGCCTTGAAATGGAAAAAATAGCCTTACGGACGCAGTCGGGTTCGCTGCTCACCGTGAGCGAAGCATCAGCGGTCGTTTGTTACCTATACGGACATTGCCAAGCGGATTGATGGGGTGGGAACCTTTTTCCTCACGAAGTGTAATAATCTTAGATGGCAACTCAAACCACAACAGACGCACTCACACACGTGATGGTCAATCAACTTCTCCGTATGTCCAGTCTCAAACAGTCAATTCGCGCAGCGTTTCCCTTCTCCCTTTTTCTTCTGCTTCTCTTTCTTCTTCTCCCCGCGAGTTCACGTGCTCAAACCGTTCTCGCTCCGCCACAACATCGCGCGACCGACGTCGTAATTCTTTCGCTCCAAGCGCTGAATCCTCTTGTCGAACACCGCCAGCATGTCAGAGAAGGTCTCGTAGGTAGTTCCGACCCTACACTCAATGTAGAAAAGCATCTCCTCGAGATTCAGATGAACATTGTACGCGAGACCGCTAATTTCGGCCCAGTCTTGCTCCTCGCCCCCGACGAAACCACCAAGTCCGCTCTCCTTCAAAGATGTTCCGAATTTCGCATTTGCGAACTCTTCCAAACCGACCAGGTCCGTATCAAAGTTGTTTCCCATGACGGCGTATGGATTCGTGATTTCGGCCCGCAAATCGACGCTGCCGCCGATTCGGCCTACGTCGTCCACTGGCGCTATTTCGATATTCGAACGGAACAGGCCAAGCAAGAGAAGCTCCAGGAATTGGAGACAGCCCGCCTGAAGCTGCTCGAGACCCGCCAGCACGAAGATCAGCCGGACGCCCTCTCCCAGGCCTCAACTCCCGATTCTCGCAAAGCCGTCGCTTCCATCATCGACGATAAACTCTATCTCCTTCGCGAGTATTCCCAGATTCTCAACGAAGCCTCTCCACAACGCTCCAACGACGAAAATTCTGCCTACGATATCGCCGATGCGGTCCTCGCCGCTCCTGATTTCACTTACAAAAGTTCACCACTCGCGCTCGATGGTGGAAATCTCCTCAAGCTGGAGGACGGTCGATGCCTTACCACCCGCGTGCTCCTCTCTCGAAACAAGGATCAAAACAGCAATCTTGACCAGGAACTCCAGAAAATCGCCGGCTGCAAAAATGTCACTTACCTTGAGCCTCTACCCGGTCCTGTCACCGAGCACGTCGATATGTTCGTGCTCCCGGTTCGCGGCAATCGTATCCTTCTGTCTTCCTACGACCTGTCGCAACCCTTCGCCGCGGAATATTGGAATAAATTGAGCAGCTCGGAACGCGACTTGGCACTGGACGCCGCTTTAGCCATGCAATTGAATGCCGAACGCCTTCGCAGCCTCGGTTACGAAGTGCTGCCCGTCCCTTCCCCATTTCCCAGGATTCCCGCGAATGGCCATATCTACTATCCGACGGTCCTGAATGCCTTGGTGCGCGAAGGCACCGACGGGTACCGCCAGGTTCTTGTTCCCTCCTACAAGGACTATGAGACGGACATACAGTCCTCCGCCTTGAACCAGATTCGTTCCGCGTTTGGCAACAAGGCTGAAATCGTCACCATCGAAGCCATGGAAGCGGCGAAGTCACAAGGTGCGGTCCACTGTTTAACCTTGACCGCACCATTGCGCCTGTCGATCTTCAACGATTCCGCCGACTCTGCCAGGCGCACCGAATCTCTCGCCCTGAAAGACCAACTGGATCGAAATCTTTCTAAGCAAATCGCTTCTGAGATTCCCGCCAACGGCTTGCAAGGTTCGTGGGCGATTCTTGAAGTGCAGGAACAATCTGATGAAACTTCTCTCGATCTATACCCGCAAAGAATGTTCTTCGGCAAAAATGAATTTCAGAAAGGTGTCTTTGACCAATTGGAATCTCGCGGAACCTACATCGTGGACAGGAAGGACCTTACTTCCTGGTCTCTCCATTTTCAGTTTCCGAATCAGAATGTCACGCCCGCCGTTGTGCAATGGCTAGGTAGAGACGAGGTCAAACTGATTTTTGTCGACCAGGATAGTTCCCTGCTTCTCAGGCGTATTTCTTCCGGCCTGGTATCGCCATTTAAACTCGACGCTCACGCGGGGCACGCCACAAAATAGCTTACCGTCCATATGCGGTTGATTCAGATAAGATGGACTCGTCTTCAAGAGACAGATCGTAAGCGCTTCCTACGAACCTGCTAATCAGGAGTGTGCCCAAGGTAATCTTCGTGGCCCTCGAAGACCCTGGCCAATTTGGTTATGCGAAACAGTTCTTGCAAGCGTTGGTTCAAATTAATCAATTTCAGCTCGCAATTCTGCCTCTTCGCGGAAATGTACAACCCGACGATCGCTCCAAGGCCCGAGCTGTCCATATAGCTCACCCCGGTCAAGTCCAGCACTACACATTTTGTCGCCGGGATCAACCCGCGGACGGCAGTCTGCAGCACCCCCGTAGTGCCCGAGATAATTTTGCCGGTGCAACGCACCAAGATTTCCTCGGAAGACTTGATCGTCTCCAGACTCAATTCTGCAATTGGGCTAGGATTTGCGGCCATGAGAGTACCTCCATAGTTAAGCGGCTATTCGCAGGAAACTCCGGAATCGGCGACGCCGGCAGTTCGCTCGAATCTCAATCCGTCGCGCACAGGGCCGGGGTAAACTCCACCACAATACTCTCGCCCCCCGTAAAGTCAAGACTGGCTCCCGTGCCGCAGCGATTTCGGAACCGTAGAGGATGCCGGAGAAAAAAGTAGGGATCCAGGCAGGATTTGTTACTCGATGGCTGGGTGCAACGGGAGGGGTCTATTTTCAGACAGGTCTTTTCCGTCGAGGTGGCCGCCTCGGTGAGGGCTTGGTGATGGAGAGTGGTCGGATGCGGAAAAAGAGGCCATGCAGTTTCTTTCTGCGGTTCGTCAACTACTGTTGGTGGCACGCGGACGGGAAAGGCTGAGCCACAAGAGCAGGTGCAG
>Ga0181526_10002358_pt1 | contig 16557 bp, 12 predicted proteins | sample PEATcosm2014_Bin_35_FD_119750 | JGI IMG/M metagenome (GOLD analysis project Ga0181526, IMG submission 119750) | Peatland microbial communities from MTU Mesocosm Facility, Houghton, MI, USA - PEATcosm2014_Bin06_30_metaG | ecosystem: Environmental > Terrestrial > Soil > Wetlands > Peat | place...
GAACGGCTCTTGTCGTGGATGGGGTGCTCGAGCCAATGGAGTTGGGGCACCTTCCCTACAAAAAGGGAACCTACGAAGACTATGTGGGGCTGCGCGGTTTGCAAAAGAGGGGAAAGAAGGAGTGGCGCAAGCAGGTGGCGGATGTGGTCGAGAAACTGAGCTTTGCGCTCGAGCCGGACGAAGTTGTGCTGGGTGGAGGCAACGTAAAGAAGCTCAAGGTATTGCCGCCGCATTGCCGGGCGGGAGACAACTTCAACGCATTTCTAGGGGGGTTCCGGCTGTGGAACGTCGAGGCCGGGAAAGACATCAAACCACCGAAGAAGCCACACTCACGGTAATCTCGAGATCCGGAAGGAGTCCGACCATGGTAGCAACTACCAAACGCACCTCAAAAGCCCCGACCGTCAAGCCGCTGACCAAGCGCAAAGCATGGGCAGCGCTCAAAGCCCATCACAAGAAAATTCAGAGCACCCATCTGAGAAAACTTTTCGCTGAAGATGCCAAGCGCGGGCAGCGCTTTACGGTCGATGCCGTGGGCATTTACCTGGACTATTCCAAGAACCTGCTCACCGAGAAAACCACCAATCTGCTTCTTGATCTCGCGCGAGAATCGGGTTTAGAAGAGCGGCGGGACGCGATGTTTCGCGGTGAAAAAATCAATATTACCGAGAACCGTGCCGTGCTCCACATCGCGCTGCGAGCGCCGGAGAATGCGTCCATCGTCGTCGATGGCAAGAACGTTGTGCCGGAAGTCCATGCGGTGCTCGACAAAATGGCAGACTTTTCTAATCGTGTGCGTGGCGGAGCGTGGAAAGGACATACCGGAAAACGCATCCGCAATGTGATCAACATTGGCATCGGAGGATCGGACTTGGGCCCGGTGATGGCGTATGAAGCGCTGAAATTCTATAGCGAACGGAACATGAGGTTTCGTTTCGTTTCGAATGTCGATGGCACGGATTTCGCGGAAGCGGTGATTGACCTGGACCCCGCGGAAACTCTCTTTATTATTTCTTCAAAGACCTTTACTACGCTCGAAACCATGACCAATGCCCACACGGCTCGCGAATGGGCGCTGAAGGGCCTAGGCGGTGACGAAAAGGCCGTGGCGAAACATTTCGTGGCTGTGTCCACAAACGCAGTGGAGGTCTCCAAGTTTGGCATCGATACCGCCAACATGTTCGGATTCTGGGACTGGGTAGGCGGCCGCTATTCCATGGACTCCGCGATCGGTCTTTCCACTATGCTGGCCATCGGTCCAGATAATTTCCGGGCCATGCTGAGCGGTTTTCACGAGATGGATGAGCACTTCCGCACGGCTCCTTTGCAAAGAAATCTTCCTGTCTTGCTCGGGCTGCTCGCTCTTTGGTATACAGATTTTTTTGGTGCGCAGACCATTGCGGTGCTGCCCTACGAGCAATATCTGAAGCGTTTTCCGGCGTATCTTCAGCAATTGACGATGGAGAGCAACGGCAAACACGTTACTTTGGAGGGGACGAGAGTCAATTACGATACGGGCCAGATCTTCTGGGGCGAGCCGGGAACAAACGGCCAGCATTCCTTCTATCAATTGATCCACCAGGGCACCCGGCTCATACCGTGCGATTTCATCGCTTTCGGCAAGGCCCTGAATCCGCTGGGGCGGCATCACGACATGCTGGTAGCCAATGTTTGCGCGCAAAGCGAGGCGCTTGCGTTCGGGAAAACACCGGAGCAGGTGAAAGCCGAGGGTACTCCGGATTGGCTTGTACCGCATCGCGTTTTCGAAGGGAATCGCCCGTCAAACACAATCTTATTAGAGCGTTTAACGCCGGAAGCGCTGGGTAAGTTGGTAGCTTTGTACGAGCATGCAGTGTTCACGCAAGGCGCGATCTGGCAGATCGATTCCTTCGACCAATGGGGAGTTGAGCTCGGTAAGGTGCTGGCGCAGCGAATTATTCCAGAGCTGGAGAACAAAACGGAGCCGCCGCTGAAACATGACAGCTCCACGAATGCTGTGATTCGGCGCTATAGGCAGCTCAAGGCTTAGCTAAGCAGGGCTCTTGAAGGGTGACGATTGTAAAATCCTGCAGGCTATTGCCCGCCGGATCGAAGGGCACATTATCCTCCGTACGGCGAGACTTTCCTTCGTTCGCAAAATAATCGCGCAGGAGAATTCGGTTTGCTCCGGTGCTGCGCACTGCGGCTGCGATCATGTGGACAGCCACGTAGATCTCATTGGCCCCTAGACCTGCATAGGTTCCTGTTTGAGCAAAGTACAGTGGCTGGAACTTGGTCTGCGTGGAAACTTGTCCCTGCTCTGCCAAATCAACGGTGAATAATTCGCCCGAACTCTGCGCCTGTTGCTTTGACTCAGCCGCAGATTCGGTGTGCGTGCCCCGAGCGTCCAATTGCGCGGCCTTTCGGCAGAGAAAGACCGGAGTCGATGGCCGCGTGCCGCGAACGAGGGGTAGCAATTCGTCAGCCGCAGGAGCGTCCGTCCAAAACACGATCGCATCGGGCTCATCTGTCCTCAGTATTTCTCGGAACGATTCCAGGTTTGTCGGTGAATCCGTGCGCACGAAGCGGAGTGGAGCAGGGACATTAAGCTCTTTCGTCACTTTTTCGAACTCCGCCCCGCCGATCCTGCCGTCATGATCCATTTGCACGATCAGAAGGACCCTCTTCAAGCCAAGATCGGAATAAATGCGCTGGCAAAAGGCGCGGGCCTGGTCGGCATCGCTGGGGCCCAGACGAAAGAGCCATGGAACATTGGCTTGCGTGGTGGATGGGTCGCTCGAAAGCGTGAGGATGGGGATACTGATCTTGTTGGCGATTTGTTCCGCGAGGTGGGCGGAGGTTCCGTTAGCGGAGGTGAGGATTACGAGCGCGTGATCTTGCTCGATGAGCTTCAGGATCTCCGAGCTGGCCTGACCCCACGGACCACTTTCGTCGCGGGCTAGAAGTTCCAGGTGGCGACCATCTGCCAGTGGCCCGAGGGACTGTTCTTCCTCAATCGCCAGTTGTGCCGCCGCGAGCAGCAGCTTGCCTTCCAATTGTTGTGGGCCCTTTAGAGGAAGGATCATTCCAATTATCGCCGTGCCATCGGCATCGTTCTTTTCGGTCGCGCTCACCGGGCCGCGATAGGTAACGCCTTGACGATCGAGAGTTGCGTAAGGCTCTGTAGTGGTAGCGGCAGACTGTGCCAGCGAGGGCGTAGCCGTGGCAAGAAGGCCGAGCAACGGAAGGAGCCAAGAAAGAATTCGCACTCGCCGAACTAGAGACGCACGACAAAGTGGGCACCTCCCGATTCGTTGCAATGTGCCGGGGGGGTACATTAATGAGCTCCGACATCCCCATTTGCCGGGGCCGCGGGCTGCACTTGAGCCGGCGAATACAGAAATTGTCCACCTTCTACACGCGCAATGGTGATCGGCGCGATGTTGTTCAAGGTGTGGTCAAACTGCGCACGGCCCGCAACACCTTCATATTCCTGTCCTTGATGGTCTCGAAGGACATCCATGATTTTCCCGCGATTCAGGCCGGCCTTCTGAACGGCTGCAATCAAAATATTCATGCCGTCGTAGGCGTAGGCGGCATAAGCATCGGGCGGTTCACGAAACTTGGCACGATAGTCTTTTTGAAATTGCAGCCAGGGCGGGTCATTGCGTGTGGGGTCGATCGCTGCCGTGGTCACCAGACCTTCTGCTGCGGGGCCGGCGAGATCAATGATCTGCGGGTAACACAAGCGGCTGGGGCCAAACACCGTTTGCTTCATGCCCATGGCTCGCATTTGCTTCAGTATTCTGGCAGCCTCGGGAACTTCGCCCCAGATGACCACGCCATCGACATGCGCATTCTGCATCATGCGCAATTGTGTGGAGAAATCCTGATCGCCGCGCTCGAATTTCACTTCGAGGACCGGCACATGACCCAGGCGTTTGGCTTCGTCAAAGAATTTCTGCACGCCCACACGCGCGTAGCGACTTTGTGTGCGGATTACTCCGATCCGCTTTAGTTTTCGCTCCCTGAAAACTGCGGCGGCAAGCGCGTAACCCTGTTGGCGATCATCCGGAAAATCGTGCATCAGCCAAGGAATACGTGTTTCCGTGACTGTGGGATCGGTCGTGCCGGTATCCATGATGGGGAATTCGAGTTTCAGGCTCACCCGCAACATGATGTGGGTGGATGCTCCATCGACGGATCCGAGGATCCCCACCACGTTCTCGTCAAAGAGCATTTTGACCGGCACTGTCGAGGAGGCACCCCACTGCGCAGAATCAGAGTGCACTTTCAATTCAAAGAGCTTCGCTCGCGCTGCTCCCGGCGCACGGTATCCACCTGTGGCATTTGCTTGTTCGAGGGCAAGCTCTGCACCGTGAAGCATGGCAATACCGTAAGGGGCTTCGGGGTTGTTTTCGAGCGGGCCGAGGAAGCCAATGCGGACAGTTTCCGCATCCTCCAATTCCACAGAGGGCCGTTCGCGTGCTGCGCCGTTGTATGCGAGCGTGTCCTCTGTCAGATACCACTCTTTGTAAGGCTTGGTGAATTTCCGATAGGGAACGGCATCCTCGGGCATGTTGGCATAGCGCTGAGTGGTGGTGGACGCCTGGCTACCGGACTTATCCACGTCCGGAGATTGCGCGAGGCCAAGTGTACCAGTGAGCAGAAAAAATGCACAGAAGCAGCCGGGAGACAGGATTATGTTTCGGAGATTTCGTTTAGATAGCATGGGCTTTCCTCAGGGCGAAATGCTCCATGCGCATATCGATGAAGCGGACAATGTTGGCCAGCGCCGCAGGAGAAATGGCCTGAACCGCATCGCACCTAGGCTTTGCTGCTCCGGGGTAGTCGCAAGCCACCTCGATAATGAGCCCATGGCTGCCCGAAGCGATTGCCGCGCAACTGGCGGACTCCACCATGCCGGCAACGCCCGTGGCATGGCTGGGATCCACGATGACGGGCAAGAATGTCTCCTCCTTGACCGCTGAGATCACGCTTAAGTCCAATACGTTGCGGGAATATTCGCCGGAGGGAAAGGCTTTGATGCCGCGCTCGCACAGGACGACGTCGAGGTTTCCTTCTTTCGCGAGATACTCGGCGGCTCCGAGCCATTCACACAGGCTGGCTGCCATGCCACGCTTCAGCAGGACTGGCTTGCCAGATTTTCCTGCCTCAATAAGCAGCGGATAATTTTGCATATTGCGCGAACCGATCTGCAGCATATCGGCGTACTCACAAACCGTTTCCACGAGCCGTGGGTCCATCACTTCAGTAACAATCGGCAAGCCGGTTTCGCGGCTGACTTCGCGGAGAATTCGTAATCCCTCCATGCCTAGTCCTTGGAAATCGTGCGGCGAAGTGCGCGGTTTGAACGCGCCGCCACGGAGCATTTCTGCGCCCACATCCTTCACTGCCCGAGCAATGGCAAGAGTCTGCTCGAAGCTCTCCACGGCGCAAGGGCCGGCGATGACGACGGGACGAACGTCTCCAAATCGCACGGTCCTCACCGCCACGATGCGCGATTCCTCTGCGTTCATGGACCGTTGCACTCTCCGGCTGATCAACGGACAGATCCGAGGCAGATCTGGCAAACCAACATTTCCCGCAATGCTCATGGAACCCTTCCTTTTCCAAACTCTTCCGGAGAAGGGAAGAATCTGGGCGAAACAACCAACAGCGCGAGCACTTGAAATCCGCCTGGCCTATGACTTTCGATTCGTCGGAAACATCGCGATGGCTTCAATTTCGATCAACAGTTCTGGCCGACAGAGGATTGCTTGGATCCCTGTGGACGCGGGCAGGATTTCCAAGCCCAATTCCTTGAAAAACTGAGTACGAATTTCATTGAATTCGGCATAATCGCGCTCGATGTCCCGCAAGTAGCAACTGGTCCTAACGATATCCTTCCAGGTGGCTCCTTCCGCAGCGAGTAAGCCCGTGATGTTCCAATAGGTGCGCAAAACCTGAGCGCGAAAGTCGCCAATGTGGACGGAGTTGCCATTTTCATCGATGCTGGCTGTGCCGGAAATCAGCAAAATGGTCATGCCATTGATATCCAGGCGCATTCCCCGAGAGAACGAGGATGGCTTTGGATATTTATGGGCTTCGTTCAGGACCGTCGGCGCTTCGATGGCCTTTTTGCGAATCGACACACCAGCGTTTTCGGCCGGTACAACAGGTTCAACGACTAGCTCTTGCTTGCTCATGGGATTTACCTTCCTTGTGGGATTCATGGATGCCGTGGCTCAGCCCCGCGGCCGTGGCCACCCAGATGTCTTCGCCTTGAAACGCCAGATTCAGCACATAGTTGTGAGCGAGAGAAGTCGGCGTTTCGATCTTGGTCAGTTTCTTATCCGGAGCAGTGATTACAATTTCGCCCTTTCCGGTTCCCTTATTGGGACGATAGGTGACCCAGGTGTTTGTTTTGAAATTGAGATAACTTAGCCCTTTGTCTGTGCAGGCCCACACGTCGTCGCCCCGGGTTTGTGTGGCGTTGACAAAATCCGATGCCAGGCCGCTATCCGTTGAGAGGTAGTTGAACCAATTGTGGCCGTTGTAACCACTCATTCCGAAATACGTGGACGCCCAGAACATTTTGGTGTCGTGGTTGTAGGAGACTCCGCTGACGATGTCATGGATCAAGCCTTGGTTCTTGAAGAGCACAAGTTCCATTTCCCCGTCAGGATCGTTGTATGGCTTCCAGTAGCCGCCGGCGATGTCATATTCCAAAACGCCGCCGCCCCACACGGCCACGTAGACTTTCTGTTCGCCTACAGCGATGCCGTAGGACCAAGGCTCATGCATCGGGGCGGTTTTTTCGCTGAAAATCGACCACTCTCCCGTGCGGGTATTCAAGCGGTTAATGCCCGCCGTGGTGGCAGCCCACACAAAGTCGTCTTGAATTGCCACGCCGTAGACGATGTCGTTGGCCAAGCCCGTGGTCATGCTGGTGTAGTTTTGAAACTTACCTCCCGAGAACTGACTCAGGCCGCCGAAGGTCGATAACCAGACATCGCCGGTTTTCTGGTCGACCGCAATACCGGTCACAACCCGGTTGGGCAAACCGTCGGCGGTTGTGAAGACCTTCGAAACTTTTGAGTTTTCGATCAGCACAAGGCCGTTTTCCGTGCCGGCCCAAACACGCTCGCCGTCCACCGCCACGCTGAAAACTTTGGCATCCGGCATGCCGTTTGCCGTCGTGAAATTCTCCCATTTTGTGTAGAGGGCCGGGGTCTGCGCAGGCACAGAGGGCATGAACCATAGGAATCCAACTACGGCCAGCAACCACCGAATTCGTTGTGTGTTTCGCATTGTTCCTGCTCCGTTCAATTACCTTCGGGCTCCTGCTACAGCGTCTTCAAAAATTCCACCAAATCGTTTAGTTGCTCTTTGGACATATCCGAGGTGACCCCATGCTTATCCGTTGGGTTGTAGAGCGTCCAAATTTCTTCCAGAGAACGCGCCTCGCCGTTGTGCAGGTACGGCGGCTTCTCATAAATGCGATCAAGCTGAGGAACGTCCAATAAGCCTGAGGTGTCGTACTTCGAAGCGGTACCCACGTCAAAGCTGGTTTTGGAGGTGTAATGCGTCGCGGGCGGGTGGCAGGTATCGCAAGCCTTCCGGAAAAAAATGTCGCGGCCACGTTCCTGAGCGGCTGTCAGTTGCCCATCGAAGGACAGGTGACGATTAGAAGAGATCGGTATTGATTTGATGAACGCCACGAGGTCCGCCAACTGCACAGAATTGAAGCCTTCGGAATGAAACAGGAACTTGGCGATGCGCGGACCGCACTGCGTCTCCAAATCAGGATTGTGGCCGTTCCACTTATAGGGTGCAGTCTCCGCAATGTTGCGCAGGGTCCGGTTGGCTACGCGGTCGCGGCCCAGTTGTGGCGTTTCCAGATTCCAAGCTACGCCATCAATATGGTTATCGGGATGGCAGGTGGAACAGGCAAACTGGCCTTGAAAGCAAAATTTCGAATCGTGAAAAAGTCGTTCTCCCTGGCGTAGATCGGATATTTCCTTTGCGCCACCCAGATCGATTTGCGTACGAATTTTAAATTGGGGAATATTCAGTACGGTAAGGCTGTCATCCAACCGATTGACGACGTAGGCCGAACGTCCGTCAGGGGAAACAACTACGTCCGTTGGATTGGACTGCGTGGGCAAACGATGCACAACGATTTGGCGAGCCGTATCCAGTCGATCGGGCAAGTCCACAGCCGGAACGCTGCGCAGACGCTGCCACAGTAATTTTGTATCGATCACGGAGACAGTTGCTGCTTCTGCGTGCGTGATCAAAGCATAGCGGCCGTCCGGGGTGAAGGCCGCGCCGTCCGCACCAGCATAGTAGCGATCGATATCGTCCAGCAGAATCTGGGTGACCTCGGAGTGAGATGCGATTCCCGCGGCGGTCTTTGCCGGGCGCACGATCGCCACTCCATGAGTCAAAATCCACCCATTATCCACCTGAATCAGCGGATTCAAATTTTTTGGCCGCATAAAGGGAACCAGTAGGTAACCACCTTGCGGGCCCGGCGCTTCCGCAATGTGCCGCAGTTCCAGGACACCTGGAATCAAAATGCGCTCGGCTACGGTCTGCTTTTGTGAATCAATGACCATCAGTTCCGAAACCGGCGAATCATCCGGCGACCCAAGATGGGCCAGGATGTTTGAGACATAGACGCGGCGGCCATCGCGCGATAGTTGGACGTAATGTGGCGAGCGCAAAGCCGTGAGGCGCTTCAGTTCAGTGCCCGTGGCTGAATCAATGACGGAGACGTCGTTTCCAATGCTGTTCGCCACGTACAGGATTCTTCCGAGCCGATCCGTCGTCAGTCCTCTCGGGCCCCATCCGGTCGCCAGTGTTTTCCGCACTTGAAACGTGGTGGTATCAATCACGCTGACGGTGTCGCTCCACTCATTGGATACATAGAGGGTCTTGCCATCGGGGGACACCGCGAGATCTTTTGGCTTGTGGCCGACCTTGGTTTTTTTCACGACCCGCTGCAACCGCACATCGACTGCCAGCACGGAATCATCGTCCTCGCAGGCGACAAACAACATCACCCCATCCGGTGAGAATTTCGCTGCGATGGGAGTGAGGTAGTTGGGCTGTGCTGCGCTGCCCGAAGAATCTACCTGAGCATTTCCCGTCCACGCCGGGGAGAGCACAAAGGCAACCACGATGGCAGCGAGCACAGAAGGTGACCGTGAGTTTCGTCTACCGAGTGCCGTGGAGGCGGACTTCATCGTGCTTTGCCTCCCTTTGCGGGAGAAGGCCGCTGTCCGGGTTCGGTAATCGTGAGAATTTGATCGGCCTTGACGTGCTCCAGTTTCTGCACCGTGCCGCTCGGCCAACGAATGGTGAGCAGGTCCACCTCGGCGTGTGAACCGAGTCCGAAGTGAGGCCGCGGGTCATTCTGCGAGAGATAACCGGATTGCGGAACATTTTCGACGATTTGGTGCAGATCGCCAGCTTCTGCTTCGATACGGGCCCCGAACCCGTCGCGATTGCTGACCGTCCCGATGAGCTTCAACGTCAGCCAGTGATTTCGCGGGCCAACAGGCGGCTTGGCATGCAACAGAATTCCGTTTCCACCGAGCACCACGATGAACGCATCGATGTACCCGTCGTTGTCATAGTCGGCAAAACAGGCGCCTCGCCCAACGCTTTTGGCCTTGAAAGCGCTCCCTACGTCCGCGGTGACATCCGTAAACGTGCCATTGGCATTGTTGCGAAGGAGCAACGGCTCCATTGGCACCATCCAATGCAGGCCGCCATTGACGATGAACGCATCTTTCCAGCCATCGTTATCGAAATCGAAAAATGCATCGCCCCAGCCGACATACTGGCCGCTCATTTGCGCGATGCCGGATTCGGATGTCGTGTCGACGAAGAAGCCTTCCTTCAGAGAGTTACGAAACAGGCGGTGATAGCGCATGTCAGAAACGAAGAGGTCAAGGGCGCCATCATTGTTGTAGTCGGCAAAGACAGGCCCCATAGCGGAGGGAGTGTCCCCATTGGTTCCATAGGCCACGCCTTGCTCGACGGCTACGTTGGTGAAAGTCCCATCGTGATTATTGTGGTAGAGATAACTTTCCATCTGATCGTTGGCGACGTAGATGTCCGGCCAGCCATCGTTGTTGTAATCGCCCACGGTCACGCCCATGGCGCGGCCGGAAGGGTTCGCGATTCCCGCTTTTTCTGAAACGTCGGTGAACGTGCCGTCTCCATTGTTGTGGAACAGCCGGTTGGCATCGCCTTCGTAATCGAGCGGGCCAGCAAACGCTTCGGCGGGGTAATACGGTTTCTTCGAGTTCGGATCGAACTTCAGGTAATTGCCCACGAATAGATCCAGGCGGCCATCGCGGTCGTAATCGAGAAAGGCGGCGCCCACGCCAAAGTGATTGTTCTGCACCCCGGCAGCTTCGGTAACGTCGGTAAAGGTGCCATCGCCATTGTTGTGATAGAGAATGGCGGAATTCCAGTTCGTGACGTAGATATCTTCGTAGCCGTCGTTGTCGTAGTCGCCGGCGGTCACGCCCATGGCAAAGCCCTTGCCTGCCACGCCGGCTTGCGCGGTCACATCCGTGAAGGTCCCGTCGCCATTGTTGCGATAGAGATGATTTGTGGCGTCCAGGCCGTCGGCCTTGGAATGATCGGTTACACCGTCAAGATAACGGCCGCTCAACACGTAGAGATCGAGCAAGCCGTCGTTGTTGTAGTCAAACCACACGCAGCCGGAACCGGTGGCTTCAAGAACAGAACTCAGTTTCTGCTCCCCGAACGAGTGGCGAAAATGGAGGTTGGCTTTGTCCGTGACATCTTCGTAGGTCGGCCACTTGCCCGCCGCGGATGTTCGCACCCCGGATTGTGGCGAAGAGACTTTTCCAAGGCCGATGAAAAGAAGCGGCAAACTGACCGCGGAAATCAGAGTTAGCCGGAGAAGGTGGCGCATTTTATTTCGCCTGAGTTGTTGCGGAGCCATGATCGATTTCTCCAAGCGGCGTCGGCGTATCGAATCGCCTTAGCGTCTGAGGCCAATGATTTTCTGGAGCGATTGCCTTGCCCCCATGGCATCCGCTGCAGCCGCGTTGTTCGCCCGGACGCGTCCAGATCCACCCGCGCTCTTCGCGAATGATCTGGCCCTTTGCATCCAGCAAGACGAACCGGACCGGCCAGTTGGCGGGAACCTGCACAAAGAACGAACCATCCGCTTCCACCGGGGCTTCTCCCAGATTGCGCTCTTGGCCATCGGGTGAAATCAAAGTGAGGACACGAACCCGCGAAATTGGCGTTGAGATGTGACCGTGTGGAGCATCGGCGGACAGATAACTGTTCAGCGAGATGAAATTGCCGCTACTCGATTCCGGATTCAGCGCGTTCCAGTAACGCTTTGGAACTGTGTGAGGTGCCACGAGGACCGGCTGAATGCTGGAGAGTTGCGGATCGGAGTAGAGACGTCCCGCCAACGTGGCCGTTTTCAGGTGAAACAGGTAAAGGTCGAACCGTCCCGAAGAGTTTGTGGGGGTGATTGTCTGTTTCGCGACGACCAATTCTGACTCGGAAAGCTGGCGCGCCGATTGGTATAAGGCCCGAAGAGATCCCAGAGGTACTCCGCCTGGAGATCCCTGCCGGATTTGAATTAATTCGCCACCCGCGGATGTTCCCGCGAGCATCTTTCGCACAATTACCAGCGAGCCATCCGTCAGTTCCTCCGCGTCCTCCTGAGTTTGTAATTCATTGTGTTCGCAGCGAAAGGATTCGAGCGCGGTGCCGTCCGGCCGCAACGTATAAAGCATCCGAGAGCCGCTGGCTTGCTGAAATCCAACTAATGGCCATGGTGCCGAGGCGACAAGGCGGCCATCTCTGAGGACCGTTTCCAGTTGAAACGGGGCACTCCCGAAACTGATCCGATGAAAACCCGAGCCATCTGTTTTAATCACTGCCAGATAGGAAAAGGATTGCTTTCCCCTGTTTTCCTCCACAGTGAGTGCGATTTCATCTGCTGGCAGGTATGCGCCGCGCAAGCAATTCTCTGGGCATTGCGTGACTTGACGCCTTTTGGTGCCATCCAATTCCATCTCCCAAATTTGCCACCGGTCGCTTTGCCCCCTCTGCCCCGAGAAAAGTATCTTGGTGGCGTCGAAACTCACTTGCGGATCGGCGGCAGCAAAAAATCCATCTGTCAGGGGAAGCAGTCTGCGTTGTGAGGATGATGGATTCCAACGGACAATCGTGCTGCCTTGCGGTAAGCGATGTGCCAAAGTGCCGGAAGTGAGCTTGGGAGTTTGAACGAAGACGATATCTGGGAGGTTCACGGTAGGCAAAGCGTGTTTTAAAGGCGCGGTTTGCGGCGATGCAATGGGGTGCCCTAAGAGCAAAAGGCAGATGACAATGGCTACGCTAGCCCAAACGAAAGCAAAACCTCGCGTTTTACCCAGACCCTGGCCCACCACCCACCCACTCCGTTCAGAGCTTTGAGTTCGATAGCTACCAGACGATCGCACTTCGCGGGTAAGGAGAGGACCTGTCTCTCTTGCAGTACGCAGCGTAGTGAGAGGAGCGAATGTCTATAGCTTCCACTTAGCCTCAGGGGGGAATGGGGGACAATAATACGAAACAATTATTAGGGCCAAAATAGTGATGGGCATCACAAAGCGCTGTGTACTGCGTCACGTTTTGAGCATGCCACACGGCCCGATTTACTGTTTTAGGGAGGCTTCTACTTTCTTGGTGTATTCCCTGGCCTTCGCCATCGCTTGAGCTTCGTCCACGGTCAACAGCTTTCCGTCCTTCAGCAAGGTCTTGCCCGCCACGACCACCGTTTCGACTTCGCTGGCCTTCAAAGCGTAGACAATCTGGGAATAGACGTCGTACATGGGCACGGCGTTCGGGACGTCGAGATTGAGAATTACAAGATCGGCCTTTTTCCCGATTTCGAGCGAGCCAATCTGTTTCTCCATGTGAAGGGCACGCGCTCCTTCGATGGTGGCCATTTCCAAAGCACCTTTGGCGCCGAGGGCGCGCGGATCGACCCTATAGGTTTTTTGCAGCTTTGATGCCAGGTCCATCTCTTCCATCATGTCCAGGTCATTGTTGCTCCCCGCGGGGCCATCGGTGCCCAGTCCCACGCGCATGCCAGAGGCACGCTCATCGACGACCGGAGCCACGCCGCTGGCCAGCATCATGTTGCTGGAAGGATTGTGCACGCAGCCCACCTGGCGTTCTGCAAGAATCTTCATGTCCGTGTAATCCACCCAAATGCAATGAGCGGCAAGCACATCAGGTCCCAGGAAATCGATACGTTCGAGGTATTGAACAGGAGTGGTGCCGTTTTTCGCCAGGCTGTCGACATACTCTTTCCGCATTTCGGCGACGTGGATCAGGATAGGCGCGTGATACTTGCGGGCGAGCGCGGCCGAATCGCGCAGCGTTCTCTCCGAGCAGGTGTAAATCGAATGAGGCGCGACTGAGGCATGGATCAAGGAATCGCCCTGCCACTTTTTCAGAAATTTTTCAGTGTACGCGGCCATTTCTGCTTCGGTCTTATTGTCGGGCGCGGGGAAATCGATCCAGGTTTCTCCGAGGAAACCACGCAGGCCTGCAGCTTTGGTCTCCTCGGCTTCAGCATCTTCGAAGTAGTACATGTCGGCAAAAGTTGTTGTGCCGCCACGAATCATTTCTGCCAAAGCCAGGCGAGAGCCCCATCGAACATAGTCTTCGGTAACGTTTCGCGCTTCAGCGGGGAATATATATTTGCGCAACCAGTCGTCCAGGGTCACGTCATCGATCAATCCGCGCATCAGCACCATGGGAATATGCGTATGGCCGTTGATTAGCCCGGGCATGATCAGCTTTCCCTTGGCGTCGATCTTCTGAGGCGCTTCATATTTCGACAGAATGTCCTGACTGGGGCCGATGGCAACAATGGCGTCGCTCTTCACGGCGATAGCGCCATTTTCGAAGACGTGCCGATCCCCATCCATAGTAACGATGGTGGCGCCGCTCACCAACAAATCGACGGATTCTTTCTTCACTTGAGCTTGCGCCCTGAGCACGATGCCGAGAAGTGCCATGGTGGCCAACCCTGCGAAAATCAGTTTCGCCTTCATTCATTCCCCCTCTAGAGAAACCCTGATAGCACGCCGACAAGGCCTGCACGACTCACAAATTCGATGCGTCAAACGGCTTTGGGAATAATTCCCTCATACGAATCACTTCGACTTTGCCCTTGAGGTTTGCCATTACCACGGGAACATCGCCACAAAATTCCCAGATCAGTTGGCGGCAAGCTCCACAAGGGGGCGTTAGCGCGTCGGTGTCTGTCACCACGGCGATGGCATCGAACTTTCTCTCGCCTTCGCTGATGGCCTTGAAAATGGCGACACGTTCGGCGCACACCGTCAGCCCGTAGGTGGCATTTTCGACGTTGCAACCGCCATAGACTTTGCCCGAAGTTGCGCGCAGCCCGGCGCCCACCTTGAAGTTTGAAAATTTTGCGCAAGCATTTTCTCTGGCATGCTTGGCCGTTGAGATTAATGGATCATATTCGGACACGATTGCCCTCCAGAATTGGGAGCCACTTCGGACATCGAAGAGAGGTTTCTCACTCCGCAGACTCCGTTCGAAATGACGGGTTAGCGCTATATGGCACATTGACCCGCATTAAGTGCGTGGCCATTCTCGCCACCATCATAAGGCAGAGGCGATATCCGGAATCACCGCGCGGAGAAGGCCAATGAACTGTCCTTTGATGCGCTCGGCTGTTTCCAGCACTTCCCTGTGATCGAGGGGTTGATCCAGAACGCCGGCAGCCGCATTGGTCACGCAAGAAATACCCAGCACACGTATTCCGCTATGACGTGCCGCAATTACTTCCGGTACGGTAGACATGCCGACGAGATCAGCTCCAATGCTGCGCAGGTAGCGTATCTCGGCGGGTGTTTCGTAACTTGGCCCGGCGAGTGCCGCATAAACGCCTTCACCAAGATTGATACCGAGAAGACGGCCTTCCGCCAGGGTCAAGTCGCGGAATTTTTTGTCGTAGGCACGGCTCATATCCGGGAAACGAACTCCGAGATGTTCGTCGTTCGGACCCATGAGCGGATTTGCGCCTTGCAAGTTGATGTGATCACTGATGACCACGAGGCGGCCCTGAGTGAAATCCTTCTTAATTCCACCTGCGGCATTCGTCAGGATAACGGCCTTCACGCCCATTCGAGCAAAGACGCGAATCGGGAAGGCCACGTCCTTTGCAGAGTAGCCTTCGTAGAGGTGCACGCGCCCCTGCATACCAACAACATCAACGCTTTCGACGGTTCCCAGAACCAATTGTCCCGCATGGCCGATGGCCGTAGAACGAGGGAAATCGGGAATTTTCGCGTAGGGGATTCGCACGGGGTTTGTAAATTCATCCGCGAATCCTCCAAGACCGGAGCCCAAAACCAAAGCGATCTTTGGCCGCAGTTTCGTCTTTTTCTGAATGAATTTTGCGGCCGCTTCCGCGCGCACAAACTCCACCCCCGGACGGGATGTGGTTTCCTGATTCCCCTTGAAATTCATGAGAGAATTCCCACGATACAGGCAGACATCAAGTTTGCCATAGTTCCCGCCAGCATGGCGCGAATGCCGAATTTGGCGAGTTGCCCGCGTTGCTCTGGTGCCAAAGCCCCAATGCCGCCGATTTGAATGCCGATGGAACTGAAATTGGCAAAACCACACAAAGCAAAAGTGGCGATCGTAAAAGAGCGCGGGTCCAGCGTGTCTCTCATCTGCCCGAGCTTCGCAAAGGCTACCACCTCATTGATGGTCATGCGCGTTCCCAATAGATTGCCGATCACAGGCGCATCTTTCCATGGAATGCCAATGAGCCACGCGATGGGAGCAAAAATCCAGCCGAAGAATTGTTCCAGGCTTTCAGGAAAAAAACGGAAATGATGCAGCGAGAGCCAGTTGTGCGTTCCGCCGATCATGTAATCAACGAGAGCCAGCAGTGCGATAAAGGAGATCAACATCGCGCCGACGTTGATGGCAAGTTGCAGACCATCGGAGGTTCCACGCGAGATGGCGCCCAGGAAATTTGCTTCCTTTTCCATCTCCGGCATTTGCACTTTTCCGGCGGTCAACGGTTGTTCGGTTTCCGGCACGAGCATTTTGGCCATCAACAATGTGCCGGGGGCGGTCATGATCACCGCGGTCAAGAGGTGCTTGGCTTCGACCCCGGAAGCGATGTAGGCGGCCATGATTCCGCCGGAAACGTGTGCCATTCCGCAGGTCATAACGCACATCAACTCCGATTTTGTCAGTTTGTTCAAGAACGGCCGGATCGTCAGAGGGGCTTCGGTCTGCCCCATGAAGATGCTGGCGGCAATATCTAACGACTCCGCGCCGCTTGCACCCATGACGCGCGTCATGACCCAGGCGAAAGCCCGGATGAAAACCTGCATTACGCCGATGTGGTAAAGAAAAGCAAATACCGCGGCGATGAAAATGATCGTAGGGAGCACTTGGAAGGCGAAGATGAATCCAAAGGTGGACTTCTGCAAGCCGAGTCCGCCGAAAACAAATTGC
>Ga0181526_10002359_pt1 | contig 16556 bp, 14 predicted proteins | sample PEATcosm2014_Bin_35_FD_119750 | JGI IMG/M metagenome (GOLD analysis project Ga0181526, IMG submission 119750) | Peatland microbial communities from MTU Mesocosm Facility, Houghton, MI, USA - PEATcosm2014_Bin06_30_metaG | ecosystem: Environmental > Terrestrial > Soil > Wetlands > Peat | place...
GCCGCAAGTACAAGAACGTCGCGAGGGTGGGGCACCCAATTTGTTGAATTGGGCGGATGACTTATCCCTGCGGAACGCCGCACAGATGGACGTTGATGCCCAGTTCTGCAAGCATGGCGGCCTTGGTCGCAAGCGCTTTGTCCGCCATTTCCGCTGTGGGCGCATAAGCGACGTTCACGTGATTGGCGCGGTGGCGAGCCATGAATTGATTTTGACTTACTCCATGAAAGACGGCGTGGACGATGGGCCATTGAGGCGTGGTCTCGCGCCAGCGGCGCTCCGTTTCAGCGGCGGGCAGGCTGACCACCGTGCCCCGGCCCAGGTCGGCATGAAGCGCGCCGCCCTCGACGAAGACGCGGCTCCAGACGATCTCGCCGGGCTTCCCGATACCCTTCAGCGATCCGCCGCCAAGCGGGAAGTACATGGCCGGCTGACGCTCGCTGGTGGCCCCGGCATAGCCGCCCACGAAGTGACTGGCGGGCGCGGCGCCGGAGATTTGCAGCAGCCAAACAAAGGCATCGAGTTCCGGCCCCCGGTAGTGCTCACCCCAGCGAACGTCGTGCAGCGTTGTCGATGGATCGAGCCCCAGCGCACTCCAGCAGCGATTCGTAATCAGCGCATCCACTCCGGCGCATTCGTCCACTTCGTTGAAGTGCACCAGCGGGCCGCCGGGGTAAAGCTCTTCATTTGTTCCTTCCGCATACACCGGCGGCCGGTCGGCATTGTTCAGCATTCCCTCGGCCAGGTCGGATGCGGCCGTCAGGTCTTTCAATCCCTGCTGATACTGGATGCCGATGGCGTCGCAGCCGAACTCAGCGGCGATGCGAACCGCCGCGATATACATCTTGCACTGCTCGACGACCTGCTCGATAGTCAAATCGGCCGCGGGGTCCGCGCCGAGGTCGAAGTTGACGCCTTTAGCCACGAGCCATTGATAGACGGCTTCGGCCTCCGGCTGGCTCACCGTGCGCATCTTGGCAAAAAGCGCGGATTGGCTTAGGCGCTCCTTGTAGATACCCGCCGGGTTCAGTAACTCGTCGTCGACGATGGCGTTGTACATGCCCATGCAGCCCTCGTCGAAGATGCCCATGATGGCCTTGCGATGCTTTAGTTCGCCGGCCAGCCGGGCGCCCCGTTGGGCGCTTTCGGCGGGGAGCTTGGCCATATCGAGCGAATGCACATGCGAGGTGTCGTGGCTGACTTTGCCCTCGCGCAGCCATTGGCAGAGCCCGGAGAGGAAGTAATCGTCAGTAAACTCCTTGCTCCACAGCGACGAAAACTCCTTGCCGGCCTTGACGAGCGATCCATTCAAATTGAGCAGGCCGACCAGCCCGGGCCACTGGCCGGACCAGTTTGCCACCGTCAGAATCGGCCCCCGATGGCTGCGCAGACCCGGCAGCACATGGTGGCTGTACTGCCACGCGGCGGTGGCGAAGACCAGCCGCGCATCGGGGTGGATCTTCATGAAGACATCCATGCCCATGCGCTGGGAGGAGATGAAGCCGTGCTTCGCCGCCTCGTCGTACGCATGAGCGCGGACCAGCCTGAAGCCCTGCGCGGCCAAGGCCGCCGTCAGCTTCTCTTCCATCGCTCTCTGCGCGGGCCAGCACTCCCGGTTGGCCGCAAGGCGCAGATCGCCGCTGGTAACGAGCAATACCTCATCCGCCGCTGGCTTTGCCGCTTCAGTTCCTTGAACTGCCATCTTGGTCGTCTCCCAGTTACCGATGTCTATTCCGTCAGGGCCGCCTGCAAAATCCCACTGAGACTGCAAAAAGTGTCAGGGCATGACTTCAGTCGTGCCGAAAGAGCAACAAGGTCATGTAGGGCTTTAGCCCCTGCGGTTCTGTTTTCAATAGTTTGCAATTCCGCAGCGGCTAAAGCCGGGATTCAAATCGGCCATTTGCGGCACGACTGAAGTCGTGCCCTGACACAATCCAGAACCCAAAGGCAATCTTGCAAGAGGCTCATCAGGAAGAAATATACACCCGCGAGGCGGAGACCGAGCCTGCAACCCAAATCCCCATCCCAGCTACAATAGACCTGTGACCGGATCATTCCCACCCACGGCCCCTTCCGTGGGCTTTATCTCCCTCGGCTGCCCCAAGAACCTCGTTGACTCCGAGGTCATGATGGGCTTGCTCGACCGCGCCGGCGCACGCCTGACCGCCCATCCCGAAGAGGCGGAAATCCTCATCGTCAACACCTGCAGCTTTATCGACACAGCCAAGCAGGAGTCCGTCGATACGATCCTCGAAATGGCCCGCTACAAGACGACCGGTTCGGCCTGGCGGCTTATCGTCGCCGGCTGCCTGGTGGAGCGCTACCGCGACGAGATCCGGAAGAGTATCCCCGAGGTGGACGCCGTGGTCGGCACCGGCGAGCTGGAATCCATTCTCGAAGCCGCGGGCCTGGCCCGGCCGCAAACGGTCGCCGCTCCATCTCCGTTCAACATTCTCAGCGGCAGGGGTTACGCCGAGAACCGTCCCGGGCAGGAATCCCGCGCTGGTACGCATAAACAGTCCTCCGAAACGCTCGCTCCGGTGAAGGGTACTGGCTTCAGCCCGTACATTGACCCTCCTAAGAGTGAAAGGCCTTTAGCCCCTGAGGTAACCTCCAGACCCGAAGGCGACCACCGCGAGCAGCAGGGACGCTTCAGCCGCGACGACTGGCAGGGCGCAACGCATCTGCTGCCCACGTATCTCTACGACGAGTCCACTCCCCGCTATCTCACCACCCAGCGATCCTCGGCCTATATCAAGATCGCCGAGGGCTGCGACCACCCTTGCAGCTTCTGCGTCATTCCCAACCTGCGCGGCAAGTTCCGCTCGCGGCGCTTTGAATCGGTGGTGGCCGAGGCACGGCAATTGGTTGGCCGCGGTGTCCACGAGATCACGCTGATCGGCCAGGACACGACCTGCTACGGCGAGGATCTGGGCCTAAAGGACGGTTTGGCGGTGCTGCTGGATGCTCTCGCCGGCATCGAAGGGCTGCGCTGGCTCCGCTTTCTATACGCCTATCCCAACCGCATCACCAGCCGCCTGCTGGATACCATCGCCAAGCACGAGAACATCTGCAAATATCTCGACGTGCCGCTCCAGCACGCCTCGCCCGCCGTTCTCAAGCGCATGAAGCGCGGCGCAGGCGCGGACATCTTTCTCAAGACTCTCGCGAAGGTTCGCGCAGCTGTTCCCGGCATCGTTCTCCGCACCTCCTTCATCGCCGGCTTCCCCGGCGAGTCCTCCTCGGACTTTGAAATCTTGGAGGAGTTTGTCGGCCAAGCAAAGTTCGACTGGCTGGGCGTCTTCAGCTACTCCGATGAAGAAGGTTCGGGCGCATTCTCGCTGGACGCGAAGGTTCCCAGGCGCACCATCGAAGCCCGCAAGCGCCGGCTGATGAAGCTCCAGCAGGCAATCAGCAAGCGCGCCAAGCAGCAGTGGGTGGGCCGCGACTTGGTGCTGCTGGCCGAAGGCGAAAGCGAAGAGACGCCGCTCCTGTGGGAGGGCCGAACGCAGTTCCATGCCCCCGAGATCGACGGCAAGGTCTACATCAACGACTTCGGCGAACTCGGCCCCAACGTCACCACGCTCGAACCGGGCCGCTTCTACAAAGCCCGGATCTCCGAAGCCCACGAGTACGACGTGGTGGCCCGAATCCTCTCCGGCCCGCTTTGATCTCGAACTGAGCTCTGTTCCCGGCTTGGCAACGAGCTGACTGAAAGACGATCCTTTTTGCCCCTTGCGACCCTACATGGCCGTCTTCATGCGCAGGCGCATGGGCTCATTGTCAGCGTATACGCGCCACTCCGCCACTTTGCCGTCCGCAATCGAGGCCCGGAAGGCCGCAGGCGTCTTCCAGCCGTTCTCCTCCCTCAGCCACCCATCGGAGGTGTACGTTCCCTGCGCGATGCCCACCATCAACACCACTCGCCGCGCGCAGACCGCTTCTTCCAGCACAATCGAGTAATCGGGAACCATGCGGAAGTACCCAACCCAGCAGGCACGCACCTTCTCCCGTCCCTCCACCACCTGTCCCATCGAATCGACAAACCGGTGCCCTGGCGCCATCAACGCGACCATGGCCTCCACGTCCTGCCGGTTGATCGCCCGAACAAACGCATGCGCTATCGCTTCCGCCGAATTCCACATGCCGTCATTGTACTCGCGCCGTGGACCCACGAACAGATGCCGGAATCCAATATCGTCCCCCTGAGAATCCCTGGTCGCCTGCAAGAGCGGTGGCCGTAGGAGAATGTGGGTTCATGCCGTCGCCGTCGCCGGTGGCGTCCATGCGCCGCCCTGCGGAACTACGCGGGATTGCACGGGCTGCCGGGGTTTGGCTGACCCCGGATCCCCCAACGGCAGGATCTGTGCGCCCGGCACCCGGCGATGAGGAGGGACAAGCCCTCCCGCACTACCTGGGTTGAGTAAGCGAGATCAGGTAGAGAATCTCCTGGTGGAAGGTTATGCCGAACGGGATAAGACAGACCGCAGTCAATATCGCAAGGGTCCACGAATGCACTCGAACCCATTCGGGCGCTTCGCCCGCCAGGAGCGAAAACGGCGCGGCCAGGAACAAACCGACAAGTGCGAATGAGAGAGCCTCGCACAAAAGGAGCCGGTGCGAGATCACCGCCGCCAACTCTCCCATGCCCATATGGCCGATTCTCTGTTGCGCCTCGGCCGTTCGCGTTCGGTCGACGATGACCAGGACAAGGTCCACGGTTCGCTCGAAGAACCACAATAGGGCCATAGCCGCAAAAGCAGATATCGCCGTCAGAAAGAACACAATGCCAGGCGCCAGACTATCCTTCGGTTCGCTCCATTCAGTTTGTTCGTCGCGCCTATCGCAGATCGCCTGGAAGATAACCAGCGTCGCAACGCAGCCAATACTGAGAACGATTGCGATGGCAAAGGACCCTGTTACAGCGGCGATCGATCCCGCTACGTTCCTCACGCCGGCCTGCCTATGCGTTGCAATCTCTTGAAATGCCCTCAGCATTCCAAAGGCGCCAATGAGCACCTGAAGTGCGATCGAGGTCAGAGCCAGCGGGATGCCCGGCAAAACCGCAGGCATACGGAATCGGCGCGGATAAAACCACAAGAAGCCAATAAGAATCAGGGTGAGTGCGGGTCCAACAAACGCCATCAGGAAAGTGATGGGGCCGAATGCTGAGACCGAATCCATCGCGCCGTTCATATTCGGGGCCTCCAACAATTGCGATTCAACCATGGCCGGCGAGATTGTGCCACAGCACCAGCCCGCGGAAATCGCCGACCGCGTACCGGCTTTCGATTCCGTTCTGCGCCGTCCATCCGCCAGGGTCAAGAACCGGCATCTCGAAATGAGACACCTCGCGCACCGCACTGGCGGTGATGTACGGCACCCCGCAAGTGTTTCACCTTAGCGATATTGTCCCGTACAGCAACTCGAGTAAGATGATTCCGCCAATTACGGACAACGAGACGCTCAGAAGCGTCCCGATAAGGTAGTATTCGGCGAACCGTGCTTCCTTGAATTCAGGAAAGCGGGCGATAGATTTCCCGGTAAGGATAAGGCCGGTTAAAGCGGGAGATTGAATTGCGATGGCTGTAACTACCAGAAACCTCTCGATCCCCCCAATATAGAGGCCCGCATTTTCCAACTGTGCCGGGGATTCGGCAGGAGTGTCCAATGCCAAACCCTTGGTAAGATAACGTATCAAATACCCCCCGCCAAAGATTACGGCAACGTAGATGATCGCCACTTCCAAAATGTGCGTCTTGACGGACGCGGACAGCCGGACGCTTCGAATGAGTTCGCCAGCTTGGCTTCCTGTCAGAAGGATGGCCGCGATGGCAACGACAATCAGGTGAAACAGCTGATCGAGCAAGAATATCTTGCAGTCGTCGGGCAGGGCTTTCCGCACAGTTAGCCAGTTCTTGAGCTTGTCGATCAGCAAATGAACGATCAGGTACCCGAACACGACCGACTGGCTGGAGATGGATAGCAGACGGACTTGGGTGAAGACGAGCAGGGAGATCCACGCGAGTATGAAGTGCACAACGCCGTGGAGAATCAGGGATCGAAGGCTTGCTCCTTTGCTCTTGGAGATCCATTCCGATTGCAGGGGGAAGTCCCCGAGCAGATGGGCAAGAAGCAAGGCCATGAATGTGATCGGCACCGATTGCATGAAAACGTCCATATTCCTCAATTTGTACCGAAACGTACATTTCCGAAGTACATCTTTACTATGCGCTCCATCGCATCAACGGTTTCAACCTGGTGCCAATAATAGCCTCGTTTCAGACTTCGCGAAACCGTGGAGGTGTCCACCCTCAAGCGCACGGCGGTAATCTCGATGCTGCCGGTCTCCTGTTGCATGTTGATCGCAGCCCATTGCTTTATGGTTCTTCTTTCAAGCAGAGAGTCCTGCAGGCTGTAGATGGTATTGGCGATGGTGTCAAACTTCTCGTTTCCGGACTCAAAGCTGGTAAGGACACGGTACTTGGGCGACTGCGATTTCAGCCGGTCGGCCGCAGCCCTGGCTCGTTCGAACGCCTCTCCTCCAGCATAACGATTGGTCGGCTGCCTATCGGTTCCGGTGGCAGCGCCCATCCCGACGGCTATCCGAAGCTCGAAGGGGAAAAAGAGACGGCGCAAGTCGAACATGACGCGGGGGGTATGCTCCGGCCTGCTGAGAATGACCTGGAACTCATCCCAGGCCGTGACCGCATAGGGTGAAAGGATCAGCCGCCTTTCGATGTGGAGTTTCGAGACCGCATCGAGTATGAAGTCGCGCTGGTCGCTAAAGGATCCGATCTTGCGGGAGCCCACGACGTCGGCGGTGATCACCGCAAACAGTTTTGGGTCGTTGGCAGCACTCTCTAGTTGTACGTTTTCGTGCATTACTTATTAGTTGTATGGAAACGTGCAATTGTCAAGAAGAAATGTGCGATTTTCAGGAAGGACAGGCAAGCCAGAGATCAAGATCTTTGCCGAATATAGAGAAAGTGTTGCTGCCCCAGGAGCGGGCCGGAAGATCTTGGCGTCTACCTCAGCCGTCTGCGCACCAGATCGAGCGTTTGCTGGGTGGCCCACTGGCGGATGCGGGTGCGGTCGCCGCGGAAGATGCGCTCGACGGATTCGGTCTTCTGGGCATCGGAGACTGCGATGTGGACCAGGCCGATGGGCTTCAGCTCGGTGCCGCCGGTGGGGCCGGCGATGCCGGTCACGCCCACTCCGAAGGTGGCTCCCGCGCGCAGGCGGATGCCGTTGGCAAGAGCTTTGGCCACTTCCGAGGAGACGGCTCCATACTGGGCGATCAGCTCGGGAGGGACGTTGGCGAAGACGGTCTTCAGCTCATTGGAGTAGACGACCACCCCGCCGAGGAAGGAGCGGGAGCTGCCCGGCACGCTGGTGATGCGCTCGGAAACCATGCCGCCGGTGCAGCTTTCGGCCACGGCGAGCGTTGCCTGGCGGAGGCCGAGGTAGTAGAGCACGATCTGTTCGAGGGTTTCGCCGTCAGAGGAGTAAAGCCAGTCTTCAAGCGCCTCTTCCAGCCGTCCGGCCAGCTCGTCCACGCGCTGCCGGGCATCGGCGGCATTGGATTTGGAGCAGAGCAGCGTGAGCTGAATATCGCCGGCGTTGGCCAGAATGGTGGTTTCCACATCGGCGTATGTGGTGTAGATGGGAGCCAGCAGCTTGTCGGCCTGGGACTCGGGAATCATGGCGGCGCGCAGGGTGCGCCTGGCGATGGACCGCACCGGCAGGACGGCGCGCAGACGGGGAATGCACTCCGCGTCGAAGAGCGGACGGCACTCGCCGGGAGGGCCGGGGAGGAGCAGGATGAGCTTGCGATAGGCGGCGAACTTGGTATCGAGCCACTGGCCGGGCGCGCTGCCGTTGGGATTGGGCAGTAGGGCAGCGCCCTCAAGGACGTCGGCCTGCTTGAGGTTGTTCGAGGGCATGGGGATGCGCCAGGTGGCGGCGCGGGCATGCAGGGCGGCCACCTGCGTGGCGTCGCGGCGCAGCGTGAGCGAGAGCGCCTCGGCGACCGCCTCGCGCGTGAGGTCGTCCTCGGTGGGGCCCAGGCCGCCGATGAGAGCGAGAATGTCCGTGCGTCCCAGGGCGGTGCGGATGGCGCCCACCAAATCTTTGCGGCGGTCGCCAACGACGGTCTTGAAGGCGACCGTGACACCAATCTCATTGAGCTTCTCAGTGAGATAGAGCGAGTTGGTGTCCTGGCGCCAGGGGGTGAGCATCTCGGAGCCTACGGCGATGATTTCGGATTTCATAAGAGCAGCCTCTAGCTTTTAGCTTTTAGCTATTAGCTCCGGTGGTGCTGGGACAAACGGCTTCGACCTTTCAGCCCCTAATGCTGGAACTCCCGCCGCACGAGCTAAGAGCTAACAGCTAAAAGCTCAAAACAGCGTCAGCCCTTCGACGCCCAGATCCACATCGAAGACGGCCTCCTGGGTGGTGAGGACAGTGGTTCCGAGCGGTGAAAAGGCTACACCGACCAGGTTGGCTCCAGCGACAACCAGCGTCGCCTCGCCTTGCGGAGTGACGCGGACCAGTCCGCGGCGGCCATGGAGGCAGGCGGCCAGGTATATGTCGCCCTCCTTGGAAAGCGCAAGACCCTGGGGACGGCCCAGGCCGCGATACCAGGCCCGCGTGTCGCCGTTCGGCTCGATGGCCCAGATCGCGTCATTCGACGAGAGCGAGGGCGCGGTTACAAACAGTGTGCCGGCGGCATTGACGGCCATGTGATAGGCCGCGACGCTGGGCTCCAGCGTGGCGTGGACAAAGATCTGGCGCTGCGGATCGATCTTGAAAATGGTGCCGCTGCGGTCGCCGACAAAGAGGTTGCCCTCGGCGTCGAAAGCCGCGCCGGTGGCTACCCCCATCCCTTCGGCGTATACAGTGGACTCGCCGGCCGCATCGACGCGGTAGACGTTGCCCTCGGCGCGCGAGGTGACGAACAGATCGCCGTCCGGGTTGAAGGCCAGGCCGGTAGCGTTCAGGATTCCGGTAACGAAGGGCATGCCACGGCCGTCAGGGCTGACCCGAACCACTGACACGGGGGTCATCTTGCCTCTGGGCCCTGAGATGGTGGCGTAAATCATGCCGGAGCGGCTGACGGCGGGGCTGGTGACCGGATGCAGGCCATCGGTGAGCTGGCGGGCCACGCGGAGAGGCGCGGGGTTGCTGGCGCCAAAGGCGTTGCGGACCTCAATCAGCCCAGTAAAGGCCTGTTCGGGGACGCGGAAGACCAGCCGCGTTGGCCGGCTCATCAGCAAATGTGCGAGCTGGCCGTCGACAAGGACGGTGGGCAAAACAGCAGGCTGCCCATTGTCAAGCAGGCCAAGCTGGCCGCCTGTCAACTCGACTTCGCCGTGCGGCAGGGCGGCGGCGGGCACAACGTCGTCGATGTGCGGCTCGGGAAGAATCTGCTGGGCGGATTGGGCGCGGCTTTGGGGCATTTTCGACCTAAATCCAGATGCGCAACAAGGATGCTACACCCAAAGCATACAGCCCCGCTGCCACATCGTCGAAGACGATTCCCCAGCCTGCGGGAAGGCGCTCGAGCTGGCGGGCGGGAAAGGGCTTGGTAATGTCGAAGAGCCTGAAGAGGAGCAGGGCGATCAGGGCGTGGCGCCAGTCCGCGGGGCTGAAGAGCAAGGCGATCCACTGCCCGGCGACCTCATCGATGACGACGAATTGCGGGTCGTGCCGGCCCGATTCGCTGGCGGCGATGGTGGCGGCGGGCACGCCGAGCACGAGTGCGAGGGCGATGCCGATGAGAAGCGCGAGCAGCAAGGCGTGCGGCGCGGGGTGGAAGGCCCAGGCGTAGCCGGCCCAGAGCAGCACCGAGGCCACCGAGCCCCAGGTGCCGGGGCCGGGCTTGCCGAAGCCCGCGCCGAAGAAGGTGGCGACCGTCCAGGCCCAGAGAGTTCTGCGCGCAGGTGGAGGCTGGCAGATATAGGCCTGGCGGCTATTCTCCACGGGAGTCTCCGCCGCGGCTGCCGCCCAGGCCGCCCAGGTCTTCCAGGACTTCAGGGTCGAGGATGGGAGAGCTGATCTTGTAAACGCCCATAGCCCACTTGCCGAGGTCGATCTTGCGGCAGCGGTCGCTACAGAAAGGGAAGTCCTCGTCGTTGAAGCGAACCAGCATGCCGCAAGTTGGGCAGCGGAGAAGCTTGGCGGATTTGTTCTTCGCGGGCATCGGTCCTCCTCAGGGCAAACCCATCTTAATCCCCTTGAAAGCTAGCGACGGTCGGCTTTGTAACAAGGGCACGACTTTAGTCGGGCCGCCACGGAAGCGCCAGATAATAAGGGCTTTAGCCCCTGCCAACCTCTCCATGTCCGTTTTGCCTGTTGCCGGTCGAAGGTGCATGCAGGGGCTAAAGCCGAACGTATGTTCTCCGCCCATATGCGGCCCGACTGAAGTCGTGCCCTTTTTACAAAGCGCATGAATTCAATATTCTGCACGGTGTTTTTTCTTCGCATATAGGGGCGAGCTTAGATGCGCTTGCCCTGTCGGTCCTCCGCCCTGCCGCGGCCAGCGGTCAATGAATATGGTACAGTGTGGCCCTGCCGAGAACCGGTCTCATGAACCGCTTGCATCAACTCGCGAATTGCAGGAGCACAAGGACTCAGCAATCGCCTGCTCCGATCCATCATAAGCGGTTTGAACGCAGCCCAGGTCAAGACCTTCGAGACCGCCGCTCAGGAGCGGACGGCCATGCCGGAGTTGCCGCCGGCAGAAGGTTGTAGGCATTTCTCTTAGTGCATCTGGCCCACTCCGATTGTGTGCGGGCTTCAGGCCTGGGCAGCCATAGGAGTTGTCTGGGAGTCGCGAAGAACGGCCTGGTCCTGCGCGGGCAAGAAGCGGCAGACGTAATCGATGGGATCGTCGGCGGCGGCCATTTGGCGCAGGTGATACTTCCACACATCGGGCTTGATGGTGCGCCGGGTGAAGGGCTTGCGGGTTACTTGCACCACGTCGCCCTGGGCGGTGATCCGCGGATAGGTGACCGAGGGGACCATGAAGCTCATGTGTGCGCCCGAACGCCAGAAGCAGCGGGCAAAATCGTGGCTGAAGAGCAGCGTGTAATGGCGGCCCTCGCTTGAGAGCAGCGTCAAGGCCTGCTCTGCGCCGGGCCAGATCGGTTGAACGTGCGACAGGAACCAGCGGCGGAACTCGAATCCATTGAACTGAGCCTGGTTGAGCAGCAAACGCAGCATCTCTTTGCGAGTCATTTCACCAATCCTTCATGCAAACAAAAGATTTGGGGGCCGGCCCGCGCCGGGGGCAGCGCGGAGATGAAAGCGACAGGGCAAACTATTTTGGAGCGTCTTCTGTAGTGGGTTAACGTGAAGGAGGCGGGAGTTTCCTTTTTTGGGGGAGCAAGAAGGAGAACCAGGTTTGAAGACGGGATGGTTTTCGATGCGCGGATTGGTTTGTTGCGTCCTGCTGACGGCTGCGGCTGGCCTGAGTTGGGCCTCAGGCGTGCATACCAATCCCCTGAACCGCGACCCCCTGGTGCGCGAGGCCTTCGATCGTTTCTACAACCTGGACTATCCCGGCGCGATCGAGCTCTTCGAGCGCTTTCACTCGGCGCATCCGGGCGATCCGCAGGGCACGGTGCTGCTGCTCGAAGCGGTGCTCTTCCAGGAGCTTTACCGGCAGGATCTGCTGGATACCACCTTCTACGCCAACGACGGCTTCTTGACCGGCCGCCACGCCACCCAGGAAGACCCCAAGACGCGGGATCGCATTCTGGCGCTGGCCGATGAAACCGTCCGGGAAGCCGACTGGAGGCTGAGCCAAAACGCGAACGACGTAGACGCCCTCTATGCCCGGGGCTGGGCGCGCGCCCTCAAGTGCACCTACATCGCCATGGTGCAGCGGGGCTACGGCAGCGGGTTCCGGCTCGCCTTGCAAGCCAAGAACGACCATGTGCGCGTGCTGCAACTGGACCCGGATTACATTGACGCCAAGCTGGTGGTGGGGGTCTACGAATACGTGGTGGGAGCGCTGCCCTTGCCCTTCAAGCTGCTGATCGGCTTTGCCGGCATCACCGGCTCCAAATCCCGGGGCCTTGAGATGCTGACCGACGACGGCAACCGGGGCGCGGTCACCAACATCGAGGCGCGGACGACGATCGCTCTCTTCCTGCGGCGCGAGGCGCGCTACAAGGAGGCCATCGAGGTGGTGCGCGCCCTCAAGAGCGAGTATCCGCGCGACTATCTCTTTTGCCTGGAAGAAGCCAACTTGCGCAAGGATGCGGGCGAGGGCATGGCAGCCGTGGCGGCGTACCGCGAGATTCTGGCCGCCAACGCCAAGCCCGGCTACTTCTACTCCGCGCGCATGGAACTCGCCTACTTTGGCCTGGGCGACGCATTGCGCGGCCAGCGCCACTACGGCGAGGCGGCGGAGAGCTATGAGCAAGCCGCATCGACGCCGAATGTGGGACCGGAGCTCAAGATCCGCTCGCTGCTGGCGGCCGGCGAGTGCCGCGACCTGAACGGCGAGCGCCAGCGGGCCGTCAAGGACTATCAGGCGGCCATCGAAAGCGGCCCCAATACCTCCCGCGCCGATACGGCAAGAAAGCGGCTGCGCAACGCCTATAGCGGGAACTGAGGACCGGCTTGGAAGCAGCGCGCGTTGGGTGCCGCCATCCCAGCGGCTAGGCTGCGGCCGCAACCGCGCTGAGCCACTGGGGAAACTCATCCAGGCGGCGCATGGCGCTTGAGTCGCTAAGCGCATGGGCCAGCGCTTTCAGGAACTCGTAGTTCGCTTCGCCCAGGCGCGGGCGCAGGTGGTCGAGCATGGGCAGGATCGTCCAATCCAGGTGGGCATCCTCGCCATGCAGAGCCGCCCGGATCTGCCCGACGATGCCGCCGATGGCGGTGCCGTCGAAGATGGCGAAGATGCATTGGAAGAAGAGGATACGGGGCACGACATAGCGGGATGCCTGGTTGCGAATGGCCCATGCCTGGGCAATATGCTCGCGGGCCTGCGCCTCCCGATTCGTCATGAGCAGAACGCGGGCCATGTGGCAGTGGGTGCTGGGCAGCATGAAAGTCTCCGCCAGCAACCCGCGCAGCAGCACCTCGGCTCCCGCATAGTCGCCGCTGAGGATTCGATCGGCCGCGTCCTGCCGGCGCATGTAAGGATCGTGGCTGTTGTCCGGCCAGATTTCCCTGTCGCTGCTGGAATCGTCCGCGCTGGCGATCGGCTTCCACGATTCCTCGCCGGCGAATGGATCGGAGAGGTCGAGGATTTGCCCGTCGCCAAAATTGACAACGCTCTCCCAGTCGCATCGCACATTGGCGGAAGAGGCCAGCCGCCGAACCACCTCACCGCGAATTCGCGCCCGTCCGCTCGCTGGCGGCTCCGTCATTGCCCGGTCGATGGCATCCACTCCCGCGACGCGGTGATTCAGCACTCCGGCGCGATCCAGCGTCTCAAAGATGCCTTTGACGCCGAGCTGGCCAAAGCGGGTGTCGATCTCAAAGAACTTCTGCCGGCTGTTCAGCACCGCCCGCACGTCATCCCACCCCAGGCCGGCCAGGCGCAGCATCGGCTCCAGCGCTGCCAGCTCTCTGGGAATCCGGCGCTTGGGCGCGATGGCATACTCCAGCAGGACCGGCTCCTGTCCGTCTTTGCAATTGGCGTGCACGGCAGCCGCCTGCTCAATGAAGGAACTCAGGAAAGGCAGCATATCCCAGCGAATGCCCAGGCTGCGCGCGTAATTGGCATAGAGCGCTCGCTTGATTCCCCAATCCAGCGTCTTCTCCACCCCTGCTGGCGCATCTTCGAGTTGATCGAGGACGGCGCGCCAGCGGCGGCATACCTCCGCGGCCCGCTCCGGCATGAAGCTCGCGCCCAGGTGTGCCTCCACCGCTTCAAGGTAGTGGCGCTGGATGGCGATGGCCGTCATCAGGCTCCCATCGGCCATCCGCAGCGGCGCTTTGCAGGCCGCATCGCTGGCCACCCTCTGCATGGCCGCAAGCGGGTCGGCCAGTTGCACCGCGCTCCCCGGCGTCAGCCCCGCGTCTGCCATGGCTACAATCAATGCGGTGACGCCAACCTTGAGGAAGTTGGCGGTCTCAGAGCAAAGGCTCTCGCCGCAGATCACGTGCAGACGCCGATAACCCGCGCAAAGCGGCTCCGACTTGGTGTGCCATATTCCGCGCTCGCTGGTGGAGCTGACCGTGACCACCCGTCGGAAGTGCGCCATGCGCGGCGAAAGCGTAAACTCCAGCCCGCGCGAGAGCGGATTGAAGCCGCCCGCCCCGGTATAGATGAGGCGAGTTACCAGGTGGGGAACGATCTGCGGCTGCAGCGCATCCTGAGGGATGCGGTGCATGTAGCTCTCGTGGCACCCCCACGTGTTGCGGCTGCCGCTGTAGTCTACGTTGCAGCGCAGGGCCACGATCTCGGTTCCCGGCAGGCTGGCAAACTCCACCGCCGAAGCCAGGCTGCCGAGAATCCTGTGTCCGGCCTGGATGTAGCGCACCGCGTCCCACGGATTGGCGCACTCCGGCGTGCAAATCTCCGGGTGCGAGCCGCAATCGACATAGAACCGCGAACCGTTCTGCACAAAGAAGCCGCTGGGGGCGTTCAGGTCGGTCAAATGGACGAGCCGCTGGCGGCCGAGCGCCATCATGCGTTGCAGAATCTGTTCGCGGTCCATCTCTCCGGCCGGAGAAACGCCGGCTATGGCATACTCGGTTTCCACTCCAAACAGCAGGCCTGCCATTGTGAAGATTTCACCTCATCTTCATGCTTTCACGGATGAGATCGCGGTGATCAATCACTGCGCGCTTCACGCTGCCTGGCCAGCCAAGGGACTGAAATATCGGGAGTTAGGAGAAGATACCGTCCATCGCGAACACCGCCGGTCACACGCGCGCGGGACAGGGGAAGATGGAGACGAGGCCACAAACCCGGGTCGAAGCCGGCGCTTGGTCAGGTCAGCACAGGATAGTATTGGGCTGGGGCCTGGCACGCTCTTCTCCTATCTGCCAGTGTGCGCCGGCGGGGGGTAATTCTTCGCAAAGAGTGAACGGTCCGGGCAGAGGCTGTCGGCATGGCGGCGAGGTGCGCGAGGAGGGCTGCCGGATTCCCAGGTCTCAAGATCGAGACTCGGGGCACCCGGCAGCCCCGAGATTTTCTTAGACGAACCTGAGGGTGATGGCATATAAATACCTCCAACCCAAGATTTCAGCCGGGAGGGGGAATCTCCGTAACTTTTAGCACGAGAGGTTTCCCAGTGGACGACATGAATGTTGCGTACATAAACCGCCGTATCATCACATGGGCGCTTGACCGTCTCGATCTTGAGCCGGATCAAATAGCTACGACGATCATGCCCGCTGAAAACATCAGGGCGTGGGAGCGCGGCGAGAGCCACCCGACCGAGAATCAAGCCGAGTTGCTTGCCAATAAGCTCCAGATTCCGTATCTGGTGCTTTTTCTTAGCGAGCCTCCGCCGCCCGAAAAGGTACCGATTCCTGATCTCCGCACACGCAGCGGAAAAGCCGCAGTCAAACCTTCGCGTGAATTCATTGCAGTGATCAACGATGCGCTATCACGCCAAGATTGGTATCGAGAACAGGCGCAACAAAAGGGGTGTCCAAAGCTAAGTTTCGTCGGTCGCTTCAAGCGCGCCGACCCGGTGATTGAAGTGGCTGCAAACATGCGATCAGTACTGCGGATCAATCAGGAATTCCGATCAGCCTCTCATAATTGGGAAGAGTTTCTGCGCCAATTGATCACACGGGTCGAGAACGCGGGCATTCTGGTCATGCGAAGCGGGGTGGCGGGGCATTCGACCCGCCGAAAACTGAACATCAATGAGTTCCAAGGCTTTGCCCTTTGCGACCCATACGCGCCAACTGTATTCATAAATGACGCAGATTTTAGGGCCGCGCAAATCTTCACGCTTGCGCATGAACTTGCGCACATCTGGATTGGGGAGACAGGCATCTCCGACGCATCACTCGTCAGAAAATCGCTTACTGAATTGAACCGTATTGAGAGCTTCTGTAATCAGGTCGCGGCCGAGTTCCTTGTCCCTGAGAGATCGTTCAATGTCTCATGGCAGAAATCCAGAACAATCAAAGAGAACTTGAAGCGCGTCTCGCAACACTTCTGGGTCAGTTCCCTCGTGGCGCTAAGGCGCGCCTATGACCTTCAAAGGATCGACTACGAGCAATTCAAGTCGGCATCAGACGAGGAGTACGCCCATTATCGAGCCAACGAAGAAAAGCGGAAGAAAGCGGAACAAGGCAAAAAATCAAAGGGGCAGTTTTGGGCCACTTTCAAACTGCGAAACAGTATCTTGTTTTCTGAGTCAGTGGCTACTAGCGTTCGCAGCGCTAAGACCACATACACCGAGGCATCCAACCTCCTTGGGGTATCAATATCCACCGTGGAACGCTTCTTGCGGCAGGAGAATGCCGCGTGAGCTACTGGCTTGATTCCGATGTCCTAGTGTTTGCTAAGGACACCATAGCGCCGATTGGCTATAAGGAATTTGCCGGATTCTGGGAACTTATCGAAC
>Ga0181526_10002362_pt1 | contig 16547 bp, 10 predicted proteins | sample PEATcosm2014_Bin_35_FD_119750 | JGI IMG/M metagenome (GOLD analysis project Ga0181526, IMG submission 119750) | Peatland microbial communities from MTU Mesocosm Facility, Houghton, MI, USA - PEATcosm2014_Bin06_30_metaG | ecosystem: Environmental > Terrestrial > Soil > Wetlands > Peat | place...
CCACCAGCAATAACTCCTGGATGAGCAAGATCTGCATTTTCATGCACGTTACCCGCAAGGTCTTCCATCTCGATGCGGATCCCAAGGTGGCCGAGGTCTTTCGCCAGGCGGATGCCGCTCACGTCAACTGGCAGGTTGTAGGCAGCTCCTACTGGGCCTGCTGCGACCAGATCGTTTCCGGCGAAGGCAAAGCCAGCCGCTACTATCCGCGCATCATCACCAGCGCGCTGTGGGTGGAGTAATCCACGCGTGTCGAGGCTTCCGTTCGCCGGGATACAATGGGCACGCGGGGAGACTCCCTGCGTGCCCCTTTTCAGTTGAATTCGCGGATCTCCCAATGCAGAGCGAAGAGACCGCCGGCACAGGAATCATAGGAGGACGGAAGATGCCGTATCGCCGGCTTTTTCTTTTGTATTTTGCCCTGGCTTATGTTGGAGCATTGACACTTTCAGCCCAGAATGGGAGTCCAGAAACGAATCTGGAAGCGAAGCCGGTGTTTCTGGACCCGTCCCTCCCCGCGGCGGAACGCGCCCACGACCTGGTGGGGCGCATGACCCTGGATGAAAAGGCATCGCAGCTTGAGGATTGGGCCACCGCCATCCCCCGCCTCGGCATTCCGGATTACCAGACATGGAACGAGGCCCTGCACGGCGTGGCCCGCGCCGGATACTCGACCGTCTTTCCGCAGGCCATCGGCATGGGCGCCACCTGGGATCCGGTCATGGTTCGCGCCATGGGCAACGTCATCTCCGCCGAGGCCCGCGCCAAGTACAACCAGGCGCAGCGGCAGGGGAATCACCGCATCTTCTACGGCCTCACATTCTGGTCGCCCAACATCAATATCTGCCGCGATCCCCGCTGGGGCCGCGGCCAGGAGACCTACGGCGAAGACCCGTTTCTCACCTCGAGGCTCGGCGTAGCCTTTGTAACCGGCGTACAGGGCGAGGACCTGAACCACCTGCGCGCGGTGGCCACCAGCAAGCACTTTGCCGTGCACAGCGGGCCCGAGCCCATGCGCCACGGCTTCAACGTGGACCCCAGTCCGCGCGACCTGGAAGAGACCTATCTGCCCGCCTTCCGCGCCACCGTCACCGAGGGCCATGTGCAGTCGGTCATGTGCGCCTACAACTCCATTGACGGCTGGCCGGCCTGCACCAACAAGATGCTTCTCAAGGACCACCTTCGCGACGCCTGGGGCTTCAAGGGCTTCGTCGTCTCCGACTGCGGCGCCATCGTGGACGTGAACCAGGGTCACAAAAAGGCCCCCGATATCACCCATTCCGCCGCGTTCGCCATTGAGGCCGGAACCGACCTCTCATGCAGTATCTGGGCTCCCGGCTTCAACACCCTGGCGGATGCGGTTCGCCAGAAGCTGGTCTCGGAAGACCTGGTAACGCAGGCCGCCGAGCGCCTCTATACGGCTCGCTTCCAGCTCGGTCTCTTCGATCCGCAGGGCTCGAGCCCGCTGGACAGAATTCCGCCCTCCGTCGCCGGCTCGGTGCAGAATCGCCAAGCCGCGCGGAAAGCCGCCGAGGAAAGCATCGTTTTGCTGAAGAACACCGGCGTGCTGCCGCTCAAAACCGCGCCCGGCCACATCGCCGTCGTCGGCCCCACCGCCGACCTGCTGTCGTCCATTCTGGGCAACTACGTGGGCACGCCCGTCGCTCCGGTCACGCCGCTGGAAGGCATGATCAACCAGTTCCGCAGCTCTCCCGTCCTCTATGCCCAAGGCTCCACGCTGGCTGCCGGGGCTGGCGTTCCCGTGCCGCGCACGGCCTTCGGCCTCAATCAGGGACTCAAGACCGAGTTTTTCGCCACCCCCGACTGGACCGGCCGCCCGGTGGCCACACTCACCCAGCCCGCCGTCCAGACCGACTGGGAGAGCGCCCGGCCCGTGCCCCAGCTTGAAACCTACAATTACTCCGTTCGCTGGACCGGCACAATCACCGTTCCCGCGCCCGGCCACTACGTCTTCACCCTGGAATCCGGCGACAGCTTCCCCTGGTCGCCCGCTGAATCCTTCCGCTTTGTCCTCGACGGCAAGGTTCTTGGCGAAGGCAGCCTGCGCCAGGCCAGGGACGTCTCCGTCATGGGCGACTTCAAATCAGCGCCCGGCGCCTCGCCCACCTCGCCGCCCATCATGAAGTTCTCCAGAGTGCCTTCCATCCCGGTCGACTTCTCCGATACCAAGCCGCACGACATACGCGTCGAGTACTCTCACTCCGGCGACGAAGCTGGAGGCGGATTCACCCTGAAGTGGGAAGCTCCGGCCCAGGCCCAGCTCGACGAAGCCGTGGCCCGCGCCCAGGAGTCGGATGTCGTGGTCGCCTTTGTCGGCCTCTCGCCGCAGCTCGAAGGCGAAGAGATGAGGATCAAGATCGACGGCTTCAACGGCGGCGACCGCACCAGCATCGACCTGCCCGCGCCCCAGCAGAAGCTGCTTGAAGCCGTGGCCGCCACCGGCAAGCCGCTCATCGTGGTTCTGCAAAGCGGCAGCGCCGTCGCCCTCAACTGGGCCAGCCAGCATGCCGATGCGGTTCTCGAAGCCTGGTATCCCGGCGTCGCGGGCGGAGAAGCCATTTCCCGTACCCTGGCCGGCCTGTCGAACCCCGCCGGCCGCCTGCCCGTCACCTTTTACGCCTCGCTCGACGGCCTGCCGGATTTCACCGATTACGCCTTCAAGACCGGCTCAAAGGGCCGCACCTACCGCTACTTCCAGGGCAAGCCGCTGTGGGGCTTCGGGTACGGCCTCAGCTATACCACCTTCAAGTACAGCCCCGTCAAGCTCTCTATCGATCCCGCCAACGCCACGCTCAAGGCCGGCGATCCGCTGACCGCGACCGTCACCGTCACCAATACCGGCGCCCTCAACGGCGATGAGGTGGTCGAAGCCTACCTGAAGACCCCGCAACCGGACGGCCCCATCCAATCGCTGGCCGGCTTCCAGCGCGTCACCATTCCCGGCGGCCAGAGCAGGGATGTCTCCATCACCCTCGATCCACGGGCGCTATCGAGCGTAGACAATCAGGGCAACCGGGCGATTCTCGAAGGCAAGTATTCGCTAACCTTGGCCTCCGCCCAGCCCCAGGAGACTGAAACCAAGTCCGAAGCCAGCTTTACCGTCACCGGCTCCGTGCCGCTGCCGAAATGATCCGCGAGCGGCGCGGAGACCCAAAACTCGCCCTCTTCGGGTTGCGGAGCGAGTGAGCGGCTGCGACGCGCGGAGCGAGTGCGCCGCATATTCGTACAAAGATGAATATCAGTTCAGCTCCTGCACTCCCGCAAGACGCTGGCAGAATAGGCTTTGTAACAGGGCACGACTTCAGTCGTGCCGAAAATGCGAGAGGAAAAGGGGTTGGGCTTTAGCCCTTGCTATATTTATTTTCAACCGCTTGCGCGTTAGCAGCGGCTAAAGCCGAAACTCGATAGGGGCTGCAATCGGCACGACTGAAGTCGTGCCCTGTTACAAAGCCAGATCTTCTGCATTCTCTGCCTGCACCATCGATCCGCCTGAGCAAGATCGATATTTATCTGTGCATATTTGCCGGTAACGTCACTGGTTCGCGCGAATCATTCCAGCTCGAAATCGGCTTAGAGTGAAGAGATGAGGTCCATGGTCTCCCCAACTCGCGCTCCACGGCTGGCTTCCCGCTGCACGGCCGTTCTGTTGTCCTGGCTGATGGTTCTTCTGCCGGCCGCCGCGCAATCGACAGGCGGCTCGGCAAATGGCGGCACGACAACCGCGCCGGCCAGCTCCGCCGCCTCCGCGCCGAAGAAGACCGCCGCAAAGCCCGCGCAGAAGACCACGAAGCCTGCCTCAACGGCTACGAAGACCTCGAAGTCCGCGAGCACTACCACCAGCAGGGCCAGGAAACCCGTCAGCCACGCGACCAGAGCGGCGCGGCGGGCGCGAACCGCGCGCATCCGGCAGGCTTTCGTGGCTTCGACCGAGCTGCGCCCCATGGCCCAGCAACTGGCCACACTGCGCACGCCCGCCGCCTACGAAGGCGTAACCAAATACGCGCGTCAGCACAGCGGCGAAGCGGCTGCGGCCGCCTATCTGGCGCTGGGCCACGCCTATCTGCTGGACAAGCGCTACGGGGAAGCCGAAAGCAACTTCCGCCTGGCTCGCCAGGCAGGCCAGGAGCTGGCTGACTACGCGGATTTCCTGGGCGCCGAGTCGAACCACGAAGTGGGCAACGAATCTTCCGCCGAGGCCTTGTTGCGCGGCTTCGCGGGCCGCTATCCCGATAGCATCTTCGTCTCCCAGGCGCCTGAACTCGAGGCCAGCGTACTGCTGGCCATGGGCAATGCCGCAGCCGCTCAGCAGGTGCTGGCGCAGGCCGCCGCCACGGCTGCCGCCAACCGTCCTGGCTTCCAGCTTGCCCAGGGTCAGGCCGCCCTCGCGCTGGGGCAGACCCAGGATGCCGAGCGCATCTTCAAGCGGCTCCTTCTTGGCCACCCTCTGGCCTCAGAGGCGCAGATTGCCCGCGCCAAGCTGACGGCGATGGGCGCCGAGTCGAGCCTGACCGCGGCCGAGTTGCGCAGCCTGGGCGATGCCTATTACAACGCCAATCGCTACGAGGAGGCTGCGGAGCAATATCGCGCCCTGGCCCGCTCGGCCGGGCTGAATGCCCAGGCCCGCAACGGCTTTGCCGTCGCCGAGGCTGCCTGCGAACTGAAGCTGAAGCGGCTCACCACCGCCAAAGCCGAGGCGCTAGACGACAGCAAAGACGAGAACGGCGCGCGCCGGCTCTACCTGCTGATGGAGCTGGCCCGCAACCGCGACGATCTTGAGGAACAGAAACGGATTGTCGCCCGCATGGAGTCCGACTTTCCCCACAGTCCGTGGCTTGCCGAGGCGCTGTTTTCCAGCGGCAACCTGTACATGCTGCGCCGCGATTATCCCGCCGCCGTGAATTACTACAGCTATCTGGCCACGCACTTCCCTGACAATACGAACGCCGCAGCCGCGCACTGGCGGGCGGGCTGGTTCAGCTATCGCCAGGGGCTCTATGCCGACGCCGAGCGCCTCTTCGACGAGCAAATTCGCCTCTATCCCAATGACAAAGAGACCCCCTCCGCCATCTACTGGCGCGGACGCCTCTACGAGACCCAGGACCACAAGCCGGCCAGCGCCGCGGCCAACTACCGCACGCTCGTCCGTGCATACCAGCACTTCTTCTATGCCCAAATGGCCCGGCAGCGGCTGGCCGCGCTCGGCAGCACCCAGCCGGCGCCGCAGCCGCAACTCGATCGCTTGCAGCCGGTCCCGGTGCCGCAGCTTGCCGAGAGCTTCCCCACGGATAGCCCGCACCTGGCCAAGGCGCGCCTGCTGGCTAACGCCGGCTTGAACGACTACATCGCGCAGGAGATCGCCGCCGATCCCGACTCCGCTTCGTGGAGCGCGCTGGCCGAGGCCCAGATCTACGCCTCCTATGGCGAGACGTATCGCGCCATGCATGCTCTGAAGCGAGCTCTGCCCTACGCCGCAACGGCCTCCATCAAGTCCATTCCGCTCGCCTACTGGCGCATCCTCTTCCCCGAGCCGTGGTGGGAGACTATCAAGGCTGAGTCGGCAAAGAACAACCTCGATCCCTACCTGGTGGCCTCGCTGATTCGCCAGGAGTCGGAGTTCGATCCGAGAGTCGTCTCCTATGCCAACGCTTACGGCCTCATGCAGTTGCTGCCCGCGGTGGGCAAGCAATTGGCCCGCGAGGAGGGAATCAGCCATTTCGAGACCTTCCAACTGCTCGATCCGGCAATGAATATCCGCCTCGGCACTCGCTACCTCCGCCAGATGCTCGACAAGTTCGGCGGTGTGCAGGAATACGCGCTGGCAGCCTATAACGCCGGAGATTCGCGCGTCGTTGACTGGCAGTCTGCAGGCCCCTACAGCGGCATCGACGAATTTGTCGAGTCCATTCCGTTTACCCAAACCCGGGAGTACGTCGAAGCGATTCGGCGCAACGAGGAAACCTACAAGGCCATCGACGAGTATGCCGCTTCCCCGCCCCGAGCCGGTGCCACGCCGTCCCGGTAGAAGGCCGCTGCGCAATCCCGCGCCATGCCTATTGCGGTCATCTTGGTTGAAAGATGGAAACCCCAAGGGAACAAACTGCGCACGCGCCGCGTAGATGAGATTGGCGGTCGCTTAACCGTCGCGCCGCTCTTTGCACAAGGAGAATCTCATGCGGAAGTTCCTCAGCGTTGCCGGCTTGGCCGGACTGCTAAGTCTCACGGTCCCCGCCTCCGTTGCCGCCACCCCCCCGGCTGCCAAGAACGGCCCGGCCACACTCGTGATCGTCTTCAAGGATGGCCGCCAACAGAGTTTCAATCTCTCAGATATTCAGCGGATCGAGTTCCCCGCTCCCCCGGCAGCCGCTGCTGAGACCGCGCCCGCCGCCAACCTGCCCTCGCGAGGCCGCTATCTGGGCAAATGGGAAGTCGGCGACGGCAACGGAAGCAACTTCTTCATCACCCTTTACGACGATGGCAGTGCTCGCAAGTCGATCGGCAGCACGCACGGCAAGTGGGTGTATGTAGACGGCGAGGCGCAGGTTACCTGGGACGATGGCTGGCACGATGCTATCCGCAAGACCGGCTCCCGGTTCCAGAAGTTCGCTTACGGAGAGGGCAAGTCCTTCTCGGACGCGCCCGACAACGTTACCGACGCCCACAACACCACCCCGCATCCGATCTAAAGCATCTTCACGGACAGTGTAAAGATATGGGTGCCCCACCCTCGCCGCGTCGTTGTCTTTGCGGCTAGGGTGGGATAGCAGAGTGCAAACATTGCAGCACCAGTGAAAATGCTCCAGAACCTGCTCACACGGCCAGGCTCCCGGCGCGGCGCGCGATCCGCGATTACCGCATCGCCGCCGCGCGCTTGCGATAGACATTCAGACCCATCCGGCCGATCTCCCAAACCAACTGCAGGACCGCGAGAGCGCAGAGGATTGACGCGCCCAGGTAGATTCCCTTGTTGATCCCGTCCAGGGCCGCGCCATAACGGGCCTGGTCCATCGCCGGATGGCTGAGCACGACCCATGCATGATCGCGGACGTTGAGCAGAAGGAGCAGCGGAATCAGCCCCAAGGCCTGCACCGTGTTTCGCTGCGCGCTCCTCGGCCCCCGCCAGCTTCCGCGCAGCAGGTCCACCGCGCGCCATCCCAGTTGCAGGACGTTCAGCCCCACCACCCACCAGTAGATGGGAACCCAGACCGGCGCCAACTGGAAGGGCGAACCCTGCATGTAGGCTGCGCCTGGCCCCATCAGCAGGTACGGATGATCGGGGACGAGCAAGAGCCACACCAGAGCGAGAAAGCCAAAGATCGCTTCGGCCACGGCGTGAGCGTAGCTGCGCGGCTTCTGACCGCTCACAGCTTCCTTATCCACCGGGGGCAGGGTGCTGGGCGTCCAGTCGGCGGATCGAGCCACGGGCAGGGGCCATCTCCCTGGGTAGCGTGTAGCCAAAAACTCGATCACGGCAAAAATGAGCGTAACCGACGCGGCAGTCGTCAGCAGTACCTCCGGCACACGAAGCACTCCTTCAAGGGCGGCCGTCAAGCTGGGGGTCCTTACGGCAATCTGCACCGCGACTCCGATCGAGTAAGCAACCGTGACCCAGAAGACCGCCAGTCGCAGCACAAACCAGTAGGTTGGGAAGAGGGCCGGCCCGATCAGGTACTGCTGCGGCATATAGCGCGCGGCCACCTGGATCGGCGGCCCGATCTGCTTGAGCCACTCCTCCGCTTCGCCCGCGGTGAGCGGCCGGCCCAGCTCAGCCTCCTTGTCCTCAAGCTGCGCTTCCAGGTTGGCCCGCAGTTCGGCGACGATGTCGTCCTGCCGCTCCCACGGCAGGTGCTTCTTAACGGCTTGCAAGTAACGATCGAGAAGTTCCATGGCGCTTTCCTTTTCTGCTTACTGAATGTTGTCGATGGTCAGGTGAATCGCTGCATTGATGGCCTGCCACTCCTCGAACAACTGCGCGAAGATTGCTTGGCCGTCGCTGGAGAGGCGGTAAAACCGCTTGTTGCGCTTGTCTTCCTCGCGCCACTCGCTGGTCAGCAGTCCCTGGGCCTCCAGGCGCCGCAGCAGCGGGTAGAGCGTGCTTTCGTCAATCTCCAGGCCGCGCTTGGCCAGGGCCTTGCGCAGGGTGTAGCCGTAGTGCTCCTGGCGAAGCTGCGCCAGCACCGCCAAAGTCAGGCAGCCGCGCCGCAGCTCCAGGCGAAGGTTCTCAAAGAGGTTCTCGGTGAGGGTCATGCTGTACCTCATACACTGTACTTTACATACTGTATTATACACAGTGTACGATGTCAAGTATTATTTTGAGGTTTTTTCTGGGAACCCGGCAAGCACGGGCTCACCACGCTGCGAAAGGACTCGATCCGGATGGCGGCTTGGGATCCAATCCCAGCATAAAGCTAACAGAATCAACACTGGCCTTCACCACAGAGGGACACAATTCGGGCAACTGCCTGCCCTACCTCGTCCGTAGCCCGTTTGGCCCTCACATTAATCAACCACCGCCGCGCCAGTGAGCGCATCCGCGCCAAAGCCGTGTTCCGAACCACGCCTTTGAATCCCTAGGACCCCTCCTGGGATACGTCCGGGAGCACGTGCATGGATTCCGGGGAAAGCCGGGCAGGAAAGCCGAGCAGTAGATTGGGGGTCTTGGAGCAGAACTTGGGTGCCGGCACCGTACTCGATGAAGAGTCTGCACAGCGTTGCATCGACGCCGGCGCAAGATTCCTGACCAGCCCGGGATTTGTTCCCGAGGTGGTGGCCTATGCAAGGAAGGCCGGTGTCGTTGTGTTTCCAGGGGCTCTGACGCCAACCGAGATCATTGCGGCATGGAAGGCAGGCTCGGACTTCGTCAAAACACTCCCGACAGCTCCCATGGGCGGCGCTGATTACGTCCGCGCACTGAAAGTGCCGCTCGCGCAGATTCCTTTGATTGTTACTGGAGGCGTGAATCAGTTGACTGCATTTGACTTTATCCTCGCCGGCGCAAGTGCAATCGGCGTGGGTACGGAACAGCTGCCCAAAGAGGCTTTGCGTCATCGCCAAAAACAGCGTATTCATGAGCTGGCTCACAGGTTCATAGATATGGTGAAAGAGGCGCGCGCCCAACGGAATTCCAGCTGACATGTCACTTCAGTTTCTTTGCGCGAAGGCTGAAAACTCTATCTGGCAGTTTCATCCTTTTGGACTGCGAGAGCTTGTTCAGAAGGTTCATAGTCATCAAGGCGTCCTTGAGTCTCAAGATTACTTGACATCCATGACCATCGGCGTTCAGTTAGAAGAAATCAAATAGCTTACCGTATTTGCTAGCAGATAGGTATCGAAAAACGCCCATGTAACCAGTTTCTCCTTGTCAAAATTCCGATCTACCGTTGAATCAGGCAGATGTGTAGCGCATCCAGTTTCGCTGTTCAAATGTAAGACCGGTTCATTTGCGCCGGTTGTAGATGCCTTTGTGGTTGGTTTTGCATTCAAGATTCGTCGAGGAGCCAATCGTGCTTGCCGCTTGAGAGTGAACTCGATCAAGACGAGCTATCTGTGGCAGAGGCAGAGATTGTCGCTGGGACTGGGCATCGATGCCTTCACGGCACGGATTTCCTACAGGTTCCCATTCCTTTGTCAGGCCCATGATTCGCTTCGCCAGAATGCCACTTCATGCCGACGTTTACCCAAGTTTTACCGGGCATTCACCGAAGCATCATGTTTGCCAGCGACAGTGTATTCAACAAATGCAGCTCGGCGCAACGTGACTTGGAGTGGGCCGTTGCGAGAACTCATTGCATTCCGCAATCAGAGGCTCTCCCAGGACAAGTTACAGGCGATCGCGGAGTAGTCCTTTATTAAGCCATCCGTTTCTGAAGTGAGGTACGGGCCAGGTCTCAACCATATGTCAGGCGCCGTCTCTGAGTGGCGCGTATATCGGCCGTTCCGAGCGGTCTTTGGCTACCGTCGAAGCGAAGGAGAGGAACTTGAAAAGCGCTGTGAAGCTGTTTCCCAAAACATCCCTGTTTTGCCTACTGGCGCTTTGCGGTCTGTTTTTAACCGCGAAGATCGCCGCGCAGTCAACCTACGGAACGATCATCGGAAGGGTGACCGACCCAAGCGGCGCTGTCGTCGATGGCGCAAAGGTGAAGGCGCAGAATCAGGCCACCGGCGATGCCCGCGGCGTGGCCACAAACAGCGAAGGAGAATACCGGTTCCTGAACGTCGATCCGGGCCAGTACACAATCACGGCATCGGCGGCGCATTTCGCGTCAACGGAGGACAAAAACGTCGTTGTGCTGGCTCGCGAGACCGCGCGCTCGGACATTCGTCTGGAAGTGCAGGGCGTGCAACAGACCGTGGTGGTGGATGGCGGCCAGTCGGTGCTGAGTGAAGACCTCACCGAGTCTACCTCCATGTCCGGGGTCGAGATCGGGTCGCTGGCGTTGAACTTCCGCGCCTCCAACGCGCCCAGTCCCATTGAAGCCGCCGCTGTCTCTCCTGGCGTCAGCCAGGATCAGGGCGGCAACCTGACGTTTTCAGGGCAACTGCCGACCGCCACGTCCTTCTCACTCGACGGCATCTCCATCCAGTCCGTGCGCCAGGGCGGACCCAGCACCAACCTCTTTCCGTCGGTGGAAGGCATCGCCGAATTCCGCGTCAATACGGCGGGCAACAGCGCGGAGTTTGCCCAGCCGACCGACCTCACCGTTGTGACCCGCGGCGGCACCAACCAATTCCACGGCAGCGGCTTCTGGTACTTCACCAACAAGGACTGGAACGCCACGGATGGAATCGGCCTCTTCAATCCCACCCTCAGCGCCAACACCTTCGGCGCCTCGGTGGACGGCCCCATCGTCAAGAACAAGCTGCTCTTCTACTTCGATTACGAAGGAGTGCGCCTCGACCAGGACACGCTGATCGCAACCCAGACCATGCCCGCCGCCTGGGCCTCCGGAAACTTCTCCGGTGTCCCCGGCCTGCAACTGTACACTCCTGCCGGAAAGCCGGTGAGCGGCAACCAGGTTCCGGTGAATGCGGATTCGGCAACCATCATCACGGATTTCTTCCCTGCGCCAGCCGGATCCAATGCGGCCAGTTCCAATATCGACAGCACGGGGAACAATTTGAATATGACGTGGCCAGGCACCTACACGGCCAATGGTTACGACGGCCGCCTGGACTACAATTTCTCGGCCAAGCATCACGTCTTTGGCCGGGTGACACAACACGACATCACCAGCACGGGTAGCGACGCCACTTCGGAGGGCGCTCTGGGGGCGGTGGGCGACACCAGCTACAACCCGGATATGGGCACCTTCTCGACCATCACCGGCGCCACCAACGTGGCCATCTCCTACAACTGGATTATCAAGTCCAACATGGTGAACGAACTGCGCGGCGGCTACACCCGGTACAACCTGACCTACACCTACCCGCAGGCATCGCAAGGCGACTCCATCATCGCCGCGCTGGGCATCAAGGGGCTCCCCGGATCGCCGGTGAACGGGCTGGGCGGCGTCCCTGTCTTCTATGTAGCCAACCTGATGGGCGAGGCGACCAACCAGTTCGGGCATCCGCGCGATCAGAAGAACGGCATCTGGGAGGTGGGCGACAACCTCTCCTGGACCCACGGCAAATTCAACGCCAAGTTCGGCGGCGACTGGCGGCGCTTGAACTACCAGGACAACATCACCTTTGAAGTCGGCGACGAATACGGCGACTACTACATCACCGGAGATCAGGTGTGCCCCGCCGCCGAGCTGAAACTCTATCCCGACGCCTGCGCGGCCGCGCAGTTTGTTCAGGGCTACCTGGACGAGGCCGACCAGGCGCAAAATGGCCCGGACGGCAAGCCGTTCGGCTACCACTACGACTTCTTCGGCCAGACTGAATACAAACTGCGCCCCAATCTCACCGTGACTATCGGCCTGCGCGACGAACTGAACACGCCCTTCCAGGACGCCACCAATCAGCTAGGCAACTTCGATTACATGAAGTCTTCGCCGAATTACGGCAAGCTGGTCTACGACCAGAACGAGAAGCTGTCCTCCGGCTGGGTCGATTTCGTCAACAACTCGCAGGTCAACTTCCAGAACCAGTTTGTTCTCAACTCGGCAGTCGGCCTGCCCAACGGGCTGCGATACATAGACAAGACCAACATCCAGCCCCGGCTCGGCCTCTCCTGGAGTCCCACGCCCAAGACGGTCGTGCGCGCCAGCGGGGGCATGTACTCGGTGCCCGTCCTGGGCGCCGTGCTCTACTCTCTGCTGGGCGTGGACACGAGCAACTTCGGATCCTTCTACCCCACCGGCGGCGCAGGCTCCCAGACATGGGCCAACGCCTACGGCACCGGCAATCCCTTCGCTCTACCCTGGACCGCGTGTCCCACATCCTGCCCCGGCTACCGCCGCGCCAACCAGTGGGATCTGAAGGATCCCAGGGTGATCCAATGGAACGCATCCTTCGAGCAGAACGTCGGCTTCAACACGGTCTTCAAGGCCAGCTACGTCGGCTCACACACCTGGGACCTGATCTACAGCCCGGATCTGAACCAGATTCCCGCCAACACCATGGGCTACTGGCAGTATCGCGCCGCCAATGGGGCCAACTTCCCCAACTTCCGCGAGGTTCTTACCCGCGCCAACGGCCCCAGCGACAAATATGACGCGCTCATCCTGGAGTTGAACCGGCATCTGGGCCGCGGATTGACCTTCGACAACGCATTCACTCTCACCTACAACAAGACCAATGCGTTGGGCGCGGTGCCCAGCGGCGCTATTCCCGTAGGCGGCCAGGGCGACAACGGCGACAACGTTCTGAACGTCTTCAACATCGCCGCTGAAACCGGCAACGCCTTCTACGATCCCAGCAAGAGATTCTTGAGCACGGTGGTCTACGAGCTTCCCTTCGGCCGCGGAAAACAAATCATGGGCAGCGCCAGCAACGCAGTGGACGCCGTGATTGGCGGCTGGAACCTCTCCTCCATGCTGCTGTTCCACTCCGGCTTTTGGCTCACTCCCTACTTCCCGAGCAGCGAGGCCGATCCTTCCGGCACCGGACCGAGCTACCGCTCCGTCAAGCAGCAGAATCCCGATTGCGGTTCCGGCTCCACATCTGGATTCTCAGGCACCATCGGCGACTTCTTCGACCCCAAACCCTACAGCATCCCGGCAAGCGCCATCGGCCGCTTTGGCAACTGCGGGGTCGGCATCCTGGAGGGTCCAAGCACCACCACCCTTTCCACCTCCGTCGGAAAGACCTTCCGCGTGACCGAGCGGTTCGGCGTGCACTATGAGGCCCAGTTCGCCAATCTGTTCAACATCAATAACTGGGGCGAGCCGAATATGAACGTAGGCAGCTCGTCGTTTGGTGAAATCACCAACGAGCAAGATGGAACGCCGGGTTCGCAGGCCGGACCTCGATCCATCCAGATGTCTCTGCGCTTGTCCTTCTAACTCCTGCCGTTTGCCGGGGAGGGATCGCTCGTCTTCGAGTGCTCCCTCCCGTCCTTTTGCAACCATTGCGCCGTCATGATTTCAGGACTTGCTGAACGGATTGTTAACGAAATGGGAGAGATAGCTTGAAGCTCTTGAATCCGGCGGTTCCGCCGCAGACTGTTCACGCCAGCCGCTTGAAGGCGCTGGTTCTCGATTGGGCCGGAACGGCAGTAGACTTTGGCAGCCTGGCTCCGGCGCGCACCATGCAGCGGTTGTTTGCGAAACTGGATATTGCTCTGACCGAACAGGAAACTCGCCAACACATGGGTCTGCCCAAGAAGGAACACATACGCGGAATCCTGTCGATCCCCCGCGTTCGCGAAGCATGGAGCAAACGGCGCGGCTGCGGCCCAGGCGATGCGGATGTGGACGAAATGTATGCCGAGTTCATTCCTATGCAGTTCTCCTGCCTGGAAGAGTACTCGGCGGTAATCCCCGGCGCTCCGGAGGCCGTGGAGAGCTTTCGCCGGCGCGAACTCAAGATCGGCTCGACGACCGGATACACGCGAGAGATGCTCGATCTGCTGCTGAAGACCAGCGCGCAACAGGGCTACACGCCCGATTGCAGCCTGACTCCTGAAGAAGCGGGCGCCGGCCGGCCGTATCCCTTCATGATGTATGAGAGCGCCGTGCGCTTGCAGGTCTATCCGCTGTCGGCCATCGCCAAGATCGGCGACACGCCCGCCGATATTCAGGAAGGCTTGAACGCCGGCGCCTGGTCCATCGGAGTGGCCGGAACCGGGAATAGCATTGGTCTTTCCGCCGATGAGTTTTATGCGCTTCCGGAAGCCGAAAGAGAATCGCGGTTAACTCAGGCGCGGGCTGAATTGGAGAACGCGGGAGCGCATTACGTCATCGACACACTAGCCGATGTCCACCCCGCTTTGGACGACATCGATGCACGCTTGAAAGCGGCATCCAAGAGGGGGAATGAGTAGCGCCGCAGTTTGCCCTGGCACACCGCCACGCACAGCCGGACTGCACTCCCGCCAAGCGTGGACGGTGGCTCTGCTTTTTGTTGGCTATGCAGCCTATTACTTCTGCCGCTCCGATCTCTCTGTCGCCATGCCGCTGCTGATCGAAGATCTTCAGCGCCACGGCATGGCGGGCAGTGATGCGATCATCCGCATGGGGCAACTCGCCTCATTTGGAGTTCTCGCTTACGCCATCGGAAAGTTGACCTTGACCGGACTCGGAGACATATGGGGCGGCCGGCGAAGCTTTACTCTTGGCCTGGGGGGCGCTGTCGTCTTCACGTTGCTCTTTGCGTCCACCGGCTGCTTGCCCGTCTTCACGATTGCCTGGATCGGCAACCGGCTGGCACAATCCATCGGCTGGGCGGGACTGATTAAAGTCTGCTCCAAGTGGTTCGGTTATTCCTCGTATGGCACGGTCGTCGGCATTCTAAGTCTGAGTTATTTGATAGGCGATGCCGCAGCGCGGCAAAGCATGGGGTTGCTCATTCAGCAAGGATATGGCTGGAGAGCGCTGTTCTGCTTTGCCGCCATCGTGGCGGGATGCATTCTGATCGCCAACCTGCTCTTCCTGCGCGAATCGCGTGCAGAAATTGGGTTCCAGGAGCCGGAATTGAATCCGCTGAATCTCTTTGCCGGTTCCAGATCGAAACCAACAAATGTTTGGGAGATTCTCAGGCCGCTGATCGTGAGCCGCACCTTTGCAATGGTCTGCCTGCTTTCGCTCGGATGCACAATCGTCCGCGAAACCTTCGGACTTTGGACCCCTGTCTACTTACGCAGTTATTTTGGTTACAGCATTGCGAGCGCCGCGGGCACGAGCGCCATCTTTCCCGCCGTGGGTGCGGTTTCCGTCCTTGCAATGGGCTGGCTCAGCGACCGTATGGGACCGAGCGGCCGCTCCATGGTCATGTTCTTTAGCCTGACTGCAACGGTCGTGCCTCTAATTGTGCTCACATCTCTACGAGCAGGGTCTGCAGACTCTACTTGGCCGGTGGTCCTGATTGGCGTGGTGGCTTTCTTCCTGCTCGGTCCTTACTCTTATCTGGCTGGAGCGTTCGCCTTGGATCTCGGCGGAAGCCAGGCTGGCGCGGCTTCCTCCGGAATCGTCGATGGAGTTGGCTATCTGGGCGGAGTGGCCGCCGGCGACAGTATTGCCCGCTTGTCAGTGGCCTTTGGTTGGCGCGGGGTCTTTGTGGCCCTCACGGTTGTAACTGCGCTGTCTGCTTTGGCTGCTGGATTCTTGTATCATCACCAGCGCGAGCAGCAACGAAATGACAAGACGCTCGCGTTGGCCGCCGTTGAATAACATGCGACCCAAAGTCAAAGGAGAAGCTGAATCCATGGCGACCGATAAACTGCTCTTCACTCCCGGACCGCTCACCACCAGCGCAACGGTCAAGGCAGCAATGCTGCGCGACGCCGGATCGCGCGACCGCGAGTTTATTGAGACGGTGCGCGAAATTCGCCAGCGGCTGCTCTTAATCGGCGGAGCGGCAGCCCCACAAAACGGAAAAGCATACGAATGCGTCCTGGTGCAAGGCAGCGGCACCTTCGCAATTGAATCGGTGATTTCATCGGCGATTTCGCGCGATGGCAAACTGTTGGTTCTGGTCAACGGCGCCTATGGGCGGCGCATCGTGCAGATGGCGCGCGTCCACGGAATCGAAACCGAGACTTTGGATACGCCGGAAAACTGCACGATCTCGCCCAAAGCCGTGGCGGAGCGCTTGGCGCAATCGCACGGCTTCACCCACGCAGCGGTGATCCATTGCGAAACGACCACCGGTATCGTAAACCCCATCGAGGAGATAGGCGAAATCGTGGAGCGCGCTGGCGCCGCCTATGTCGTCGATGCGATGAGTAGCTTTGGCGCGCTCCCCGTCGATCTCGCCGCGTCGCGCATCGACTTTCTGATCTCCTCGGCGAACAAGTGCATCGAAGGCGTTCCGGGCTTCGGGTTCATACTGGCGCGGCGCAACCGCCTGCTCGAAGCCAAGGGCCGCGCGCGCACCCTGAGCCTCGATCTCCACGCGCAATGGGCGGGGCTGGAGGCCGACGGCCA
>Ga0181526_10002367_pt1 | contig 16524 bp, 12 predicted proteins | sample PEATcosm2014_Bin_35_FD_119750 | JGI IMG/M metagenome (GOLD analysis project Ga0181526, IMG submission 119750) | Peatland microbial communities from MTU Mesocosm Facility, Houghton, MI, USA - PEATcosm2014_Bin06_30_metaG | ecosystem: Environmental > Terrestrial > Soil > Wetlands > Peat | place...
AGCCGGGCCAACGTCTCGATCAGGAAGGCAAAGTCCTTCTTCGGGAGCCCGGCGGACACTGACAGGACCAGGTCCCTGTCCGCGGGACTCTCGGGGATGATCGTCCGCGGGCTGACCGTCGGGATCAAGGGAAGGACCCCGGCGGGGAGCTCTGCGAGATGATGAGGATGGGCAAAGACGGCGACACAGAGTGGGTGGTCGAGTATCCGCTGCACCCTCTCCCTATTCACATCGAAGGAGTGCACACGGCACGCGAAGGGCTGGCTGTGCTTCTCCATCCGACCGATCTCACCTTCGGCGTGCGTCGCCCAGTGCATCAAGACGAGATCGGGTTGGTCATCCTCGATGACCGCGTCCACGTCGAGGCGCGACGGCGGCACGCCTTCAGCTTGTGACACCGCATCTTGGAGCGCGGACACACTGACGATGGCGCCGGACTGCTCGAGTGCGTCGACGTCCTCACCAATGTACGTCTCCGAGATCACGGGGTACATGGCCGTGTGTACGAGTACGCGCAGCGGCCGCGAGGCATGCGTTCGCGAGCGAACACGCCGCACCGACTCGGCCTGTTCCGGGGCGTCACTGATCCGATCGGACACGACGGTCCGGTAATAGCAGGACAGAGCAGGGAGGGCCAGGGGCTCGGATTGTGCGAACAGGCGCACCGAGTGATCCCAGTCGAATGCCGCTCGGAGGGACTCGTCGTAACGGATGTGCCGGAAAGAAGATCGAAACGCGATGGTATTCCGGTCGATGTAATTGGCGCGTTCGTGGCGGACCCGGTCGTAGTGCGCGAACTCCAGCGTGGGCATCATTCCCGAACGGATTCCGTGTTGAGCCCCGGGGTCCTCGTTCGTGCGGGCACCGTACAGCGCGCCGATCTCGGGAAAGGTGGTGAACGCCCACACGACGCTACGGAGCCATTCCGGATGCATCAGGTTGTCGTCGTCGAGGAACGAGATGATGGCTCCGTTTGCCGCCTCGAGTCCGATATTGAAGGCTGCACCCGCGCCCCGCCGGGCAGGTGTACGGACCACCTTGAGTCGATGGTCGTCCATTCCCGCCAGAGTGGCCTGGGTGTCCTCGTCGTCGGAGTCATCCATCACCACGATCTCAAAATGCTGATACGACTGTCGGAGCACCGAATCGATCGCCTCGATCAGCAACCCAGGGCGATTGCGGGTGGCGATCGTCACTGATACCAGGGGACCTTCGGCGACCGACTCGACGCTCGAGATCCAGTCCATGACGGTGTTCACCTGGAGTCGTGTCATGAGCGATCCGGTCACATCAAGCGTCCCGGAGGTCGCCGGCTCGGCCGTGTCGAGCGGCTGGGCGCCGAAGCCGGCGAGCGTCTTGACGCAAGAGCTCACCCAACGCTCGAGCGACGTGAGCCACTCGGTGTGCGAAGCCAGGCCATCGACGACGTCGGAGATCTCCTGCAGGCCGGCGAGGACCTCCTGTTGCAGGTCGGACATCCACACCGCCTGCCCGGTCAGCATGCTCTGGAGCTCGGCAACCTTCGCCTCGAGTGCGGCCAGGCGTCCATTGGCCCCGTTGGCGGACGCTGGTGCGGTCTCCGTCATCCGGCCGCTTCCGCCTCCTTGCCTTCCCACGATTGCCGACCGCGACGGCGCAGGATCTCGTACGGAGTGGTCCCTCGATCCGACAAGAATCCCTCGAAGAGCGCCATGAAGTCTGCGGCGTACCCGGCGGAGTCGTAGTGCTCGAGGATGTGGCGGCGTCCGGCCTCGCCGACGGCCGTCAACTCAGAGTCGCTGAGGGCCAGCACGCGGTGCAGCGCCGCCGCGGTGGCGTGCAGATCGTTCGGCTCGAAGAGGAAACCGGTCTTTCCGTCCTCGAGCAGTTCGGGCAGGCCGAAGACCGAAGTCGCAAGGACGGGCAGGCCGAAGCACATGGCTTCCAGCGCCGAGCGCGGTAACGACTCCAGGTCCGACGACGACAGGAGCAGATCTGCCGCCCTGTACCAGCGGTAGGTGTCCTCCACGACGGGCACGACCCTCGAGCAGTCGTCCAGATCGACCTCACGGAGGTATTCCTTCAACCCATTTGAATATGGTGTGTCGGAGCCACCCACGAAGACCAGCTCCCAGTTCGGGTGGTGGTGCCGCACCAGACCGAAGGCCTGTGCGATGCGCGTCTGCGCCTTGCGCGGCTCAATGGTGCCCATGACCAGCACGACGCGGGTGTCGCCCGAGATACCCGTGTCCACCCTGGCCTGCTCGCGAGAAACCCGTTGGAGGTGCGCACCGATAGCGCTCGTGTCGACCCCATACGGCACGACGATCGACCGGTCTGCTCCGCCCCACGGTGCGTACAACCGTCGGGTCGCCTCCGCCTCGAAGACGAGGGCGTCGGCGGTCGCCAACGCGTGCTCGGCAGCGTCCTGCACGCCCGGGACCACCGCTCCGCCAAAGGCGATGGGCCAGAACGCTTGTGGCGCCAAGCTCTCGTGAATCGCCCACACGGTCGGGATGGCGAGTCGGGTGGCAACATCGGCTCCGAAGAATGCGGACGCGGTGTTGATCAGTGCCATGTTGTGTCCGCCGCCGGCGACCAGGGCCGTCAACTCCGCGACACGCCCCTCATACCCGTAGACATCGTCGAAGGGGGGCTGGTTCGTCACATGCACCGGTATGCCGCGAGATTCCAGCGATTCGCGCAGCGGGCCGTCAAGGGGTGAGATCACCCTACAGGCATAGTGACTTCCTGCTCCCGATTTGCGGAGAAGCTCGTCGAGCCACAATTGCGCCCCCCCGTAACCGAGTTGATGGGTGAAGACGATCAAGTCGAGCGCACTGGATCGCGGCGTTCCGATCAGCGAGGCCACCCGGTGACGCCGCTCCGTCATGACCGCATCCCGGTCCCGACGCTCACTTGCCTGTGCAACCGAGGCGACTGTGATGAGGCGATCGACCAACACCACCGGTTCGGCCTGCCCGACCCAGGCAACCAACTGGAGCTTCACGTGCGACGTCGGTCGTGGCGCGGTCGGCAACTCAACCCAGCACTCGAAGCCGCTGATGATTGCCTCAGGGACGTCGTGCTCCCTCTTCACGTCGGCTCGTACGATTCCCATGCGTGCCCGTTGCACCCAATGGCCGTTGAGGAGTACATCGATCTTTTCGATCGGCTCCGAACGGTGCAAGGCCCATCCCTCGAGCTTGAACACCGAGCTGACCCGTTCGCCCGAAACGGGGGCACCGAGTTCGCCGATGAAATCGTCGGACTCGAAGGTCGCCGCGTCGAGAGGTGGCCAAATTGGTTCTACGTCCTGCAGGACAACAGAGAACCGATCCAATTCGAGAGGCGGGAGCGCAGGACCGGCCCACACCGCCACCGAGAGTTCGACTGTGTCTTCGGCTTCGAACGCACTCAAATCCGCGTCAACCCGCCAACCGGCGTGGAACAGGTCGTCGAGTCCGGTTGCCTCGGCGACATCGGGGCGATCCTCGGACCCCGTGACAGCTCGACCCACCATGACGCCGTTCGCCCGCACGACGACAGCGATCGCTGGTTGATCGCCCCAGGCCGACCAACCCCGGACGGTGAAGCCGGTCTTCGCCACCCGCCCGCCAGGTGCCGGTTCATCGATCTGACCTCTGAGCAATTCCGGGACCGCAGGGGCGTGGCCGGCGGGCGACGAAGACTGCCCGATGCGAAGGCGCCCCCACTGGCGTATCAACACATGGTGCACTCGCACCAGCGGGTGGCGACGCCTCATGCTGAGATCACGTCCGGTGAATACGCCGGGCCGGTCGACAGCTCATGCCAGATCCGCGCGATTCCCGTCTCGAGGTCAAGGGGCCGCCACGCCATCATCGTGTGCAGCCGAGAGACGTTCAGTACGATGGCACGGACGTCGGACGGTCGTCGAGGGAGCCACTCGATCGTCAAACGGACTGCGGTCAAGCGTTCGACCATCTCGAGGATTTGCACCACCGAATGTCCCACGCCACCGCCCACGTTGACGACCTGGGGTCCGCTCCTGCTGGGACGCAGCGCCATGACGGCTCTGGCGACGTCTTCGACGTGCACGAAATCGCGCACGGCCCTGCCCGCGTCGAAGACCGGGACCGATCGCCCGGTCGCCGCCGCCCGGAGGAGTGCTCCGATCACACCTTGACCGTTGGCGCCGTCCTGCCGGGGCCCGTAGGCATTGGAGACTCGGAGAATACGCGCGGGGATTCCGTATCGAGCCGAATATGCCGCGATCGAATCCTCCGCCATCAATTTGGTCAGCCCATAGGCCGAGATCGGCCGGCACCGAGTCTCCTCGTCCACCGGGAGGTGGCCCACATCGCCATAGACCGCGCCGCCAGAGGACACGAAGGTCAAGCCCACTCCCGGGCGGTCCCGCAACGCTTCGAGAAGGGCATCGAGTCCCAGGACGCTGACGGTTGTGGAGTCGAAGTCGTCGGTCAACGCTCCCGGTGGAGCGCACCCCACAGCGTGCACCACCCAGTCGACGTCTTCCAACACCCGATGCAGAACGTTCGCGTCCTCCGCGGGTCCGAGCACCAGCTCGACTCCGGCTGCGGCCGAAGACGGGCTCAGCAGCGGGCGGCGGGCCAGCGCTCTGACAGCCCAACCGGCCTGGCGGAAGCCCACTGACACCTCCGAGCCGATGAAGCCGGTTCCGCCGAGGACGAGCACGCGCCCAAGAGGGAGACCTCCCGGCGCAGCGACCCGATCGCCTTCCACATGATCATCGCGCGTCACCGCGTCTGCCAACGTGTGCCCCTCAGTAGCTCTCTCAATCGCCTCTGGCCTGAGGTTACAAGACCCCGGCACGGGTCCTAGCGACGTCCGGATCCACAGGGGCCACGATCCTTCCACCAGACACTCATGACCCGTCCGTCGGGGAGGGCCAGACCCCCGACGGGGCCGAACCCGTCCTCCCTGAGGGCCATGAGACCGGCGCGCTGTCCGGCGAGCGGCGAGAACGCCGCGCTGTATCTCGGGTCTGGGCCGATGATGACGAAATTGGGGAGGCCGAGGACAGGGTCCTGAAGCTGTCGAAGAGGGGGCTCACCCGCCTGGTCACGCGTCTTGAGCAACCCGGTCGGGAGGTCACTGGAATACGACAGCTGGTAGGCCAAGTCGACCGTGTTGGTATTGAACAACGGGTCCTGGACGGCGAAGAAGACCACGGGATCACAGCCGTGCTCGGCGGCATACCCATGCAGGAAGGCCGCCATGTCCCGGCTCGGCGACAACCAGGCACGCAGGTAGGCATCCTCTCCGGGCATCGTCCCCGAGGGGACGCAGGCGCGAGGTGTGCAGGCACCCCCGGTGCCTGATGCGTAGCTGAGGAGGGTTCCCCGGCCGTCGAACACGGTCAGGTGCAGCGGGCCCGCCGAGACGTCCAGCGCCGACGTCGCCACATCAGGGATTGCAGCCGACATGCCCACGAAGGAGGACACCGCCGCGATCACGCAAACCGACACCACGTAGGGACGCGCGCGCCGGATTGATCGGCTGGCGACCGCGGTCGCCAAGATGACCACCGCGGGGAGAAGCGGGAGCTCGAACATCGACCCGGCGTTCTGGCTGGTCGAGAGCACGAGAAAGCCTCCGACGACGAAGATCCAGAGCGTGGCGCGCGGATCACGGAGACAGCGGCCCGCGGTCTCGGCCAGAGGAGCCGTCTTGAGGCGTCCCGCCTCGTCCCCCGGGCCACCGAGGCGATGTCGCCACCAGGTGACGAGGCCGGCCAGGAAGCACAGGGCCACCGCCAGGGCCAACGGCGCAAAGACCTCCGTGTTGACGGAGCGATTGAGGCGGAAGGTCCACCAGCCCAGGGAGAAGACCGAGCGCGCCGTTCCGTACTTGGAGGCGCTCGTGCCGTACCCGTACCCGGTGAGATAGTCGAAGACGGGCCGCCAGGTCGCCGAGTACCAACTCCCGGCGACGAGGACACCCAGCACCAATCCGACGCCCAGGTTGAGAGCCGGCCTCCTCCAGGGTCGGCTCGGCACCACGCTGAGCACCGCGGCCAGGATCAGTGGTGGCAAGAGGGAGAGGCTCACGGTCCTCGTCAGGGCGCTCAGACCCAGCAGGACGCCCCACGCGGCGCTCATCGCGAGGGTTCGGAACGCCCTCGAGTGCAACTGGACGACGAGAGTGGCCGTGAGCATCGCCGTCGCCGGGAGTGCGAAGGCGAAGGTGCGGCTCGAGTCGACGACTGCCGGTAGGGCGGCCACCATGACCGCGGCGAGCAAGCTCCAATTGCGATTGGCGATCCGTCGGGCGCCCCAGTACGTGCTGATGACGAGGACCGCGTAGAAGATCTGCTGCACCGCCAACAGGCGATAGATCCCGGCCCCGGTCGACCACCGGAAGATCCCGCCGACCACGGTGAGGAGGGGCGCCTGGGGATCAGGAAGACGCACCGTCGACCACAGGGACGAGAGACCCCCCGAGTGGAGGGCGTCAGCGTCTCGGACCGCCCGTTGGAGGTATCCCGCCTCGTCGATATCGAAAGGCCGGCCGCTGCGGTGCGCGGCGACCCACCACAGGTTGACGGGGACCGTGGCAACCATGAGCAAGGCCAGGGCAACGTGTTGCCAGACGACGCGATGAGCTGCCACCGTCGGAACGGACGAGGCACTCTGTCGGGAGGCCCCTACGCCCTCTACGCTCGTCGGGCTCGTCACGCTCACCGGTTGCAGGCTAGTTTCGTCGAGCTCCTGCGAACTCTGGTTCGATCAGCTGCGCTGGTCTGCGAATCTCAGCGTCGGGCGTGTCGTCCCCGCGGACGGCTGGTGAGCACCAGGATCGTTCCGATCAGAACGAACAGGGCCCCTGCCGCTGCGAGATCCTGATCGCTCCCGGTGAAACCGGAGGCAGCCAACTGCGCCCCACCGGTGCCGCCGGTAGTGCCGCTTCCCCCACCGTTGCTCTTCGCGGCGGCATAGGTGTTGGTGAAGGTGACCACGGTCGCCGCCGAGGAGGTGTCACTCCCGACGGTCAGCGCGGCCGGATTCCCCGGCACGGCCGCCCCGTTGGTCGTGATCGCGGACGTTGTCGTCACGGATGCGCCAGGTGCGGCGCCGGTCGCCGTCTCCGAGATCTGACAGAGCGCAGGGAAGGGGATCGCCAGGGCCGTCGCCAACCCCGCCGGGGTCGCCTGCCCCGGCGTCACGGTCAACGTCGCAGTGGCGCCATCGTCACATGACGCCGAGATCGTGGCATTCCCCTGCTGTGCTGCCGCATCCCCCTGAATCACCTTGACCAGGTCGAGCGTGCTCGGCGCCACCAGTTGGTAGACGAAGTCACAGGTGAGCACCGGCGCGGCCGCGGTGCCGAGCTCCACTTGGAGCTGATCCGGCCCGACCGGCGTCACCGGCGAGCTGGCATTGCACGTTGGGGCGGACGCCAGGACCCAATGGCCACCCGTGGTGGGGTCGGGCGCGAGGGGCTGCACCAACCAGGTCCCGAGGAGCGGGTTGGAGCTCTCACCGGTTGCCACTGCCGGGGCGCCGGCCGTCGTCGTGGTGACCGACTGGTTCAGCTCCTCGCCGTACTGCGAGTCGAGCCGGGCTCCGAACGTGCCCGTCCCCCCGAGCGTGGTGAAACGCACGACGAGCCCGCCCGTGGCCTGCAGCTGATTGGTGAAGGTGCACGACGCGCCACCGCCCGAGGGGACAGTGACCGTGACCGTTGGTCCGGTGGCATCCTGTGGCACTCCCCCGGTCGTGATGCAGATGGTCCCCACCCAGGCCCACTGCCAGCCCGGCGCCGGTGCCGGCAGGTTCTCGGTGATCGTCCACTGACCGGCGGTGAGTCCCGGGATCGTTCCGGTGCCCGCGTTCTGCTCCCCCGGCTGGACGGTCACAGCCACCGTGGACACGGTGTCGGTCGGGCTCGTGACCGTGTAGTTGAAGGCCTGCGGCAGGACGCCGTCGGGAATGGGGCGACCATCGGCGGTCGAGATCTCCTTGTTGATCTCGCCCGTTCCCGTCGGTGGTGGCGCGAGACCGTTGGTGAAGGTGCACGTCACCGTGTCACCGGCCGCCAGCGAGATGTTGACCTGGTCGTTCCCTCCGGGAACCGTGGAATTCGGATCATTGCCCGAGTAGGTGATGGTGCTCCCTCCCGACTGTGAGACACAGGTCAATCCCACGAGCTGGAATCCGTCAGGAATCGTCTCGGCCGCGGTCCATGGGGCGTTGCTTCCCGTCTCCCCCCGGATGAAGGTCTCTTCGGCACTCGTCGTGTTCGCCGGAACCGTCACCGAGAAGGCACCCCCCGGGTTGTACGAGAGCGACCCGGCGAAGTCGAAGGTCTGCGCAGCCGGCAGCGCTTCGGTCAGGCTCTTCTTGATGACGATGGTGCCGGCCGTGGGCGGTGGTTGGACGTAGAACGCATAACAGAACACGTGGGACATTCCAGAAGGGAACCCGATCCACTCGACGTTGTCCCCGTTGAGGTTGTCCATGGCGCAACGCAACGCGGCGAAGCCGTACTGATCCCCCAGGCCGTTGAGCGGCTGCGACGGCGTCCCCCCCATCACCCACAGGTTCCCCTGGCTCGCCAGGGTCAACTCGGCGGAGGTGAGGGTGAATGTCGTCGCTCCGGCGATCTGCTGGCCGGTGGGGTTGCCGTTGGTGTCGAGGAGCGGCGTGGAGGCCTGCGTCGTCACCTGTCGGTTGTTGACGCTCGAGGTCCCGGTCACATAGCTCAGGTTGGTCCCATTCGCGTTGCTCGCGATGCCGTTCCCGAAGGCGAACGTCCAATTGGGCAGCGGCTTGCACGAGGTCTGCGGGGCCATGCCGTCCTCCACCGACGGGTCGACGGCCACGAAATTGGTGTAGGGCGAGTCCGGTCCGAGATCCTGCAGCGACTCCATGATGTTGTTGCGGGCTCGGTTGGCGAAGACATCGGAGTACGTGGGGCAGTAGCGGGCGGCCATGGTCACGCTGTAGTCGACCGTGCCGTTGGTGTTCGTCGCCGGTTGGGCCGCTCCGGTCGAGGCGAGCTGCCAGGAGGTGAACAAGAGGACGAGCCCGCTGACCATCAGCGCGGAGCATGCAGCACTGATGACCCTCCTTGACCTCACCCACCGCACCTTAGTGAGCGACGCTCCACCCCGGGTGGACCGAGCGTGGCGTCTTCAGACTTCCCTGAAGCGTCAACGCGCGCCGCGCCGGCGCTGGTCGTCCGCACCGCGGCGGCATTGTCAACGTGCGTCGCCCAGCTGCGCTCGGAGGCTGAGGCGCTGCGAGCAATCGCCCTCGGGATCACCGAGCCGGCGGGTTCTCCTCGACCTCGACGGCATGGCCGCCCACCGACCGACGCATGGCAGCGTGCAGGCGGTTGGGAGTCAGCACGCCGAGATAGCGGTCGTCGTCGACGACCGGGATCCAGCGCACATCGTGTTGGAGCATCTCGCCGAAGGCGGCCCGGAGGGAGGTGCCAACGGGAACCTGGACCTCGAACGGGACGAGGTGGTCACCGACCGAACCCGTCAGTCCCGGCTGGAGATCGATCCAACCACGGAGATGCGCACCGTCATCCACCACCACCGCCCAACGGCTGTCCGCACCGGCGACCGCCGCCCGAGCATCGAGCATGGAGTGGCCCGGCGAGACCTCAGGTGGGTGAAAGAGGTCGCCTGACTCAATCGGCATGACCGCCAGACGTCGCACTCCGCGGTCGGCGCCGACGAAATCGGCCACGAAAGGAGTGGCCGGGCGACCGAGCACCTCGCTCGGCGTGTCGTACTGCTCCAGCACGCCGCCCTTGGAGAGGACCGCGATCCGGTTCCCGAGCTTGGTGGCCTCCTCGATGTCGTGTGTGACAAAGACGATCGTCTTCTTGAGCGTGGCCTGTAGGTCGAGGAACTGCTGCTGGAGACGCTGGCGGGTGACGGGGTCGACTGCGCCGAACGGCTCGTCCATGAGCAGGACCGGCGGGTCCCCTCCCAGGGCCCGGGCCACGCCGACGCGCTGGCGCTCGCCACCCGAGAGTTCGTGCGGAAACCGCCGCCCGTAGCGATCAGGGTCCAGTCCAACCAGGTCGAGCAGCTCGGTGACCCTGGCCTCCACGCGCTGCCGATCCCAACCCAGCAGGCGCGGCACCGTGGCGACGTTGTCCGCCACCCGCCGATGAGGAAACAGGCCGCCCTGCTGGATCACGTAGCCGATGCTGCGGCGCAGCTGGACCGGGTCGATCTTCAACACGTCCGTTCCGTCGATGAGAATTCGACCACCGGAAGGCTCGATGAGCCGGTTGATCATGCGCAACGTGGTGGTCTTGCCGCAGCCCGAGGGGCCGACCAACACGCAGAGCTCCCCATCGGGCACGGTCAGGCTCAACTCCGCCACGGCTACCGAGTCGGCGCCGTAGCGCTTCGTCACCCGATCGAGCGTGATCACCAGAAGGGAGATTACCCACCAGTCCGGTAGGGATTAACCCCGGGGGCGGCTGACGGGCCTGAGGCCCCGGTAACGTCACCTCGATGCTGTTCGGGACGAACCCGTTCTTCCGATGGAGCTACGTCACCGGCAATTGGGACCAGATCCAAGGTGATCTGGTCCAGCACATCGCCCTGAGCCTCATTGCCATTGCGATCGGGACCGCCATCTCGATACCCCTCGCCGTGCTGGCCTGGCGCTACCGGTTCATCAGAACGCCGGTCTTCGGCGTGGCCAGCGCCCTCTACATCATCCCCTCTCTGGCCCTGTTCGCCATCCTCGGACCCATCACCGGCTTCGTGGCCTCGTACAAGACCGCGGAGATCGCGCTCGTGGGCTACACGTTGCTGATCCTCATCTGGAACACGGTGGCCGGACTCGATGCCGTCCCGGCCGACGCCCGTGAAGCGGCGACCGCGCTCGGGTACTCGCCCTCGGCCGCCCTGTTGCGAGTCGATCTGCCTCTCGCCCTGCCCTACATCTTCGCGGGTCTGCGCGTGGCCACGGCCACGGTGATCGGCCTGGTCACCGTCACGGCTCTGATCGGCCTGGGCGGCCTGGGCCAGCAGATCACCTACGGCTTCAACATCGCCTACAACACACCGATCATCGTCGGCCTGGTCCTCTCCGTCGCCCTGGCCGCGGTGGCCGACCTCCTCCTGGTCGGCGCCGAACGACTGGTCGTCCCGTGGACGCGCTCCCGCCGACGGGCGACGGTGGTGAGCTGACGTGTCCTTCGTCGCCCACGTCTTCGGCTGGTTCACCACCGCGGCGAACTGGACCGGTCCGCAGGGCATCCCGACCCTGTTCTGGCACCAGCTCGAGCTCTCGGTGGCGGTGGTCCTGGGCGCCATCGTCCTCGGTGGCGGGCTGGGGGTCGTCCTCGGCCACACCGGCCGCGGTGGTCTGGTCGCGGTCAACGCGGCCAACGCATTCCGGGCCGTGCCCACACTGGCCCTGCTCACACTCCTGGCGATTCAGCCGGCGATCTCGCTCAAGTGGAACGGCTTCCTCGCCGCCTGGATCGCGCTCACCGCACTCGCCATCCCACCCATCCTCACCAACACCTACGTCGGTATGCGCGAGGTCGACGCAGACGTGCGCGATGCGGCGAAGGCCATGGGGCTCACGGGTGGCCAGGTGCTGCGAACCGTCGAGGCACCCCTGGCCCTCCCCTTCGTCATGGCCGGCGTGCGCACGGCCTCGATCGAGGTCGTGGCCACCTCGACGCTGGCGGCCTACGTCAGCTACACCGACCTCGGCACCTACGTCATCACCGGTCTCAACACCAACGACTCGGTGGTGGCCTTCAGCGGCGCACTCCTGGTTGCCGCCATGGCCGGGATGGCGACGGTGAGCCTCAGCCTGCTGACCAGGGCGCTGACACCGCTTCCCCTCCGCCATCGGGGACGGACGGACGCACTCGCACGCGACCCCACCGTGGGCCGGCGGGCGGCTACCGTCAATATTTGACAATCCCGATGTAAGAAGTCAGGCTTTACGATCGTTCTGCATTTTCGTTGCGGTCCCGCGACGATCATTTCCGGCGCTCCGGCGCCGCCCGCAACCCGACAGAAGGTGGACTCATGCGATTCAGGCGTTCCCTCATCTCCGGCGTCCTTGCCCTCGCTGCCGCGACCGTGGCCGTGCCGGCGCTCACCGCTGGGGCCTCGGTCAGCTCGTCGAGCAGCAAGCCGTCCATCGTCATCGGCTCGACCAACTTCGAAGAGCAGGCCATCGTGTCGAACATCTGGGCCGACGTCCTGAAGAAGGCCGGCTACAACGTGACGGTCGAGCCGAGCCTGGGCACCCGGGCCATCGTGGTGCCCGCCATTGAGAAGGGCCAGATCGACCTGGAGCCCGACTACGCCGCCTCGCTGCTCGGCTTCCTCCACGGCGGCAACCCCCAGCCGGCGGGCGACATCATCACCACGGCCATTCCCGCCGACCAGAAGGCGCTCGCCAGCTACGGCGTGACGGTCCTGCCGGCCTCCAAGGCGCTCGACACGAACGTGTTCGCCGTGACCAAGGCCACGGCCAGCAAGGACCACCTGACGACCATCTCGAGCCTGAAGCCCTACGCGTCGAAGTTGACGTTGGGCGGACCACCGGAATGCCCGACCTTTGCCGGCTGCGAGCCGGGCCTGAAGAAGGTCTACGGCCTCACCTTCGCCGGGTTCAAGTCCCTCGACGAGGCGGGCCCGCTCAGCGTGGCGGCGCTCAAGAACGGCGAGGTCCAGGTGGTGGAGCTCTTCTCGAGCGACGGCAACGTCGTCTCGAACAACTTCGTGGCGCTGACCGACAACAAGCACCTCGAGGGCGCCGACTACATCGTGCCGGTCATCCGCAAGTCCGTGGACACCTCGGGCGTGGCGAGCGTGCTCAACGGCATCGACGCCAAGCTGACGACGACGGCGATCTCAAAGTTGAACCTCGACGTGACCTCCCAGCAGGAGCAGCCCGCCTCGGTCGCCCAGGCCTGGGTGAAGTCCGTCGACGGCTGACGTGCCAAAGCCCGAGCGGGCCGGGGAGCGCGGACTGATCACCGCCCGCGGGAGGAGCCGGCCACTCAGGTCGGCCCGACGTCACCCTCAAGCCGGCGGGGGCTGAGCACCGGCGGTGGGACGGCGATGGCGGGCGCCTCGGTGCCGCCGTCGATCTCGAACACCTTGCCCGTGACCCAGGCCGAGGCGTCGGACACGAGATACAGGACAGCGCAGGCGATGTCCTCGGGCTCGCCCGGCCGGCCCATTGGCGTGTTGTCGACGAACTGCCGGCGGAGCGCGTCATCGGTGAGCACGATCTCGAGGGAGCGGGTGGCGACCCCGCCCACGTCGATGGCGTTGACGCGCACCCGGGGTGCCAGCTCGGGTGCGATGTTGCGGGTCATCCGGTCGAGCGCCGCCTTGGCCGCGCCGTAGGCCACGAACATCGTCTGGGTCATGCTCGCCGAGCGCGACGAGATGTTGACCACCGCACCGTGACCGACGGTGTCGACCATCTGGCGTGCGGCGAGCTTGGTCAGCGTGAGCGGGGCGGTGACGTTGAAGGCGAACGTCCGGGCCATGAATCCCTCACTGGTCTCCATGGCCGCCCGGGGCATCGCCCCGCCGGCGTTGTTCACCAGGATGTCGAGGCGACCGAACTCCTCGACCGTGCGCGCCACGAGGCGCTCGCAGGCGACGGCGTCGGTGACGTCGGTCGGCACGACCAGCGCCCGACGGCCCAGGTCCTGGATGTGACCGGCGACCTCCTCCAGGTCGCCGACCGTCCGAGCCGCCAGGACCACGTCGGCACCGGCCTGGGCCAGCCCGATGGCGATGCCCCGGCCGATCCCGAGCCCGGCGCCGGTGACGATCGCCACCCGTCCGGAGATCGCGAAGCGGTCGAGGATCATGTCGGGCCGGGCCTCGACGCTCCCCGCCGGTCCCGGTGCAAGCCCGGAGCGGCGCGGCCGGCGACCAGAGGCATCTCGAGGTAGGTGCGCAGGCCGGGCTCGGCCCGGCACACGTACGGGATGGCGTTGACGCAGTGCATCGCGGTGGCCACGACGCCCGGATTGCGGACAAGACCCTCCTCCACCGTCTTGGGATGCAACTTCTTGAAGGTGGTGAGGCAGCTCGGATCACCGGTGATCTCGACCTCGAAGCGCTCGCCGTCGGGCCCGAAGGTCCAGGGCGGGTCGAGGTGCTCCTCCCCCATGAGCCAGTTCACCGTGGCCGTCACCACGGGCTCGCCATCGACCGTGGCCTCCCAGGTGAACCGTTGCGCCGCCACGGTCCCCGGCTCGATCGGGCCGATGGGCGAGTCGATCGGCGCGGTGGCCACGGCCATGTCGTGGGTCGTCTTCAGCTGGGGCTCGACGTCGAAACCCATCTCGTCGGCCACCATGAAGATCGACTGGCGGAAGCCGCCGCCGAGCGCATCGATCATGACGCTGGCCCGGGCCTCCCCGGGCGTCTTGCCGAACAGCATCCAGTCGCGCACGACGTCGGGCGCTCCGTAGGTGCGGATGTCGGAGTACTCCTCGGCCCGCACGTGGGTCACCGAGCCCGAGAGAGCCGAGATCATGAGCGGGAACCGTTCCGTGATCCCGCCGGGATTGATCCCCGTCCCGTGCAGCGTCACCCCGGCGCCCCTGGCGATGGCATCGAACTTTTCGCGCTCCTCGGGCGGCGGGTAGAACCAGCCGAGCGGCGTGACCACGTTCTTGCCCGACTCGAGGATGGCCGCCACCACCGTCGGGTCGGCGAAGATCGGGCTGTAGAGCACGCAGTCGGCCGGCGTGGCCAGCAGGGCATCCACATCGCCGGTCGCGGTCACACCAAGCGCGTCGCGGCCGAGCAGCGCCCCCAGGTCGACGCCCTCCTTGGTCGGGCTGTGCACCCAGGCCCCGGCCAGCTCGAGGTCCGGGTGGGCCAAGACCCCCTCCATGGCGGCCCGGCCCACTCCGCCGGTGGCCCACTGGATCACGCGATAGCTCATGGGACAGGCCCCTCCTTCGCTCATTGCGTTGAGTGATCGCCCGGAATGATGCCATCTGATGCGCCATCTGATCGCCCGCACCTTCGGGCCCCCGCCCCGTCAGGCGCCTCTCCCGCAGCTGGTGCCGCCTTCCGCCCCTAGTTGGCCGCGCAGCTGCTGGCGCTGATGGTGTTCTCGGTCGTCGCCGCCGACTCCGGACTGGTCCAGGTGGTGCCGATGAGAGCCGCCACCTTGAACCAGTAGTTGCCGGCGGTCGTCCCGCTCGTCCACGACGTCGTGGTCACCCCGGTGGCGACGGGCGTGTAGGTCCCCGTCGCACTGGTCGTCGACTGGTAGACGGTGTAGGTCGTCGCGTGCGTGACGGCGGTCCACGTCACCTTGATCGTCTTGTTCGACGCCGGGCTCGTACAGGCGGCCGCGGGGCTCGCCGGTGCGGCGGGGAGGACCGTGGCCTTCGCCTCACCTGAGTTGGTCGAGGCCACGTGGACGACCCAGTTGGACGCAGCGTCGACCGCCGGAGCGATGGCGAGACTGCCCAGCACGGCGAGGACAACCAGAACGACGGCGAGGGAGCGGGGAACCCCTGGGTTCCCGCTCCCTCGCTCGTCAAGCCGATCGGAGGTCAGGGAGAAATCCGATCGATCAGCTCGTCCAGGCGTCGGTCGCAGGAGTCGTCGTGGACGTTGCGGCTCCACCGGTTGCTGTCACCCCCGTCAGCGCTGGCAATGAGAAGAAGGTGTTCGCGCAGGCCGACGGCGACGTCGACCCCATGCTCGCATCGTTCGTCAAGGTCACGGCGAGCGGGTTGTTGGCCTGACCGCTCGCTCCCACGGTGAGTGGTGTGGTGAGCGTGTGCGAGCTCCCGCTCGTGCCGGTGGCGAAGTTCCACGCGACCGCGCTGGGCGTCGCCGCGAGGCATCCCGTCTGCGTGGTCGTGAGAGCGCTCGTCGTGTACCCGGTCGCGTAGGTGGTGTTCGTCGGCAGTTGCACGGCGGTGATCGTCACCGGATAGGGGTTCGGGTTGCTGATGGTCACGATGACGTCACCGGTTCCCCCCGGGTAGAGCAGGTTGGTCGGCGACGGGGACGACACGGCGGTGATGCTCAGGTTCGAGATGGTGGCCGACTGGGACTGGCCGGAGGAACCGGCGCTCACCCCGACCACCCAGTTCGTCGCCGCATAGGCGCCGGCTCCGGCCAGTACGATCCCGGCTACCGCCGAGAGAACCTTTATCCGGGTGGAGATCTTGACGAATCTCGACTTCATCTTTCAGTCGTCCTCTTTGGTCAGTCAGACGCGGTCTTGCGCATGACTCAAAGGGCATCGGAGCCGGCATCAGCGGTCTTGAGGAACGCTGAGTGATCTGGACGCTGTTCCCCGGGGACGGGCTCGTCTTCGCCGTCGCCACTCCCCTCGGCGCCCGATTCGAGCGTCGGGGCCCAAACCGAAGACCGTTGAGAGAAAGAGACGGCAAGCACATTCCTCGCCGGAATCCCCGATCCGAGCGGTCCATCACGCGACGATGGGCGCATGGCGACCCTGGATGGCCTCGATCTCGACGACGAGATCCTCAACGAGCCACCGGCGCGGCCCGATA
>Ga0181526_10002370_pt1 | contig 16510 bp, 15 predicted proteins | sample PEATcosm2014_Bin_35_FD_119750 | JGI IMG/M metagenome (GOLD analysis project Ga0181526, IMG submission 119750) | Peatland microbial communities from MTU Mesocosm Facility, Houghton, MI, USA - PEATcosm2014_Bin06_30_metaG | ecosystem: Environmental > Terrestrial > Soil > Wetlands > Peat | place...
CTCGTTCTCAAGCCCCCCGCCGCCCACCTTGGTTGGAAGCTCCCGATTGGCGTAGTGCGCTGCTTCAGACTTGCCGGTCGAGAAGCCGAGGGCATAGATGGCGGTGTTTGTATCGCCAATAGCGCGCAGCGCATCCTCCAGCGTGGTCTGGCTGCCGTGGTCCACGGTCTCTGAGATGAGCAGAATGGCGCGGCGCCAAGGCGGCGGCTGGCTGCGCAACAGGTCCACCGAGAACTTGAGGCCGTCGAGGATGGCCGCGCCCTTATCTCCCGGCACCAGATCGCGAAGCGCCGCGCCGGCGGCATCCGTGTCTGCGGTGAAGCCGCGCACCAGCGTGGGCGCGCTGTCGAAGCCTACGACCGCGACCCGGTGAGGAACGTTGCCGACGACGGCGGCGATTACCGCGTTGAGGTTCCGATAGGCGTCGAGCTTGCGTGCGCCGGCGCGGCCCGTTTCCACCGCAATCACAAGCGCCAAGGGCTCCCCGCCCGTCTCCTCGTCCAACTTAAGCGGCTGTTCGACGCCGTCGTCTGCGACCCGGAAGTCGCTGGCCTTGAGCGTAAAGACCGGTTCCCCCTGGACGTTGCGCACCAGCGCGGGAACCAGCACGACGGTGGATTCCGCGCGCACTTGAGGGTGATGCGAAGTATTAATCGCTGGCGCCTGCGTGTGCGCGGCGGGGAGACCCAGCAGCGCAATTGCGGCAATCCACTTCATTCGTGCGTTCCTTGAGCTTCAGTGTAGCTGCCTGGGCGAAGCGAAGTCCCAGATCAGACCATCGGTCTGCGATAAGATGCGGCCCAACTTTAGTAGACTCATCGAAAGTGCATTGGTCTCAACTCAGTCTTGGATAGGCTCCGCTTTCGAGACTTGCATCGAGAGTCCGCGGAAGGATCGGGCGTACAAAATGCCTGGAAACGTACTTGGCTTCTACGAGGAACTCGCCGATTTCTATCACCTGATCTTCGACGATTGGGACAGCTCAATCGAGCGTCAGGCAAGGATTCTCGGCAATCTGCTTACCTCACAGGGCCTGCGAAGCCCACTGAAGATTCTGGATTGCACCTGCGGCATTGGCACGCAGGCAATCGGCCTTGCCCGCATGGGCCATCGGGTTGTGGCATCGGACCTGAGCGGGGCGGCGATCCGCCGCGCGGAGCGGGAGGCGCTACAGCGAGACCTGACGATCCAGTTCTGCGTATCCGACATGACCTCGCTCAAGGAGGTCGCGGAGAGCGGCTTCGATCTCGCCATATCCATGGACAACGCATTACCTCATCTGAGCGACGTGCAACTTCGGCAAGCGGCTCTGGCTATCCGGCGAAAGCTCAAGCCTAATGGGCTCTTTGTGGCAAGCATCCGCGACTGGGACGCGCTCGTCGTTGAAAGACCAACAATCCAGAAGCCGACTTTTTACGGAGCGCCAGGCAGCCGCCGGATTGTCCATCAGGTATGGGACTGGGCCGCGAGCACGGCGGAAGATTCGAGATACACTCTGCACGTGTACATTACTGTCGAATCGGAGCAGGGATGGAAGGCGCACCACTTTGTGTCGGAGTACCGGTGCCTGCTGCGTGGCGAACTCTCAGCCGCTCTGAGCGATGCGGGATTCGAGGATGTTCGCTGGATCATGCCGCGAGAAAGCGGCTCCTATCAGCCCATCGTCCTGGCCAGGGCTCAAGCATAAGAGAAGAGCGCAGCGGCGGTTTGAAGAAGCACCGTGCACTGAGATCGGCCCTCGCTTGCTGGATGGATCGCCGGCGGCCGCGCGTAGCCTACCCTTCTTTAGTAGACTTAACGGCAGCATGTTTGCCTCAGTCCGAACAACTTGTCGCTTTGGCTCCGGATGGAGTTTTTCCGGCTTTGCCGCTGTTCTTGTGGCCGCAGTGCCTTTGTCGCAGCCGTGCTTGGCACAGGGAACTCATCTTTGGACCCAGTCGCGTCTGGAGGAGTTTGAGAAGGGCGCGCCGCAGGGAGTTGAGCTGACCAGCGACGGCCACCTGCGTCAGGGACCGGGCCTGCGCGAGGAGTTCACTACGCCTTCGACCTACGTTTGGTCGGTGGCCGCGGATAAGCTCGGCAACGCCTACCTGGGAACCGCTGCGCCGGCGACGGTGCTGCGCGTAGGTAAGGACGGCAAGCCGGTTACGTTCTTCGAAACCAAAGACCTGAGCGTGCAGGTGGTGCGGCTGGGGCCGGACGAGGCGCTCTATGCGGCCACGCTGCCCAGCGGCAAGGTCTACCGGCTGAAGGCCGATGCGACGGCAAAACAGGATGATGCCAGCGCCACTGTGGTCTTCGACGCGGCCATGGTTGAAGAAGCCAAGACGGGACCGGAAAGCGCCAAAGCCGTTGACACAAAGCTGGGCGGCGAAAAGGCCGATGCCAAGGCGCACTACATCTGGGATCTGACCTTCGACGCGGCTGGGCGGCTGTACGTTGCAACGGGCGGACTGGGAGCGGTCTATCGCGTCGATCCGGCCAAGCCGGGTGCAAAGCCGGAGGCCTTTTTCAAAAGCGACGAGGAGCATATTCGGTCGCTGGCCTGGGACGCGAAGGGCAACCTGATTGCCGGCTCGGATGGATCGGGATTGGTTTACCGGATCGATGCGCAAGGCAGGGGCTATGTGCTCTTTGAGGCGTCAAAGCGCGAGATCACGGCGGTCGCCGTGGCCGCCGACGGCGTCATCTACGCGGCCAGCGTAGGCGACAAGAGCCGCAATCCGCTGCCGCCGCTGCCCGTGCAGGGGATGGGCTCGGTCACCATTACCGTGGTCCAGCCGGGATCGATGCAGGCGGCCAACACCAGTGTCTCGGTGCCGGAGGGGAGCGAGATTTACGCGCTCCGCGAGGGGCAAGCTCCGCGCAAACTCTGGGCCGGCAAGGATGAGATCGTATACGCGCTGGCCGCGCGGCCGGATGGGCTGCTGGCCCTCACCGGCAACCGCGGGCGGGTTTTCAGAATCGCCGGGGACGGAAGCTACGCCGACGTAGGCCATCTGGATGCGCAGCAAGGGCTGAGCATGGCCGCGGTGCAAGACGGGGAAGGCATGGGCGGGATTTTCATCGGCACAGGCAACACCGGCAAACTGGTCGTCCTGGGCAAGGCCGAGAAGCACGAGTACGCAAGCGATGTGCTGGATACCGGGGCGCTGGCCCGGTTTGGGCGGGTCGAAGTCGAACCCGGCTCGACCGGCTATGAGCTATGGACTCGCACCGGCAACGTGGAGCAGCCCGCGCGCGGGCACGGCGACTGGGGATGGAGCGATTGGCAGCCGCTGAAGGATGGTGCGGTCGCTTCTCCGCCAGGCCGCTTCTTTGAGTGGAAGGCGGTGCTCCACGCGGGAGCGGCGCTGGGCGGGGTGGGCGTGAACTACCTGCCCGTGAACGCGGCTCCAGTGGTGGACGAGCTGATGGTGGTTCCGGGGGCGCGGGTGAACGCGCAAAACCTGGCCCAGCCCGCCAACCAGCTGCCGGCAATCAACATCGTCTTTCCCTCATCCAGCCAGAATGCGGGGTATGACGCGGGTTCGGGCGCGCCCCTGCCGGCCTTCAAGGATCGCACCGCGATCACCGCGCGCTGGGCGGCGCACGACGACAACGGCGATGACCTGACCTTTGCCCTCTACCTGCGCGGAGACGGCGAGCATGTGTGGCGGCTGCTCAAGGATGAGATCACCGACAAGTACTACACCTTTGACGCGACGCAGATTCCCGACGGCGGCTACCAGATCAAGGTTGTAGCCTCCGACGCGCCCTCGCACACGCCGGACGATGCCCTCACTGGCTTCAAAGAGAGTGAGCGCTTCGAGGTGGATACAACTCCGCCGGTTGTGACGGGGCTGAAGGCCGACAGCAAAGAAGGCGATTGCGAGAAAGGCCACTGCGCGCGGTTTCAGGTGTCCTTTGACGCCGAGGACGCTTTCTCGACCATCGCGCACGCCGAATACTCGCTGGACGCCGGACCGTGGAAGTACGTCGAGCCGGTAGGCGGGCTCTCTGACTCGAAGCGCGAGCATTACGAACTGCACATCTCACTGGAATTTGCTGACGGCAAGCCCAGCGAGCATCTAATTACCGTCCGCGTCTACGACCGGCACGACAATGTGGGTGTGGCCAAGACGGTGTTCACCGTGCAATAGCCCGTCCAATGACTCGGTTTGGGCCGAAGGGTACGGGCTTTAGCCCGTACACCGAAGGCAGAATTGATTCTGGGCTTTAGCCCCTGAGGGTTTTTTCGATGCCCCGCATTCCCTCAGCGGCTGAAGCCGGGAATGAAGATCAGTTCTGGACGGACGGGCTGAAGCCCGTCCCCTTCAAACCAGTGTTTGATAGGCGGGCTCGCTGCAAAGTAGGCGCAATGCGATTTGAACTCTTTCTGGCGGCGCGGTACCTGAAGGCCAAGCGGCGGCAGGCCGTGGTGGGCGTGGTTACCACCATCTCCATTGCCGGCGTGGCCGCCGGAGTGGCGGCTCTGATCATCGCGTTGGCCATTACCAACGGCATGAGGCGCGACCTCGAAGACCGACTGCTGGGCGCCAGTGCGCACGTTGACCTGATGCGCGTTGAGGCGGACGGAATCCGCGACTGGCAGCCGCTGCTGGCGAGACTGCGCGCCGTGCCTCACGTGGTCGCCGATGCGCCGGGAATCTATGGGCAGGTGCTGGTTTCGCGCGGGCCGCGGGCCGGTTTCGCGCTCATCAAGGGCATTGTTCCGGCTCAGGAACGGACAGTCAGCAGCCTGCTCGACTCGATCGTTTCCGGGTCGGCCAGTGAGCTTGATCCCGCGGAGCCGGGCAGAAAGCGGGAGAAGAGTTCAATCGACACTCCCTATCCGGCGCTGATTCTGGGCAAAGATCTCGCCGAGCAGATTGGCGCGCAGGTGGGCGACAGTGTGCTGGTCACGAGCCCCCAGGGCGAGCTGACGCCGCTGGGCCTGGCGCCCAAGTACCAGCGCTTCCGGGTGGTGGGCATCTTCCACTCCGGCTTCTATCAGTACGATGCGGCCATGGCCTTAATGCGCCTGAGCGACGCGCAGCGGCTCTTCAGCGAGCCCGACCTGCTGTCGGTGATCAGCTTCAAGGTGGACGATTTGGACCGCGCTCCGGCGATTGGGCAGGCCATTGAGCGGGCGGCTGGCCGCGGCTACATGACCACCAACTGGATGGAGCAGAACCGCGAGCTCTTCCGCGCCCTCAAGCTCGAACAGGTGGTCACATTCATTGTCATTGCGCTCATTGTCATCGTGGCCGCGCTCAACATTCTTATCGCGCTCACCATGATGGTGATGGAGAAGACTCGCGACATCGCCGTGATGATGAGCTTTGGCGTGGAGCCGGGGCAGGTGCGGCGCATCTTCCTGCTGCAAGGGCTACTCATCAGCCTCATCGGCACCGCCCTGGGCCTGCTGCTTGGTTACGTGGCGGCCTGGGCCGGCGGGCACTATCACTTCATCCATCTCTCCGCCGAGGTCTATTCCATCGATACACTGCCCTTCGCGCCGCGCCCGCTGGACGGAGTGATTGTGGCGGCGGTTTCTATCGGGATTTCACTACTGGCCACGCTGTATCCCTCGTCCGCCGCCGCGCGCGTGCTGCCGGCGGAGGCGCTGCGGTACGAGTGAAGGCAGATGCTGTTGCTCCCATGCAATCAAGTCTTGCGTACACAGTAACCTGAAATACACTGCCGATTGGCTGCAAACCATCTGTATCCAGTCCAGATCAGAAACTTAAAACCCGGAAGACTAAAGAGTGCTCCGAAAGGCCAGGCCCACCAGATCCTCTTTGCCACATAGAGATAGACGTCTGCTCCGGCGTAGGTCGCGCCATCGGTTGCTAGCAGTCGAATGTCACGCAGGACTTCCTCCCGCTTGATCCCCAGTGCCCCCGGCGTCCAATCGGCCTGGAGCGTATCGACCTTAAAACCGTGACGGTGCAAGACCGGAGACCAGAGCCGCAGCCATCGGACGCAGAATGGGCAATCGCCATCGTAAAGAACCCACCCTCTTGCGGCCTGAATTCGCATCACTCGATCCTGGTCCCCTTGAATACTGTGACTGGAGAACCCTCGGCGAGGAAGGCGGAGTCTGGACTGCGCTTCAAGACTTGCGCGATCTCAGTTCCATAGAACAGCGCAGCGTTCCCAGAGAAGTCGGCCCGCTTCGCTCTCCTGACAGGCCATCGCGCGTGTTGGACTTCGTATTCGAGCGAACCGCCATTCGGCTGCGCAGCGTAACCCCAATAATGCTCAGTGATGAATTGACTCAGAGAGCTATCGAGCGGAAGGAAACTCTCCGCCTCGGTCGCGATGCGCATTACACATTGATTCGGCTCCGAACCCCATGCATATTCTGCAGTGACGCCAGATTCAGAATTGAATTCGATTCGATGTGACATTGGCGTGCTTGAATAGTTCTCATTGAACGCATACCGTGCAATGGCCGCGACCGCGAATCGCGGGACGAACTCTTGAATGAACACCACGCCCCTCCGGGATGACCTCTTCACATAAAATCGAAGGTTCACTTCCTCGAACGCCTGGTGAAATGGCACGGCGAATCGATGCATGCGCGTTTGGTTGAACTGGAACCCGACCAGACTGAGATAGGTTTTCCCTTCAAATGCGTCCAGTTCCGTGCCAGAGGGAACGAATCGTTCGAGCAATGCGGGATCTACCACGTAGTTGAGCATCAACAGGTTGTTCCACTCTGCGGTCAGAAAGATGCTTTGATGTTCTTTGCCCCTCACCTTTTTTGATCCATCCTCATCGAATCACATGAATCGGCACACCCACCTTCAGGTTTCTCCATGGCTGTTCGGTCGTATACACCGGAGCTTTGAGCGCAATCGCCAGGGCGAGGCAGGCTCGATCGCCCAACGACAACCCGTACTTCTCAGTTGCCGTTATCAAATCGCCGGCAATCCTGGCTTGCTCGCTGGTGAATGGCTCTTCCGCGCTGACGAGCGATAGAGTTTCCTCCCAGGCCTCCTCGGGATCATGGCCCTTCTTGACGAGTTTGGATTGCACCTCGGCAAGGTTCACCGTGCTGACGACAGCATCATCTAGTAACTCTTTGGTCAGATTCTCCGAGCCGCGTTCCTCTTGAATATAGGCGAGAATGGCAGAAGCATCGAGCACGACCTCATTCATGCTTGGCCGCCTCGCGCCGCTCAGCGCTCAACTCGTTGGCAAGCGAGACTCCCGGAGGGAGATGTTGTCGGGCCCATTCCCGGAGACGTCGAAGACGGCTCTCCCTCGTTGCAATGCGCAGTTCGCCGTCCACGAGGCGCAAGATGATCACATCGCCGTCCGCCATCCCCAACGCTTCCCTTATTGCGGCCGGGATCACCAGGCGTCCCTTTGCCCCAATGCGCGTCCGAACCCGATGATCCTCTGCAAACTTGGGGCGCTCCCAAACGACTTCTTGCTCCTGAGGTTCCAAGACTTCCATCTGTCCCACCCCTCCCCTTTAGTGACACAAGTCTAGCATAGTGGCACACCCCAAACAAGTGGGATGTCTCTTCGATTTACCACCAGCCGTCTGCTGGTGAATGCAACCTTCCGGCAAGGAACGGTGTCTAATCTCTTGCCCGGCGTTCGATCCCCAGGGCGCAACAACACAATTCGATCATCGAGGTTATTAGATGTCCTTCCCCCATCGAATCTCGCTGTTTCGGCGTGGCTGTCTCCTGTTGGTCCCGGCATTCCTCGCGCTCGGCTCTGCGCAGGCCCAGTCCACATTCTCTTCCAGTCCCTCCAACACTCTCTCGGCCTCCGAGTCGAGTTCCAACCCAAACCAGTTGCTGGCCGACGGCGGCCCAGGCGACGCAATATCCCTGAGCAGTGCGACCGCAGCTCTTGGCTCTGGCGCAGGATCGGGCGCAAGCCAGGAGAGCGGCGGGAAGCACGGATCCCTTAGCTTCAGCCATTTTGCGGCCGAGGCGGGCGCGGGCTTCAATGCACCGGTCGGCAACGACACTCCCTACATCACCTGGGGCGGCAACTTCACCGGCGGCGGAGGGTTGCGTTTCTCCCCTCGCTTCACTCTGCTGGGCGAATTCCAATTCATGGACAATAAGCTCCCTGGTGCATTCGTGGCGGCAGGCGGCGGGCAGGGCGGTAACGCGCACATCCTTTCCCTGACCGTGGATCCGGTGATCGACCTCTTCCCCAAGCGCACCAACAGCCTCTACCTCACCGGAGGGGGCGGATATTACCACAAGAGCACCAACTTCACTGTTCAGGAATGCTGCGACTTCTACGGGTACCCTGTGAACGTGACGGCAAACAGCTTTTCGTCCAACCAGGCCGGCGGCAACCTCGGCATGGGGTACACGCGCCGGCTGGGTGGAGTATACGGAGACAGCACGATGAAGCTCTTTGCCGAGGCCCGCTATGTGTACATCCACACTCCGGCCATTACTGAAACGAACGGCTTGGGAACCACTGAACTGATTCCCGTCACTTTCGGCGTGCGCTGGTAGCTGTGAGTTCAACAGGAGACAGAGCGACCCGTGTTTGCTTTGTTTTGGCCCAAAGGCGGGGACCTGGGACTCGGCTCCTGGGTTGCGATGGTGTGCCGACTCACAGATTTAGAGAATTCCCAACACGCGCAGCCGCAGCAGCCCGCCGGCCAGTACGCCCAGCGGCATGATGGCGACCAGCGCCAGTTGGTACAAGGTTGGGTACTGGCCCTTGGAGAGCATGGCGGCCGCCGCTCCAAGCAGAAGCACCACAATCCCTAGTATCAGTACGTGTTCCAGAGGGCTGACTGCCGCGATCCAGGCCGTAATATAGCCTCCACCGGCGGAAGCGAGATAGGAGTAACTCAGCGTGACGAAGATATAGCCCTTTCGCGGCGCGCCCACGGTCCAACTGGGCGTGAGGCGGGCCAGCAGCACGGTAAACGACATGATCAGCACGGCGACGGTGGCAAAGCCGGCCAGCAATGCGAGAAATGCGCGCAGAATCACCACGATCGTTCCTTCCCCTCCGGTTTCGTTCCCACTTCGTTCTTCTCGATCCGCTCCAGAAAGGCCCGCGCCAGCCTGCGCTCTCCGGGGTCATTTTCTCCGTGGATTGTACATAGGTCAAGAAACTCTTCGCAAAGAAAATCCTTCCGCTCCTGCTGCAAGAAAACTGTCTGCAACGCCAGGGCCAGTTCGCGCAGACGCTCCGCCTCTGGCCATGCCCGATCATCCCCCTCCGCGCGTTGGCTTTCGAAGCCGGAAAACAGCCCCCGGCGGCCGTGCGAGCACTCCTCAAGGCAAGCCAGAAGCTGCTCTCTGAAAACCTGCGCCAGCGCCTCCAGTCGATCGGGTTCGATTTCGTCGCGCGGGTCCATTTCTTCGCCTACTTCCCCTGCATCGCCGCTTCCACGTCCTCGGCGGTATGAGGCAGCGCGGCCACCAGATCGATCAGCTTGCCATCCGCGCCCACCAGGAAGACGCACTCGATGCGCACGCCAATCTTTTCTTCGGGAATGTAGACGCCCGGTTCGATGGTAAACACCGACCCCGGCTTGAGCACTGCCGGATATTCCGCCGGATCGTGGACGTCGATGCCCACCAGGTGTCCGAGCCCGTGCAGCCAATACTGGCCCAAAGGCTGGCCGTGCAGGTCTTTGCCATGCGTATTGATGTAGTTGTAGGCCGCGTTATCCAGCGAATCCGGATCGCGGCGATCGCGGTCGTTGATCTTGGATTTACCGGCCACAAAGGCGTCGATGGCCGCCTGCTGCGCCCCCAGCACGATGTTGTAGATCTCCCGCTGGCGCGGGGTGAAGTGGCCATTCACCGGCACGGTGCGGGTAATGTCCGATGCGTACATCGAATACTCACAGGCAGCATCCACCAGCAGAACGTCTCCGTCCTCCAGCGTGCGGGTGTTTTCGGAGTAGTGCAGGATGGTCGAGTTGATCCCCGAGCCGACGATGGGCGCATAGCTGGGCCGCTCGCAGCCCTTCTCCATCCACACGGCGGTCATCTCGCCCGCCAGCGCCCGCTCGGTCACTCCGGGCTTGACCGCCCGCATCATCGCCCGCTGCCCTGCAATCGAGGCATCCGAGGCCTTCCTCAGCAGCGCGATCTCCCCCTCGTCCTTCACCGCGCGCAACTGCCCGGTCAGCTCCGTCGCGTCATGCGGCGTCGGGGGCGCATCCATCCCCAGCGTCACCGCGGTAAAGCCCAGCAGCGCCTTGGCCTGCGGGGCATCCGGCTGTGCCCATACATTTTTCACAACCCGCCGGTCGGCGGCGATCAGCCGGTTCAGCGCCGCCGGCAACTCGGTCATCGCCTCCACCGCATCCACCCCGGCAGCCCCGGCAGCGCCGGGCGAAGAGGCATCCAGCTTGGCCCCAGTGTACTTTTCCATCTGCAGGTCGCGCGCGGGCAGAAAAAGGATCTCCTTGTAGGTCCGCGCCGAGGCCGCCTGCGGCGCGTCGCCCACAATCAGTAGCGCCGCTCCCGGCTCGTTCCATCCGGTCAAGTAGTAGAAATCCGAATCCTGGCGATAGGGCATGAAGTCGAGTTGCGGCTCTTCGGCGGCAAAGAGCACCGCCACGCCACCGTGCAGCTTTGCTCCCAGCGCCACGCGCCGCGCGTGATACACCGAGGCAGGCTGCTTTTCAAGCGAATGAGCGAAAGGCGCGGCGAACCCAAGGAACGCGAACACCAGAGCGGCGACAGGGATAAAGCGTTGCGCACGAGACATGGAACCAGCCTGATACCCGATGCGGCATCTGTCAAGCCGTGTGGAGAAGTCTCTCCGCCGTCACTCGAGCTACACCCGCGACAACCGGCTCTTTCTTCCCATCCTTGCCCAGCAAGCAGTGGAATTCGCACGCCGGAACGGGGTGCCCGAAGAGCCAGCCCTGGGCCAGGATGGGCAGGCCCGTGGCGGCAAGGTAATCGGCCTGGAGCTCCGTCTCCACTCCCTCCACAATCACCGCCAGGTTCAGCGTCTGGGCCATGGCAAGGATCTGCGGCAGAATGTCCACGATCACCGCCCCGGTGCCGATCGCCTGAGTAAAGGCCTTGTCGATCTTGATGGCGTCGACAGAAAGTTCGTGCAGATACGCCAGGCTGGAGTACCCGGTGCCAAAGTCGTCGATATGCACGCTGTGTCCCCGCTGGCGCAGGCGGAGGATCGTTTCAATGGCGGTCTCGCGCCGCGCGGTCGAGCTTTCCGTGATCTCGATGGCCACGCTCCGCGCAGGAACCGCCGCCCGCTTCAGTGCCTGGTCCAGCATGGGCAGGAACTTCGGATCGCTCAAATCCGCCGCGGTCACGTTGACGCTGACGCGAAAGTCGGGAAGGCTGCGCAGTGTCTCCGCGAACTCTTTTAGAGCATGCCGCACCACCAACTCGGTGATCTCCCCCACAAAGCCCTGCGCTTCGGCGACCTTGACGAAGACATCGGGACCGACCGGAATGCCCTCCTCGTCGGTCCAGCGCGCCAGCGCCTCTGCCCCTGCAATCCGCCCGCTCGCCAGATGAACGATAGGCTGGTAGACCACACACAATTCGCCTCTTCGAATCGACCGGCGTAGTTGCTGCTCGATGCTCTTGTTGCGGCGATATAGGAAGGAAAGAACAAGGCCGCCAAAGCCGCCGAGCAACCCGCAAAGGACAATGCATCCGGTGAACTTGTCGCGATTGGCCTGCAATTCCTCGGGGATCGAGGCGTAGGCCGTAACGCAGTTGAAGAAACGGATGGAGCACTGGGTTGCGAACAGGCTCTCGCCCTGCCGCACTATGCCTTCCTTGGTGAGAATCGAGCTTCCGGCCAGGGACGGCTCGCCGAGCAACGGGCCCGGCCTCTGGGTGGGGGCATCGATTGCCGTCTCGGCATAGTGCATCGGCGCCGGCTCCGGATGCATGCGGGTCAAAGGGGTAAACACGACGTAGTAGTCGCCTTGCTTCAGGGCGATCGTCGTCAGGTCGCTGTTCCGATATGGGCCAAGACTCTTGTAGATCTCCGTACCGTCCTGCTGGGTGAAATCCGGGTAGGGCTGCGCGCGCGGATTCGCCACCTTGCCCAGAGCCGCCGAACACTCGATCCGCCCGTCGCGCATGCGGCCGGCGTCTTTGAGGAAATCCGACTCGAAGATCAGCGCGCGAAAGTACCCGATCTCGTCCGCCGAGCAGACGCGATACTGTGAGGCGCTCATGGCGGCCAGCGCCGTCCGCAATTCGGCGGAAGATGCCTCCCAGTCCGCCACGATGCGGGACGCGTACTGATCCAGCCTGATCTCGGTCACCCTCACAGTGATGGCGGAGGCGAGCAGAAACCCGCCCAGCGTCCCACACCCCGCCGCGACAATCGTGGCTGCCAAGGTAAACAGAATGCGCTTCTTCAAGGTTGGCATCGTTTAACGACCGATTAGAGAAAGGATTCTGTCAGCGTCCAGATGGAATACATCGCCGCCGCCAGCATATTCCGTTCATCGGAGCGGAAACTATACCCTTTAGGTTACTGTTGCCTAACTTTCAGGGAATTTACATTTGGAGAACGCTAATTGTTCTGCCGGAGCGAAGGCGGTCCAAGGCCGCGCCATCGCTACTCCGCAGCCGCCTTCACCATCGCCGCCAGGCTGCGTTCCACATCGTCCCTGGTCGTGGCCCACGACGAGACGCTGATCCGCATGGCAGTCTGCCCCTGCCAAACGGTCGACCCGCACCAGCAGGTTCCATCCGCCTGCAGGCGCGCAATCGTGCGCAGCGTCCGCTCCGGTGTGCCAAAGGAAACCAGAACCTGGTTGATGACCACCTCGTTGAGCACCTGGAAACCGGCAGCCTTGAGCCCGGCGGCGAATCGCCGCGCATGGCTCGAGGTGCGCTCGACAATCTCCGCCATGCCCGACCACCCCAGCGACCGCAAGCCAGCCCAAAGTTCCACGCCGCGCGCCCGCCGCGAAAGTTCCGGGTTGTAGTCGGAGGGCTCGCGATGCTCTCCCAGAGCGAGATACGAGGCCTGAATTGACATGGCCGCCCGCAGTGCCTCAGGGTCGCGCACCATCGCAATGCCGCAGTCGTAGCCGATATTGGGCCACTTATGGGCGTCGGTGGCCCAGGAGTCGGCTTGCTCAAAGCCCTTGGTGAACTTCCGATACTCCGGCGAAGCCGCGGCCCACAGCCCGAAGGCGCCGTCCACGTGAATCCAGGCCCCGGCTGCGTGTGCCTTTGGGCAAATCGCCGCGGCCGCATCGAACGCGCCCGTGTTCACGTTGCCCGCCTGCAAACAGAGAATGGTCTGCTCATCCAGAGGAGGCAGCGCATCGGCTTTCATTCGGCCCTGTCCATCCACCGGCACAGACACGACTCGCTTTCGTCCCAGACCGAGCAGCCCCAACGCCTTGGTCACGGAAGCATGAGCTTCATCGCCCACCACCACCGTGATGGGCGGCGCGCCAAAGAGGCCGTCCGCTTCGGCGTTCCAGCCGGCGCGGGCCAGCAGCGCATGCCGCGCGGCGGCCAGAGCGGTGAAGTTGGCCATCGTTGCTCCGGTCACCACCGCGCCGCCCGTTCCCTCGGGCAGCCCCAGCAGTTGGCGCACCCATTCGAGCGCGACTTCCTCCAGCACGATCGCCGTCGGAGACTGCACAAAGAAGGCCGCGTTCTGGTCCCACGCGCTCACCAGCCAGCTCGCGGCCAGCGCCGACGGCAAACAGCCGCCGTTCACAAATCCAAAGAATCGCCCGTTGTTCTTGGCCACCGTAGCCGGAGAGCCATAGGTATCCAGCAGATGCAGAACCGCCTCTGCATTGGTTGGCCCGGGGGGCAGCGGTCCGCGCAGGGCGCTCAGTGCCGCAACCGCCTCTGGCCGCGGCGCAACCCCGCGCGCGTCGACGCCTTCGAGGTAATCCATGGCGGCGCGGGCAGCGCGCTTCAGCAGCGCGGTTCGCGCATCGCTGACGGATGCGGCAGGCAGAGACGAATGGGTCGAATGGGAGGAATGCGAGGCGGCCATGGGCAGTCCTCAGTCTAGCACCGGGGCCGAGTCTTGCCGCGCTGCGCCAGCCGTTGGCAATGGGTCGGTTTCTGAGTGGCCGGCCACTCGGCAGGAACTCGGAGACAGGGATCGGGGTCGCGGCTCAACGAGTGCTTTGGGCTGTTGGCGCCAACAGAGGTCGCAGCTTTCGATTCGGCGATGATAAGCCCCCAGCTCGTGTTCGCCGCAGGTCAGTAAATCTCGTTCTGAGGCGGATTGTAGTTGGAAAATCGAAGCAATTCCAATAGAGCTTTCCCAAAAACTGTTCCACTCGCATCCCAGCGCGTGACGATGTGATACTGGCCACCCTGTACACCTTCTAGAACCCATTCCGCCCCGTCCGTACCTCGTGGGCCTTCGCCTTCCGTAGTCATTTTCCAAAAATTCGCCGCTTCGATGAGCGCAATGACCTCTCGAACCTGATCTTTACTCAGCGACTGCATCCTTGATTCAAGCTGTTGCGGGACACGCCTGTAAACTTGTAAACGAATCTGACTATCGCCTTCTGGTTGTACGGCCATTGTGATGCTCACTTGATCGTGAAATGACCTCATCCACACGAATCGGTAGGTTACCTGCTTTGGGTCTGCTGGCCACAGCGGCTTTTCACCCAGTCCGTAAAGGACACTGGAATACCACTCCACCATGAAATTCCCTGCTCGCGACTGGAAAGTATTCGGCGGGAAATACGTGAATATCAGCGTTGCGTTAGCAGCCTCCAGGTCTCTCTGGCATCGCTGGGCGAGGCCAATTAACGCGGATTCATTTCGCACGCTTCTGAGCTTCTCCCGAACCGCATTAAACTCGCGAAGATCTATTCCGGGACAATCGCAAGCTGAACCAACCACCTCTGAGTTTCGCCAAGCATCCTTCGCATCCTGTGTCGAGGATAGGGCCGATAGAAATCCATCTATGTCATTGAGCATCGCTTGAGCAAAGAACCTGCTGCCAAGGCTGCGCAGTCCAACGCTCAGCGCACTGACCCGCATCAGCGAACTGAGAACAGACATGTCGCCAGTTCTGTACGAAGAGAGCAAGACTCTTCCGTCATTCTGGAGTGATTGTGGCGTGCATCCTTTACCGCTCAGGTCGGTTGCATAGCAGGACACGATGCGTTTCTCTGCAATCTCCTTGTTGGTCTGCCCCATAGCGAGGGTTGGCAGAAGGAGCAGGAGAAACAGTAGGCATAGCAATCTAAGGGTCATATTCATGACGTTCCTTTGAGAATAGACACCGCGCTTGGCCAATTTGTTCCACTCTGGTATTGCCCTTGCCCATCTATTCTCCCAGCTACAGCCTCACGGCAGCGCGTTCTGGTGTGTAGTCACCAAACCGAAAGTTCAGGTGCTGATAGATCTCGAAGTGCGCATAATCGCAAGGTGCCCCAGGTCTTGATCTTCAGACCTTGGAAGTCCAGGGCTGGCTTCCTGCTTTCCCATGTCTCAAAGGCGAGACACGGGCCACACGATCTATGATCGAAACCGGCGCAGCGCTTCCTCGAGCCCGCTCTCGTAAGCGTCGATAAGCTTGTCCCAGGCTGCGTTCGTCTCTTCATCGATCTGCTTTCGCCGCGAATCCGCATCGAACCAATCCACAGTTCTCTGAATCCCCTGCGCAAATGGAACCCGGGCGCAATAGCCTGGGACGAAGCGCTTGATCTTGGTGTTATCGAAGACCACGCTGGAAGCCTTGTCCCCGATCAAGCTGCCAATTTCCTCCGGCATACAGGCGCCCAGGAAATCCGACGCGATGTGCACGATCTGCGCCTCCACCCCCGCGGCTTGCGCCGTGATCCTGTAGAACTGATCCCAAGTCATCACCTCGTCGCTGGTGATGTGAAACGCGTGGCCGATGGCCTGTCGATTCCCCAGCAAGCCCACCAGTCCCTGGGCAAAATCGCTGTTGTGCGTGATCACCCAGAGCGAGGAACCGTCTCCCGGCACGACGACCTTTCTCCCTCGCCGCATCCTGTCCACCACCGTGTAGGATTTCTGCCAGCTATTCACGGCCAGCACAATCTGCGTATCACCGTAGGTCAGGGAAGGACGCACTATCGTGATCGGAAAACCCTCTTCGCGAAAGGCCTTCATCAGCCGCTCCTCGCAAGCGATCTTATCCCGCGAATACTGCCAATACGGATTGGCCAGCGGTGTCGATTCGGTAATCAGATAGTGCCCAACCGGCCTCTGATACGCGCTCGCCGAACTAATGAAGAGGAACTGCTTGGCACGGCCGCGAAACAAGCGGATATCCCGTTCCACATCCGCAGGCGTAAAAGCAATCCAGTCAACAACCGCATCGAACGATTGATTGCCGAGCGCCCTGGCCACAGCCACCTCGTCGTTGACATCCGCCATGATCGTGCTGAGATTCTTCGGAAGATCGGCCGTCCGCTGTCCCCGCCTCAGCAGCGTCAATTCAATCCCCCGCTCCGCCGCCAATCGCGTCGCTGCCGTGCTGATATTCCCGCTGCCTCCAATGAAAAGAACTTTCATTCCGCCTCCCTTGCATCGCTGCCCGA
>Ga0181526_10002373_pt1 | contig 16497 bp, 14 predicted proteins | sample PEATcosm2014_Bin_35_FD_119750 | JGI IMG/M metagenome (GOLD analysis project Ga0181526, IMG submission 119750) | Peatland microbial communities from MTU Mesocosm Facility, Houghton, MI, USA - PEATcosm2014_Bin06_30_metaG | ecosystem: Environmental > Terrestrial > Soil > Wetlands > Peat | place...
CAGCGCCCTGGGTCTCGGGGAGGTGACGGGTGCGCTGGTGTCCGAGGCGCAGCCGGGCGGCGCGGCGGCGAAGGCCGGCATCGCCCCCGGCGACGTGATCACCTCCGTCGACGGCAAGCCGATCCGCAACGCCAATGACCTCGCCGCCAGGATCGGCACCACCGCGCCCGGCACCGTGGTCAAGATCGGCACGCGCCGCGACGGCAACGACAACACGGTTTCGGTCACGCTCGGAGAGCTGCCGGTCACGCCCTTCAAGGCGGCGGCCACTCCACCCGAGGGGCAGGGACTTGGCCTCGGCCTGGCACCGGCCGCCACCGTCGAGGGCGCGGGGAGCAAAGGCGTGGTCGTCACCGAGGTCGACCCCAACGGGCGGGCGGCGGAGAAAGGGCTGTCCGCAGGCGACGTCATCCTGGATATCGGGGGGAAACCCGTCGGCACGGCGGCCGACGTCCGCCACGCCATCGGCGAGGCGCAACGGAGCGGCAAGCATGACATCCTGATGCGCGTGGAGACGACGGACCACAGGTATCGGTTCGTAGCCGTGTCCATTACGGCGCAGCATCAAACGTTCTGGGGCCGGCTGCGCAGCTGGATTCATTCGCTGTAGAGCGGATGTGCCTCGTGCCAGCTCACTCGTGGCCCGCATGAAGCCCAGCGGAATGCCGGAGCGCTCACGGAACACGGCACCGCCGTCCCGGATTTCGTCGGGGCGACGCAGCCTCCGGGGCTAGGTCGGCTCGTCCTCGGCCGGCAGCTCGATGATCCGATTCTCGCTCTTGACGGTATCGTAGACCGCCACCTGAACCATGGGATGGGCCTTCTTGATGCCCAGCCCGACGGCGGCGGCCTCTTCGAAGGTGGTGTACGATTCCTTGGTCTGACGATCCACCTGGAGGCGGAAAGGGCCTCTTTCGGGCCGCCTGCGCTGCCCGAACTGCTCCGCGGGTTCCTGCGGATCCGACCGTTTGGCATTGACCTTGATCTCTACTCGCGCCATTCGACGAAGCTCCATGTGTGATCGAAGATTCCGGCAGGAATGGCGGCGATCGCGTCGCGAGGCCGCCGTGCCGGCAGGGTGACCATCCCACATCCGCGACCTCGAAGCCATGCACGGCGATCGGGAAGGATCGGATGACCCACGATCACTGCACGGCGCGCAGGCGCGGCTCGGCTGCCGCGGGCAGCTTCGACAGCGCCTGGCGCGGACCTTCCAGCATCCGGCCGGGAATGTCCTCCTCGGGCATCGGGCGGCCGAAATAGAAGCCCTGCATCTGGTCGCCGTCGATGTCGCGGACGAACTGCGCCTGGTTGCCGTCCTCGACGCCCTCCACCGTCACGCTCATGTGCAGCGCGTGCCCGAGGTCGGTGATCGTCTTGATGATGGTCTCCACGCTCTCGTGGCTGGTGTCCAACCCCTGCATGAAGGTGCGATCGATCTTGATCTTGTCGAACGGGAAGCGCCAGAGGTAGCTGAGACTGGAGTAGCCGGAGCCGAAGTCGTCCATGACGATCGAGATCCCGAGCGCCTTCAACCGGTGCAGCTCGCCCATGACGGCGTCGGTGTCGTGCAGCAGCAGGGACTCGGTGATCTCGAGCTCGAGCCGGCCCGGCGCCAGGCCGGATTCGGCGAGTGCCGCCGCGACCGTGTCGCACAGTCCGCTGCCGTCGAACTGGGCCGGCGACAGATTGACCGCGATGGTGAGGTGCTCGGGCCACGGCGCCGCGCTCAGGCACGCCTTGCGGATGACCCAGGCACCGATCTTGCCGATCAGGCCCATCTCCTCGGCGACCGGGATGAAGGTCGACGGCGGGATCAGGTTGCCGTCCTCGCCGCGCATCCGCAGCAGCGCCTCGAAGCCGGTCACGCCGGTCCCCGATGCGTCCACCAGCGGCTGGAAGTACAGATGGAAGCCCTCGTCCTTGACGGTGGCGCGGATGCATCGCTCGAGCGACAGGCGCGCCTGCAGTGCGGTGTCCATGTCGGGCGTGAAGAAGCTCGCGCAGTTCCGCCCGTCCGCCTTGCTCTTGTACAGCGCGAGGTCGGCGCTCTTGAGCAGCCGCTCCGCGTCGTTGCCGTCCTGCGGCGCGAGCGCGATGCCGATGCTCGCCGACGTCGCGATGTCGTGACCTTCGATGGGGAACGGCTTCGCCATCACGGCGAGCAGGCGCTGCGCCAGGCCCTCGGCATCCGACCGGTCGTCGATCGGCTGCACCACCGCGAACTCGTCGCCGCCGAGGCGGGCGACGATGTCGCTGGACCGGGTGCTCGCGCTCAGGCGCTCCGCCATCAGCTTGATCATGGTGTCGCCGCCCCGGTGGCCGAGCGTGTCGTTGACCTCCTTGAAACGATCGAGGTCAAGATAGTGCACCGCGATCTCGGCGCCGACGGCCGCGGCCTGGATCAACGTCTCGTTCAGACGCTCGGTCAGATGAACCCGGTTCACCAGCCGGGTCATGCCGTCGTGCTTGGCGAGGAACATCAGCTCGGCGTCGGCGCGCTGCTTCTCCCTGGTCCGCCGATACCACGCCGCGGCCGGAATGACGAAGGCGAGGGCGGTCAACAGACAGAGCGAGCCGGTCGCGAGAAGAAACGTCCGCGAGAACCGGTCGCGGTTCTTGGTCTCGTCGAGGAACGCCGCGACCGCGGCGATCGGTCGCCCCTCGACCAGCACCGGCATGTAGGCCTCGGCGAGGAACGACGGATCCCCGGCCGTCGTGCCATCGCGCACCGCCACGATCGGCTGTGCGGATCGGATCGCGCGGGCCGCGTTGCCGTTGAATTCCGATACGTCGACGAGGGCGGTGCCGTGGCGATCGGATACGAGCTGGGAATAGCCTTCGCGGTTGAAGATCTCGTAGCGAAAGACCGAGCTGTTCTCCTGCGACCACTGGAAGAAGGCCATGCTCGCTCGCGACGGCTCCTCGCCGCCGCCGATCTGCTCCAGGTCCTTCACGCTGAAGGTGACGTATCGTGCCCAAGCCCTGGCGTCGTCGGTGGCGTCCTCGTACAGCAGATGGTCGGTGGTCAATTTGACGGCCGTCATCGTCGCGCCGATCAGGGCGAGAAGAATCAGGACGATCAAGGCGACGGTCCGATAGATCCGCATTGGGCCCGGTGCCGGATGTTAGGGTCTATTAGTATTAGGGCGTAAACATTTAAATTCGGTTGGGGGGCCGGTGCGATCGGCCGGCATAGGTACTCTTGCGGACAGGTGCATGCGCGGACCGCCCGTGGCATCGGGCCGGGAACGACGACCGCGCCGGCGTGCGTCCGGTCGACCGCGATCAGTGCTCTTCGGATGAGCGAATCCTGGCGAGCTCGGCCTCGACCGCTTGCAGGAGCTCGCGGTTGTGCTGGCTGCGCGCGGCGAATTCGCCGATCACCGCCTTGAATGCCGCCTGGGCGCGCTCCTGATCGGACGGCGACGGAAAGGTCACCTGGCGCTTGGGGTCGGCTCGCAGCTGCTCGAGGACTTGGCCGTCATTGCCCTGCTCGACCGGGATATAGCGCGCGGCCGTCCATTCGCCGCTGTATTTGCGGATCACGTCCTGGGCGCCGGCGGGCAGCCTGTCAAAGGACTTGCGGCTCATCAGCAGGGCGACTGGCACCGAGCTGATCCGCAGGAGGTAGTGATTGGTCGCGATGCGTCTGATCCCGAAATCGCCGATGCGCGCCGGGGTCGCCGTGGTCGCGTCGATCCTGCCGCCGCCGAGCGCCTCCGCCGCCTGGGTGATCGGCATGACGACAGGGATCATGCCGAGCTTCTCCAGCGCCGCGGCCTCCGTCGCGGTAGTGGCGCGGACCCGCCGTCCCTGGAGATCGCCGAGGCCGGACACCGGAGCGCGCGAATGGATGCTCTCGGGCTCGAACGCGGTTGCCCCGATCACCACGAAATCGTCGTAACCCGTCAACCGATGGGCGGCGACGAGCCGGGTGTACACCAGGGTGGCCTCGCTGAGATCCCGGTACAGGCCCGGAAGCTCGATCACCGAGGTATCGGGAAAGCGATCCGGTGACGCCGAGGGAAGCACCCAGGAGAGATCGGCGACGCCGTCGAGCACCATCTGCGGCTGCTGCGCCCAGGTCCCGCCGAGGGATCCGCTCAGATACACCTCGATCTCGGCGACGCCCTTGGCCTCCTCGTTGACCTTGTCGACGAACGGCTGGATCGCGGCACGATAGTCCACCGAGCGGTCCGACGTCAGAAACCCGAGCTTGAGCTTGGTCGGCTCCGCTGCCGCCGCAACAGGAAGCAGCGCGCAGGCGGTGATCGCACACCGCAGCCAAGGTCTCAGCATGGGCTCTCCGTCCCGACTCGCTCTAGACCGACTCGATTGTGTTTTGGTTGCACGCATTGTCGTCCGGACGACAATGCGGGCTTCTACGTACGCAGGCCACCTCCGCACCACCGTTGTGGCGGCGCGGCGCCGGAGCGTTTGCCCGGGAGCTCTCCGACCGCCGTCGCCCGTGCGTCCGCGAGGTCGATCGTCGAATTCCCCAATCGGCCGAAGGGGCAGGCGGCCATCTCGCCACCGCGCGCGAGCCGGGTGCAGCCGTCTTTCGCCTTCCGGCTGACGCTGCGCCCCGCTATATCGCCGATTCGGCCGCTCGGCGGCAGCATTGGAGAAAAGACCCATGAGTGCGGTGGAGATGCCGGCGGCCGGGGCGGGGCGCGATTTCATCCGCGACATCATCCAGGCCGACCTCGACGCCGGGCGGCACACCGGCGTGGTCACCCGGTTTCCGCCCGAGCCCAACGGCTACCTCCACATCGGACACGCCAAGTCGATCTGTCTGAATTTCGGCGTGGCGGAGGAGTTCTCCGGCCGCTGCCACCTGCGCTTCGACGACACCAACCCGACCAAGGAGGAGCAGGAGTACATCGATGCGATCGAGCGCGACGTGCGCTGGCTCGGCTTCGACTGGGGCCCGCACCTCTACTACGCGTCGGACTATTTCCAGCAGCTCTACGACTGGGCCGAGCTGCTAATCCGCAACGGCCGCGCCTACGTGGACGACCAGTCGCCGGAGGAGATGCGGGCGGCGCGCGGGACGCTGACCGAGCCCGGGCGCGACAGCCCGTACCGCGACCGGCCGGTTGAGGAGAACCTCGACCTGTTCCGCCGCATGCGCGCCGGAGAGTTTCCCAACGGCGCCCGCGTGCTGCGCGCCAGGATCGACATGGCGGCCGGCAACATCAACCTGCGCGACCCGGCGCTGTTCCGCATCCTGCATGCGAGCCATCCGCGCACCGGCACCGCGTGGTGCATCTATCCGAGCTACGATTTCGCCCACGGCCAGTCGGACGCGATCGAGGGCGTCACCCATTCGCTGTGCACGCTCGAGTTCGAGGACCATCGGCCGCTCTATGACTGGTTCCTGGACAATCTGCCGGTGCCGTCGCGTCCGCGGCAGTACGAGTTCGCCCGGCTCAACCTCGCCTACACGGTGCTGTCCAAGCGGGTGCTCACCGAGCTGGTGCGCGGCGGCCACGTGGCTGCCTGGGACGATCCGCGCATGCCGACGCTCGCCGGCCTGCGCCGCCGCGGCGTCCCGCCGGAGGCGATCCGCGATTTCGTCCGCCGCATCGGCGTCGCCAAGGCCAACAGCCTGGTCGAGATCGGGCTGCTCGAATATTCGATCCGCGAGCTCCTGAACCGGACCGCGCAGCGGCGCATGGCGGTGCTGCGTCCGCTCAAGGTGGTGATCGAGAACTATTCCGCCGGCGGCGGCGAGGAGCTCGAGGCGGTCAATCATCCGGACGATCCGGCGGCCGGCACCCGGCGCATCCGCTTCGGGCGCGAGCTCTGGGTCGAGCGCGACGATTTCATGGAGAACCCGCCGAAGAAGTTCTACCGGCTGTCGCCCGGACGCGAGGTGCGGCTGCGCTACGGCTATTTCATCACCTGCCGCGAGGTCGTGAAGGACGCGGCCGGCGAGGTCGTCGAGCTGCGCTGCACCTATGATCCGGCGACCCGCGGCGGCAACGCTCCGGACGGCCGCAAGGTGCAGGCGACCCTGCACTGGGTGGCGGCGGCCGCTTCGCTGCCGGCGGAGATCCGCCTGTACAATCAACTGTTCACCCGGGCCGATCCGGACGTCGCGAACTTCGCCCGCGAGCTCAACCCGCAGTCGCTCGAGGTGCTGACCGACTGCCGCGTCGAGGCGGCGCTCGGCGCCACCGCGCCGGCCGCCGCCGTGCAGTTCGAGCGCCAGGGCTACTTCTGCCTCGACCCGGACTCGCGGCCCGACCAGCTGGTGTTCAACCGCACGGTCGGCCTGCGCGACACCTGGGCCAAGGTGCAGACCAAGTCGCCGTAAGAGCAGATGACGGAGGACGAATGGCAGCGTGGTCATCCTGCCCAAGCGTCCGGCGTCGACATTGCGTGGGATCGTCAAGGCCGGGGGGCGGCCGGTCACCCTCGAGCAGATGGCCGACGCTGCAGCCGAGGGAGCTGCGGGGGCGCCGCGCCGCAGACGGCGTTGATCGGGCTCGATACCAACGTCATCGTCCGCTACCTCGCTCAGGACGATCCGGTTCAATCGCGTGTCGCGACCGACGTCATCGAGCGGCGCCTCAACGATAGCAATCCGGGCTTCATCAGCGTCGTGGCGATGGCGGAGACGGCTTGGGTCCTGGAGCGCGCGTACGGCCTCGCCGACGCGGACATCGCCGCAGCGATCGAGCGGCTGCTGCAGGCCGACGTCCTCGTGGTTGAGCGCGAACAGCAGGTATTCACCGCCATGGTGGCGCTGATGGAAGTGCGCGGCTCTTTCGCCGATGCCCTGATCGGGGCCCTCGGCGCCGAGGCGGGTTGCTCGGGCACCCTGAGCTTCGACCGCAAGACGCTGGCGCTTCCGGGCTTCGAGCATCCGTAGGATGCTCAGATGAAGCAGGTCGGTTGACCGCCGAGTCGGGTCCCGGCGGCGAGCGCCATGCTTCAGGCGTCGGGTCCGCGACTGGCGGGCCCGACGCGGTTGCCTCAGCGCTACTTGCTCATGTTGTCCTTCGCCATCGAGTCCTTGCCCATGGTGTCCTTCTTCCCCATGGTGTCCTTCTTTTCCATCGCGTCCTTCTTGGTGTCCTTGGACATGGTGTCCTTGCTCATCTTGTCCTTGCTCATCGCGTCCTCGGCGCGGGCGGCCGGCGCGACGGCGAGGCCGAGCGACACGGCGGCGGCGCAGATGGCGAGCACGGTGCGGTTGCGAACGGTCATTGGCGGATCCTCTTTTCAAGAATGCTGCGGACGCCGACTGTCGTCGCCGTCATCCTCCCATTCGCTCGAGCGTCGGCCGGGTTACATGAGGGCTCGGCTTTTTCGACGGCGGTGACGGTGAATTTGCGCGCGTCGACGCTCAACCTTCGAGGACGCGGTCGGCGAGCGCCCGGCTCGCCGCCACCACGGCCGTAACGGCAACGATGTGCACGACAAGGTCGGTCGCCGCCGCGTCGTAAGGATGGAAGAAATTGAGCAGGGTGGCGGACGCCGCCGCCACCGCGACCCCGCCGACCGCTGCGGTCAGGCCAGGACGCAATGGGCAGGCGCGCCGCAACATCAGGATCAGCGCGACCGACAACGGAATCGATAGACCGACGATGAACAGGAAACAGTCCTTCGCTTCCGCGAGCGAGGCATCGTGGGTTCCCGGCACGAGCCAGGATCGCAGGCAGCCCAGCCCGCTGGCGCCGATCCACATCAGCACACCGGGTGCCGGCAGCAAGGCCCACATCGGTTTGCGGTCCGGCAGGCTGAGTTCGAACGCCGCGATCGCCGCAAGCCCGGCGGTCAGCGTCGAGCCGGTCACCGCAAGCCACATGTCGGGGGCCGCGATCAGCCGTTGCGCCACGGCGGAGAGGTCCGAAAAGCAGGCGAGCACCGCCGCGATGGCGCCGACCACGCCGAGCCAGGCCGCGGCCCGCATCGCCGGAGGCCGCAAGCGCTCGACCGGCGTCAGATCCGCCGCCAGGTCCCGGATCAGCCCTTCATGCGGGCCGCCTCGACCGACCTCGGCCATGCGCCTCACTCCCCTGCGCCGAGGCGGGCGCGCAAGGTCTTCAGCGCGCGGTGCAGGTTCACCTTGAGCGACCCCTTGGTGCGGCCGGTCATCGTGGAGGCTTCGTCGAGGGACATCTCCATCAAGGCGAGATGCTCGAGGGCTTCGCGCTGGGCCGCCGGCAACTCGGCGACCGCGCTGCCCAGCACCTTCGTCCGACTGGCGAGCTCGCGATGCGGCGCAAGGTCCGCCGCCGGGTCGCAATGCGCCTCATAGGCGAGCGGCGCATGAACCTCGCGCCGATCCACGCGGCCGTGGCGGCGCAGCGCGTCGATGGCCCGGCGCTGCGAGATCGTGCACAGCCAGCCGACGAACGAGCGGGCGGGATCATAGGTCTGACGAGCACGGTGCACGGTCAGCAGTACCTCCTGCACCACATCGTCGAGACGGCTGGCCGGCACGCCCTGCCGCCGGGCAACGCGCAGAATGACCGGTACGCACTCCCGCAGCAATCTCTCGTAGGCATTGCGGTCCCCGGCCTGCGCGACGGCCATCAGGGCCGACCAGCGCCGATCGGTCTCCACATCCGTGCTGTCAGGAGCGCGCTTCGCCATCGCCGGGCCCCGATGATCCATTCGTGTGGTCGTGTCCGGTGGTTACGGTCGCAACCGAAAAATACTGATCTGCGGTCGCGCGAGCGCCGTCGAGGAATCAAGCGTCGCCCAGACTGATGCCGAGGCCGCGCGCGGTGTGCACCAGGGCGCCGTCCAGGTCGACCAGTTGCGGCGCGCGGATCGCGTCGGCGAGCGGGACGTCGACCACCTGGCGGTTCTGCCATGCCACCATGCGGTCGAACCGGCCTGCCGCGATGAGGTCGACCGCGTGCACGCCGAACGCCGAGGCGACGAGGCGGTCCTCCCAGGTGGGCTGGGCGCCGCGCTGCAGGTGGCCGAGCACGGTGACACGGGTCTCGGCGCCGGTGAGCTCGGTGATCGCCTCGCCGAGAATATGTCCGATGCCGCCGTAGTTGGTCTTGCCGAAGGCCTGGCGCTGGCGCACCTGCCGGCCGGTGCGGTCGGGCACCGCCTCCGCCACGATCACGAGCGCGAAATTGCGGCCGTGGCGGCGCAGCCGGTCGATGTGGGCCGCCACCGCCTCCATGTGATACGGGATCTCGGGAATGAGGATGACGTCGGCGCCGCCGGCGATCCCGGCGGCGAGCGCGATGTGGCCGGCGTCGCGGCCCATGACCTCGAGCACCATGACGCGATCGTGGCTCGCTGCCGTCGGCTGCAGCCGGTCCAGCGCCTCGGTCGCCACCGCCACTGCAGTGTTGTAGCCGGTCGAGCTCTCCGTCGCCCCGACATCATTGTCGATCGTCTTCGGGATGCCGACCAGATTGATGCCGCCCTGCTGGGCGAGCCGCCTCAGGATCATGAAGCTGCCGTCGCCGCCGACCCCGATCAGGGCATGGAGGCCGAGCTCGCGGACCGCGTCGATCACCTCTCCCGAGCGATCCTCGAGGCTGCCGTCCGGCATCGGGAAGGCGAATGGATCGCCGCGATTGGTGGTGCCCAGGATGGTGCCACCCAGCCGCAGGATGTTGACGGTGGCGAGGCCGAGATCGAGCTGCTCGGTGAGCGGGGGCCGCTGCAGCAACCCGGCGGTACCCTGGCGAATCCCGATGACGCGCCAGCCGAAGCCGAGCACGGCGCGGGAGACCGCCGCCCGGATCACTGCGTTGAGTCCGGCGCAGTCGCCACCGCTGGTCAATAGCCCGATCGTCCTAGGCGGGGCGCCGGCTGTCCTGGTCGATGTCGACATCGCAGCTCCTTTCGGTCAGCAGAGCCACCAGGCCGGGGAATGCCGGGTACGGGTGGATGATGACCCAGGTCGGAATGGCCGCAAGGTAGGGCCGCATGCGCCCCTTGTCCTCGAAGCGTCGGCGAAATCCGCTGGCCGCGAATGCGGTGCCGAGCTTCGGCACGATGCCGCCGGCGATGTGGATGCCGCCACGCGCGCCGAGCGTCAGCGCGAGGTCACCGGCGATCGTTCCGAGCATGGCGCAGAACATGTCGACCGCCTCCCGGCAGTGCGGCTCGCGCTCGCCGATTCCCGCGTCGGTGATCTGCGCGGCCGTATAGGAGGCGGCCGGGACGCCGTCGAGCTCGCATAGCGTGTTGTACAGGTTGACGAGGCCGGGCCCCGACACGACACGTTCCGCCGACACGTGGTCGAAGCGATTGCGCATGCGGTCGAGCACCGCGCTTTCCCTCTGCGTCGCCGGCGCCATCGTCACGTGGCCACCCTCGCCGGGCAGCGCTCGCCACCCGCCGCCGGCCGGTACGGCCGCTGCGGCACCGAGGCCGGAGCCGGGCGCGATCACGCCGACTGGCGCCGCCACGGTCGGCGCGCCGCCGCCCACCCGGCTGAGCTGGTCGGGCTCGAGATGGGGCGCCGCGACGGCCATCGCGGCGAGGTCGTTGACGACGACCAGCCGGCCGAGCCCGAGCGAGCTGCGCAGCTCGCGAATCGAGAACGACCACGGATGGTTGGTCAGCGTCACCTGGTCGCCGGTGATCGGCGCAGCGACCGCAATGGCCGCCGCCTCGACGCGCGGCAGCGCGGCAGGCTCCAGCTCCTCGTCGAGGTAGCGGCAGATCGCCTGCTCGAGCGACGCGTAGTGGTCGCAGGCGAGAACGCGCACGCGGCGGAATGTGCCGTCGTGCGGACCGACCAGCGCGAACCGCGCATTGGTGGCCCCGATGTCGCCGACCAGCGACGATGGACGTTGCTCCAATGGGTCCACCGCATTCTCCGGCATGAGCGGGACATTTTCCGGCTGCGCGCCGGCCAGCGCGCCACCATACGAATCCTTTACCACACCGGCGAGAGGGTGTTTTGCTCGCCTCGGATTTGGCGCTATCCTGGGCAATCGAGGGACAGGGGGCGGATGCGCCGACGGACGCAGCCGCTCGAGCGCTACCGAGACATCGATCGGCGGTGGAGGCGTCCTCCGCCAGACCGGGGAATCGGCGGCAAACGAAGAGGGGACCCCCGTCCGATGCGGCGGCGAGAGGATGTCTGGCAGCGTTGCCGGGCGGCGCGGATCGGCGTGCTGCTCGCCGGCGGCGTCGCGCTCGCGGGCTGCTCGTCGTCCTCGGAGCGACTCGCCGGCATGATCGATCCGAAATACGGCGTGTCGTCGAGCCCCCGAGTGGTGGAGCCGGGCCAGCCGGTGCCCAAGGGGGGCGGCACCTACCGGGTCGGCAAGCCCTATATCGTCGGCGGCCGCATGTACGTTCCCCAGGAAAACGCCGGCTATCGCAACGAGGGAATGGCCTCCTGGTACGGCGAGGACTTTCACGGCCGTCTGACCGCCAACGGCGAGGTCTACGACATGAACGCGATATCGGCGGCGCATCCGACGCTGCCGATGCCGTGCTACGTGCGCGTCACCAACCTGGCGAATCAGCGATCGCTGATCGTCCGCATCAACGACCGCGGGCCTTACCACGGCAACCGCGAGATCGATCTGTCCGGCAAGGCCGCCCAGCTGCTCGGATTTGCGGATCGCGGCGTCGCCCGCGTCCGGGTCGAGTATGTCGGCGCCGCTCCGCTGCAAGGCTCGGACGACACCCGCCTGATGGCGACGTTGCGGCAGGGTGAGCCCGCCCCGGCGCCGGCGGGCGTGATGCTTGCCTCGGCAACACCTTTCGTGCCGGATTTCGCCCCGCGCGGCGCGGTCCTGCGCGGCGCCATTCCGGTGCCGGAGGACCGCCCGTTCGATCTCGGCGAGCGCTCGACGATGCGGGACGCCGCGATCGCCGCCGACCGGCGAGCCGCAGCCGGCGAGCCGCGCACCCCATGGGCACGGCCCGAGGCGCCGCCGATGACCGCCTATGCCCCGGCGCGGGTGGATGCCGCCGCCGTGACCAGTGGTCGCGGCCTCTACTGAGCCGCCGCGGGAGTGGAAAGTCTGCCGGCCGGCGAACGCTTGCGTCAGCGAATGTGATTGGCGCCTGGCACGGCGGCTCGCTATGGAAGCGGCGACTGTCCGCTCGAGCGCCTTGCGATCAGGCCGACCCTGAGCTCGCACCGGGCTTAGTTGGAAAACGCTTTGGATTCAATGTCTTTCGCATGTTCCCTGGGAAAACGGGTGTCCACTCCTCCGGGACACCGCGCATGGTTCGGAGAACGTCCGCCATGGTTTTCATGCCAGGCCGCTTGCTGCCCGGCCTGTTGCCGGTCGGCGCAGCGATCGCGCTGGCGCTGACCGTCGGGCTCGCGGCGCCCGCCACCGCACAGGCGCCGAAGAAGGACGACTCGACGTTCCAGACGACGGCGCCGCACGCGATTCTGGTCGACGCCGACAGCGGCACGGTTCTGTTCGAGCGCAATGCCGACGAGCTGATGCCGCCGTCGAGCCTCGCCAAGCTGATGACCGCCGAATACGTGTTCAACGCGATCAGGAAGGGCGATCTCAAGCTCGAGGACGAGTTCGTGGTCAGCGAGAACGCCTGGCGCAAGGGCGGGGCCCCCTCGCACGGCTCGACCATGTATGCGGCGATCAACAGCCGCATCAAGGTCGCCGACCTGATCCAGGGCGTGATCATCCATTCCGGCAACGATGCCTGCATCGCCATCGCCGAGGGCATGGCCGGCAGCGAGGGAAGTTTCGCCGAGCTGCTTACCAAGCGTGCCCGCGAGCTCGGGCTCACCCAGTCGGTGTTCACCAATGCGACCGGTCTGCCGGACCCGGGACTGAAGGTGACCTCGCGCGAGCTCGCCAAGCTCGCGCGGCACATCATCCACACCTATCCGGAATTCTACCACTACTACGGCGAGCGCGAGTTCACCTGGAACAAGATCCGTCAATTCAACCGCAACCCGCTGCTCGCCATGGGCATCGGGGCGGACGGCATGAAGACCGGCTACACCAAGGAGGGCGGCTACGGCCTGGTCGGCTCGGCGGTGCAGAACGGGCTCAGACTGATCGTGGTCGTCAATGGTTTGAAGACGGCGGACGAGCGCAAGAATGAAGCGCGCAAGCTGCTCGAATGGGGTTTCCGCGCCTTCGAATCGCGGCCGCTGTTCGCTGATGGTCAGACCGTCGGCGACGCCAAACTCTACGGCGGCGCCCGCGGCCGCGTGCCGCTCGTCGCCGATCACGCGATCAGCCTTCTGGTGCCGCGCGCCGGCGGTGAGAAGATCATCGCCCGCATCGTCTATACCGGGCCGGTGCCCGCCCCGGTCGAGCAGAAGCAGCCGATCGGCAAGCTCAAGGTCTGGCGCGGCGACAACGTGGTGCTCGAGGTTCCGCTTCAGGCCGCCGAAAGCGTCGGGCGCGGCAGCCTGCCGCAGCGCGCCTTCGATGCGGCATCCGAGCTCGTGATCAACCTGTTTCGCGCCGGCTTCGAGAGGTTGTAATGCTGTTGTTTCAGAGCTCGATTCCCAGTCGTGAGATTGGAGCACGAAATTGCGCGGACGATTCATTACTTTCGAAGGCGGCGAGGGCACCGGGAAATCGACCCAGGTGAAGGCGCTGGCGGCGAGGCTGACATCGTTCGGGCTGAGCGTCGTGACGACGCGCGAGCCGGGCGGCTCGCCGGGAGCGGAAGCCATTCGCCACGTGCTCCTGTCGGGGGCGGCAAAGCCCCTCGGAGCGTACGCGGAGGCGATCCTGTTCGCGGCCGCGCGCGACGATCACCTTCGCCAGACCATCCGTCCGGCGCTGGAGGAGGGCAGGTGGGTGGCCTGCGACCGCTTCGCCGATTCGACGCGGGTCTATCAGGGCGTGCTCGGCAATGTCGACCAGCGCCTGATCGCCCGGCTCGAGCAGATCACCGTAGGCGACACGACGCCCGACCTGACCATCGTCCTCGACATGCCGGCCGAGCTCGGCCTCGAGCGCGCCGCGCGGCGTCGCGGGGCCGCGGCCGCCGACCGGTTCGAGACCGAGACCCCGGAGTTTCACGAGCGGCTGCGCCGGGCCTACCTCGAGCTCGCCGCGCGCGAGCCCGAGCGCTGCGTCGTCATCAACGGCTCCGGCGCGCCGGCAACCGTGGCCGATGCGACCTGGGCCGTGGTCTGCGAGCGGCTCAACCCGGTCCAGGCGCCGCTGCTGATCGAGGACGTGTCGTGAGCCGCGCGGCCGCGCGGGAGTCCGCGCCGGTCGAGGCGCCGCCGCCGCGCGAGACCGCGGTCTTGTTCGGTCACGCCGAGGCCGAGCGGACGCTGATCGACGCCTATCGCGGCGGCCGCATCCATCATGCGTGGCTGATCGGCGGCCCACCCGGCGTCGGCAAGGCGACGCTCGCCTATCGCATGGCCCGCTTCGTGCTGGCGCATCCCGATCCGACGGCGCCTGCGGTGCAGGCGGCGCGCGCGCTCACGCTCGATCCCGGCCATCCGGTTGCCCGCCGTGTCGCCGTCCAGGCGCAGGGGGATCTTCTGGTTCTCGAGCGCACCGCGTCCGACAGCGGCGCGCTGCGCACTGTGATCACGGTCGACCAGGTGCGGCGCACGGTCGGGTTCTTCGGTTCCACGGCGGGCGAGGGGGGGTGGCGCATCTGCCTGGTCGACACCGCGGACGAGCTGCAATATCCGTCGGCCTCGAACGCGCTGCTCAAGGTCCTGGAGGAGCCGCCGCCGCGCTGCCTGTTTCTCCTGGTCAGCGACCGGCCGGGACGGCTGCTCGCCACCATCCGGTCGCGCTGCCGGCGGCTGACATTGCGCACGCTCGACGCCGCCGACGTGGCGCGCGCCGCCGCGGCGGCCCTGGGAGGCGCGCCCGACGACGCCGAGATCGTCCAGGCCGCGGCGGCGGCCGACGGCAGCGTGACGCGCGCTTTGACGCTGCTCGGGGGGGCATCCCTGGCGCTGCGCCAGAAGGTCGTCGATCTGCTGGCCGGCCTGCCGGCGGTCGACCCGAACGCCCTGCATGCGCTGGGCGACACCCTCGGCCGCGCGGATGCCGGCGCGTTCGAGACCTTCGTCGATACGCTCCGCGACTGGCTGTCCGCCCGGCTTTCGTCCGGGCTGCAGGATCCGGGTCGTCTTGCGCGGCTTGCCGAGGTATGGGACAAGCTCAACCGCGCCGCATCGGACGTCGAGGTCTATCATCTCGAGCGAAAGCCGATGGTTTTCGCCGTCTTCGGCCTCCTTGCCGAAGCGGCGCAACGCTAAAGGGTGCATTTCCTTTCGGAAAGCCGGCGGCCACCCCGGATCGGGTCCGGGCGGGCTGTTCCCGGAAATGCTCCAACCGGCCTTCTCGAGAGCTCTCCCGCGATGGCGACCAAGCCCCGCTACTTCGTGACGACCGCGATTGCCTATCCCAACGCGGTCCCGCACATCGGCCACGCCTACGAGGCAATCGCGACCGACGCGATCGCGCGCTTCATGCGGCTCGACGGCTACGACGTCTTCTTCCTCACCGGCACCGATGAGCACGGCCAGAAGATGCAGCAGACCGCGGCGCGCGAGGGGCTCGCGCCGCGCGAGCTGATCGCCCGCACGGTGCCGCGCTTCCAGGCCATGGTGGAGCGGCTGAACATCTCGAACGACGCCTTCATCCGCACCACCGAGGAGCGGCACTACAAGTCCTCGAGTGCGATCTGGCAGCGGATGGCGGCCGCCGGCGACATCTATCTGTCGAAATATGCCGGCTGGTACTCGGTCCGCGACGAGGCCTACTACGGGGCCGACGAGACCTCCGTCGACCCGCACGGACGACGGCACGGGCCGACCGGAAGCCCGGTCGAATGGGTCGAGGAGGAAAGCTACTTCTTCCGCCTCTCGGCCTATCAGGACCGCCTGCTCGACCTCTACCGGCGCCATCCGGACTTCGTGCTGCCGGACACGCGGATGAACGAGGTGGCGAGCTTCGTCAGGGGAGGGCTGCAGGATCTCTCGATCTCGCGCACCACGTTCGACTGGGGCATTCCGGTCCCGGGCGACGCCAGGCACATCATGTACGTCTGGGTCGACGCGCTGACCAACTACATCACCGGCGTCGGCTTTCCGGACACCGAGAGCGAAGCGTTTCGCCGCTATTGGCCGGCCGATCTGCATGTGATCGGCAAGGATATCGTGCGCTTCCACGCGGTGTACTGGCCGGCGTTCCTGATGTCGGCCGGCCTCGAGGTGCCGCGCCGGGTGTTCAGCCACGGCTTCCTGTTCAATCGCGGAGAGAAGATGTCGAAGTCGGTCGGCAACGTGGTCGACCCGTTCGCGCTGATCGACGACTTCGGCGTCGATCCGCTGCGCTATTTCCTGCTGCGCGAGGTGCCGTTCGGCCAGGACGGCACCTACAGCCACGAGGCGATCGCCACGCGGATGAATGCCGATCTCGCCAACGACCTCGGCAACCTGGCGCAGCGCTCGCTCACGATGATCGCGCGAAGCTGCGGCGGCGTGCTGCCGCAGCCGCAGGCGTTCACCGACAACGACCGCGCGATCCTGGCCTCCGCCGACGCCATGATCGGGCAGGCGCGTGC
>Ga0181526_10002374_pt1 | contig 16495 bp, 13 predicted proteins | sample PEATcosm2014_Bin_35_FD_119750 | JGI IMG/M metagenome (GOLD analysis project Ga0181526, IMG submission 119750) | Peatland microbial communities from MTU Mesocosm Facility, Houghton, MI, USA - PEATcosm2014_Bin06_30_metaG | ecosystem: Environmental > Terrestrial > Soil > Wetlands > Peat | place...
AAATCCACCAACGGCGACACGCACCTGGGCGGCGATAACCTCGACCAGCGTATCGTCGATTGGCTCATCGCTGAGTTCAAGCAGGATGAAGGCCTCGATCTCAGCTCGAAGGGCAACGAGATGGCCTTGCAGCGCCTCAAGGACGCAGCGGAAAAAGCCAAGATCGAGCTCTCGACCACCGTCGAAACCGAGATCAATCTGCCATTCATTACGGCGGATGCGACAGGTCCCAAGCACCTCGTACGCAAGCTGACCCGTGCCAAGCTGGAACAGATGGTCTCCGACCTGCTGGAGCGCTCGCTTGAGCCGTGCAAGAAAGCGATGACCGATGCAGGCGTCACGACCAGCCAGATCGACGAAGTAGTGCTCGTGGGCGGCCAGACGCGCATGCCCAAGATTCAGGAACTGGTCAAGGGTCTGTTCGGCAAGGAACCCCATCGCGGCGTCAATCCCGATGAGGTTGTCGCCATCGGTGCAGCGGTGCAGGCCGGCGTGTTGGCCGGCGAGGTCAAGGACCTTTTGCTGCTCGATGTGACACCGCTGACACTGGCGATTGAAACCCTGGGCGGAGTGGCTACGCCGATGATTCCGCGCAATACGACCATCCCGACCAAGAAGACGGAGACCTTCTCTACGGCAGCGGATTCGCAGACTGAAGTCGAAGTCCATGTACTGCAGGGCGAGCGTCCGATGGCCGCACAGAATCGCACCCTTGGCAAGTTCAAGCTGGCCGGGATTCCCCCCGCGCCACGCGGCGTGCCGCAGATCGAGGTCACTTTCGACATCGACGCCAACGGCATTTTGAACGTGACGGCGAAGGACAATGCTACGGGCAAGGACACGCGCATTACCATCACTTCGAGCTCGGGCCTAAGTAAGGAAGAAGTCGAGAAGATGGCCAAGGAAGCCGAGGCGCACGCAGCCGAAGACAAGGAGAAGCGCGAGGAGATCGAGGCACGCAACCAGCTCGACTCAATGGTCTACAACATCGAGAAGATGCTGAAGGACTCCGGCGAGAAGGTGCAGGCAGCCGATAAGACTGAAGTCGAAGCGGCGCTTGCCGAAGCGAAGAAGACCCTTGAGGGAACGCCGTCGTCGAGCGAGTTGAAGGCTGCGCACGAGAAGCTGACCAAGGCTAGCCACAAGCTGGCAGAGGTTCTCTATAAGGCGAATTCTTCGCAACCCGGCGGTGCACCTAGTGGTGCAACGGCGCAGGCAAACGGCGCGTCAGGCGGCGAGCAGAAGAAGGACGAAGGCGTCATCGATGCTGAATACGTCGACGTCGAAGACAAGAAATAGGACTGGCCGTCCAGGCAATACGCCCTGCGGGCGAAAACAGGGGTGGGCGACGCACGCGTTGTCCACCTCAAGTTTTTAGACACGAACGCGGAAAAAAATGGCTGGGGCCATGTATCATCCACTTCCCGAAGCGATTCGAACCGCTTGGACGTGTGCTTGGTGAACGCCGATGAACTCCGGGCAAGCATGGCACTCAGGGTGCATGAAAAGGAATGAGCAGCCAGTAAGATCAATTGAGATAAGAAAACACAAATGGCCACAACGACAAACAAGGATTATTACGCGACGCTTGGCGTAAAGAAAACTGCCACGCCTGAGGAGATTCGCAAAGCCTTCCGCAAAGCGGCGCGCCGTTATCACCCGGACGTGAATCCGGGGGACAAGAAGGCCGAGGAGAAGTTTAAGGAAATCTCAGAAGCGAACGACATCCTCAGTGACGAAAAGAAGCGCAAGGTTTACGACCAGCTTGGCTTCTACTCAGATCAGATTGACCCGGCACAGGCCGAGGCCTATGCGCGGCAACAAAGCGCGGGCGGACAGTCGCCGGTCGACTTCGGCGGCTTCGATTTCTCCGGTTTTCAAGACGCCGCTGGACCGCAGGCGGGGGCTGGTTCCTCCACATGGGGCAGCTTCAAAGACATTTTTTCTGGCATCTTTACCGGAGCCCAGGAGCAGCGGCCGCGCGGTCCGCAACCCGGCACCGATCTCGAATATCAAGCTACCGTGGACTTCTGGACGGCAATTCGGGGCGGCCAGGCGCGCATGCAGATCCATCGGCAGGAGGTCTGCCCTACATGCCACGGGCAGGCGCACACGGGTGGCCCTTCAACCTGTCCGGAATGCAACGGCACTGGGCAAGTTACGCAGATGGGCGGGCGCATGAAATTCAACATTCAGTGCCCCCGCTGCAATGGCACCGGTCGCGTCTCGAATGACTGTCCTACGTGCCACGGCGAAGGAACAGTGTCCCGCACGGAGACGGTTGAATTCCGCATTAAACCGGGCACACGCGACGGGCAACGCATTCGGCTGCAGGGCAAGGGCAACGCCGGTCTCAATGGAGGCGCCCCTGGAGACTTGTTCGTTATCGTCCGGACGGGCACGCATCCCGTGTTCACGCGGACGGGCGACGACATTTACATCACCGTGCCGGTCACAGTGCCTGAAGCTTCACTGGGCGCCAAGGTGGACGTGCCGACCATCGACGGACGAGCGCAGCTCAAAATTCCACCGGGCACCCAGAGCGGACAAAAACTGCGCATGCGCGAACGAGGCGTGGAAAGCGCTTCCCATCCTGGCCAGCGCGGCGACCAGATCGTAACCGTCGACGTCGTAGTCCCGCATTTGCAAGATGAGCGGAGCCGCGAAATCATGCGGGAACTCGCGAAATTGAACAATCAGGACCCGCGCGTGACCCTTTTCGATAAAATATAGGATTTTCTTCGGCGACCTGCGATAAGCTGGTGCGGAAATCAATTATGGCGACGAAACGCAAATCGAAGGGTGCGTACATGATCTCGGCGGTGGCCGAAATGTACGGCATTCACCCGCAAACGCTCAGGCTCTATGAGCGCGAGGGGCTTTTAAAGCCGTCCCGTACCGAAGGTAATACCCGCCTCTATACGGAGGAGGACGTTGAGCGCCTGGAGTTTATTCTGAACCTCGCCCGCGACCTGGGCGTCAACATCGCCGGCATCGGCATCATTCTGCAAATGCGCGAGCGCATGGAAGAGATGAACCGCCAGATGCAGAGCTTTGTCGAGTATGTGCGCTCCGAGATGCTGACGCGCTTCCAGCAGGGAGCGCCCATCTCCGCCGGAGCGATCGTCCCACTGCGCAAGCCTACCGTCGTGCCAACCAGGAATTCGCCGAAGCGGGATTCATAGCGAAGCGCTCGTTCGTTCCCGAAGTTCGCAATTCAATCGAAATGACAGCACCGTCATCCCCTTCCAGCTTCTGGACAGGTATTCTTAGTCCGGCATGTTGTACGCTCTCCTCGGATTGGCGGTATTCGGGCTTCTTGCTTCGACGGTTGTCACCGGCATCGTGCTGGCCGCGGTACCAGGTTATCTTCGCGAACGGCGCGCGGCTATCGCCGATCTCCGTCAACGGCCTGGCTTCACTCCTCCGCTGACCTTGCTCAAACCAGTTCATGGCGCAGAGCCGAATCTCGACGCGCATCTAGCAAGTTTTCTCGAGCAGGATTATCCCCAATACGAAATCCTGTTCTGCGCACGAATCGACAACGACGCCGGTTTGGACACAGCGCGTCGCGTCGCTGCACGCTATCCGCAAATACACGCGCGCTTCCTTTCGACCGGCGAACCACTCTACATCAACGCTAAGGTCGCTTCGCTGGAGCTAATGGAATCGGAAGCGGCATACGACATCTTTGTCATCAGCGACAGCGATGTGCGCGTCGCGCCCGACTACCTCCGCGCCGTGGTCTTGCCGTTCGCCAATGAGCGTGTCGGCGCAGTCACCTGTCCGTATCGCGGCGTTGCAGCCGAAGGCGGCCTGTGGGCAAGGCTCGAGGCCGTCGGCATGTCGGTTGAAATGACGTCAGGCGTGCTTGCTGCCCGCGCCATGGAAGGGATGCAGTTCACGCTCGGTCCCACGATGGCCTTCCGGCGCGACACGATCCGCAGGATGGGTGGCTTTCGGGTAACGGCCGATTACTGCGCGGATGATTTTGTGCTCGGCAACGAAACTTGGAAACTCGGACAAAAGGTTGTCCTCAGCCACCACGCCATCGATCACATTGTCATCAATGCGACCTTTGCCGATTCGCTGAAGCACCAGGTGCGCTGGATGAAGTCGACTCGCTTTTCGCGGCCCAAAGGCCACTTCGGCACGGCGCTCACATTCAGCGTGCCTTTCGGACTGCTCGCATGGGCAGCTGCTGCCGCATTGGGACACCCCGCTCTTGGCCTCGCGCTCTTTGCTTGGAGTTTGGCAACGCGCCTTGCCCTCTCTCTAGTCGTCGGCCGCGTGGTTGTTGGCGATCGCAGCTGGTTCGGCCTTTTGGTCTTATATCCGATTCGCGACCTGATGGGGTTCTGCTTCTGGATCGCCAGCTATTTCTCGAATCGGATTCTTTGGCGCGGGCGTGTCTTTCAATTGTTGCCCGGTGGCAAAATGCGCGCCGCGAAATAGCCATTCCGGCGCCAACGACCTACTTCAGCGGTCGGTCCGTCCAAAGCGTCTTATCGGCGATTGATTGCACTGGGATAAGGCGGCCCGCCAGCAACTGCTGAACCTTCGATTGGTTAGTGTCCTGCGCAAAGAGCCATTTGCGGGTTCCCGTGCCCCACATCTTCGACAACTGATCCTCGCTCAGGAAAATATGCGGCGCGTCCGGGTAGCAGGAGCCCCACAAGAGCGAAGAACCGTTCCCATGCGGCGAGCATGGCTCAACCACGACAAATGCCGGTTGGCGCATGAAGGCGTGGGTGTAGAAAATCACCGAGGACGCATCGGATTGATCCCCGTAAATGATGAACGAGTCGGCGGGCGAACCATCACGCAGAATTGTGTCTGCCAATGGTTTTGAACTAAGCATGGGTTCGAAACGCGCGAAGGCGATATGCGCAGCGATAAGAAAAACAGCAGCCGCTAACCCCACACTGACTGTGGCCGCAATGTGTCTTTTCTTGCGTCGCAGCATCCACCCAGCGGCGGGCCCTACAAGCAAAGTGATCAGCGCCAGCGTCGCGGGCAATCGTAACGCAGCAAACGAAGGGCCGGTGAGATCGAACAGGTGCGACATCGAAAGCGTGTAGCCGCCCACATCCCGATGGGCCAGCAACGTGCCGATGTCGGGCACAAAGGGCAGGTTGCGCGATTCCCACAAGCCCCATCCCAGAGCCGCTGCCGCCGTAACCCCCGCCAACGCAAACACGGCCTGCGCGCCATTCAGCCAAGCGGTCGACAACGGCGGCTTTCCATCCCGGTTGCCTTCTTCCACTGTTGCCAGAACACCCGCAATCAGGATCAGCAGAGGTGGCCATGCCGGAAATGTGTAGTACTCCTGGTTAGTCGAGATGGAGAAGAACAGCAGCGTGAAGGCTGAAAACAGGCTCAGCAGCCAAATCGTACGCACGCGGAATTTGAGCCGCGCGACATAGCTGGCCACGTCCTCCCGAGCGGCGTAGTCCAGATAAAAATCGACAGTCTGGCCCGCATCGCGGCGAAGATGTTGCATCCAGGAGCGACGCGTCCTCCAGGCAATCACCAGCATTGCCGGCAAAAAAAGGCTCCAGGGGAACAACCAGACCAGGTGCAGTAGCCAATACGCGAGCAATGGCAGTTTGTTGTAATCGTGCGGAAAGCGTTGCCCCAGAAAGCGCAGAAAGTGTTCGTTCACGAAGTAGAAATACCAGAAGCCATGCACGTTTCCCGGCGTGGGATGATTGCCGATCGGATGACCCTGGTCAGGATTCGCCAGCCCGGCCAGAATGTGCCATGGCGCAGCGATCGCCAGAAAAAGCAACAGACCGGAAAATGGTTTGTACTGGCGCCACCGCCGCCACTGGCCGCTCAGCAGCATCAGCGGAACCGCCGCTCCCGCAAAAAACACCGGCGCAATCAGCCCTTTCGTCAGCGTGGCCAACGCCAGCGCGGCCCACATCACATAAAACCGGGCCGGCCGCTGCGATTCCATGCCGGTTAGAAAACAATAGAGTGCCAGCAGAAAAAGAAAGGTCAGCAGCGCTTCGGGAATCGCGAACCGCGTGTACAAGAATGGTCCAATCGCCGTGAGAATACTCAGTGCTGCATAAAACGCGGCGCGACGGCCCCAAGCGCGGTCCGCCCACAACCAGGCAATCCAAGCGCATCCCAGCAGCGCCAGCGAATTGGGCAAATGTGTGGCGAAAGCATTCTGCCCAAACACTCGGTAGAGAGCCGCATCGATCCAGTAGGGAAGCGGTGGCTTTTCAAGATAGCGAATGCCATTGATTTTCAGTGTTACCCAATCGCCGCTTTCGGCCATGTGCTGCGCCGCCTCGGCGTGATTCGCGTCAGCGTCGTCGAGCAGTGGCGGCGTAAACAGAGCGGCCAACTGAACGGTGGCGAAGATGGCCAACAGGAGCGCCCACGAGGCTAGCGAAGAAGGCGCTCTGCGCACTTCGGTCGAAGGTGCGGTTTCGGTCGTCATCGTCAAGGGAGTCGAGGTCTCTCCTCCTCCGGGTCTAGTTTGCGGTAAAAGCTCGATATGTGCAGCGCCGATGAACGGCAAAGGCGATTCCGTTCCGGCCCCAAAACAAGCGGAATGGCTTCAAGAAGCCTGCCGAAACGTTGTTGCGTCGCTAAAGCCGCCCAGTTTGGCCCGCTTGAGGGACTGCTCTCGGGCGAAGACCTCGCCCAATCCATACGATTCCATCGAAATCGGCGCGTAAACGCCGACATGAGAAGAATACCAGCTTGGTTTTCCAGTCGTTTTAGTGTGCGGCACAGGCCGAACCGCACGCATTATGCGGATCGCCAGCCGCTTGGGTGGTGCAAAATAGTTAAAGGACGATGAATTCCGGTCAGATTCGTCACAACCCGCAGGTCCGCGTCGCGGCTCCTCAGCTGCCGCAGCTGACCTTTGAAAGCTGGCGCTCGCTGTTGGATGCATGCCGCCACAAACCCAGCCGCAAACATGTCCATGGATTGCGCGTCGCCACGCTGCGGCTCCAGGCGCAACTCGACAGCTCTCCTGGATCCCACTCGGTCGCTCAAGCTGCCAGGCGCTGGAACAAATCCGCGGAGAAGTTGCGCGCGTCCCTGAGCGCTGTGCGGGAAACAGATGTGTATCGCGCCAAACTCTCCGGTCTGTGTGACACGTTGGCGACCCCTGAAGGTTACGCACCTCGATCGAGTCGCATCAGCTTGCGCCAGATTGAAGAATTGGACGAGTGGCTTGCTCGGGAACGAAAGATCGCAGCGAAGGAGTTGATCGCTGATTTGAAACATCGGCAAGAACGGCTCGACCGCCTGAGCGTCGAACTCGAAAGCGCGCAGGCCTTTGGTCATTCATTGATCCCGGTTTCATCGCTGTCTGGTGTCTTTAAGATGTTCGCCGACGCGGTCGCGGAGTTTCCGAAACTTGACATGGATTGCCTTCACGATTTCCGCAAACGAATGAAGAATGTGCGCTATCTTGCGGAACTCTTCGCGAGCACAGATCCGCAAGCCGGACGAATGGCGGAGTCTCTCAAGTTAATGCAGGGAGTCGTTGGGGAATGGCATGACTGGGAGGAACTGGCCCAGCTCGCATCGCGAAGGCTTCGCAAGCGCCACAAAGACGGAGCGCTGACGGAGTTGCTCAAGACCCTTGCTGAGGAATCGCTCGAGAAGGCGCTGGAGTGTTGCCGGTGCCAGACTGCTGAACTGCTCGGCCAGATCGCCATCACTGCCCCACCACTCAGGCTTGTTGCTGCAAAGCCCCCCGTACGAAGCCTGGCCCCGGTGACAATGATGGACGAAAGACGCCTGGCTTGAGAGGGAAGTCGTAACCGAACTGGGAACGTGTTCTTCCTGCTCCGCGTATTCTTGAAGAAATGATTAGCATGCGGTCGCCGATTCTGTGGGGAATCGCTTGCGTTGCGGTGTGGCTCGCCCTGTGCGCTGCGATAGGCCTTGTTGCAGTCGAGGGCGCGCTCCATCCTCGGAGAGTCCCCTTGACTTCGTCTGAAAGGGAAGACGCACGCTCCGTCGCCGCGCGGAACCATGCCGTTCTGACAGACACCGTGATCACCGCTGACGATGGTGCGATCCTGCGCGCGTGGAGCATGCGGCCGCCCATCGGCAATGGCGATGGGGTGATCCTTCTGCATGGTCAGGCCGCCAATAGGGCCAACATGCTTGGAAATGCGGACTTGCTGTTGAGGCACGGATATGCAGTTCTCTTGCCCGATGCCCGCGCGCACGGTGAGAGTGGTGGTCCGATCGCGACTTATGGAGTCGTCGAGGCCTCGGATGTGCGCCGATGGTACGAGTTGGCTCCATGCGTCGCTGTCTCCGTTATGTATCGATGGACTCGGCGATTAAATGGGCGCGGCGGAGCTTCTGCGCTCTCTGACAGCTGAGCCCGGCTTTTGTGCGGTCGTTGCCGAGAGCCCGTTCGCCACGTTTCAGGAAGCGGCTTACGACCGGCTCGGTCAACAATTCAATACCGGACCCTGGCTTGGGAAAACGCTACTCCGTCCTGCATTTTGGGCAGGCCTTGCTTATGTTCAATTACGTTACGGCGTTGACTTGACGCAGGCATCGCCGGAGAATGCCGTCGCCCACAGCCGTGTTCCGGTACTGCTCATTCATGGGCTTGCGGATACAAACCTTCCCCCGCGTCATTCCGAAATGATGAAGGCCCTTAATCCCTCAGTCTCTTTCTGGGAGCCGGCCAATGCAGGGCATTGTGAAGCGTTCACAACTGCCCCGGCAGAGTATGCGTCTCGCGTGGTCGGCTGGTTCGCGAGTCATGATCGCGCAGCCGTCGTCGCTGTTGCACACTGAGCGGGGATGATTGTTGGGACTCGCCTTCGCTCGGTCGTGTATCTTGACCCCAGAACAATTTTTCTTATATTCGGAGATTGTGCGACCCCCCCATGCCCACATTTGCCGCTATCGATGTTGGATCCAATTCCTGCAGACTCAAAATTGCAAAAGTTGTGGCGCATCGCCTGAAGACGCTGCACGAGGACCGCGAGGTCACACGGCTCGGATCAAGTGTTTTCGACTCGGGCCTTGTGTCTCCCGATGCCATGGCAGCGACGCTGCGCGCCCTCAAGCGGTTTCAGCGTGCCGTGCAATCTCACGGAGTGGACCAGCTGCGCGTGGTGGCAACTTCGGCTATGCGCGACGCGCGCAATGCGCCCGCATTTCAGGCCTGGGTCAAGGCCGAAACTGGTTGGAACATGGAGATCATCTCGGGGCTCGAGGAAGGCCGGCTCATTCATCGCGGCCTGATGCAAAATGAGCCCGGAACAGGCGGCCGTGTCCTGTTGATCGACCTGGGCGGTGGCAGTTGCGAGATCACGTTCTCTGAACAAAAGCGCATCAAGGAAACGGTAAGCATGCCGCTTGGCGCCGTCCGCCTGACGGAGGAGTTCTTGCAAGACGATCCTCCGACCGCAGATGGGATCCGCCGTATGCGCCAGCTTATTGCGCGGGAACTCCGGCGCGCTCATCGCAAAATCCATGCAGCAAAACTGGGGCTGGTGATCGCTACTTCCGGTACGGCCGCCGCGCTGGTCGAAACCATTGCGGCTTCCGGCAAGATCATCAAGGGGGGGCGCGGCACCTCGGGGCAAGGGACATCGCTGCCCGCCCAGCTGGCCGGAATGGCTCCGACCGGCGCCGTGCGCAAGCTGGCCGCCAAGCTCGCCAAAATGACATTGCCCGAACGTGAAGCGGTACCTGGAATCGGTCCGCGCCGCGCAGAGATTATCGTGGCTGGCGTCGAGGTGTTCGCCGAATTGCTCGAGAGCTTCGGATTAAAGGGCTTTCATTACTCGCCGCTAGGATTGCGCGATGGCATGCTGGCGCAGATGCTGGCCGAGCAGGACGCTCGCGCCGCCGCTCATCGGGAATTGGAACAGGAGCGGTGGCACAGCGTCTTGGTCACGGCAAAGCGCTACGGAGTCGATCCTCGGCACGCAGAGCCCGTGCGCAATCATGTGCTGCAGCTTTATCGCGAACTGAAACCATTGCACGAGCTGCCGCCCGAATACGAAGGCTGGCTCAGCGCCGCGGCCATTCTGCGGGATACGGGAAAGTTCATCAATCACCAGGGGCATCACCGGCACACGCAGTACATCATTTCGAGCTCGGAGATGTACGGCTACACGCAGGTCCAGCGCACCGTGGTCTCGGCGCTGGCGCGCTACCTCGGCAAGAGCCGGCCGCAACCCGGCGATCGCGCTCTACGAAATATTCCTGCTGTCGAGCATAAGAACGTTGAGCGCGCCATACTGCTGCTCCGGCTCGCGGTCGCTCTCAACCAGGACCGCGCCAGCGATGTGCTGCGCTTCGCCGCCAGGGTTTATCCCAAGCGGGTTTATCTGGAAGTGAAACCGGGACGCACCGGCGCGGAATTGGAACTATGGTCGCTGCGCAAAGAAGGCGACTACTTTCGCGAAGTCTTCGGGCGCGAACTTTTCGTCACGCTGGCATAGATCCATCGCGCCATGCGCGGATCGATGAGCCACTGCAGCAGCGGGGGATGGCGGTCCATGTCGATGCGCGCCACGGATCCCTTGCGCATGCGTACGCCCGCACCTCCATTGCCTGTGATGATGCGGCCAAGAAATTTGAAGAGGTTTGGATTGTGACCAACGATCAGGACACCTTCGCGATCCGCATACTTTTCCACAAGCTTTTGAAAAGCAGCGAAGTCGCCGTCGGGTCCAAGCGCCGAACTGACTTCGACCTTCGCCTCGTAGCCCAGCTCCGTGCCCACAAACTGTGCGGTCTGCAAGGCGCGCTTCAGCGGACTCGAGACAATTACATCCACCTGCACCTTCAGCGCACTGAGCATGCGAGCCATCAGCATGCACTGCTCTTTGCCTTCCTTGATTAGTCCTCGTTTAGCGTCGAGTTTCGGGTTCTCCCGGGGAACTCCGGCATCGGCGTGTCGCATTAAATATAGGTTCATATAGAGGTCTTCGGAGTTCCGAAGCAGCCTGAGCTACTCCTTTGAAGGCTCGATTTTAACATGGCTGTAACAATTGAGCCGGCCTTGTATGGATCGACTTGAATTGCGACCGATTTGGTCGTATGTATCACGTATCACAATTGTTCCACGTGGAACAATTTGGCGAGTGAGTTGACCGCGCGCCTGACGGACCGAGCAAGATTCCGCCGCATTCCGTGGACCCGGCGCCCAGAGTTCACTCACCAGTAAACCACCCAGGGCAGTACTTTTCTGTTCCAAAACGAAGCCGGCCTGGGTTAGGGAGTCACGGTGCTGGGGCAGAGAGCCGACATGGAGACCTGTCAGCAGCCCGAAGCTTAGGTAAAGGCTTTTGACCATGGGCCACGCTATCAGTTTGCCGAACCAGCCTCGGGGTATGGCGAACTCCGAGACGACCCACTTGGTTCGATCGGTGGTGCGGGGACGTAGGCGTTCAGCGATGGCTGCGACTTCGTCTGTCGTGAGGCAGTCCAGAAAGAAGTGGGTGACGATGAGGTCATAGGGTGCGTTGCCGGTCTCCCAGTGGCGGGCGTCGGCCTGGTGGACGCGCACTCGATCGCGATGATTGCCTGCGTTGCGCAGAAGCGTGCAGAGCATAGCACTGCTCGCGTCTACGGCGTCGATTTGGATGTAGCGATTTTCGCGGAGTAAGCGGGATGCGAATCGGCCATCGCCGTCGCCGAGTATGAGTGCGGTGCGGCAGTCGCGGAGTTGATTGAGGAAGCGGCAGCGCGCATGCCAGAGAGAGCGGCCGAATGTTGCCGTTTCCATCCAGCAGTAGATGCGGGCGAGGCGATCAAAATTTGGCGGGCGATTGTTTTTGTTCATCGGGCGAAGCAGAGAATTGGCGTGAGCAGGACCAGGTCCGCCAGACAACGAAGAGCCAGTGGCGTGAGACGGCTGCGTCTGAGATCAAGAACTCCCAGCAGTACGGCGCTTGCAGAGCCTGCTAAGGAAAGCGCGGAAATGCGCGGATGATCGAAGGAAAGACCGAGCGCGAAAAGCAGGCCAATTGCAGCGAGTGCAAAAGCTCCGGTTGAGATGGTGGCTTTCCCCGCGGATTCCCAGCGATCGATCGCGCTGCAATTGAGACCCGCGAGGGCGGCAAAAAAGATGACGAGAAACAGAAACGGCCAAAGCGAGATGGGGGAGTTTGTCACTGCTTGCATTCGCGCGAAAACGGGAACGGCGCAGCCCGCGGTAAACAGCGTTCCGACGATGAGTTCCTTGGAGGGAAGGAGGGCGAGAGTTTTCGAACGGGCGCGCGGTAGATGCACGCCGGAGAAATATGCCAGTGCGGCGATGGCCAGAACAGAGTTTCGTTCTCGGATGGCCGGCGGCATCAGGGAAAAAACGATTGCAGCTGCCAAGATTGCGGCAGTGCAGGCCAACGGAACGAGGACTCGTCGATAGTGCCAGTGGAAGAAATGGCGCTCGCGCAGTGGACTAAGATTGCCGGAACGAAGAGCAGATCGCGTGTCGAGCAAGCGATCGCCGACATAGACGGCCCAGGTTCCGAGCGCGAGAAGAACGGGAATCCATCGCGGAAGGTGCACGCCGGCCGCCCAGGCAAAACTCAGGGACCAAATTACCGCAACGGTCGGAGCATCGAGGCTCATCAGATGCCAAAGGCGCAGCAGAACTGGGGCGTCCAGCTGAGCGAGCGCAGTTTGTGCGTTGCTGGCGAGGCGTGCTTGCGCGGTGGATAGTGTTGCCAAGGGTACCGGCATTCTTCTTCAATCTTAGATTCAGAACGCTGGGATTGGGACGGCCGCGATCGCAATCCGGGATACGGACTGCGGAGAACGACAATTCGTAGATTCCGATTCTCTAAGTGCTCTGTACGACGAGGGACTGCAGTTTTGCGTAGACGGTTGCTGCGCTTACGAACATTGGAGTGCGCAGACAATGCAGAGTAAGCTGCTGCGTTTCGGGTGAGTAATTCCATTGCACTTCGACGCCGTATTTCGAGGCGGTTCCGCTGTTGCCGTTGAGATCGATGCCCGCGGCTTTCGCTTTGACAGACAACTGCGCGTATTGATCGGGTGTGATGCCGGAAAAGGTGTGGGGCGGATTCTGTGCCATTCTGTGCTCCGTGTTTTTGGATCGTGGCATACAGAACTGTTCGACCGCGCCGCACGCCTCTATTCAGTCTCGCAGGATGTGCGGAATAACTTAGCAAAACGACTGGCGACCGCAATTCCTCTGCGCCGGAGTCCGATTCTCTACCTCCTCGGCCCCCCCCCAGACTTTTGGTCAAGTTATCCGTTTTCAATAGTTTAGCGGAACTAAGTCGTCCTCCGATTGGACTTATACGCAAAGTCCTCCCCGGAAATAACTTAGAACGATGCAGGGCTGGTGAAGTAGTAACCCCCCATAGGGGGTGGGGTGGGTATAGGGGGGTGGGACCGGGGGAACGGGGAGCAGGGAGCAGGGAGTAGGGGATAGGGGATAAGGAATAGTGGGACGCACCGGTGTCGTCTGCGCAGAGACAAGCCTGACGGATTTGGGCGGATCGCAGAAGCATGCGTGTCTTGATCGTGCGCTCTTGCGACTTAATTTAGCGCAAGGATTCGATTGGTTCGTCGAAGGAAGGACAGATCGACGGATCATTGCCGACCTTTCATTAGTAATCACAACTACGCCGCCTTCAATCCGCGGTCTCTCGGCAGTTTCCTGACAGCTCCTCCAGACTTGGCGTCGAAAGATCGCGCAATATCTTCTGTTGCTTTCCAAAAGGAACCATGCCATCATTCCTGTAGGAAACCTAAAGGTCGGTCCCTCCATGAAGGAAAAGTCCGACGTTCTGCAAGGAACGCTTGCGCTCATGGTCCTCAAAACCCTCGATGCGCTGGGCCCGCAGCACGGCTACGGCATCGCCCGCCGCATTGAGCAGATCAGCGGGGACCTTCTGGCTCTCAACCAGGGCACGCTCTATCCCCTGCTGCTCAAGCTTGAGCATGAGGGCTCCATCGTTTCGCAATGGGGTGCATCGGAAAACAACCGCCGCGCCCGCTTCTATCGCCTCACCGTGCCCGGCCGCAAACAGCTGCAGACGGAGACCCGCGAGTGGGAGCAGACCGCGGCCATCATCGCGCGCTTCTTTGAGGCCAAAGCCGAGGACCTGCCATGAGATTCATGCGCCGCTTTTTCATTCGCCTCTCGAACTTCACTGCAGGAAGGCGCGCCGATCAGCGCATCCAAGAAGAGATGGCCGAGCATCTTGCCTTGCAGACAGAGGAGAATTTGCGTGCCGGCATGTCGCCCGCCGAGGCTCGCAGGCAGGCCGCACTGAAGCTTGGTGCGGCCGAGGCCATACGCGAGCAACACAATGCCGAGCAGGGTCTTCCGCTTGCTGAGAATCTTCTGCTCGATATCCGCTATGCGCTTCGCATGCTGCACCGGTCCCCCGGATTTTCTCTGATTGCCATCGCCACCATGGCCCTCGGCGTCGGAGCCACCACCGCCATCTACAGCGTCATCGACGCAACCCTGCTGCATCCTTTGCCCTACCCCCACCCCAGCGAACTGGTGCGCATTGAAGCTAACCTTCCCGGCGTGGGCGGGCACGACACCGGCCTCTCCATCCCCGAGTTGAGAGACCTACAGAACTCGGGAATCTTCCAATATGCGTCCCTCGCCTTTTTCGGCACCAACGATCTTACCGGCAGCGCCCAGCCCACGAGCGTCGTCTCAAAGTCGGTTTCACCGGGCTATTTCGCGGTGCTCGGCGTGGACGCCGCGTTGGGCCGCACCTTCGATCCGCACGACGCCACGCCCGGCTTCAACCTTGAAGTCGTTATCAGCGATGGGCTCTGGAAGCGCGCATTTGGCGCCGATCCGCACATTCTCGGCAAAAGTCTGCGCCTTGACAACGATGTCTATCGTGTTGTCGGCGTCATGCCCGCGACCTTTCGTGACCAGGGCCAAACCAGCGAGCAGCGCAGTACCGATTTGTGGGCGGCGTGCGGGTTTTATGGCGACCCCGCCCCGCCGCCGATGCGCGCCACGCGTTTCCCCTTCGAGACCATCGCGCGCCTTGAGCCTGGCCTCTCGCCTGAGGCCGCGCAGGGGCGCCTCGATGCCCTGGTTGCATCGTTGAAGAAGCAATATCCGGCGGATTATCCGTCCCAGGGCGCGTGGACTCTCCACCTCACTCCCCTGGCCGAGACGATTGTCGGCAACGTTCGCCAATCGCTCATTCTGTTGTTCGGCGCGGTGGGCCTGGTGCTGCTGATCAGCTCCGTCAACGTCGCCAATCTGCTGCTTGCGCGTGCCAGCGCGCGAGGACGCGAGATGGCCGTTCGCCAGGCATTGGGAGCCGCAAGAACGCGCCTCATTCGTCAGCTCCTCACCGAGAGCTTGTTGCTCTTCGTGCTGGGCGGTATCACCGGTTTCGCGGTGCTCTTCTGCGCCCGGAAATTCCTGCTGCAATTTATTCCCGAAAGCCTGCCGCGCCTCAACGACATATCCGTCAGCTGGGGCGTGCTGGCGTTTGCCATCGTCGTCTCCGTCGCCGCCGGAACCATCTTCGGGCTCGCCCCCGCGTGGCTCACCAGCCGCCTCGATTTGACCACGACGCTCCGGCAGGAAAGTCGTGGCTCCAACGGTTCCCGGCGGCGCTCGCGCTTGCGCCCCGTTCTGGTGATTGGTGAATTAGCCCTTTCCCTGGTGCTGATGGTCGCCGCCGGCCTTCTGCTGCGCAGCTTCTGGGACTTGTACAAGGTGCAGCCCGGCTTCAATCCCACGCGAGTCGTGGCAGTCGAGACCTCGCTGCCGAATCCTAACGATCCGAATACCGACATTTACCACACCGCCACGCAGGAAGCCGTGCTGCTCCGCGAAGTTCTGCGGCGCAACCGGACGATTCCGGGCGTGGAAGAAACCGCCGTCGGTGATTGGGGGACCATTCCCCTTGGCCATAGCCAGAACGATCGCAGAACGACTCCATTTGTTCGCGAGGGCGAGCAAGTGAGAAGCAGCCAGCCTTCGCTGATCGATACATTGACCGTCTCGCCCGAATACTTCCATCTGCTGGGCATGACTCTCCTGCGTGGAAGCCTCTTCGCCGACCAGGACCATGAAGACACGCCCTTGGTCGCCGTCATCAACCAGGCCGCCGTCCGCATGTACTGGCCAGGCAAAGATGGGAAGGGCGAGGATCCAGTCGGTAAGCGGGTCCATTTGTTGGGCCGTTTGGGCCGCGCCAGGCCGGACTGGACCACGATCGTCGGTGTCATTGCCGATGCACGCACAGAATCGCTCGCGGACGACGGCATTCCGCAGATGTACCTCGACATCTACCAGCGTCCCGCCAAGTTTCTTGCGTTCTACCTGCGTGGACAGGTCGATCCCGCCGCCATCGCCGCGCAGGTGCGCACACAAATCCAGTCCGTCGATGCGCAGCTTCCCGTGTTCCGCGCGGAGACCTTGGACGACGTTTTGTCCTCTTCGCTTTCCGTGCGGCGGTTCTCCATGGAAATGGTGGCGCTGTTTGCCGCAACTGCCCTGCTGCTC
>Ga0181526_10002375_pt1 | contig 16489 bp, 13 predicted proteins | sample PEATcosm2014_Bin_35_FD_119750 | JGI IMG/M metagenome (GOLD analysis project Ga0181526, IMG submission 119750) | Peatland microbial communities from MTU Mesocosm Facility, Houghton, MI, USA - PEATcosm2014_Bin06_30_metaG | ecosystem: Environmental > Terrestrial > Soil > Wetlands > Peat | place...
AGCCGGGAGTCGAACCCGGATCAACGGCTTCGGAGGCCGCTACACTATCCATTGTGCTACACTCGCAGTACACGCCCAGAGGGCGGATCAAACCTCCGGCCGCTCGCGCCGTCAAGCCGACGCTATGAACCGCCTCAGCCGCTCCTCGACGCGCTTGCGGCCCAGAACGCGCAGGAGGCCGTAGAAGCTCGGCCCGACCGCGGTGCCGGACACCGCGAGCCGGGCCGGATGGATGTAGTCGCCCGTCCCGGCGCCATGAGCCGTGGCCAGGCCCTGGACGAGCGCCTCGAGCGCCGAATCGCCCGAGAAGTCCGCCGACGGCAGGGCCGCGAGCAGTTCGCCGAGGCGGGCCTTCGGGTCGCCCTTCGCGAAAATCTTCTCCCGGGCCTTGGGGTCGATCTCGTAGTCGTCGCCGAAGAAGTACCCGATGAAGCCTGGAAGGTCCTCGATCGCGCGCACCTTCGGCTGGCAGAGGGCGATTACCTCGCGCAGGTACGCCTCGTCGGGCATGCCCCCCGCGAAGAAGTTCTTGGCGGCGAGGAAGTCCCGGGCGAGCGCGTAGCAGCGCTCGGCCGGCATCTCGTGAAGGTACACCATGTTCATGTGCGCGAGCTTCTTCTCGTCGAAGCGCGCGTTGCTCTGGTTGATCCCCGGCAGGTCGAAGAGGCGCACGATCTCTGCGATGGGCAGCTTCTCCCGGTCGTCCTTTGGGGACCACCCTAGGAGGCAGAGGAAATTCACGAGGGCCTCGGGTATGAAGCCCCTCCTCCGGTATTCCTCGACCAGGGCGCCCTGGTCGCGCTTGGACATCTTGCCCGGGCCGTTCTGCTTCAGGATGAGAGGCAGGTGGGCGTAGGTCGGGAGCGGGGCCCCGAGGGCCTTGAAGAGCTCCGTGTGCTTGCTCGTGTTGGAAAGGTGGTCCTCGCCCCGGATCACGTGGGTCACCTGCATCGCGATGTCGTCGACCACGTTGACGAAATGGAAGACCGGGTTCCCGTCGGAGCGCACGATGACGAAGTCCTTCTCCTCGGTCCGCTCCACCCTGCCCCGGATCGAGTCCTCGATCACCTGGGCCTCGCCGGAGATCCTGAAGAGGAGCGCCCCGTCCTTCTCGTAGGTGCGGCCGGTCGCCTTGAGGCGCTCGAGGTAGTCGCGGTAGACCGCGCCCCGCTCGCTCTGGAGATACGGGCCGAACGCGCCGCCGGCCTGCGGGCCCTCGTCCCAGTCGAGCCCGAGCCAGCGCAGGCTCTCGTAGATCAGGTCGAGGAACTCGCCCGTGTTGCGCGACTTGTCCGTGTCCTCGACCCGCAGGATGAACACGCCCCCGGTGTGGCGGGCGTAGAGCCAGTTGAAGAGCGCCGTGCGGGCGCTTCCGATGTGGAAGAAGCCGGTCGGGCTGGGGGCAAATCGGACTCGGACCTTGGACATGGGGGGCGACTGGATTGCGGCTTGTGATTCGGGCGAAGGACAAGCAAGAAGCAACGTATGGCCGCTGTCAAAGCCCCACCCGTGGACCCGGTCGCCCTCGCCGCCCGCTTCGATAGCGCGGGAGCAAAGGCCGGATTCCGGATCGAAACCTTCGGCAGCGCCGGGAACTGCCCGCTGATCGCGCTTACCCGGCGCGAGGGCGGGCCCCGGCCAAGGATCTACCTCTCGGCGGTCATCCACGGCGACGAGCCCGCGGCCCCGCTCGCCCTGCTTTCAATGATCGCCGACGGCGAACTCGACGGCCGCGCGACCTGGTTCGTCTGCCCCCTCCTGAACCCCGACGGCATCGCGCGCGGGACGAGGGAGAACGCCGCGGGAATCGACCTGAACAGGGACTACCGCCACCCCGCGAGCCCCGAGGTCCGGTCCCACGTGCATTGGCTGCAGCGCCAGCCGAACTTCGACCTGGCGGTCTGCGTCCATGAGGACTGGGAGTCGTCGGGCTTCTACCTCTACGAGCTTAATCCCGGCAAACGCCCGAGCCTCGCCGAGCCCATGGTCGACGCGGCCTCCAGGGTCTGCCCCATTGACCGGAGCCCGCTCATCGAGGGGCGGGAGGCGAAGGACGGGATCATACGCCCCTCCGCCAACCCCCTGGAGCGGGAGAAATGGCCCGAATCCATCTACCTTCAGGCCCACCATACGAGGCTCTCGTACACGATCGAGTCCCCTTCGGCCTTGGCCCTCGAGACGAGGGTTGCCGCGCTGCGCGCCGCCTTGCGGGCCGCGATCGAGCTCACGACGCGGAATCGCGTTTAGGCGAGCTCCTGCCCGGCGGCCCCGGCGTCAATTCCGCTCCGATTGCAGAAGGCGCGCATGTCATTCGGCAGCGGCGCCTGGAACACGATCGGAATCCCCGCGGGCCCGAGGTCGATACGGGCGCAGTGGAGCGCCTGGCGCGGAAGGTGCAGGACGGCCTCGAGCTGCGGCGTCCAGCCCCGGTCGATGAAATCAAGGTAGAGCCTCGGATCGGGGCCGTAGATCTTGTCCCCCACGATCGAGTGGCCGAGCCACTGGGCATGGGCGCGGATCTGGTGCTTCCTGCCGGTCATGGTTGTCACCCGCGCGAGCGTGAACCCGCCCCCGCGCGAAAGGGCCTCGAACCGGGTCTGCGACGGACGGCCGTCGGGGCGGACGGCTGACTTCATGAACACGGGGCTCGATGTGTCGTCCCCCAGGGGCTGGTCGACCGTCACCTCGCCCGTCATCTCGCCGGTCAGGATCGCAAGGTACGCCTTGCCGACCCTGCGCTCCTGCATGGCGGCCTGCAGGCGCCCCGCCGTCCGGGGATCCTTTGCCAGCACGACCACCCCGCTTGTCTCCCGGTCGAGCCGGAACACGAGGTGGACGGTTTTTAGGCCGAGGTGCTCGCGCACGGCTCCGACGAGGCTCGACCACGGGCCGTGTTTCGAGGGGTGGCAGACGACGTCCCCCGGCTTGTCGACCGCGAGCAGCCGCTCGTCCTCGTGGATGACCCAGGAGGCAAGCTCGGCGGGCGTGATTATCCGGGCCGGCCCCTGCGCGAGCCGCCTGGGCCAGGCGGAGGCCCGAGGCCCCGGGGTTGAGGGCTCGCTCACGTCTTCGCCCGCCTCATCCGGTATCTTTTCAGGGCGATGCCGGCCATCCTGGCCACGAGGGGCTTGGGAAGCTTTGACGCCAGCGCGGCCATCACCTTGTTCACCAACCCGCTGACAACCATCGCCTTGCCCGAGCCCAGGGCCTTCAGGGTGGCGATGGCCACCTGACCGCTGCTCTCCCCCATGAAGGAGGGGACATCGCCCTCTTCCAGCCCGGCGCGCCTGAAGAAATCGGTCGATGTCGGGCCCGGGCACACCGCAAGCGCGCTCACCCCCGTCCCCCGAAGCTCCTCATTGAGCGCGAGGCTCCAATGGAGCAGGAAGGACTTCGACGCGCCGTAGGCGGACAGGAAGGGCGTCGGCTGGAAGGCGGCCGTCGATGCGACGGTGACGACCGCCCCTCCCCTCTCCTTGATTGCCGGGAGCAGGCCGCCCGTCAGCTGGAGAACGGCGCGCACGTTGACGTCCAGCATCTCAAGCTGGTGGTCGACCGAGGGATCCGGGAAGGGGCCGTAGGCCCCGAAGCCGCTGTTGTTGACGAGGAGGATTTTTCCGCTCGGAGCCCGGCTCCCGAGGAAGTCGGCAATCTGATCCAGGGCGCGCCCGATCTGCGCCGGCTCCGAAAGATCGCAGGCGACATGGCGCAGGTTAAGCTGCATGCCCCCCATGGCCGGCTCCCGCCGAGATAGGTTGCAAAACGCGAGATCCGGGCGAAGCTTCCAGCACAGTTCAATGAACGATTTTCCAATTCCGGAAGATCCGCCCGTGATGATGACCGCTGAGAAGTTTTTGAGAGCGGCTTCGGGCGTGGACATGGCGATATCGGGGTCAATTTACCGTCGGCCGGGGCTTTCTCCGGCTGCGTAGAGTCCAACCAAAATCAAACGCACAGTCATGAACAGACAAAATCAACCTGACTTGATCGTCTCGGGCATCCACCTCGACCTCACCCCGTCGCTGAAGAAGTTCGTCCAGGAGAAAGCCGAGCGCCTGTTCAGGCATGAGGAGCGGATACTGCGCATGAGGGTGGAGCTTGAGTGCGACGCAAAGGAGAAGGTTGGCGCGCGGTTCAAGGCCAAGGGGCACCTCACGATCGAGGGCGCCGCGATAAACGCCGCGGTTGCATCCGACATCTGCCACAAGGCCGTCTCCCTCCTGACGGACAAGCTGGACAGGATGCTCGGGCGCCGGGCGCAGCTTATCCGCGCCAGGCGCCACGACCTCCACCCGGTCGAGTTTGGCGCGCCGCTGCCGAAGGCAGTCTAGGCTCGCGACCCCCGGCGGGGCGAATCCCCCCGCTCAGCGCACCCCGTCTGCGGACCCCGTCGGCAGCCGGGCGCCGCTTAACATTCTCTTAACGGTTCTGCGGCGGTAATTGACTGAGGAGAGCGGGCGTTAGGTGCTATCTTTCCCTTCCCGCAAAACCCATGAACGTGAAGCCGCAGGATCCCAAACCCCTTTCCCGCGCAATGCCGGCCGAGGTTCGCCGGCAGGAAGGCCGCCCATGAACGACATCGCGTTCGTCGCAATCTCGATCGCCTTCTTCGCCATATCCGTGGCCTACGCCTATTTCTGCGGAAAGGTGCGCTAGAACGCGCACCGGCCGCCCCAGCCCGCTTTTCTCATGGAAACCGCCGTCTTCGCCCTTATCGCCGTAGCCCTCCTCCTCTACCTCGTGGTCGCCGTGCTTTGGCCAGAGAAATTCTGAGGAGCTCCCGCAATGAACAATCCCAACTCGTGGTTCCAGTTCGCCCTCTATGTGGCGGCCCTCCTGCTCGTCACGAAGCCCCTCGGGCTCTACCTGGTCCGCGTCCTCGACGCGCAGGGCCGCACCTGGCTCGACCGGCTGGTGAAGCCGTTCGAGCGCCTGACCTACCGCCTCTGCGGGATCAATCCCGGGCAGGAGCAGGGCTGGATCGGCTACACGGGCTCGCTCCTCGCCTTCAGCCTCGTGGGGATGCTCCTGACCTATTTCATCCTGCGCTTCCAGGACCGACTTCCGCTCAATCCCCAGGCGCTTCCCGGCCTGGCGCCGCATCTCGCCTTCAACACGGCGGCGAGCTTCACGACGAACACCAACTGGCAGAGCTACGGCGGCGAGTCGACGATGTCGTATTTCTCGCAGATGGTGGCGCTGGCCATCCACAACTTCACCTCCGCCGCGGCCGGGATCGCCGTCGCCGCGGCCCTCGTGCGCGGCATCGCGCGCCAGTCGGTGAAGACCATCGGCAACTTCTGGGTGGATACGGTGCGCGTCACCTACTACCTGCTCGTTCCCATCTGCCTCGTGTACGCCCTGCTCCTGGTCTCGCAGGGGATGATCCAGAACTTCAAGCCGTACACGGTCGCGAAGACCTACGAGCCCTACACGATCCAGGTGCCGAAGGTCGACGCCGCGGGCAAGCCCGTCATGGCGGCCGACGGCAAGACCCCCCTGCAGGTCGACCAGTCCGTGGACACCCAGACGATCGTGCAGGGCCCGATGGCCTCGCAGATGGCGATCAAGATGCTCGGCACGAACGGGGGCGGCTACACGAACGCCAACGCCTCCCATCCCTTCGAGAACCCGACCCCCCTCTCCAATTTCCTCCAGATCCTGTCGATCTTCGCGATTCCCAGCGCGCTCACGTACTACCTCGGCCGCATGGTCAGGAACCAGAGGCACGGCTGGGCCGTCTGGGGCGCGATGTTCGCGATGTTCGTGGCCGGCGTCCTCGTGTGCTGGGGGGCCGAGGCGAGCGGCAACCCCATCCACCAGAAGCTCGGGGTCGCCGCGGCGGACGGGAACATGGAGGGCAAGGAGGTGCGCTTCGGGATATTCAATTCCGCACTCTTCGCGACCATCACCACCGATGCCTCGTGCGGGGCCGTCAACGCGATGCACGACTCCTTCACGCCCCTCGGCGGCATGGTCCCCCTGTTCAACATCGAGACGGGCGAGGTTATCTTCGGCGGCGTCGGCGCAGGCCTCTACGGCATGCTCATCTTCGTCGTCCTGGCGGTCTTCATCGCCGGCCTCATGGTGGGCCGCACCCCCGAGTACCTGGGCAAGAAGATCGAGGCCTACGACGTGAAGCTCGTCATGCTGGTCCTCATGGTGCTCTCGGCCACGATCCTGGGCTTCACCGCCTGGGCCAGCGTGACCGACTGGGGCCAGGCGGGCCTAAACAACGCGGGCCCGCACGGATTCAGCGAGATGCTCTACGCCTTCAGCTCGTGCGTCGGCAACAACGGCAGCGCCTTCGCGGGCCTGACCGCGGCCCCCGCGGACGGCAACCCGCACTGGGACACGACGCTCGGCCTCGCGGCGCTGATCGGGCGCTTCCTGATGATCGTCCCCATCCTCGCCCTTGCGGGCAACCTCGCCTCGAAGAAGCTCATCCCCGCCAGCGCCGGCACCTTCAAGACCGAGGGCCCCACGTTCATCGTCCTCCTCATCGGCACCGTCATCCTGGTGGGTGCCCTCACCTTCCTGCCCGCCCTGGCGATAGGCCCTATAGTCGAGCACTACCTCATGGGCGCGGGGAGCCTCTTCTGAGTCCGCCCCGGGAATCCACGAATCCAATCCCCTAGTAACCCTCCATGAGCACGAAAACAGTCTCCCTCTTTGACCGCGACATCATGCAGAAGGCGGTCGTGGACTCGTTCACGAAGCTGGACCCGCGCCAGCAGCTCAAGAATCCCGTGATGTTCGTGACCCTCATCGGCGCCCTCCTCACCTTCCAGCAGCTATTCACGTCCAAGGAGCCGTTCGGCTACGTTCTCCAGATCGCCCTGTGGCTCTTTTTCACGGTGGTCTTCGCCAATTTCGCGGAGGCCGTGGCCGAGGGCCGGGGAAAGGCGCAGGCCCGCGCCCTGCGCGCATCGCGCAAGCAGCTCGTCGCCAAGCGCCGCCGCAGGGACGGTGCGACCGAGTCCGTGGACGCGTCGGTCCTGCGCAAGGGGGACATCGTGGTCGTCGTTGCGGGCGACCTCATCCCCGGCGACGGGGAGGTGGTGGAGGGGGCGGCGTCGGTCGACGAGTCGGCCATCACCGGGGAGTCCGCGCCCGTGATCCGGGAGGCGGGGGGCGACCGCAGCGCGGTCACCGGCGGCACCTGCGTCCTTTCCGACAGCCTCCTGATCCGCATAACCGCCAACCCCGGGGAGGGGTTTCTCGACCACATGATCAGCCTGGTCGAGGGCGCCACGCGCCAGAAGACGCCAAACGAAATCGCCCTCACGATCCTGCTCTCGGCCCTCACGTTCATCTTCCTGCTGGTCATAATCACGCTCAAGCCCTTCGGCATCTATGCCAACGTCGGGTTCACGATCACCGCCCTCATCGCCCTCCTTGTGTGCCTTATTCCGACGACGATCGGAGGGCTCCTCAGCGCGATAGGGATCGCCGGCATGGACCGGCTGCTCCAGCGCAACGTCCTCGCGATGAGCGGCCGCGCCGTTGAGGCCGCGGGGGACATCGACGTCCTCCTGCTGGACAAGACCGGCACCATAACGCTCGGCAACCGGATGGCCTCGGAGTTCCTGCCGGCGCCCGGCATCGCGACGGAGCGCCTTGCCGACGCCGCCCAGCTCGCCTCGCTTGCCGACGAGACTCCGGAGGGCCGCAGCATCGTCATACTCGCCAAGGAGAGGTTCAACCTGCGCGGCAGGGACCTCTCGGCGCAGCGAGCGACCTTTGTCCCCTTCACCGCGCAGACGCGCATGAGCGGGGTCGACCTTGCGGCCGAGGGCGGCGCGCCGGCCCGCCTGATCCGAAAGGGCGCCGCCGCCAGCGTCAGGGCCTGGGTCGAGTCCAAGGGCGGCGTCTTTCCGGAGCCGGTCACCGCGGCGGTCGACGACATCTCGCGCAAGGGCGGAACGCCTCTCGTGGTTGCGGACGGCCGCGAGACGCTCGGCGTCATCTTCCTGAAGGACGTCGTCAAGGGCGGCATCAAGGAGCGGTTCGCGCAGCTGCGCGCCATGGGCATACGCACCGTGATGATCACCGGCGACAACCCCCTGACGGCGGCGGCGATCGCCGCCGAGGCGGGGGTCGACGACTACCTCGCCCAGGCGACGCCCGAGATGAAGCTTGCCCGCATCCGCGAGGAGCAGGCGGCCGGCCACCTGGTGGCCATGACCGGCGACGGCACGAACGACGCGCCCGCCCTCGCGCAGGCCGATGTCGGCGTCGCCATGAACACGGGCACCCAGGCCGCGAAGGAGGCCGGCAACATGGTCGACCTGGACTCCAACCCCACGAAGCTCCTGGACATCGTCGAGATCGGCAAGCAGCTCCTCATCACCCGCGGCGCCCTGACGACCTTCAGCATCGCCAACGATGTCGCGAAGTACTTCGCGATCATTCCAGCGATGCTGGTCGGCGTCTTCCCGGCGATCGCCCCGCTTAACGTGATGCACCTGGCATCCCCCCTGAGCGCCATCCTGAGCGCGGTCATCTTCAACGCCCTCGTCATCATCGCGCTGATCCCGCTCGCCCTGAAGGGCGTCGCCTACCGCCCGATCGGCGCCGCCGCGATGCTCCGGCGCAACCTCTTCATCTACGGCTTTGGCGGAATCATCATTCCGTTCGTCGGCATCAAGCTGATCGATGTCATCGTCCACGCGGTCCACCTCGCCTGAAAAATGAAAACCCTCCTCTCCGAGCTCAAGACCTCGCTCCTGCTCACGCTTGTCTTCGCGGTGCTGCTCTGCGGCGTTTATCCCCTCGTTGTCTGGGCCGGCGCCCAGGCGCTGTTCGCCGACAAGGCCAACGGCAGCCTGCTCATAGACAAGGACGGCACCGTGCGCGGCTCGGCGCTCCTGGCGCAGAACTTTTCCAGCGACAAGTATTTCCAGCCAAGGGCCTCCGCCGCGGGCACCGGCTATGACGCGACCAACTCGGGGGGAACCAACTTTGGTCCCACGAGCCAGAAGCTGAACGACAGCATCAAGGCCGCGGTCGCCGCGTACCGGACCTCCAACGGCCTTGCCGCCGATGCCCCCGTCCCGGCGGACGCCGTGACATCCTCCGCCAGCGGGCTGGACCCCCACATCAGCGTCGCCAACGCCCTCATCCAGGCGGCGCGGGTGGCGAAGGCCCGGGGCCTGGCGATCGAGAGGGTCCAGGCCCTCGTTGCCGCGAACACGGAGGGCCGCGGCCTCGGGGTCCTCGGGGAGCCCGGCGTCAACGTGCTGCGCCTGAATGTCGCCCTGGACCAGGCCACCAAATGACCCCATGCACATGCACCAGGACATCAACCGCAATCAGGTGTGGACCTACGTGATCGTGGCGCTGGCCGGGCTGCTCCTTGGGATGGCCCTGGGCCAGCTCAACGCCAACCGGGAAGCCGGCCGATCGCGCATTGACTGGCCCGCGCCCAAGGTCCCGCAGCCGCGCTCCCTTGGGCCCTGACGAATCCCCCGGGGGGCCGGCATTCAGCCCGGTTTTTCGGGCGCCATAGCGCGTCGGCTTGCGCTGGCTTTCCCCGCGGTCACAATCGCCCCGGCCCATGTCCGACGATCGCCCTGATCCCGACGCACTGCTCGCCTCGCTGAACCGCGAGGCGCAGCGCGCCAAGCGCGGCAAGCTGAAGGTGTTTTTCGGGATGTGCCCGGGGGTCGGCAAGACCTTCGCCATGCTTCGCGCGGCCCAGCAGGAGCTCCGCGACGGGGTGGACCTGGTGGTGGGCGTCGTCGAGACGCATGGCCGCGTGGAGACGGAGGCCCTCCTCGCCGGCCTTCCCGTCGTCGCGCGCAAGCAGATCGCCTACAAGAACATCGTCCTCACGGAGATGGACCTGGAGGCGATACTCGAGCGCAAGCCGAAGCTCGTGCTCGTGGACGAGTTTGCGCACACGAACGCCCCGGGTTCGCGCCACCCGAAGCGCTACCAGGACGTGGTCGAGCTGCTCGACTCCGGGATCGACGTCTTCACGACCCTCAATGTCCAGCACATCGAGAGCCGCGCGGACGCCGTGAGGCAGATCACGGGGGCAACCGTGCATGAGACCGTTCCCGACTCCGTGTTCGGTCTGGCCGACCAGATCGAGCTGGTCGACATCACGCCGGAGGCGCTCCGCGAGCGCCTGAGTGAGGGCAAGGTCTACATGGAGGGACGCGCCGCGGGCGCGGCCGAGAACTTCTTCAAGGACACGCACCTGACGGCCCTGCGCGAGCTGGCGCTGCGGTTTGTGGCGGAGCATGTCGACAAGCGCCTGCGCGAGCTGCGCTCGGTCGGGACATTCAAGACCGTATGGCGCTCGGGCGAGCGCCTGCTGGTCGCCGTGGGGCCCAGCCCCTCGTCCACGCAGCTCGTGCGGTGGACCCGGAGGATGGCCGCCTCCCAGGGGGCTTCATGGATCGCGGTGAGCGTGGAGGGGTCGAGCCCGCTCGAGGCGGATGCCCAGCGCCGCCTGGAGCAGAACCTCTCCCTGGCGCGGGAACTGGGCGCCGAGGTCGTCGTCACGCACGACAACGACGTGGCGGCGGCCCTTGTTCGGGTCGCCCTCCAGAACAACGCCACGCAGATCGTCGTCGGCAAGTCCCGCAACCCCCGGTGGGTCGACACCCTGCGGGGCGGCAACCTGGTCGACCGGCTCCTGCGGACCGCGGGGTCGATCGACATCTACGTCGTCCCCGCCGAGCGGGCGGCCGGGAGCCCCATAGCCTGGCTCGACTGGCGCCCGGTGAAGGCGTCCCCCGCGCACGAGTATGCGGAGGTGTTGGGGGTTCTCGGGGCGCTCACCCTGGCGGGCTGGTTCGTCGTGCCCCACTCCGGGTACCTGTCGGTCGGACTCTTCTACCTGCTCGCCGTGATCGCCATGAGCCTGAGGGTCGGGCCCGGGCCTGTCTTTGTCGCGGGCGTCGCCAGCGCCCTGACGTGGAATTTCCTCTTCATCCCGCCCATCTTCACGTTCCGGATAGCGCGGTTCGAGGACGGGCTTATGTTCGCGACCTACTTCGTGGTCGCCGTCATCTCGGGCCAGCTCACCGCGAGGGTCCGGGCCCAGGAGCGCAACGAGCGCATGCGCGAGGACCGCGCCACCGCCCTCTTCCACCTCACGCAGGCGCTCAGCTCCGCCAAGTCGCTCGACGAGGCGGTCTTCGCGGCCCTGCGCCAGGCAGACACCTACTTCGGGGCAAAGACGGCGCTGCTCCTTGACGACGGCAATGGATCGGCCCTCATGCCGCATTTCGCCGGCTCGTTCACGATAACGGAGAAGGAAAGGGGCGTCGCCGAGTGGGCCTTTCGCAACCGGAAGAAGGCGGGCCGCTTCACCGACACCCTTCCGTCCGCCGAGGGGATACACCTGCCCCTCATCCGCGAGGATGCCGCGGTCGGCGTCCTGATCCTGTGCATGCCCCGGGACATCACCCTCACCCTGGCGCAGCGCGACCTTGCCGAGAGCTTCGCAACCCAGCTCGCGCAGCTGGTCGAGCGCGAGCAGCTGCGCGCGGCCGGCGAGCGCGAGAAGCTCCTCGCGGAGTCGGAGAAGCTCCACCGGACGCTCCTGGACGGCGTGTCCCACGAGCTCAAGACGCCGCTTGCGGTCCTGAGCGCGGCCGTCGAGAACCTGGCGGCGGCCGACGACGCCACCCGCGCCAGCCTGGCCGACGAGATCCGCACCGCGACGCGCCGCCTTAACCGACTCGTGAACAACCTCCTGGACCAGACCCGCCTGGAATCGGGCGCGCTCAAGCCCCGCCTTGACTGGTGCGACGGGCACGACCTCATAAACGCAGCGGTCGACGGGGTCAGCGAGCTGCTTGCCGGCCACCCCTTCGAGACCGATATCCCCAAGGACCTGCCCCTCTTCCGCGCCGACTCGGCGCTCATGGAGCAGGTGATCGCCAACCTCCTGCTCAATGCCGCGCTGCACACCCCGCAGGGCACCCCCATCTTCCTGGCGGCGGGTGTGGACCGATCGAGGTCGCGGATTTTCTTCACCGTGGCGGACCGCGGGCCGGGCCTGCCCGAGGCCATGCGGGAGCGCCTCTTCCAGAAGTTTCAGAGGGGCGATGCCGCGAAGGCGGGGGGCCTTGGCCTCGGGCTCTCGATCATACGCGGCTTCGTGACGGCCCAGGGCGGCGAAGTCGTGGTCGGGGAGAATCCCGGGGGCGGCGCCGTCCTCACCGTGTACCTGCCCTTCACCTCCCACGGGCTCGTCCCCGCCGAATGACCATGGCCGCTGCGACGCCCACCATCCTTGTGATCGACGACGAGGCGCAGATTCGGCGCCTGCTCAGGATCACGCTCGAGGCCGCCGGCTACGCCGTCGTCGAGGCCGACACGGGTCAGCTCGGCCTCAGCGAGGTCCCCCGGAGCCAGCCTGACGCGATCGTCCTGGACCTGGGGCTGCCCGACATGAGCGGCCTCGAGGTGCTCCAAAAGCTCCGTGAATGGTCGAAGGTTCCCGTGCTGGTGCTAACCGTGCTCGCGGCCGAGCGCGACAAGGTGGCCGCGCTCGACGCCGGGGCCGACGACTACCTCACCAAGCCCTTCGGCTCGGCGGAGCTGACGGCCCGGCTGCGCGCGATACTCAGGCGCGCGCCCGAGGGCGACGAGCCCTCGGTGGTCTCGTTCGGCGACATCCAGGTCGACATGGCCGCGAGGCTGGTCCGCAGGGGGGGCGCCGAGGTCAGGCTGACTGCGAAGGAGTACGCGATGCTCCGGCTCCTCGTCGTCCACCGCGGCAAGGTTGTGACGCACGGGCAGATGCTGAGGGAATTGTGGGGGCCCAAGGCGGAGGAGAACACCCACTACCTGCGGGTCCACATGACCCACATCCGCCAGAAGCTCGAGGCCGAGCCGCACAAGCCGAGGCACCTCAGGACCGAGTCCGGCATCGGCTACCGGCTCGTCGAGGACTGACGCGCGGGCGGGCCCCGGCCCGCGGCTCCGCGCGCGGCTGCCCGGGTTCAAATTCGTCCTAACCGGATGGCCCGCGAGCCGATTGGCGCGATCGGGCGCGGCGCGGCCCGTTAGGGATCGTCATCCGCGCCTCGGGCCCCTAGAATGGACCGCGATGAGAGACGATTACATCAAGGAGGCGCTCAAGACGATCGATGACCCGAACATACTGGTCAACGTGGTCTCGCGCCGGGTGAAGCAGCTCAAGCGGGGCAACCGCCCCCTTGTCGAGTCGCTGGAGAAGCTCTCCCCGGAGGACACGGCCCTCCGCGAGATCATAGAGGGAAAGATCAGCTACGAATTGGCCAGCACCACCGCCCGGAGCTAGGCGGTTCGGGAGCGGGCCTGTCCCGGGGCCCTATTGGATCTCGTAGACCTCGAGGAGCGCGATCCCGGTGTCACCGCTGGCACCCGCGACCTGCGCGGTGTATGCGCCCGGGGCCAGGGTGAGGAGGACGGCCGAGTCGTTGCTCGTGGGACTGGTCCAGGCGAAAGCTCCGACGGAGGCCGCCTCGGCCGCTATCTCGGGATCCCCCCCCCAGCCGAAGTTCGTGGCGAGAAGCGTGGAGCCGGAGTAAAGCTGGAGCTCCGGGTCCGCTAGGGTGCCCGAGAGAAACGGGCTCAGGGCGGGGCCCGAGGCCCTGATGAGCACCGTCTTTGCCGCGGACCCGTCGATCACAAACCCCACGATCATCACGCCGCTGCCGGCGACGACCTCCGAGCGCGCCGAGATGTTGACGAGCCTTGGGGTGGACGCCGTGGCGGTGCCGGGCGGAGTGGCGTCGTAGACCTCGGCGAGCGCGATACCCGTGTCGCCGCTCAGCCCGGTGACCTGGGCGGTATACTGGCCGGCTCCCTCCGTCTCGAGGAGCGCCGAGTCCTGGCCGACCGGGGTGGTCGTCCACGGAAACGCGCTCAGGTAGGCGGCAACGGATGCAATCTGGGCGTTACCGGCCCATCCGGCGTCCATGGCGGTCAGCGTCGGCCCGGAGTAGAATTGAAGCAGCGGGTCCGGAAGCGCGCCGGTGACGCCGAACACGCCCAGGGCCGGGCCCGAGGCCCTCACGAGGAGCGACTCCGAGCCCGACGTGCCGGCCCCGCCGACCGCGAACCCGAGAACCAGGAGCTCGGGCCCAAGGTTAACCTGCGACCGGCAGGAAATGTTCACGATCCGGCTCTCCACGGCCCCCGAGATGACCGCCAGCGCCGCGGAGCCGCTCGTTGCCGAGCCCGAGGCGTTGGTCGCCGTGCAGGTGTAGCTCCCTGCGCTGGCCGCCGTCGCGCCGGTGACGACGAGGGTCGTGCCGGTCGCGCCCGAGACCCCGGCGCCGTTCGAGATTGCGCTCCCGTTCCTGTACCACTGGTAGGCCGGGGCGGGCAGGCCGTTCGCCATGACGTGAAACACGACGGAACTTCCGCTCAGGATCGTCTGGCTCTGGGGCTGCAGGAGGATCGACGGGGCGAGGGCCGTGGCGGCGGTTCCCTGGTCGATCGTGTAGCCGAGCTCCGTCGACACGTAGACCGTGCCGCTGGAATTCACGGCCACGCCGAACGGGACGTCGAACTCGGCCGCGGACCCGGTCCCCGCCGCGTTTGCGAAGACGCCGGGGTCGCCCGCGAGGGTCGTGACCAGGCCGGCCGCCGTGACCTTTCTGATCGCGCTGTTCTCCGCATCCGCGACATAGACGTTTCCGGCGCTGTCAACGGCGACGCCCCGCGGGCTGTCGAACAGCGCAAAGACCCCCGTCGCGTCGGTGATCCCGGCGATCCCGGGGTTGCCGGCAAGGGTGGATGAGACGCCGGCCGAGGTGATCTTCCGGATCGTGTTGTTTCCGGAGTCGGCCACGTAGAGGTTTCCGCCCGAGTCTATGGCGATGCCGATGGGGCTGTTGAACTGGATCGTGGCGCCCGTCCCGTCCGCGGAGCCGACGCCCCCCGCGGAGCCCGCGAAAGTGGACGAGGTGCCGCCGGAGGTTATCTTGCGAATCGTGTCGTTGCCCGTGTCCGTCACGTACAGGTTGCCCGAGCCGTCCACCGCCACGCCGTAGGGGTTGCTGAAGGTCGCGGCGGGACCCGTTCCGTCCGCCGAGCCCGAGGTTCCCGGCGTGCCGACCGGCGTCGAGACCACGCCGGCGGGGGTGATCTTCCGGATCGTGTTGTTGCCCGTGTCCGCGACGTAGACATTGCCCGTGGAGTCCACCGCCAGGCCCGAGGGGTCGTTGAACAGCGCCGCGGTGCCGGTCCCGTCCACCGAGCCGACGACTCCCGCCGTGCCCGCGATGGTCGTGACCACCCCCGCCGGCGTTATCTTGCGGATGACGGCATTGCCCCTGTCGGCGACATAGACGTTGCCGCTTGAATCCACCGCCATCCCGTAGGGGCGGTTGAATCGGGCGGCGCTGCCCGTGCCGTTCGTGCTCCCCGCATTGCCGGCCAATCCCGCGAGGACCTGGAAGGCGTAGGGCGTGGCATAGTTGACCTGCGCCGAGAGGGGCGCTCCTAGGCCCAGCAGCAGGGGCAGCCAGCGCGCGATGCACCTAATCGGCCGCATGCCGCTGGGAAGGGGAAGCTTTTGCATGTCTAATTTCGATGTACTTGCGCAGAGATGAACCCCCACGTGTGTCTCCTAAGTCAAACGGTGGCAATCCTAGAGGGTCGGCCCCTGAAGGAATGAGTTTCGGGGCGGGCCGGAGGGCTGAGGGACATGGGGGAGGATACCAGGAAATTGGTCGCAGGCATGCGGCTAGACATTCGATTGTCGCGGATGTGCCATTAGGTTTGCGGCTCGTCAATCGGCAGGATTCTCCGGGTATTATCGTGCTTATCAACAAGTATTTATAACCCCGCCCGTTTGCCCGAAACCCCGTTGGCCGCAGGGCGGCAAGGGACGAGCCTTCACCCCTTGGAATCCGGGCCGCAAAATGGAATGGACCGGCCCGTGCGGGCCGCCTCGACGACCGCGGCGTCCAGGCGCATGGCCGCGAGGCCGTCCTCGGCGGACACCGGGGCCGGCCGTCCCTGGAGGACGGCGTCAACGAAGTCCGAAACCGAATGTCGGAACGAGTCCGAGTAGGAAAAGGGCGCAAGCGCCCTTAGGCGCTCCGAGACGGGCCCCAGGCCCGGCGTGCCCCCGAGGTTCCCCCGGGTTGCCCCGTTGACCGTGAGCGCGCCGCCCGTGCCAAAGAGCGCGAACGACCAGAAATGATCCTCGAGGGGCACCGAGGCCGATCCGGACATCGTCGCGATGAAATCCGGCCGGCGGAAGCGGAACGAGGCCGACACGCCAATGGATGGGTGGTAGAGCATCTCGGCCGGGTACTTCCACGGCCGGCCGGTATTTGACGATGTCGGGGGGCGTTTTGACTGGTCGTCCACGATGGCCGCGGTCACCTCAACCGGGTCGCCAAAGAAGAAGCGCAGGAGGTCGAGGAGGTGGGCCCAGAGGTAGGCGTGCATGCCGGCAGTGAAGAGCGAGGGGACGCCGAAGCCGCCGCGGACGATCTCCTCCCTGATCAGGCGATGCGAGGGG
>Ga0181526_10002376_pt1 | contig 16476 bp, 17 predicted proteins | sample PEATcosm2014_Bin_35_FD_119750 | JGI IMG/M metagenome (GOLD analysis project Ga0181526, IMG submission 119750) | Peatland microbial communities from MTU Mesocosm Facility, Houghton, MI, USA - PEATcosm2014_Bin06_30_metaG | ecosystem: Environmental > Terrestrial > Soil > Wetlands > Peat | place...
CCGTGGCCGCCCATCTCGGCCACAAACCTGCCGCCCGGCTTGAGAACGCGGCGCACCTGGGCCAGCATGGCGTCCTGATCGCGGACCCAATGCAGGGCCGCATTGGAAAAGACCGCGTCGAAAGCGTTGTCGGAGAAAGGAAGGCTCTCGGCGCCGGCTTCCATGGCCACAATTCCCAGTTCACGCGCCGCGGCAACCATCTCCGGCGATGAATCCACACCTATCGCAGTGGCGCCGTTCGCGACGATCCGCTGCGTCAAATGACCGTCGCCGCAACCCAGGTCGAGAATACGTTCACCAGGCTTGGCTGCCAGCCATTCAAGCACTCCGCTGGCTAATCCATGCACAAACTTGCCGTTCTTCCCATAGGCTAGGGGATCCCACGTCTGCGTCGTCACCATTACCCTCCACTCACGAGGCCGATGAAGCATGGAAGCACAAGTCACGATTATTCTAACCTGTCCACCTACTGGGGGAGTTCATAAAAATTGCTATGAACCTCAAGACAGATTCAGCAAAGGCCATACCGATCAATCCTGCGGCTCTGGCCCGGCGCCTGCTTCGGGTGTGTGCGACGCTCGTTCTCAGGCAGTGCCGAACCTTCTCCCGCTTCTTCGCCACGCAAGTGTTTGCGCCCTTGGTCTTGAAGGCGGCGACCAGATCGATGCCGTCGATCTCCGGTTGAGCCGGCGCGGCACCGATACTGGCTGCCGTGCCCGGATTGATTTCCACTCTTTCTTCAATGTGCCCTCAATGCGCCGGCGGTTCTTCCTGCCGGGACGCGGAGTTGCGCTGCGATATGGTCTCGCGGGTAACCGTTCATCCCATCTCATTCAGGAATAAGTAATTGGCTCCAGCGTTACCGATGCAGCACCTAACTTGACACAAAACAGGTATTGCCGATCTTGCGGTCAGTTGCGGATCATGATGATACGCGGTCATAACTCTGTCATGGCCTCATTGCTGGACTCGATGTAAGAGTTCGGGCATTCGAGATAGGGACGCTTGTGCCTAGAGACCGAAGGTCGCGGCTTTGCGCGGGTTTCCTCGATCGGTCCAGGCGGAGCGGATGTTTGGGGCCGCTAGAGCGGGGTGAAAGATGAAGAAGTTATCGTTGGCGATACTTGCATTGGCAATGGTTCTTGCTACAGTTCCAGCCGCACAGGCCGATTCGTTTACTTACTCGATCGCAGGAAGTAACTTTAGCGCCGATCTTACCTTCACCGCCAGCCAGATTGCCGGCCAGCCCTTGGGCGTCGACGTCATCACGGGCGTCACTGGGTGGTTTGAGGATCCGGATACCAGCGGGCTCGTCAATATTACGCCCTCGAACCCCGCCACGGTGATCCCCGCAAATGGGGCCGTTGCCCCCAGCTACGCCAGCTACGGATCGTTTCAATATGACAATGTGCTCTATACGAACCAGACAGGCAACGGGATTCTGGATTGGGACGGCGTGCTGTTTTCCGTCGGAAGCTACGTGCTCAATATCTTCTCCGACTCCGATAACGGCGACGCTGGTTTCTTCTATTTTGCCGACAATGGCAACTACGATGTCAACACTCCCATCACCGCTGGTAACGGCAACGATCCAGCTCCAGCATCTCTGGGAGCCCCAGAGCCCGGTTCCCTCTTCTTGTTCGGCACCGGACTCCTCGGTCTGGCGTTAATCCTTCATCGAAAGATCGTCAAGCCTTCCTTCCGCCCGGTTTCGAACAAATAGTCGCCTGGCTCCTTCGAGAGGAGGCCTGCACGGCGTTCCGGTTCAGCCGGATTGCCTGGGCGACGTGGTGCGCGAGGATTGTTCGGTGGCAGAAGGACCGGACGCAGCTTCTCAGTACACCGCTTTCTATTCTGCGATCGTCGGAGCCCGTTTCTTAACAGCGCCTCAGAGCGACTGAACAGGCAGGAGGGTCAGGTCGTCGACCAGGCCCACTTCCTTTTGCACGAAGGGTTCGCCATAGCGAACGCCGGCGAGCTGTCCGTAGTGGCGAGCCTCGGCAAAGGTGCGTTCGCGAATCTCTTCCTCGGGGACGAAGAGGGTGCTGCCGGCAGGCTGATTGGCGTACTGGGAACGATAGGTCATCAGCGCGGAGTGGCGCTGCTCGATGAAGGGTGTAATGTCCACGATAAAGCTGGGCCTCACATCGCCGTAGAGGCTGGCATAGACGATCTTGAAGGGACGATGGGGAGAACCCAGTTCCGCGGGATCCGCCGCAGAGGGTGCCGTGGGCCGGGCCGTCGGTGCCTTGGCGAGGCCGGCCAGGAAGCAGGCCTCGTAACCGAGCGTGGCCGCCATGGCGTGGTCCGGATGGCGGGCCTGCCAATACGGCAGGATCACTACGCGGGGGCGGAGCAGCCGAAGGACGCGAACAATCTCGATCCGGTTTTCAAGGGTGTTTTCGACCGCGCCGTCGGTCAGGTCGAGGGCATGGCGCCAGCCCACGCCCAACAAGCGGGCGGCCTGCGCAGCTTCTTCGGCACGCTCTTCGGCAGTGCCACGGGTCCCGGCCTCGCCCTGGGTCAAATCCAGGATGGCGGTGCGCAGGCCGCGAGAGGCCATGCGCAGCAGCGTTCCGCCACAGGTTTGCTCTACGTCGTCACGATGGGCAGCGATAGCAAGAACGTCGGCCGCAAAGGATTCGGTAAGGGTGGCGGACATGAGTTGGGGCCTAGTAAACGGTATTGTTGGAGTCGGTGGTTCCGTCCATGTAAGCCACGTCGTACGCCGTGCCGGTGACGGTGACGTACTGGTTGTCGATCGAAGAGCCGTCCACGGTGGAGTGGATGTAAACCTGTCCTCCCTCGGCCGTGTAGATCTTGTGCAGGCCCTCGACGGCCGCAATCCCGGTGGCATCGCCTATATAAGGCTCAATCAGAGTCACCGTGTTGCTGGTGGTGTTCACCATCGTCAGGCAACCGTAGGATTGTCCGGTTGCGGCGCGCACGCCGTTGGTGCACCCGGTCATGCCGATCCAGAGCGTATTGTCGTCGGCCAGCAACATGCGGCTGATGGCTCCGGGCGTTCCATCGCTGATGGGGATTGAGCTGGAAACCGAAACCGGACTCTTGGAGTAATCCACCACCGTGAGATTTCCGGCAAAGAGTGTTTTCCCCTGCACCTGTTGAGGCTTCTGGCCGACGACGTAGAGCGTCGATGAATCGACCAGGGCGTTGCTGGCCCCGCCGGGAATTGCGACGGTCGAGCCGGCAAGAGCTGTATTGGTGGGCAGAGTTCCCGACTGCTGACCGGTGAGGAAGATCACGGGCGCAACCGGCAGCGGCGTGATCGAAGCTTTAGAACCACCGCACTCCGGCCCGCAGTTGAGCACGTATGCCGTTCCGCCGTCGATGGAAAAGACGGTTTTGACAGGCCGGTCAAAGACCAGCGGGGCGCCGTAATAGTTTCCGGTCGCATCCACACTGTCGGGGCTTTGCGCCTGGAGGAGGCACCACAGCGGCGCATTCAGCGGCTGGCAGTCTACCGCTGCCTTGGGCCATGTATCAGGGCCCCCGGAGTAAGCGAGAGTCTGGGCGGTGGTGAGCTTGCGCGGATAGTAAGCGTAGTTTGAATCCTGTACGAAAGCCAGCGCCACTGAGCCGCCGGGGTTGACGCTGACGCGGTAGATGCCGGGCAGGTTGAGCGGGAAGGAACCGCCGTTGGTATGGTCAAGGATCGTCAACACGTGGGAAGCCTGGCTGGCTGCAAACGTGTAGGACTGGTTCCGGGTGACGAAAATGCTCGATGAGAGACCGTTCAGGCCGGTCGCGGGACTGCCGTTGGAGGCCTCGGTGGCATAGTTGACCGTGGTGTAGTTGCCGTCGCCGGAACTGTAAACTGCGCCCAACTGCTCTTCGGGCATGTTCTGGATAGTGATGGGCAAAGCGCCGGCATAACCGGCGACCGAGTACGATGCAGGCTTGCCGTTATACCCGCTGCGGGTGTCGTAATAGGCATCCACGAACTGAAGCGAACCTCGGATAGAAGCGCTGGGGTTCTGGATCGCAATCAGAACGCGATTGGTCAACCCGCTGGGAGGCAGCGTCCGCCCCGCAAAATAGGTAGTGCCGCCACAACCTGCCAGCGCGGCCGCAACCAGCAGGGCCGCTAGGGCGCTCATCGAAAGACTTCTCTTCTTCAAAATCCCTTACCTCGACGGAAAGCGCGGAGCGTGCCGCGGATTGGACCCGTGGCCGCATCGTGAATACACAAAAGGCGACTGCCGGCGTACAAGGCAGACCGCAGATTTCTCCGCCCCGTAACCGGCGCGGAAGAAGCTCATGACTCCCGAAGTATAACAAAGTGGGCTGGCCGATTGGCGCGGCAGGCCCGTGTGGCTTAGCATGACTACAGAATGCCGAAGTTCGCAGACATCTTCGCCAACCGTCCCGTGCTCGCCGATGGCGCCATGGGCACCGTGCTCTACGCACGCGGTGTCTTCATCCATCGCTGCTACGACGAACTGAACCTGTCCGACCCAGGGCTGATCCTGTCGATCCACGAGGAGTACTTGCAGGCCGGCGCCGAGATACTTGAAACCAACACCTTCGGGGCCAACCGCTTTCGGCTGGCCCGGCATGGTTTGGCTGGGAAAGTGGCGGAGATCAATGCAGCCGGGGTGCGGGTGGCCCGTCAGGCCGTGGTCCACTTCAAGGGGAAGCAGGCCGCCGGCGCATGGGTGGCAGGCACGGTGGGTCCGCTCGGCGTCAGGCTGGAGCCGCTGGGCAAGACAGGCCTTGACGAGGCCCGCGCGGCCTTTGCCGAGCAGATTCAAGCATTGAATGCGGCTGGCGTAGACTTGCTGATCGTCGAAACCATGCCCGCGCTGAACGAGGCCCGCGAAGCCCTGGCCGCGGCGCGCCAGGTTGCCCCCGAGCTGCCCGTGCTGGTGATGGTGACGGTGGACGACGAGGGCAATTGCCTGGACGGCTCCTCGCCCGAGCAGGCCGCTGCACTGCTGACCGAGTGGGGCGCTGATGCCATCGGCGTGAACTGCTCCACCGGGCCGACGACGGTGCTGACCGCCATCGAGGCCATGCGCCGCGCCACCGCGCTGCCGCTGGCCGCCATGCCCAACGCTGGTATCCCCAGGGCCGTCGAGGGCCGCAACATCTACCTGATCTCGCCGGAGTACATGGCCAGCTTTGCCCGCAAGGCCATCGCTGCCGGGGTGCAAATCGTGGGCGGCTGCTGCGGAACCACCCCCAATCACATCCGCGCCATGCGCTCGGCCATGCGGGCCATCGATGCGCAGGCGCAGATCGAAGGTTCCGGCCTTCCGCCGGTGCTGAGCACGGAGACCCCGCCTGCGCCGCTGGGCGCTCGCTCCCGCATCGGAGCGCTGATCGCGGAGCGCAGCTTCGTCACGCTGGTGGAGATCGTTCCGCCCAGGGGCATCGACTGCTCCAAGGAGATCGAGGGGGCGCGGATGCTGGCCCAGCTCGGCGTCCACGCCATCAACGTGCCCGACTCGCCGCACGCCTCGGCCCGCATGAGCGCGCAGAGCCTCTGCATCCAGATTCAGCAACACACTTCCATTGAGACGATTCTCCATTACACCTGCCGTGACCGCAATGTGCTTTCCATCCAGTCCGACCTGCTGGGAGCCTCTTCCATCGGGCTGCACAACATCCTCTGCGTGACCGGCGATCCGCCCAAGGTGGGCAATTATCCCGATGCCACCGCAGTCTTTGACGTTGACTCCATCGGTCTGGTCAACATGGTGCGGCGTTTGAACCATGGGCTCGACATCGGCGCCAACTCGATCGGCGCCAGCACCAACTTCACCATTGGCGTGGCCGCCAACCCCGGAGTGCCCGACATCGAGCAGGAACTGCGCCGCTTTGCTTACAAGGTGGAGGCGGGCGCCGAGTACGCCATCACCCAGCCGGTCTTCGACCTGCGCCTGCTGGAGAGCTTTCTCAAGCGCATCGAGGCCCACCGCATTCCGGTGATCGCCGGCATCTGGCCGCTGACCAGCCTGCGCAATGCCGAGCTGATGAAGAACGACCTGCGCGTCGCGATGCCCGAGGAGATCATGCTGCGCATGGCGCAGGCCGATTCGCCCGAGGCCGCCCGGCGGGAGGGCATTCTGATTGCCCGGGAGATGGTGGAGGCGGTGCGCCCGCTGGTCCAGGGCGTGCAGATCGGCGCGCCGTTCGGCCGCTTCGAGATCGCCGCCGAGGTGATCGCCGGCGTACTGCCCCCAGCCGCGTAAAGGGCAGATGCAAGGGGGCTGTTCCTCGGATTTCCAATCGGGCTTCGGCGGTTGAGTGAAGAAGATGCCAAAGATAACGGATTTTCACTGTGTGGATGAGAACGGTCGAGAAGTTCCTTGCTATGCGTTCGGGAACAACGTTGCCTTCAACTGCCCGAAGTGCGGCAGGCCAATGCTCGCCGTCATAAGGAAGGATCAAAGGGGATCAAAACCGGAGAATCCGACTCCCTGCGTAAAAGGCGACTTTTATGCGTGGATGAGCGCGGACTTCGACAAAGGGCTACTGACGCTTCGAGCGGTAAATCCAGGCACCCAAAGCTAGGACGCTGACGCCCGCAATTCCAAATGGCCCTCGCCGTCGACCATCACTGGATCAGCCCGTCGGCCTGCTCCCGTAGGGAGCCGTCGAAAATAGCTTTGGGGCAAGCGCAGCGCAGCCCTGGGTAAGAGGCAAGGGGGGAGAATCCGCCCCATAGGGGCGGGGCGAATGCTCTCTCGACGGATCGATGAATCCAGCGACGGTGCGACGGCTTCACACCGCCCCTACGGGGCGGGGATGTATCGGGCAAACGCTTTCCCAGGGTTTCACCCTGGGCTATTTTCGCCTCCTCCCTCCAGGAGGAAGTGCGCTGCATTCCGCCGCTACTCTCTCCATTTAGAACAGCTTACTGATGATTTTCTGCTTGACATGAACGAGCAAATGGGGTGAAGTCAATCTATTCCGTGCGCTCGTAGGCGAGCATGTATACGGCAAACCCCGAAGCGAGTGCTCCGGGGTTTGCAATTTGGGCGCTTATTTGAAGTACAGCCCTTATGATCGTTATGGAGCAAACCCCATGCCCTCGTTTGAAGAATCGCTCAAGAAGCTGGAAACCATCGTCGATCAACTGGAAAAGGGCGACCTGGCGCTCGAAGAGTCGCTGAAGCTCTTCGAAGAGGGTGTAGGACTGTCGGCAGCCTGCAAGCAGGAGCTGGACGCCGCCGAGGGCAAGGTCCAGATGCTGGTCAAGCAGCGCGACGGTTCGCTGAAGCCGGAGGCGTTCCTGATCGAGAAACCGGTCTAAGAGCAGGAATCGGAGATGCTGGGAAGGGCCCAGAGTTTGGGGCTGATTTGCCTTGCGCTCCGTCTCCGGGCCCGATGCATCGCGCCTGGGGCCGGAGATTCTCGCCGGCGCCTTTAATCGCTCATCCCGTAGCGCGCCTCGGCCAGCAGCCCACGGGCCAGGGCGCGAATGCCGAAGTCGAAGCCGCGGCCGAGAGAGTCGCCGACGTATCCCATTGCCTCGTGAAGGTGGGGAAACTCGCTGGGCGGAAAGTCGCGGGCCATGGCTTCGAGCTGCTCCGGGGACGGACGCTTGGCGGGGCCGGATGCCATCATTCCCACCACGCCGCGCACGGCGGCGGCGATTGTGTTCATGCCCGACAGCGCCTCAGCGGGCGGCAGGCCGGCATCCCGCAAGATGCCTGTCAAGAGTTCAACCGGCCGCAGCGCGGCTGGAGTGGACGGACCATGAGCCAGCACAATCGGCAGCGCGTTCACGTGCGCCATCATTGCGTCCCGGTAGGCGTGCGCCGCGCGCAGAATGCGCTCCTCCGGCGGGCTCGCTGGATTGTCGACGGAGAGGTCGATCTCGGCCATAACCGCCTCGACGATGGCGTCCAGCAGCGCCTGTTTGTTGGGAATGTGATAGTAGACCGCCATCGGGTCCGCGCCCAGCTCTGCCCCCAGCCTGCGCATGGAGAGAGCCGTCAAGCCGTTGCGGTCCACCAGTTCCAGTGCCGTGCGGACAATCTGTTCGCGGCTCAGCGGCGTCCCTGGGCTTTCGCGGCGCTTGCGGCGCGGGGCAGAAGCACGGCCGCGCCTGGCGGCTTTGGCCGGTTTTTTGTTCCTGGTCACTGGGTGTGGCTCCTCTGGGATGCGCCGTGCGGCCGTTTCCGGGACATTCTCATTCTATGGCTGCAAAGATGGAAGTGGCTATTGAGAAAGGAGATAATCCACAGGAATCTCTGTAGAAAGGCGGCTTCTCCGGCGCTAGTTGACAATTATGTTCTACTGTGTAGAATCAATAACCGGGGACAGTTCTACGATGTAGAAGAACCGGTCCCTCGAAAGGAGCGCCTTCCATGCGCATTACCGTTCTCAATGGAGATCCCGAACCGGCTTCGGCATTCGACGCCTATCTCCACGAGGTCGGCACCCGGCTCTCGGCTTCCGGTCACGAGGTTACCGTGCTCGAGCTCCGCGATCTCGATTTGAAGGGCTGCTCAGGCTGTTTCGGCTGCTGGCTCAAGACGCCGGGCGAGTGCGTCAAGCGTGACGAAAGCGCGACGGTCTGCCAAGCTGCCATCGGCTCCGACCTGCTGCTGCTGGCCTCGCCCATCACCATGGGCTTTACCACCGCTCTGCTCAAGCGCGCGGCCGACCAGATGATCCCGGTGGTGCATCCCTACCTGGTTATCGAAGGCGGCGAGATGCACCATCGCGCCCGCTATGCGAGCTATCCGGAGCTAGGTTTGCTGTTGGGCGCGGGGGAAGACACCGATGCCGAGGACATCGAGATTACGACGGCGATGTGGGGGCGGATGGCGCGCAACATGAAATCGCGCCTGGTCTTCACCGCGGTCGCCAGCCGTTCCGCCGAGGAGGTAGCCGATGAAATCGCTGCTGCTTAACGGGTCGCCGAGGGGCGAACGCTCGAATTCGATGAAGATGCTCTCCCACGTGGCCGAGGGCTGGGAGCGGGGCGGCGGCCAGGCGCCCGAGATTCTGCATCTGGCACGGCGGGCCGGCTTCAACCGGGCCGTCGAGGCCTTTGCCGAAGCCGATGCCGTGCTGCTGGGCATGCCCCTTTATACCGACTCCATGCCGGCGTTGGTGAAAGCTTACATCGAAGCGCTTGCGCCGCGGCTTCGTGCTTCAATGCAAAGGCCGATCCTGGGATTTCTGGTGCAATCCGGCTTCCATGAGGCGCTGCATTCGCGCGCTCTGGAACGCTACCTGGAGAAGCTGGCGCGGCGCCTGGGCTCACCATACGCAGGCACGATTGTGCGCGGCGGCGGCGAGGCGCTACAGATGATGCCGGATGAGGCCAACAAAAAGCTGTGGGCGCAACTGCGGACCCTCGGCGGACAGCTTGCGCGCGACGGCAGATTCGGCGCGCCGGAGCTGAAGGCGGTTGCCGGCACTGAGCGGTTCTCCGCGTTTGCTGCGGCCGTTGCCGGGCTGGCATTCAAGCTGCCCATCGCGCAGTTCTACTGGACCGGGAAACTCAAGAAGAACGGCGCCTGGGAGCGGCGGTTCGCAGCGCCATATGGGCCGCCGGCCTGACGGCTGAGAGGCTGAGGAACTTGCGCAGCCAGGCAATCAGGCCACAGATCGGCGCAGTCTTGCCCACGTTTCGGTTGCTGTAGCCTACGACGATGATGGCCATCGGCGCGGTCCTCCAACTACATTCGGCTTACTGCTGGAAGCGGAGGGAGTTACGATCCGCGTCCTTCACATACATCTCGCGTGTGCCCCACGTCTGATCGGTGGGCGGAAGGTCGATGCGAACTCCGTTGGCGGCGAGTTCCGCATATAGAGCGTCCACGTTGTCGACGAGAAGATTCACCACCCCGCCGGCAACGCCATCGCCGCTGAAAGAGGAGAGGACAATCCAGACGCCGTCACGGGAAAGGCCCATATAGCAGGGGTCGCTCTTTGCGCCATTGGGGCCGTGGGCATATTCCAGGTGGAAGCCAAGGTGGTTGCAATAGTAATCCTGGGCCGCGGCCGCATTCGAAACGTGCAGCAGGGGAACGGCGAGCTTGATCATGGGAGACCTCCTGTCTATCCGATATCTTTGACCGGGGCTTTTACGACGCGTCTGGCCAGCCGCGCCAGCGTGGCCTGCTCGCGCAGGACCGTCTTGAGCGGGCGGGCCGGCGTGCCCCATAGCACTGTTCCCGGCTTCAGGCCATCGTTGGTAACCGTCTTGCCGCTCAGCACGCCCGCCTGGCCGCCAAGAATCACACCGGGGCCGACGTGGGCATGGTCGCCGAGGCCCACCTGGCCGGCGATGACCGCGCCCTTGCCCACCGTGCAGGAGCCGGAGATCCCGGTGAGCGCCACCAGGATTACATCCTCGCCGATATCGCAGTTGTGGCCGATGTGGACCAGGTTGTCGATCTTCGTGCCGCGGCGGACGCGGGTCTCGGCGAGCGCGCCGCGATCGATGGTGGTGTTGGCGCCGATCTCCACGTCGTCCTCGATGACCAGCGTCCCCTGCTGCGGAAACTGCGTGTAAGCGCCGGTCGAGGGGTCGCGGACGTAGCCGAATCCGTCCGCGCCCAGCACCGCGCCCGCGTGAACAACAACGCGATTGCCCAGCGTGGTGCCGGGATAGAGGGTGACGTTGGGGTAGATGCGGCAGTGTTCGCCGATGCGGACGCCCTCGCCGACGACGACGCCGGCCTCGATGCGGGTCCATGCGCCGATGCTGGCGTGGTCGCCGAGGATTACGCCGGGGCAGAGAGTGACTCCCTCGCCGAGTTCCACACGCACGCCCTGGAAGAGAGGGTCGCGGATTCCAGACCGCGGCGGGGGTGGTTTGAGCAGCTTGGCGGCGCGGGCAAACCAGAGTCGCGGCTGATCGGTCTCGACGATGCACCTGGCTTGCGGGTACGAGTCGGCGATTCCGGCGCGCAGAACGACTGCCCCTGCCTTGCATGCCAGCGCTTCGGCAGCGGAGGCTGCGTCCTCGGCAAAGGCAATCTCCGAGGGGCCGGCGAGGGTGGAGGAGTTGACGCCGGCGAGGCTGGTTTCAGGGCTGCCGCGCACCAGTTTGCCGCCCAGAGCTTCGATCAGTTTAGCCAGCGTCATCCGTGCCTCCCTTGATTTCGGTCCAACAATTCTCCGAGCAACCGACAGGTCAGGTAGCCACCGAAAGAAAGAGTGTAAGTTCCTTCTTCCTGGCCCATCTGGAAATCCGCACCTTCACATAAGTAGTGCGAAATCCGTACGCGGAAAGTCGCAGGTAATGAAGGTTCTTGCCGGCGGGGGGCGGGAACAAAAAATGACCGTTCACATCGGTTCGAGTGGAGGATACCACGGTCCTCCAATCGGGCGTCATTTCCTCGACCAGCACACCATTGACGACGCTTGACGCTTCGTCGAGCGATGCTCCCGTGAGGCACCCGGAACATCCGTCCCGGATGGTTCCGGAGAGTCTTTGAGCTTTGAACGCCTCCTCGTACTGCACAGAGAACTGAGGAATCGCAGGGGAAGGGCTACAAAACAGCAGGAATGGCAATGTCAGAAGAAGAATGGTGCGCTTCATAATTCTCTGCCTCACCGTCAGAAATACATCAGTATAGCCCCGGTTCGCCCGGCGGCCTGGTTTTCCAGCGCCGGTGAATCCACAGCCACTGGTCAGGATAGCGCCGAATCCAGGATTCGATGACGGAAGTGCAAATCTGGGTGGCGGCGAGGATGTCGGCGGCTGTGTCGGCGGTGTGGGGAATCTCGATCTCGGGGCCGAAGCGGAGGACGTAGCGGCGCTCGGCCGGCTCCCAGAGCATGAACCCCGGCAGCACGGCCGCGCCTGTCTTGCGCGCGATGTGGGCCAGGCCGGTCCCGGTGCAGGCCTCCACGCCGAAGAACTTCACGAATTCGCCCTGCGGCGGGGTCATGTTGGTGTCCATGAGGATGCCGACGGTCTGGCGGGCGCGCATGGCCAGCAGCAAGCCGCGGCCGAAGTCGTTCTTATCGATGACCCGATTGCCGTGCAGGCAGCGGATGCCATTGACGAAGGCGTCGAGGCGGCGGTTGTCGAGAGGACGGATCACCATGCTCATGGGATGGCCCATCAGCGAATGGTAGAAGCTGGAAAGCTCCCAGGCTCCAAGGTGGCCGGTGACGATGAGAACCCCTTTGCCTCGGGCCTGGGCGCCCAGGTAATGGTCAAGGCCCTCGGTGCGCATCCAGCCGCGGGTGTTCTCAGGGGTGTAGCGGGCCATGCGGCAGAACTCGACCAGTTGCCAGCCGAGATGGCGGTAGACCCTGCGGAGGAGGCGGTATCTCTCTCCCTTGGGGAGCTCGGGAAGAGCCAACTCGAGGTTGCGCCAGCCCACGCGGCGCAACCGGCCAAACGACCAGTAGACCGCAAAAGCGAGCCCGCCGGAAAAGAGCCGCGCTAGCCCGCGCGGCATCAGCCCCAGGGCGCGCGCCACGGCCAGCACCAGCCAATATTCCAGGTTCTCCCGCATAGGGCCTTCCCGCATCTTTGAAGACAGAAACAAGTTTAGCCTGTAGATGCGGCCGATTCGCCTCTCACTTGCGGTTCTTGGCCTGAATGAAGTACTGGGCTACGCCACGGACAAACGGGATGGCTCCCTCGGGAACCTCCACGTCGCCTTTGAGAATGGCATCGAAGCTGTGCGGCTGACCGTAGTACAACTCGGTATCCTCGGAGTTCTGGCTTACGCTGGTGCCGTCCAGATCGATGCCGGCGAAGAGCCCCTTGCTGCGTGAATAGCTAAGCAGCTCGGCATTCATCTTCCAGTCGGTTGCGGCTTGTCCGCTGCGGCCCACGGGACCAGCCGCGGCCGAGGCATCGCCGCCGATCTTGAATTTGTTCTTGAGCAGATCCTGGAAGCCGCGGTCGTTGACCGCAACCAGGAGGAGGTCGGTAGCCTGGCCTCCCACCTGGAAGCCGAACGAGCCGCCGGCCATGCGAATGAAGACCGGCGCGCTCCAGCCGTGGCCGGTGCGGCAGGTGACCACGCCCTGGCCGTACTGCGCGCCCACCAGGAAGGCTCCCTTGAGCATTCCGGGGACAACTCCCACGCAGGTTGCCTGCTGCAGGATGTTCATGGGGATGGTGGCGTCCTGGGCGGCCATGATGTGGTCCAGGACCAGCTTGGCCTGGTCGATGCGAGCCTGCAAATCGGCGCGCGTGGAGCCGGCATGGGCGGCGCAGGGAAGCATGAAGCACAGGCAGATGGAAGCGATGGTCTTTTTCATATGCGGTTCCTTTCCACTCCGCCCTCGCTTTCGGCGCGGAGATTTGAGCCTTGCATTGAACGGGGCGCATGGCGGCGCCGTGGACCTGGATCGGAGGCTGTGCTCCGCCAGCGCTCTCCCCATGGCGAACCCTCGCCCACGAACGATACGTCCTGAAACAGGCTACAGCATCTGCGGCTGCTCGCGCCGCCGGGGCGCACAGGAGCGAATCCGAACCTCCTTGCATTCAGACGAGCAAATGGGCAATGAGGATGTTTGGGCGGAGGCGGATCAGTGTGTGTTTTCCCGGAGAGATCGGTGAAAAACAAAAAAAGAGGAGTTCCCTGGCCTCATGGAAAACATGCTGCCAGGGAACTCCTTTCCCCAGATCTGCGTTGTTTCTGTAAACAAGTCTGTGGGAAACGGGCCATTTAGGGGTGGTCAATAATGCTCACTCTTCAAGAGTACAGAAGGACTAGGGTCCAAGGTAACCATAATGTTTACAGATTAGTAAATGGGTCCGCGGGCCTTTCGAGTGCGAAGCGATTGCTCGGGGTCAAGCACGAAAAAAACAAAAAAAGAGGAGTTCCCTGGCCACATGGAAAACATGCTGCCAGGGAACTCCTTTCCCCAGATCTGCGTTGTTTCTGTAAACAAGTCTGTGGGAAACGAGTCACTTAGGCATGGTCAATATTGCTCACTCTTCAAGAGTACAGAAGGACTAGAGTCCAAGGTAACCATAATGTTTATGAGTTGATAACGGGCCCGCAGGCTTTCGAGTGCGGAGCGATTCTTCAGGGCGAGCCGCGAAAAAACACAAAAAAAGAGGAGCTCCCAGGCATGGAGGAAAGTGCCTTGCCAGGGAACTCCTTCCCCAGATCTGCTTTGTTTCCAGAAACAAGTCTGTGGAAATCGCGCAGATGACACAAGAGTACCGAAGGACTATACCCAATAGTAACCAAACCATTCGCTATTCGGTACCGGAATGCTGCGGGCTGTGCGACACCCGAGCCTGGCTGCGTTCACTTCGGCGACGGTCGCCGAAGAAGGCGCCAGATGTCTGCGGGCGGTTGAGCACGCGCATGGTGAGCTCAATCCGATTGTCCGCGCCGGCCTTGCGCAACAGGCGGCCCACGTGGGCCTTCACGGTGCGCTCCTCAATCCCCAAATGGCGGGCAATCTCCCGATTGGAACGGGCCTGCAGGATGAGATCCAGAACCTGGTGCTCGCGGTCGGTCAGGTGAGGGTTGGCGTTGGTGAGGCTGGAGTCGGGAACCTTGAGCAGCCGGTCGATGAGTTTGGAGAGCAGGCGGCGCGGCGCCCATATGGAGCCGCCGGTAACCGCCTCGATGGCCGCGCGCACGGTCTCGGGGCCAGCGGTCAATTCCAGATAGGCCCTGGCCCCGGCGACGATCGAATCGAGAACCAGTTCGTCGTTGCCTTCCGGGCCGATCACAATCAGCTTGAGAGAGGGACGGACGCGGCGAATGGTCTCCAGTATCTCTAACCCGCCGGAGGAACAATGCAGGTCCACCACTAGATATTCGATCGTTGAGCGGGCCGCCAACTCTTCGATGGTCCCCGCAACCGGGAGCAGGCGGGGCCTTCCGTGCTGAGAAGGCTGCTCGAAGATGCTGGCGAGCCCTTCAAGCCGGATGGGTTCATCGGATACCAGGCCTATCTGGATTGGTTCTTGAATGTGAATCGACGGCATCTTGCCCTCCCACAAGTCAGCAGGCGAGCTGAGCCCGATGCGAGCATGGAACGCGCTTTGCTCTCCTTGCCGCGCACACTCACGCCGCTCGTCCAACCAGGTCCATCGGGACGCTTGCAGCTTCCTGCAGCCAGGGAAGCACAATCCCTTGTTACTTCTGGTATTTGCCCTTGCCATCGGCATAGCCGATCTCGCAGGCTTCATCGGAGCGGAAAAGCAGAATCCGGCACAGCCCTTCGTTGGCGTAAACCCAGGCCGGCGGCGGAGTGGTATTCGAGATCTCCAAGGTCGCGAATCCCTCCCATTCCGGCTCGAATGGCGTCACGTTCGCAGTGATTCCGCAACGCGCATAGGTTGACTTTCCAACGCAGATCGTCAGTACTACCCTGGGGACATGAAAGTTCTCAATGGATCGAGCCAGTGCAAATCAACTTGGCGGCACGATCGATGAGTCGGGATTGAAGGATACAAACAAGCGCTCATCAAAGGCTCTTGAATCGATGATGGCGCTTCTCGCAACGGTAAATACTTTGAGCTCGCCGGAGACGCGGAGGTCATAGCCATAGGAGGAAAGCCCAAAAAATGATGCCCTCATGCACCTGCTTCTTGCTGAACGGCTCGACCATCGCCGCATGATGACCTGCTCCCGCACCCGGCGATCCCTTTGAATCGACATGCTGCACCCGTTTCCGGAATCATCTTTCCTTTCCGGACAAAAAACGGCGGGTACTGCCTTAAGCCTTGAATAATCCATATTACGAAAGACACCTTCGGTTAGCAATGGGTAGTCGCGGTTTTTTTCGGCCTGGACGCCGGCCGCTCGGCTCGACCGGCGGCGCGGTCCTTCCCGTGGGAAGTCGGCGCGCCCGGTTTGCCGTTGTTCCACAATCGCATTAAAATCAGTGGCATCAAACACGCAGGGCGTAGTAAAGTCAAATCAGTCGTGCCCACGAGGATACCCCTTTGATTAAGCAGGACATCGTCCATCAAGTAATCGAGCGCACGGGCCTGCCCCGCACCAAGGCAGAGGCCGCGGTGGATACGGTTTTCGAGGGCCTGAAAGCGGCTCTTACCGCCGGAGAGCGCATCGAACTGCGCGGATTTGGCGTCTTCAGCGTCCGCGCCCGCAAGACTGGCATCGGCCGGAATCCCCGAACCGGCACCGAGGTCAGCATCACCCCCGGCAAAGCGGTGCGCTTCAAGCCGGGCAAGGAACTGCATACGCTGGAGACCGGCGCGCCCGCCAAGTAAAGACCTTTTGAAGAAAAGCGCGCGGAGTTCCATGAATGTCCGAAATGTCCACGAGCGCGGGTTCCCAGTGCCTCTGGCTGCTGTGGGCGCGCTAGTCGACTCTCTTGCCAGCCGTGACGATCGCCTTTGGCCACGCGACAAATGGCCGCCGATGCGCTTTGACCGTCCGCTGGCGGTTGGCGCGGTTGGCGGCCACGGACCTGTCCGGTACTCCGTCGAAGAGCACCACCCAAACCAGTCGATACTCTTCCGCTTTTCCGCCCCGCGCGGCTTTGACGGAACGCACTGCTTCGAAGTTGAGGAACGGCAGG
>Ga0181526_10002378_pt1 | contig 16453 bp, 16 predicted proteins | sample PEATcosm2014_Bin_35_FD_119750 | JGI IMG/M metagenome (GOLD analysis project Ga0181526, IMG submission 119750) | Peatland microbial communities from MTU Mesocosm Facility, Houghton, MI, USA - PEATcosm2014_Bin06_30_metaG | ecosystem: Environmental > Terrestrial > Soil > Wetlands > Peat | place...
CATTTGTCTGCGAATGTGATCGCGATTCTCGAGCAGCGAAATCTGCGCTTCATCGTAATCGGCGTCGCGCTCGAGGCGCTGCACGCGGTCTTCGAGAGTCTGACGGAAGCGGGGGCTGATTTCGAAGGCATCTTGCAGGGCGGAATCGTTCAACATGGCAGGCACCTGAGGTCGGAACTTTGGGCCGCGTTTTTCTGCTGCGGACTCAAGTTTTTTCCAACGCAACCGATATTAACGACAAGCCCCTCCCTCGCGCCAGATTACGGTGTCGCGAGACCTAGGTAATCATCTGTCCAAAAAACAGACAGCCGTCCGCGCGAAAACAACCTCTGATCCGTAACCTCGAGTGAAGTACGAATTGGTCATAGAGCGATACAAAGAACGGAACAGGACCGGAGAGATCCCGGTCCTGTCTTCGTTCCCCTCATTTGTAATCTATCTGTGTGCGTATTCACACTCGTACGGCGTCGGGACTCAGTTGCCGCCGGGGGCTGCTGCCACCGCGACCACACCGACGACAACCTTGGTGCCTCCATCGAGATGAACATCTCTCTTGGCGCCGAGCAGGATGCCTGAAGATTGCGCCATGCGCGGGTCCTGCTGCCCAGGTTCATTGTTCGCCAGCAAGACGCCGGGGATCGAGGTCGTGCGGATCGCGATATTTCCAGTCCGCGCCACGATGGTTCCAGATGCCGGCATTGCTGGGTTGGCTGCGGGAGAGGTGCTGCTCGCTTGGGGCTGTTTTGTTGCGGGGCTGCTTGCCGTTGCGCTGCTTGAGCCGTTCATGTTCCCGCCGGGCGCGGCCGTGGCAGGACCAGACGCGCCGCTTGGCGTGGCGGCCATGGCGTCAGGAGCGCCAGTGGTCGAGTCACTTCCCGATGCGGAAATCGATTGAATCTCCGAGTGGATTGCGACACTCTGCCCGCCCTTCAACTCAGCGCGATCAATCTGGAGCGCGACCTGGGAGTTTTCATTCCCCTCGCCGCTCGGCTTGACCTGTGTGATGCGGCCCATCAGCTTCGAGCCTTTCGGAATCTCCGTGCCATCGGCAGTCTTGACGTTGGAATTGGTCTTGATGACCACGCTGTCGCCAGCCTTGGCCGTCTTCGTGTCCAGCTTGTCGACCAGCTCGCCATTCACGGGACTCAACTCGACCGCCGCCATGGCCGACGGCGCCTGTGCAGGTTGTGTTGCTTGCGGTTGGGCTTGCGCAGCGGGCGCCTGCGCAGGAGCGGCCTGCTGCTGGCTTGTTGAGTCGGTTTGCTGCGCTATCAGGGGAAGGCTCGCCAGAGCGAAAACTGCGGTCGCGAGCATTTTGACATGTTTCATAAAAAATCCTCCATGGTTCTATGCGTGCCGACCCATCACAGTTGCCTAATGAACCGAATACGGACGGATCCGGATGCACGGGATGGGAATCGGTGGACCGGACACAACGAACCGGCCCGACAAATCGCCGCGCGGCACGACGAATCGACGCGCACTCACCGCAAGTGTGGGGCCAAACAGAGCGGAGGGGACGATCAGGTTGTCAAAGGCACTGATTCAAGAGAGATTGACCTGAGGAATATTCTCCACGGCAGCAACGGAGGATGAGTGAGGCGTCGCACGTGTTCAGGAACCGTGTAATTTCTCGCAGGTAGGATTTTCACATCCTACCTGCGATTGGGATTGCCTCGGGCGTCTTCGGAGGAAGAATAAAAAAGAATAATGGTCGGAGTATGTAAAATACGAAAACTCCGAAGACGCCCAAGCTTGTAGAACTCATTTCGCCTGTGGGGCAGCGATCCTTTCAGCTTTCTTGTTTATATTCACCAGGTCAGCAGCACCCGGCTTCGCGGATTTGGTGTCGAGCTTGCCCGCCCAGTCGCTGTTGGTCGATTGCATTCCGCCATCTGCTTGCAACTTTTCTGGATGGGACTGAGTAATCGTTGAGGAAGACCGATTCACGTAGGCGCTTCCGGCATGCGCGGGTGAGTTTTCCTGCGCAGCGGCATCTGTCTGGCGCGACACAAAGGGCAAGCTCGAGAGAATGACTATTGCCACGGCGACGAGAAGGGCGGTCTTCACGGGATGACTTAGTCCTCCAGCAAATCACTGCATGGTCGTGCTGGTCGCGCGGGCTCAGAATCCGGAGCACAAGGAATGCGGTGTAATGCAGAAGGCACTGCATGTGACGTGCCAGCCAGACGGGAGTACACACGGAGGTAACGTTCACCGTCTCGTGTTTTGACACGCAGATAACCCGCTGATTTGAAAGAGGCGATTCGCGTTCATTGTCGGCTCGATTGCGCCCGTCGCCAGTAGATTCGCCGCGGGATCGAATTCGGCTATTTGCCTGTCGCAGAAGGTGTGTAGTTTTTTTACGTCTAGCGAGGAATGTCGCTTGATGAGAGGTAATTTCTACGTTGCTATTGCCCGGGCGAGGGCGCGAAGTAGCCTTTGCGCACTTGCACCTTCATGCCTTCACCTTTGCACTCCACCGCAATGCGTCGGAACGTGCCGTCGAGTTTGGCGTTCGTTGGTGTGTAGCTCGCGACGTATTGCGTGCGCAGCTCGTCCTGGATTTGCTGGAAGGCGGCCTCGAGCTTGTTGCCGTTGTTGCCCACGTTGATCAGGCGGCCCCCCGTTTCCTCTGAAATTCGTTTCGCCGCTGAGTAACCGCTATAGCCGAAACCAAATCCGCCATAGAAGCCGGTGTCGGCAATCAAGATCACGTAGACGATGATGTTGTTTTTCTCAGCCGCGGCAATCGCGTCGCTGATCTTGTGATCGCTGCCCTCATCTTCGCCGTCGGTCAGGATGATCATGGCCTTCCGGCCGGTCTCCTGATTCATTTTTTGATTGGACGCCATGTAGATTGCGTCATACAACAGCGTTCCTTTGGGCGTGCCGTGCACAGGGACTGGGCCGCCGCCTAATCCGGGAACGCCAGCGGCGCCATTCCCGCCGGCAGTGTTGATTTCGGCCTTGTCCATCGCGCGTGCCAGCAGATGCGGGCTGTTGGTGTAGTCCTGCAACAGGTCCACATTCACATCGAACGAAAGCAGAAATGCCTGGTCCTTCTGACGGAGAACTTGCTGGAGGAATCGGCTGCCCGCCTGCTGCTCGAGAGGCAAAACGTTCTGCTGGCTGCCTGAGGTGTCGAGCAGGATCCCCAGCGTCAGCGCCTGGTTGGTCTCAGCCACAAAGTGTTTCAGCGTCTGGGGCACCTTGTCTTCCGCAACCGAGCAGTCGTTCTCAGTGAGATGTGGCACCAAGTTCCCGCTCTTATCCTTGACCGTGAAAAACAAGTCAACCAGGTTGACCTGAATCTTGAAGGTAGCGACTGACTGGTCGTCGGCTGGAGCTTCGGGCGCGTTGCTGACCGGAGGAGCATCCGGAGAAGGCGCGAGCTGTGCCCTTGCCGCAACAGAAAACATCGGCAGGGTCATCCACACCGCAACAGCCAACAAAGGAATCCGCATCTGATGAGATAGACGGCAAAACGCCTACGAAGAGAGCATACCCCAGGTGTCTTGCAATGTGTTTCCCAACATGTTTCCCAAGGGGTTTCAATGTGGCGCGAGCAACCTGCGGCGGTGTGGTGCGTCTGATACTCTGACGAGTGCAGCTAAGGAAAATCTGAACGGCAGCAAACACCATTTGGCAGCAAACACCATTTGTTGGAGCATCGGGTAGGCGACGGCTATCCCAATTACATGCCGCTTTGCCTATTGCAAAATAGTTGCCGAGTGTAATGCGGTACTACTTTCCGTTCGGGGACGACCATCGAAGTCGGAAACCCCGAGCGCGGTTTTGGAGGAAGAGAACCCTGTGAAGCTTGGTTTCAAGATAAAGGCGCTGGGCGCAGTTCTGACGACGGGCCTCGTATTTGGCACAGCGGCTTCAGCCCAGCAGCAACAGGACCAGCAGCAATCCGTTCCGGATGCGCCTGCCCCCCAGAACCCTGCCCCCTTGAGCGACGTAGGCGGCCCCATTACACCCGGGATCGGCGCGGGAAGCGAACCCGCCGCCAGTGGATCTCCGAATTCTTCCTCGGCTCAGCAGCCGACGCCGGGCACGCAACCTCCCAGCCGGACGCAGGAGCCCGTCCAGGCCACACCCCCAGAGATGCCTTCCCCACAGGAACTGGGCACTGTTCTGCGCTTGAACGTCACCTACGTTGAGGTTCCGGTCACAGTGAAGGACTCAAAGGGAGGCCTCGTTGCCGGCCTCACCTGGCGCGACTTCCGGGTCTTTGAGAACGGGGTGTATGAGCCTCTGAAAGAGTTCTTCGTTGATCCGTTTCCGCTCTCGATTGCGTTCGTGATCGACCAGAGCCTGACTTCGGATGTGATGGCGCGTGTAAACGAATCGATGGGTGCAATTCAAGGCGCGTTGACGCCCTACGACGAGATCGCGATTTTCTCCTACGCAAATGGTCCGCAGGAGCGCACTGGCTTTACCGGTGCCCAGAGCGCGCGTGTCCCTGCGGTGCTTGCGCTCACGAAAGCGACCGGAAGCGAAGAGTTGATCCCCTTCAATAGCGGCCCGATGGCGGGATGCAACGTACACGTGAATGGCAACTGCGCCGACCCAAATCTTCAACCGGGGCGCTCGGCCGGCAGCGGTCCGTTCATCACCATTCCTAAAGAGATCCACACCCTCAATGACGCTATCCTCTCGGCGGCGAAAGAGCTCGCGAGCCGACCCAAGGGCCGCCGCCGCATTATTTACGTGATCTCCGATGGGAAGGAAGCCGGGAGCAAAGCCACCTACAGGGATGTGCTGCGCTACCTGCAGACCAACAATATCGCGGTATGGGGAACGCTCGTGGGTGACTCGGCGCGCTGGGGTGAGGGCTACCTGAGCCGCTTCCACCTGCCATTCCAGATGAACGACAACCTCCTGACCAAATACATTTACGCGACCGGCGGCGAGCCTGACTCCGAAAAGAACCTGAACGGCATTGAGAAGAGCTATGCCAAAATCGCCGAGGAAGCGCGCAACCAGTACACCCTGGTCTACTCCACGCACGAGTCGGTCTATGACGGCAAGTACCGCAAGATTGAAGTTCGGGTGGAGCGTCCGGGCGTCGAGGTGAACGCCAAGGCCGGCTATTATCCCTCGGCGGAAGACCTCCACCAATGAGTCGGCAAGTTTCGCTCGGGTAAGCGATTGTCCGCACGGAAATACGAATGGCCTGGGCGACTCACCCAGGCCTTGATTTTTGAGGGGCAGAACTAGAGTTCACAGCTGCCGCACGTTTGAACCTCGCGCTAGTCGGCACCGCGGCGCTTGCAGAACTACTTCTGGTCGGCGGGAGTCGAGTTGGGCGGTGGCGGCGCGGTATTCTGCGCGGTCGTTGTCGGCGCCGAAGGCTCGCTGATTCCTTTTAAGCCTTCCTTAAACCCTTTCAATCCTTCGCCTAATCCTTTACCCAGCTCCGGCAGCCTCTTGGCGCCGAACAGCAAAAACGCCACCACGGCGAGCACAATCAGGTGCCATGGTTGCAGTAGGTCGCCCATAATTGAATCCTCCACGCGCCACGATTGCCGGCGCATTCCAACAAGGTTCATTGTCGCACAAAGCCTACACCCGCGGGGGTGTAGGGCGCTCGCGATGAAACCTAAGTTGGTGGACCCTGCCGGCGTCCAGGCGTTAATTCACTTTGGCGGGACTGCCAAGCCGCTCGGTCACCATGGAAAAGAAGCTGGCCAGGTCCTCTTCCTCACCCATGGTCAGCCGGCGATAGACCTTGATGAGCGGAAATAGGCGCGAGCCACGCACGTCGACGGCAGGAACGGCGACGGCGCCGCCGGGATACGGCGTCATCTCCCAGGAACCATTGTAGCGGCGACGCAAGACTTCGCCGAGGTAGCTGCCCCAGAGCCGAACCTCAAAGTCGAGGTCGACGTCGGGGCTTTCGCTGACCAGGACCAGGATCTCGTCAAGGTTCTCGATCGATTCGGAACTGAAGTCGAGGTTTTGCTGGAAGCCCTCGTTGCCCAATTCGACGGCCGCCTGTGCATAGCCGTCCATCATCGCTCCCAGATCCGGGAACGCTTTCGATTCCAGCTGACTGCGCAGGCCACCCATTCCTCTTTAGGGTAACTCCGGATGCCGCGACTGTCTCGTCCCGAAAGAGCTATGGGCATTACCTCTTGTGGCACACTGAAAAGGTAACCGTAGGAGGGTTTTGGCATCCAATGAAAATGCTCAAGTGGATCGCCGCTGCGGCTGTATTGGCTCTTCCTGTTAGTACGGCATATTCGGCAAGCCGTGACATCTATCCCGACCCTGCGCAGGCTCGACCTGAAATTGCGACCGCTCTGAAGACCGCCGCCGCCACCCACAAACGGGTCCTGCTCGATTTCGGGGGGAACTGGTGCGGGGACTGCCAGGTTCTGGATATCTATTTTCACAATGACGCGAACCGGCCGATTCTCGACTCCAACTTCGTGCTGGTTCACGTCAATATCGGCCACATGGACGAAAACGTCGACATCGCCCAGCGATACAAAGTGCCTCTTGAAAAGGGTGTGCCGGCGTTGGCCGTGCTGAGCGAGAATGGGAAGCTTCTTTACAGCCAGCAGACCGGCCAATTCGAGGCGATGCGGCGAATGGAGCCGTCGGCGGTGACTCAGTTCCTTGTGCAATGGAAGCCGGTGAAGCCCGGCTGCTCGGCCGTGATGGTGACCTGCTAGGCCGTTTTGTTTACCTTCTGTGCGGAACGGAGGCAGGACCGCGGTTTCTCCGGAGAACCAGTTGAAATTCGATCTCGAACGCACTTCTCATAGCGAAATCTACAAGCTGCTTATCGGCCTGATCGCCCCGCGTCCCATCGCGCTCATCACGAGCATGGATCGGGATGGAGGCCTTAACGCTGCGCCGTTCAGCGCTTTCAACTATTTCTGTACGGACCCGCCGATCGTCGGCGTGGGTGTTGCCAACCGTCCCGATCACGCGTTTGTGCCCAAAGACACGGCGCTCAACATCCGCCGCACCGGCGAATTCGTCGTGAATATCGTCACCGAAGACATTGTCGAGAAGATGAACATCTGCGCGATCGATTTCCCCGAGGGAACGAACGAACTGGAGATCGCCGGATTCACTACGACCCCCTCGCAGATTGTGCGAACCCCGCGGATCGCGGAGGCTCACGCTGCACTCGAATGCCGCGAACACACGACGCTTGAGATCGGCCGATCGCGCATCGTTCTTGGGCGTGTGGTGGCTATCTACGTCGAAGACCGCTATGTCGATCCAGCCGGCCCCTATATCAAGGCGGAGGAACTGCACGCCGTGGGCCGCATGAATGGGCTGGGCAATTACGTGCGTACGCGGGATGCGTTTGTGAAGATTCCCCGGTTGTCGTATGAGGAGTGGAAGAAACGGCAGAGTTAGCCCTGACTGATGGGCGCCAAGTGCTTGGTGCGCGAGTAGGTGTACTGGACGCGGTGAATCACCGTAATGGTCGAGAGCACGGCGAGAACCCATAGCACCGGCGCCATCACGCCCCAGTGATTGAACAGCGCACCCAGAATCACGAGCACAATGCGCTCCGGCCGCTCCATAAAGCCCACCTTGCAACTGCCGATAAGGGCTTCTGCGCGGGCGCGCGTGTAGCTCACCATCAGCGATGTGACCATAACAAAAGCGACCAGTACGACATAGCGGAAGCGATTGATGCGGCCGTAGTAGACCAGAAGGCCGAAGAAGAGCACAACGTCGGAGTAGCGATCGATCACCGAGTCGAAGAAGGACCCAAAGACCGTGACCTGGTTATTGCGCCGAGCCACCCGGCCATCCACCATGTCGAAGATGCCGGCGCCGATGATCACTAAGCCTGCGTAGAGAAACATGCGGCCCGCGTTCGTTGCATTGGCGTGGCCGAACAGGAAAGCAGCAACGATGTTGATGACGAGCCCGATGAAGGTGAGTACGTTGGGGGAGATGCGGGTAAGAGCCAGACCGTACACAATGCGGTCTAATAGCCAGCCGCACGCGCGGCCGAAAGCGCTGGTCCAGGTCATCCCTATCTTCCTAACTACTTCTCGGTGCCGTTTGCGGAATCGTCTTCGGCCTCGGCCTCTGCTGCTTCGTCGTGTATTGTGGTCAACTTCAGGATTTCGAGATCGCGCTTGCCGTTGGGCGTCACGATGGTGGCGATGTCGCCGACCTGCTTGCCCACGATGCCGCGCCCAATGGGCGAGGTGGTGGAAATCAGCCCTTTGGAGACGTCCGACTCTTCGCTGGTGACGAGTCGATACACAATTTCCTCGTCTTTGGTGGAGTCGTAGACAACGACAGTCGAGCCAAAACCGGCTTTATCGTGGGGAATATTGGCGAGGTTCACGAGCGAAAGCTCGGCCATGCGCTTTTTCAACTGGCCAAGCCGCGCGTTCACGAAGGTCTGGCGCTGCTTCGCCATGTGATACTCGGCGTTTTCCGACAGATCGCCCAGTGCCACTGCCTTCTTGATCTCTGCGGGCAATTCGTGGGCAAGCTCGTGCTCGAGGGCGTGAATCTCCTTGAGCAGCTGTTTCTTGATGTGATCGGGCATTCAGTTTCCGTGGCGGGGAGTTGTGTGACTCAAACCGCGAACGAGCGACGTTAGAAACTTCATTATACGCGGGGAGAAAGGCCGGGAACAGGACTAGGAACAGGGAATAGAAGCGACCGCGCCTACTCTCTATTCCTACTCCCTGTCGTTTCATTCAGGAAGGATTGCAGGATGAGTGTCGCCGCCACCTGGTCGACGACGCGGCGATGTTCCTGTCGGGCATGACCGGCTTCATACAGGATCTGGTGCGCCTCGCGCGTGGTCAGCCGCTCGTCCCAAAGGTGAATGGGCAGGCCGGTCAGCTCGCCGAGCGCTGCAGCCAGCGCCTCGGTCTTTGTCGCTCGCGCGCTTGGCTCGCCGGAGAGATGCAGCGGATTCCCCACTACAATGCCCACCACGGCGAATCTTCGAGCCAAACGAGCCAGAGAGCGCAGATCTTCGCGGGTATTGCGCCGCCGCTCCAGGGTCAACACCGGCTGCGCCGTCACTCCAAGCTCGTCCGAAACGGCCACGCCGATGCGTTTCGATCCGACATCGAGGGCGAGGTAGCGCGGTGGTTGATCGGGATTTGCCATGACACCTTGCGGATTCCAGCTTATCGCGGTCAAGAAGAGGCGCTTCTCGCAAGAATTCCTCCAGATACAATAGGTTAAGTAGAATCCACGGCGATAAGAATCGCGTCTTAAAGCAGAGAAGGATTTTTTGGCTGGCCAATGGCTCCCCCAACCCGGAAAAGCAAAAGAAAAAGAGGCAGCGGCGCAGCGGGAATCCTCCTGATTGCGTTTTTTCTTCTATTAGGCCTGGCCGCGGGCGTTGGCTGGCTGGTGATGACGCCCTTTGGTCCCTCGACCGAGACCTTTGTCGATGTTGCGCCGGGAACAGGGGGCGTGCGGATCGGCCGCATGCTTGAATCGGCCGGAGTTGTCCGTAGCCGATACGCTTTTGATCTTGCGCGCAGTTGGAAGCGAGGGACCTTGCGGGCGGGTGAATACAGATTCGATCACCCCATGACCGTGATCGAGGTCTATTCGCAAATTGAACGCGGCGATGTCTACACAAAGACTTTGACGGTCCCGGAAGGCTCCAGCATGTTCGATGTTGCCATGCGTGTGGAGCAGGCGGGGTTCGGGACCCAGCAGGCGTTTCTTGCGGCGGCGAGACAACGGACCGCCCTGGTCGCCGATTTGGATCCGGCCGCGAAGAGCCTCGAGGGCTATCTGTTTCCGGACACCTATCATTTTCCCCGGACAGCAACGCCGGAACAGATTGCGACCGCCATGGTGAGGCGCTTCCGGCAGGCGGCGGCTCAAGTCGGGCTGACAGGAAATGTACACAAGGTGGTCACCGTTGCTTCACTGGTGGAAAGGGAGACGGCCGTCGATGCGGAACGCCCGATGGTGGCAAGCGTCTTTGAGAATCGACTGGCGAAAAACATGCCGCTGATGACCGATCCATCGGTGATTTATGGACTCGAATTGCAACGTCAGTGGCGCGGCTCCATCTATGCAAGCGACCTGAAGCGCGATACGCCCTACAACACATACCTGCATACCGGATTGCCGCCTGGACCGGTTGCGAATCCAGGGATTCCTTCCTTGCGTGCGGCCATGGACCCGGCTCAAACCAACTACCTCTACTTCGTCGCAGCGGGTGAAAATCCCCAGGGCAAGTCGATGTTTGCGACCACCCTGGAAGAGCACAACCGCAACGTTGACGGCTATCGGCACGCTTTAAAGAAGGCAGGTGGCCGTTGAAGATCAGCCGTTGGTGTGCTGTCGGCCTGATGACGTTGCCTTCTCTCCTGCTCGCGGGGTGCTCCCTTTTTCCAACTACGCGCAAACTGCCCCTTCCGAAGGCGCCCGCCGTAGTCCAGACCGTAACGCCCGAACAACTGGTCGAAGAGCTAAATCGCCGCTGGGACGATGTGGACTCGCTGACGGCGACCGTGGAGATCCGTGCGACGGAACTGAAGAGTAAAGAAGGTGTGGAGAAGGATTTTCCAAGTTGCCGGGGATTCATTGTGATGCGCAAACCCAAGATGCTGCGCGTCGCAGGAACGTATTTCGGCGTGAAGATTTTCGACATGGCCAGCGATGGCAAGACCTTCACTTTGGTGATTCCAACGAAGAATATTGCGTTCACGGGATCGAACGACGTAAAGGGGACATCGCCGAACCCGATGTACAACCTCAGGCCCGATTTCTTTTTCGACGCGATGTTAGTGCGAGGACTTCTCCCTGACGATTTCTATTCGGTGACGGCAGACACGGAGACAATCGAAGATGTAGCCAAGAAGCATCTTATGATCGTGCCGGAATATGTTTTGAGCATCACGCGGCACAACCCAGGGAGCCGCAGCGATACGCCGGTGCGTGTGGTCACCTTCCACCGCGACGACCTTTTGCCTTACCAGCAGGATCTGTATGACAGGGATGGAAACCTCGAGACTCAGGTCTCCTATAACAAGTACGCCCAATTCGGCACCAGCAAATATCCGTCCATTGTCACCATCAAGCGCCCGCTTGAAGGAATTCAAATTGAGCTGAGCGTCGAGAGAGTGATTGAGAATCCGAAACTGACGGATGAGCAATTCCAGATCAAGATGCCGGACGGAATCAAGGTTCAGACACTCGAATAGTCTGTTCTCGAGTGCTCGCGTGCAGTTTGATAGCCGAGTTCCTTCAAGAAGCACGACCGGTCAGATTCAGCTCGCGGTGGAAGCCGAGATCCTCGCCGCGCAGCGTTTTATTGATGTAGAGCACCTGGCCATAATGCATTCCGAAGTGCTCCACCACTTGATAAACAGCGTCGAGTCCGCACACGGTGTAGCCCTGGATTTGATAGGTTGCCGCGAGATCCCGGGCGGTTAGACGGTCGAGGACCGTTGCAGCCTCCTGCATGGTCGCGTCCAACTGCTGGACCAGCAGCTTGCCTGCGATACGCCGCCGCTCGTTGAATTCCGCTGGCCGATTGCGCCCATCTTCCAGCCCACTGAAGGAGGCGATCAACCATTGACGAACGTTGCCGTTCAAATGCAGAAGAAGGTTGCCGACGCTGTTGCAGGCGGGGTTCGGCCGCCACCATACTTGCTCGTCAGTCAACGGCTCCACGCTGCTGCGCAAGCGCGGCCAATACTGATTGAGTAATTTGTTCCGGGAAAACTCCAAAAACAACGCAGCCAGTTCCGCGTCAGAGGTCGTCATGCGAAGGATATCCTCTAGGCCAGTATTCTATGGCATTTCCACGGAATTGGATGTTCGATCTGCCAATCGGCCTGGAGAGGGTGCCTGGGTTCGGCATTAAAAGAAGGTTCCCCCTTTTGCGCTGAAAAGGAAAGGGGGTTTTCTCCTGACGCCAATCTGCCGGTCGTGCGGGCATCACGAAAAGACGGGACGAACCAGATGTGCGAGGCTCGTCCGCTTCAAACTGGAGAATCGCGTGGTCGATAGGTCTAGTGAATCCCATAATGACGAGGATCGCTGCAAGTCAGGGGCCATCGTCGTCGACCCTGAAATACAAAGAGATAGTGAGCATTGTCTAAACGCGCGTGTAAAAACTTCCGTGCCGCACTGGAAATTCTTAATACTCGCGCTCTTCCCAATGAATCACGTTGGTCAAGCAGGTGCTCCCCCCCCCCGTGGGCCAAATGTGGAAATCGGTGTGTCATTTCTCTTGACTTCCCATCGGAACGGGCACATAAGTTGGCAGCACATCGCTTCACGGCGATCTACTTTCCCGCAAAGTTGACGCTCGTCCCCAACGTCCGGGGTTTCTGTTTAGTTCACTCGCAAAGCACAACAGGAGGTTAACTATGATTCACACAGGGCCAACCTACAGTCTTCTCTTTGCACGCACATCGTTTGTCCGCAACTCGACAGCTTTCCGGCGAATCAGCTTCAGCAACCCGCGCGGCCGAACCCATCGGCGAGATTGACGCAAGGACGAAGCTCAACCTGATCGTCCGCGGGCTGTTTGTCGGTGTTGTCGATCACCCCGAGTATATGGAGCTTTGGATTCCCAGCTTCAGCGACCACAAGTACGGATGGGAGGGCTGGGGCACACCAATCGGCGGTGAGAAAGGGCCGGTGGCCTGACCGCAGGCGTTGTCCACGAGTTAAAAGGCCTTTTGGGAGGGCCCGTTCCGTCGGTCGAGGATTTGCAGCCGAGCGTGAACACGGTGCTGCAAGATGTGGAACTCAACGACGCTGGTCTCTACGCCAAGGTTCGCCTGCCCTACCCACGCGGGATTTGGCCGCTGCGGAAAACGCAGGGGCACGGCGTGCCGTTTTATGAGGATGGAAAGGATGCGAGGCGATGCATGGTGCGCCAGCCGGAACAAATTGCATCGATGGTCGTTTTTGAATACCTGGTGGACGATCTCGACAAGCTGAAGGTTGAGGGCCGCAATCTGATTCCCGACCCGACCACCAACACCATCAACTTGCATATTTGGGTCGACGGCGTACCGGAGGACCATGTCGCAGAACCGCTCACGCCAGACGAGCTGACCATCAGGAATGTCATGGGGCTCGACATCCGCCTGAATCGGGATATGTGGGCCGACCAGACGATCGTCGACCCCGAAGAACCATTGCCCTTCGGCATGAGCCCCGGTCAACTGTATTCGCGACAGGAGCGGGCCCGTTTGGACGAGGAGACAAGGGCTCGACGGGGGATCAAGGCCTATGAGCTGGTAGAAGCCTGAGGAGAGCGCGGAGGAGCGGCTCTGGAGCTGCTCCTCCGGTTCTCGGCCGATATTGATGTCAGTCGGCTCTGCGAGCCTATGGCATCATGATGATCGCAGCGCCGCAGAGCCCACCCGTGTGAAGCCGCGGACGAATTGGGTCGCTAAGAGCAGGAGACAGCGTGGTCCTTTTGGGCAGCGGATAGTCCAACGCCAAATCCAGTCCAGCCAGATTCGCAATGGCAAAGATTGCGCCACGCTCATGCTGCAGCGTGGGAATGTAGGGGATCTCATCCTCGAAGATCAGTGTTCCGCTACCGCTCCACGGCGCAGGAAGCAGCGACTGGACGCTGCTGGGTGCACCGAGCAGCGCGACAGCAGTTACCCCGGTAAAGCTCAGAGTCTGCATCGAAGAGACCTGCCCGGTAGGCGCATCTTTGCCGCTAAAGCAGGGAGCTGTGTTGCCGTGCGGATCCATGGTTTGCGGAGCGAAGGTGTCGCTCGATACCCATGCGTCAGGGCCAATTGCAATTGAGGCTAGCAAATCCCAGTTCGATCCGATGGGACGGGCTTCTGTGACGCAATGATTGATGGATGTGTCAATTCCGCTGACCGGCATGCCGGCGGCTGCACGCGATCCGCACTGGATGTTGAGCGTGTAACTGTGGCTGTCGAGCTGATAAAAAGCAGATTGCGTGGGCCAGGGGTTGGGGTTCAATTGATTGGCGAAGTAGACGCCCAGCGGATGACCGCAAGCAGGCGAGTAGATATTTACGCCGGTGATTTTGCCGGAGCTATCGGCGCTGGGAACCAGAAGCCAGGTGCCGTCGAAGACCACGTCCAGTTGCGAACTAGTTGCTGCCGCCATGAAAGACCTCGCGCAAATCGGTTGCTCCCACACCGGAGGCGTAATACGCGGCCCAGTAGTAGGGGTGCCTGTATCGAGCATCGCGGATGAGGGATTGCCGCGCTGCAGTAAGGGCCTGGGGTACTGTGAGTCCGTTGGCCAGGCCGCGATAGAAAGCGTCCATCATGGGGACAGCAGAGGCGGAATCGATCTGCCACCGCGTGGCAACCACTTCCGGAACCCCGAGGGACGCGAGCGTGTCGACTATATCTCCCATACCGTGATCCCACCCCTCTTCCCTTTTTCCCGTGGAGCAGGCAGAGAAGACAACGAGCCGCGCGGCTTTTGGAGGATACTGCCGGAATAGCGAGGAATCGAGATAGGGCTTGTCGCCTCGCAATCCGGAGGGAGCCAGCAGAAGGCGGGTGGAGCCTTCATACTGCGTTGCGTGACCTGCGAAGTGCAGGACGGACGCGGATCGCATTAGCACCGAGACGCGCGCTTCCGTAGCCTGGTCCGCGAGCAGCAGGTTTGGGTTCGAACTGTTGCCGGCAACCGACCGCGCCTCATCCAGGGCCTCCGGCAGCAGCGGACTGCCGTCCGCCGTAACGGATGCGCCGACAATGAGCGGTCTGGCTGCCGCAGTCTGTTTGCCTTCACTCCTCGAATCGTCTCGATCAAGCAAGATAGACGGGACTTCGTCCAGATCGAGCTGCAGGCCGAGCGGCCCGTCGGCAGTTTCGACTGCCGACCACGGTATGTTTCCCAGCAGCGGATCGGATTCGATCGCCAGCGATGCCTTGCTCGCTTGCGGGATTTGCAGGTTGGCAAAAAGGATGCCGCCAACGCGGCGGGCGGACTGATCTACGGAGATCTGGGAAGTTGCTGGCGAGCTTACAACGCGCTCCAGAGACGCCGCAGAGGAAAGAAGCTCGTCTCGATCAATCGATGTTTGGGTCCAGGTTAACCGATCGCGATTGGCCTGATAGAGCAAGGCGCGATCGCGCAGGACAATCTGTCCCACGAGCAATGTCTGTCCCGCTTTTTGACGCCAGCGGTTAAGGACATCCGCTACCTGGGCCTTCAAACAGTCTAGCTGGCCTCCCGCGCAGGCAGGGACAGAAATTCCGAGGATGCGTAACCGGTACCTTTCCCAAAGCGCCAGAATCTCAAGTCCCGGGCGGCCCTCCTGCAGCCACAGCCCAGCAAGCGTGGCATACAGTTCGCGATCCTGCCGCGCGAAGACAATGTTCCGCGCTCCCGCGCCTTTGGCCTCAAGTTCCTCCTTCAGGATGGCGGCACGCAGCGTAGCTTCTGCGATTTCAGGATGCGCTAATGCGAGTTCAAGTCCCCCCCGCGCTGCCGCGTAGCTCCGGAGTTGAACCGGGTTGTCCTCACCAGCCATATGTCGCTTCGCTTCATCGAGAGCTATCTCGGCCTTTGAAAAGTCACCGCGGTCGATGTAGAACTGCGCCATCGCTATTTCAGTCTCGGCCTGAACAACGATCAGGCCTGATTTCTCAGGGGTGAGCGCCAAATCCGTTTTCGCGTTAGTCAATTGCTCCTGTGCTTCCAACATCGATCCGGCGCGTAGCGCCGCTCGGACAAGAAGGGCCCGCTGCCGTTTCAGAAGTGTCGCGTTTCCAGATAAGTCAAAGAGTTCGGATGCTTCCCTATTCGCCAACAGGTCTACGCGAACTCGCAGGGTCGAATCCTCGACGCCTGCCAATCCGCTCATTGTGGTTGCTGCACGCAATGGAGGGTAGTCACCTTCATAGAACCTGCGCAAAGTGTCAATGCCCATGCGCCAGGCGGTTTCTGAGTCGCTGGACTCTGCTGCGGGTCCTATGAGCATGTTGCGGGCGCGCAATTCAAGGAGCACGTAGTGGTGAGCCTGTGCCATTTCGAGCCCACGGTCAAAGATTGGGTTATTTGTGGCAGCCGTACCTGGACTTATGTTGCATCCGGCATCCAGCGCTACGGCTTGGGCCTGAATCCAGCCAAACTGTTCCTTTTTCTCTAGCAAAGAATCGACAGATTGACGGCACGCCGCCAGTGTGTACGACCTTTGCAGCGCAAAGGCCCGCTCCACTTCAGCCCGATCCGCTCCGGCGACATTGCCGAGCTTCCGAAACAGGTCACGACTCCGCAACGCCGCGCCTTGCGCAGCCCCATAATCGCCGCGCGTGTCGGCATCGATGGCCTGACCCAGCGTGTGCGCCGCAGTGAAGTACTCATCTCGGATGTGAGCAGAATCGGAGGGGAGGAATTCTTTGAGCCAGGGATCCTGATGATTGCGTTCGAGGGAGGCGGCGAGAGCATGCAAAAGGGACCGTGCAGCCAAACAGTTTTCCGCGCACGGGGATCCGCGGGA
>Ga0181526_10002379_pt1 | contig 16448 bp, 10 predicted proteins | sample PEATcosm2014_Bin_35_FD_119750 | JGI IMG/M metagenome (GOLD analysis project Ga0181526, IMG submission 119750) | Peatland microbial communities from MTU Mesocosm Facility, Houghton, MI, USA - PEATcosm2014_Bin06_30_metaG | ecosystem: Environmental > Terrestrial > Soil > Wetlands > Peat | place...
CGGAGAAAACGTCCATGAAGGATTCGGAAGGGACGATCCGCCAGGATAGCGACGCCGGGAAAAAAGCTGAGAGGGCCGCAGGCGCGGCAACCACGGGAGCGGTGATCGGCGCGATAACCAACGGAGCTAAGGGAGCCGGCATCGGAGCGGGGATTGGAGGAGTTGCGGGGCTGGCGGTCGCAATGCTCTCGCGGGGCACCGACGTGCGACTCGAGCCGGGAACGTCGATCGAGATGGAGATCCAGCGCGAAGTGACGGTGGATGCGAGCCGGGTTTCCTCAAGACGTGAGGTCGTCGTCCGCAACGACTAGAGTCGCGACCTCGTTATAAATTCGCTGGAGGGACGGGCGTCTCACCCGTCCAGCCCGGCGGGGACGCCCGGCCCTCCACAAGTAAGCCTGGATCGACAACTTCTCGTTCGCGGACGACGGCGTCTGCGCCACACGAGCTACTTCAATACAAACATAGCGTTCATCTTGAAGCGCACTTACATCTTGGGGAAGGACGGATTCGGCCCATTGATGTCTTTTCGCAGGTCTTCCCAGATATTGTCGGGCATCTCGAGGAACACCTGAACGATCTTGGGATCGAACTGGCGCCCCGACCAGAGCTCGATTTCCTTGCGGGCAGCGTCAAACGTCTGCGCCGGGCGGTAGGGACGGTCGGAGGTCATGGCGTCAAGGGTATCCGCGATCGAGAACATGCGCGCGCCGAGCGGGATCTCGTCGCCCTTCAGTCCACGCGGATAGCCAAGTCCGTCGTAGCGCTCCTGGTGGGCGTATACGATCTCGGCCGCTTCGGCGAGAAATGGGATTCGGGAAATGATCTTGTATCCCCGGTAACAGTGCTCGCGCATGATGGCCATTTCTTCGTCCGTGAGTTTGCCGGGCTTGCGCAGGATGTCGTCGGGGATAGCCATCTTGCCGATGTCGTGCAGGAAGGCTCCGCGGGCGATGACGTTAATCTCTTCTTTCTGCAGGCCCATCTTGCGCGCAATGGCGATAGTGAACGCGGTCACGCGTTTGGAGTGGCCCTCGGTCTCGGCGTCCTTGAGGTCGAGCGCATCGCCCAAGGCCTCTAGCGTGATGTCGTAAGACTTTTCGAGGTTGGAAAGCGCCGTTTTCCATTGCTGGGTGCGCGCGGCAACCAGCGCCTCCAGGTTGGTGCGATAGGCATCGTTTTCCCGTTTGAGGCGGCGATTCTCGAGGGCACGGCGGACCGTGGCCAGCAGTTGCTCGCGCTCGAAAGGCTTAAGCAGGTAGTCGTACGCCCCATTGCGCAGCGCCTGCAGCGCGACCTGAATGTCATGGACGGCAGTGACCATGACGATGGGCATGTCCGGGTAGCGTTCCTTGGCATGTTCCAAAAGGGCAATGCCATCCATTTCGGCCATCATCAGGTCCGAGAGAACCAGATCGAATTCGTCGCCCGCGTCCAGAATCGAAAGGGCTTCCACGCCGCTGGCGGCCTGGCGAGTCTGAAAATGGGCGCCGCCCAGCATGGAGGAAACAATCTCGCGGATTGTTTCCTCGTCGTCCACCACGAGGATGCGGTCGTTAGGCATGGCGCTAAGTGACTGTATCGCTATTCTAGGCCGCGACTTCACATTCCGAAAGTAACCAACTGGACACGGAAATCCGGTAACGAGGGGCAGAGAGCATGATATTTAAAAGCTTGGGTGTTCGTGCGCTTATCGCGCGCTTATCTATGGGTCCTGCCGGGCTGTTTGGGAATTCGGTTGGCATGTTGATCGTCCCGTGGTTGACGGCGCGGGAGACGACCGCGCTGATCGTGGTGGTGGTCAGTCTGCTTTTCTTCCGGGTTTTCCGGGAACGATGTCTGCTGGCGTGGGCAGCGGGCTGGCTTGCCTACGGCGCGTTTCAGTGGGCAGCGGGCGTAGGCGAGTTGCACGCCGCGTCGAAGGCGATGGCCGCGTTCGCGCAGGCCGACTTTGTGCTGGCGATGGGGCTGTTTGGGGCGGCGGCGCTGCTATCGGCGCGAGCGCGGCAGGCGCTGACGGCCCTGGTGGCGTTCTCGTGGGTGTTGATGGTCTGCGCCGCGATGCGGCCGCTTTACTTCCCGGATTCGCAGACCCTCGGGCGCGGGTTGGAAGTAGCATGCCGCCTGATTGCTGCGGGCGCAGCCGTCGAACTGCTGCGCTACCGGTGGGGGCGGATTGGGTTGGGGCCGTTCCTGTTCGGCGCCGGGCTGCTGACGTTGAATCTGCATTGGCCTCCCTTTACCAATCGCATTCCGAGTGAAGGCTACCTGTTGGCGGAAGTGCTGTTCGGTTCGAGCATTCTGCTGGTGGCGCTGGACGACGTGCGTCTGCGCACCCGACGGCTGGCGATGCTGAACGAGTTGGGGGTCACGATTGGGCGCAGCCAGAATCACGGCCCGATGATGCAGACTGCGCTGGAGAAAATGAGATCCATAGTCGGGGCGAAGGCAGCGTGGTTCCAGTTGGTGGACGGCGACGAACTGGTGCCCACGCAACATGTTGGCCTGACGCCGGAATCTCTGCGTGCCATAGGGCAAGGCGGGACGAATGAAACCCAGGTTCGCGTTCTGCAGGAAAACCGGACGGCGGTGATGAAACTCTCGGAGATGTCGGAGCCGGAGCGGGAACAACTGGGGAAGCGCGGCATTCATCACGTGGTGCTGCTGCCGGTGCAGGGCAAGAAATCGGCGATTGGGATGTTGTCGCTCGGCTGCTCCGGCAGCCCGCGCCATACCCCGGAAGAACTGGAGGTTCTCGACACGGCGGCCCAGTCGCTGGGGATCGCGATCGAGAATCTGCGGTTGTTGGAGCAGGTGCTGCGTTCGCAGCGGCAGTGGATGAATACGTTTGATTCCATTCAGGACCTGATTCTGGCGCACGACGCAGACTTCCGCATCCTCAAGACCAATCAAGCGCTGCTGCAGCGGCTGGAAAAGGCGCCCGCCGATGTGTTGGGCAATCTTTGTGAAGAGGTTCTACCGCAAAAGCGCGCCTGGAGCGGATGCCCTTACTGCGAACGGGGCTCGGGGCTGACGGAAGGGGTTGATCCGTGCTTTGGCGGGCAGTCGGTGATTTCGACCTCATCGTATGCCGAGCAGGGAGGCCAGCAGAAGGGCACCATCCACGTGGTTCACGATACGACCGCGCGTCAAGTGGCGGAAGAAAAGTATCGCATGCTGTTTGAGCAGGCGCAGGAAGGCGTGTTCGTAGCGACGCCCGACGGCGAGTTGCTCGACTGCAACGACGCCTTTGTCACCATGCTCGGGTACGGCAGCCGGGACGAGTTGATGGCGCTCGACATGGGCAGCGTGCTGTACTCGGTGGCCGAAGAGCGGGAGAATTTCGGCAAGGAGATCGAGGCGCACAACTACGTGCGCAACTTCGAAATCACGGTGCGGCGCAAGGATGGCACGCTGCTGACGGTGGCACAGAGTTGTTTTGCCACGCGCGATGCGGATGGAAACATTGCGCGCTATCAGGGCTTCGTTCTTGACGTCACGGAGAAGAAGCGCTCGGAAGACGAGATGCGGCGGCGCAATCGCGAATTGAACGCGCTCAATGCGATGGCCGTCATCGCCACCCAGTCGTTCGATCTGGATGAAATTCTGAACCTGACCTTGCGCCAGGTGATCTCGCTGTTTGGGGCGGAAACCGGCTCGGTCTATTTGGCAGCGGAATCCGATGGCGCCTACCGGCGGCGCGCGGGTTGGGGTCCGCGCAGCGAAGCGCGTGTGCGCATGGCCGAGGTTATGTTTCCGGAAGGCCTGGGCGAGTTGGTGATGCGCTCGCGAGCGGAAGTGGTGACCCAGGATTTCCTGCCGCACCTGCCGGCCGCGGTGGTGGAGTTTGTGTGCGCCGACCGGTTGCCCTACTGGATCTGGGTTGTGCTCTGGAGTAAGGACAGGCCCATCGGCATCATGGGGATTGCCAGCAAGGAAGACCGGCACTATTCGAGCAACGATGAGAATCTGCTGGTCGCCATCAGCCGGCAACTGGCCACGACGATCGAAAAGGTGCAGCTCTACGAGGAGACTTGCCGGGCCTACGAAGACTTGCGGCGTACGCAGGAGCAACTGCTGCAGAGCGAGAAGATGTCGGCCGTGGGCCAGTTGATTGCCGGGGTGGCGCACGAGTTGAATAATCCGTTGACCGCAATCCTCGGTTACGCCCAACTGCTTGAAGGCGCGGGGCTCGATCCCCGTTCGGCGGACTATGTGAGCAAGCTGTTCAAGCAGGCGCAGCGGACGCACCGGGTGGTGCAGAATCTGCTTTCTTTTGCCCGCCAGCGCAAGCCGCAGAAGCAGGAAGTGGATTTGCGCAAGGTGCTGGAAGAGTCGCTCACGCTGCGCGAATACGACTTGAAGGTCAACAACGTCTCCCTGGAACGCGACATTCCCGAGGACATGCCCTCGGTGCTGGGCGATCCGCATCAGTTGGAGCAGGTCTTCCTCAACATTATCAACAACGCGCTCGATGCCATGGTAGAGGGCAGCGGCAGCGGCGTGCTGAAAGTGCGCGTGTACAAGAAAGACGCCTACGTGTGCGTGGAGTTCGATGACAGCGGCCCGGGAATCAAGGACCCGACCCGCATTTTCGATCCCTTCTATACCACCAAGTCGGTGGGCAAGGGAACCGGTCTGGGGCTTAGCATCTGCTACGGGATCGTCAAGGAACATGGCGGGGAAATCGTGGCGCGCAACCGGAAAGAGGGCGGAGCGACGATTGAGGTCCGCTTGCTGGCCAGCGAGAAACAAGCGTTGACTGAGACGGTGGCGCCAGCGCGGCGGGAGTCGGTGCTCGCAGGGCGCGTGCTGCTGGTCGAAGACGAAGAAGCGGTCCTGGAATTTGAACGAGACGTGCTGGTCGGCGCGGGAGCCGAAGTCATTACCTCCATGAGTGTCGAGGATACGCAGCAGCTACTGAGTAACGGCTCGTTCGACGTGATCGTGATGAACGGCCGTATGCCGGGCGGATGCAGCGCGCGGGAAATGTACGAATGGATCGCGGCAAACTGCCCAGGCATGGAGAAAGGGCTGCTGCTGACGTTTTCTACCGTGACCGACCCGCAGACAAGAAGTTTCCTTCAGGAGCACGGCGTGCCATCGTTGGCGAAGCCGTTCGAAGTAGCGGATCTGATCTCCCAGGTTCGTGGGTTGAGCCAGCGGGAAGGGAAACCTCCCGTGAAGACGAAGGAGAAGAACGAAGAAAAAGCCTCCACAGCGAGCGCCGGAACATAGCCGCCGAAGCCGCCTAAAACTGCTCCCTCTAGAGCTGTCCCTCTAATCCCCGCATCATTTCCGTAATCAGCTTTTCGTTCCGCTGGTACCAGCGCCAGTGGCCCTCGCGCTTGGCCTCTACCACGCGGGCCTTTTCCAGAATTCGCATGTGATAGGAAACGGTAGGCTGCGCCAGCTTCACGCGGCGCTCGATGTCGGCGGCACAGAGTCCGATTTCCTTGTCGAGCGAGCATCCGCCTTTTTCTTTGAGCGCGCGCAGAATCCGGCGGCGAGTGGGGTCGGCAATAGCGTGCAGGAAGCGATCAAGATTGGGAGCGGCGTGAGCCATGATGACAATTGGGTAATTGTGTAGTTTGTAATTTGGTAATTTGAAACCTATTGATTTTAATCTTCAATTACCAAATTGCCCGATTACAGAATTACCAAATCCCCTCTACTTTTTCACAATCGGATTGTAGCCATCGCTGATGAGGCGGGCGCGCATGGCCTCGGCGTCCTTCAAGTCGGCGTAGGGTCCAACTTGGACGCGATAGTACTTGTCGACGGAACTATTGTTGGCCGTGAAGGCCGGATACTGCTTTTTTTTCAGAGCGTCGACGAGCGCATCGGCATCCTCCTGCCGGGTGACGGCGGCGACCTGCACGTAGTAACCGCTGGTTGTTGTTGATGCTGCGGGCGGCGCGGTTGCGGCGTCGGTGGCGGGCTTTGGCGGCGCTTCTCCGGTTGGGGTGGCTGCGGTTGAGGGCGCTGGTTGCGCCTTCGAATCCGGAGGAGTGAGCGCGGCATCGGCATTCTTCTCGCCTACCGCCTTGTAGAAGCTGAAATCGTTGGATGTGGACGGAGATTGCGGCTGAGGCGTGTTCTTCGCGGCCGAGGGCCGAACGACGGTCGCTGGAGTTCCAACGGGCGCGCTCAACGAGCTGCCTATGCCTGCCATGGCGGTTCTCTTGCCCAGCGAAAAGCCGATCGCAAAGAAGAAGGCGCAGACCAGGACAAGAGTGAAGAAGAGCGCCAGCATGCGGCCGGTGCCGAGCGTGATCTCCGTGTCCTGCTGCGCCGTGGCCATGTTTAGTAGTGTTGACCTCTACTTTCCCGTCGGCGCGCCGGGCGCGGGCACGCTCGCGAGCAACTTCTGCATGCCGGAGAAGAAATCGATGGGCACGGGGAAGACGACGGTCGTGTTCTTCTCGACGCCGATTTCGGTGAGCGTCTGCAGATAGCGCAACTGAATGCTGATCGGTTCGGTGGCGAGCAAGTGCGCGGCATCGACCAGGCGCTGGGCGGCCGAGAACTCGCCTTCGGCGTGGATGATCTTCGAGCGCTTCTCGCGTTCCGCTTCGGCCTGCTTGGCCATAGCGCGCAGCATGGACTCGGGCATATCCACTTGCTTGACTTCCACGTTGGCGACCTTCACGCCCCAAGGCGCGGTGTGCTGATCGAGAATGCTCTGCAGGCGCAGATTGATCTTGTCGCGATGAGCCAGCAATTCGTCGAGTTCCTGTTCGCCCAGCACCGAGCGCAACGTGGTTTGGGCAAACTGCGAAGTCTGGTAGGCGTAATTCGAGACTTCCACGACGGCCTTATTGGGATCGATCACACGCAGGAAAATAACCGCGTTCACTTTCAGCGTAACGTTGTCGCGGGTGATGATGTCCTGCGGCGGAACTTCGAGCGCTTCCTGCCGCAGCGAAATGCGCACCATGCGATCGATCGGGCTGAAGACGAGAATGATGCCCGGGCCTTTGGCAGTACCGAGGAGACGTCCAAGGCGGAAGATAACGCCGCGCTCATATTCGGCCAGAATCTTGATGGAACTGAGAATGTAGATGACGACGATGACGATAGCAACGGTGATCACCGGAAATCCGAGATCCATAAATGCCTCCAGGCAATTCGCGATTCAGAGTCTCAGCGGATTGTAGCGCATGCGAGCGGAAATGAGCTGTGAGGAACGAGGTAGCGGAGTGTCCAGGATGATGCGTGGCTGCGATGATTTCCGTCTATTTACTATTAAGGTTATGACTCATTGGTACCGCCCACCCGATTTGCGCTAAAGTATTCAGGAATAAAGACTTAACTCCAAAGTATTCAGAAATAAGGAGTTAGGTTGTCAAAGAGCGCTGAAAATGGTTTTGGGGCAGCTTCGAGGGCCGTTTTTGGAAACGGTCACACCTCTTAACTGCCCCAATTCGGAGCGCCATAATCGCGCACGGCGGGTTGGAAGTCTGTGATGGCGCACACTGGCCGATTGTGACGAAAGAGTTGGATCGGAGTCGGATGCTCGGCGGACTGCGGCAGTTCCGGGGTCGGCTGTTCGGCGGCCCACTTCTCGAAAAGCGCGAGAAATGGGGCACCCGCGTTTCTTCCTCTGCTGGCGCTAGCTAAGTCAATGCGCTAGCTTGTCGGCGAGATGTTGGCCACCCGCCTCAAGCCCACTCATCGCAAAGGACGCGATGAGTGGGGCACCCGCGACGCCAATTGACGGGGAGAATCCCTGACACGCCCTGGCTGATCGAGAAGATGCAGGGGTCCTTCGACTGCGCAGAGACTTCACTTTGTGAAGTCCCTGCTGCGCTCAGGATGACAACTTGGATGGGGCGGCTGAGAGCCGGGAACTGACGGCTGATCGCTGATGGCTGAGGATGACGCCACGGTTCAGTCCCTCCGGGGCTTGAATCGTTCTTGCCACTGTCCCCAGCGCCGAAGCGCTGGGCTAAGTTCGGCCGGTCCCTCCGGGACTTGAATCGTTTTTGAGACTGTCCCCAGCGCTGAAGCGCTGGGCTAAGTTCGGGCCGCCCCTCCGGGGCTTGATTCTCGGGTATTTCGCTCCAGAGGATTGCCCGAGAAGGGCCGCGAGGATTGGGCCACCTCCCCGCCACCCGCGTTCCATTACAGGAAAGAAGAAGCTAATCCCATCAAAAAAGCTGCGTCGTCGGCCTGGGCTCAGCGTGCGATAATACGGGCGGTTATCTTATGCTTTCTCAAAATGGGGCACGGGTCGCGGTTGCTTGTTGCATGGGAACTTTCTTTCTCCTCCATCTTCTGGTGGGGCCTACTTCTGGCCAGGCCCAGAATACGGAGACGCCGGGGGAGGCACTGCAGCAGACAACCATGGGGAGGACAGTGCGAATGGACGAACTCCACGCGTACGAACTCCACTCCGGCGAGGAACTGGTGATGGTTACCGTGTTTGCGGAGAACGGCAAGGCCCACCTGGACCGGCAGGCGGTCTTGAAGATAACCAACCAGTCCACTCACAACGTTGTCTGGAAAACCACCGACGAGCAATCGGTAGCCGGACTCGGTCTGCCTTTCGACAAGTACGAAGTCGAGATCAGCGCTGTCGGATATTTGAGCGAGCGAAAGGAATTCCTGACCGCTACACGAGAAGATACGGTTCGGATCGAGGTCGCGCTGCATCGAGATCCGGAGGCGGTGGACCTCAACATCGCCGAAGCGGCGATGTCCTCCAAGGCGCGCAAAGAAGCTAAGCATGCCGTCTCCGCCCTCAAGTCCGGAAATCTGAAGGACGCGCGCAAGAGATTGGATGCGGCTTACAAGCTGGCGCCGTCGAGTTCGGATCTGAATTATCTTTTGGGATACCTGTTCTATCAGCAAAACAACCTTGGTCAGGCGCGGAGTTATTTGGAGTCCGCTTCCAATCTCGATGCGCGCAACGTGCAGGCGTTGACGTTGCTCGGCCGCGTAGATCTCATTCAAGAAGACTATCTCGGGGCGACGGCGGCGCTGGAAAAAGCAATCAGGGCGCATCCCGGCTATTGGATGGCGCACAACTTACTGGCCGATGCTTACCTCAAACAAAGGAAGTTTGAGAAAGCTCGGCAACAGGCGGAGTTGGCCATCGCCAATGGGAAAGCCGAGGCGCAGACGGCGAATCTGGTTCTGGGAGAGGCTCTGGTTGATTTGGGAAAGAAGGAAGAAGGTATCCAGGCACTCAAAACCTTCGTGCAGGATTCACCCAAGAACCCTGTCGTTCCGCAAGTGCGCGACCTGATCGCCACCCTCGAAAAATCCGGCGCCGGTTCTGACCGTGATGCCGATGCCACGGGGAAGAACGCGACGCCTTCGTCGGGCATCGACCCTCTGCTGGCCACGCCTGAACTCGGGCTCTCGGTCAAGCCGTGGCGGCCCGAGGGAATCGATGAAAGTAAGCCGCCGGTCGCGGCTGGGGTTAGCTGTCCGTATGAGAATGTGATGGAGATGTCGGGCGGGCGGGTGAAAGAATTGGCGGACAACGTCTCGCGGATTGCGGCCAACGAGCACCTGCTGCACAACCGGGTGGATGCAATGGGGAATACCGCCGCGACGAAAAGTCGCGACTACGACTATGTAGCTTCTCTTTCGGAGGAGAAACTTGGGTTTGTTACGGTGGACGAACAACGCTCCGAGCGCCAGGCGAGCGACAACGTTGCCGACGAAATCGGAGACACCAGCGGGTTCGCCGGGTTGGCTCTGGTATTTCACCCCAGCAAGCGGGACGATTTCGAGATGACGTGCGAAGGGTTGGGGAGCTGGCATGAGCAAGCGGCTTGGCTGGTTCACTTTAAGGAGCGCGAAGACCGGCCCACGGCATTCCAAATTTTCTTCGCGGGCGGTCAAAAATTTCCGTTGCGGCTGAAAGGGCGCGCCTGGATTACGGCGGACAACTTTCAGATCGTGCGGATCGAATCGGAACTGGTGCGTCCGGTGCCGGAGATCCAGTTGATTAGCGAGCAACAGGTCGTAGAGTACGGCCCAGTTCCGTTTCCCAAGAAAAATCTGGAATTGTGGCTTCCGAAGAGCGCGGAGATCTATCTCGACTATCACAAGCACCACTATTACCGGAAACACAGCTACGATCATTACATGCTGTTTTCAGTGGAATCGGAAGAAAAGCGGAAAGAACCCACAGCGCCGTAGGCGCGGGGGCGGGCGGATGCAAACCTAGTAATTCCGAGTAACTCGATCTACACTTACTGGTGCTTTGCGTGGCTTTCCCGCTGCCAGAGCTTCCCTATAACCGGGATGTTTCCAAGGAGAGTTGCTGTGTCTCTGCATCGATGGTCTGCGATTTTTCTTTCCTTCCTGATCGGTTTTTGGATTATGGCGAGTGTAGGCCAAGCCAAGGTTATGGCGGCCGGCGGCGACAATCTGGCTTGCCATGTCGTTGCTGCCCACGAAGCGTCCCCTGCCGAAAAGGCATACCTGGCCGGCAATGCAAGCCAGGCAGAATCTCTCTATCGCGAGGCGCTCGGCAAAGCGCCGCATGACGCAACGCTGACTGCGGGTCTGGTCCGCTCCTTGGTCCGACAGGATAAGGTCGCAGACGCCGCCTCCACGATCAACGCCGAACTCTCCCTGGCGCCGAACTCGGTTCCACTCCTTACCGCATGGGCCGAAGTTCAGTACCGCCAAGGCAAGATTGCCGAGGCTGCCGCTACCGCCGACCAGGCGCTTCGGATCGACCCCTGTAGTGCGCGTCTCTATCTCTTCCGTGCCCGCGTTCTTCGCCTCAACTCGATGTTTGCTTCGGAGCGGCGCGCCATCGCTATTGCCCACGGTCTCGATCCCTGGGACATGGATATTCGCCGGACTTGGCTGGGGACTCTCCCGCTCGCCCCGCGCATCGATCAACAGAAGCAATTCCTCGACGCCGCCAATGGCATGGACTCCGAGGAGCGCGCCCGCATGGAAAAGGGTCTGGCTAATCTCGAACGCTGGGCCAGCAATCCCCCGGACAAAACGTGCCACCTGGTTTCCACTGCCAGCTCGACTGAGCTTCCCCTCGCTCCGGTCTTCGGCGAGGGGGGTATCCGGCACATTCAGAGCTGGGGACTTCGCGTTCTTTTCAACAACAACTTGGCTAATCTTGCGGTCGACACCGGCGCCTCCGGGCTACTCGTAAATCGTGCCATCGCGGAACGAGCGGGGCTTAAACCCATTGGCAAAACACAGCTTGGCGGCGTCGGAGATCAAGGCGCCCAGGGCGGATATCTCGCCAGCGCTGACTCCGTCAAGGTAGGCTCCCTCGAGTTTCGTGACTGTATTGTGAGAGTTACGGATCGCAAAGACATCCTGGGCATGGACGGCCTTATCGGCACGGACGTTTTCAGTAGTTACCTGGTGACCCTCGACTACCCCCTGCGGAAGTTTATGCTCTCCCAACTCCCGCCCCGCCCCAGCGACACCACCAACACCGCCGTCACGCTCAACACAGAGGCTGCAGACTCCGCGGAGTCAGGCGGTCCGCAGGACCGTTACATCAGCCCCACGATGAAGGATTTTGTGCCAGTGTTTCGCTCGGGGCACTATTTGATCGTTCCGGTCGTTTTGAACGGCAAGGCGTCTCGGCTGTTTATGGTCGACACTGGCTCGTTCAGCACCACCATTTCCCAGGAGGCGGCCCGAGCCGTTACCAAGGTTCACAGTGGAGGAGAGGTGACGGTCAAAGGATTGAGCGGGGAAGTTGCAAATGTTTCGTTCAGCGATGCGATCAGTTTTCAGTTCGCCGGCATCCGGCAGCAGAATAACGATCTCGTTACCTTCGACACCGCCGGACTCAGTAGAGGCGCAGGCGTCGAGATTTCTGGATTCCTGGGGAGCACACTCCTGCGGCAACTCACGATTTCCATCGATTATCGCGACGGACTCATGAGGTTCGACTACGATCCGCGCCACGGCAATCACAACTTCTAATTCGCGAGGCGGTTGCGTTCAAGAAGGGTTAAACTCCCACCTAGCTGATCGGTTTTTGCGTCTTCTGAGTTGACGGGCAGCGTCGCCCATTCATTCTCAAAGAATGCGAATGAATGGGGCGCGCGACCGAGCTCCGATGAACGGAGAGAATCCCCTGACGCGCGCTTGCCAGCGCGAAGGATGCAGGGGTCCTTCGACTCCGCAGGGGCTTCACTTCGTGAAGTCCCTACTGCGCTCAGGATGACAAGTGTGGAGGGATCTTCTTTACGCCATGACTGTTCTCGCTGCCGCTACGGGATCGACTCGCAGCGTGAGGCCATCGACTTGGCGCACTACGATTTGTTCTCCGGAGGCGATGGGGACTGCGGAGACGGCGTCCCAAAGCTCGCCGTGCACGAAAACTTTTCCGGAGGGCGCCAGCAGACTTTGCGCGATTCCGATTTCGCCGATTAGTCCTTGTTCGCCGGTTACAACTTTGTTGCGGCGGGCGCGCACGGCGATGCTCATTAGGAAAGCCGTGATCAGTCCGAGCGGGATGCTGACGGCGAGCGCGGTTACGAGGTGGACGCGCATTTCGGGAATCGGCGCGTCGACCAGGAACAGGCCTCCCAGCGTCAACAAGACAATGCCGCCGGTGGTGAGCACGCCGTGGCTGGCGAACTTGGCTTCGGCGGCGAACAGGGCAAAGGCTCCGATGATCATGGCGACGGCCGCGAAGCGCACGGGCAGCAGATTCAAGGCGAACGCTGCCAAAAGAATGAAGACCACGCCCACGGTTCCGGGAATGACCGCGCCGGGGTGGTTGAATTCGGCGTAGAGCGCGAGCGCTCCGATGGCCATTAGGATGAACGCCACGTTGGGGTCCATGAGGTAGGAGAGGATGCGCTCTTTGAGCGTCATCTGGTAGTCGCGCACCGGCTCGGCGGTCAGGTTCAACGTGACGATCGCGCCGTTAAATCGCTTGAAACTCTTCCCGTTCAATTGGCGGAACAGGTCCTGCTCACTTGGAGCGATGTATTCGATCAGCTTCTTGTCGAGCGCCTCCTGATCGGTAAACGACTTCGACTCGCGCACGGCGCTCTCCGCCAGTTCGACGTTGCGGCCGCGCTTGGAGGCAATGGCGCGCATGAACGCCGCGGTGTCGTTTTCGATCTTTCGGTTCATCTCGTCATCGGGCTTGGCCGCGACTGGGCCAAAAAGCAAGACGGGATGCGCCGCTCCGGCGTTGGTGCCCGGAGCCATCGCAGCCACGTCCGCCGCCTCGAGGATGAAGATGCCTGCGGACCCAGCACGGCTTCCCGTCGGAGCTACGTAGACGATCACGGGCACCGGGGAAGATTCGATCTTTTCGATGATTTGGCGCGTCGAATCGACTAGTCCTCCGGGAGTATTCATTTCGATCAGGACAGCTTGATCGTGGTTGGCGGCTGCCATTTCGAAAGCGCGGCCAATGTATTCGACGGTGACCGACTGGATGACGTCGTTGACTGCGATCCTCAAGACGTCGGCGGAGCAGGGGGCGGCGAAGAGAAACAGCACTGCGAGGCAGCGCGCCGCTTGGCGAATCCAGAGCTGCTGTGGGCGCAGGCCGCTGCCGAGCTCCGCTCGGCTTGGACGGGCGAGGGCGCCCGTCCCCACGCGGGCTCTAGAGGCGAAAGATCGAAATGGCTTCATGGCTGTGGCAGCGGCGGCGCTTTCTCCGCGAGCTTGGCTGCTAGGGTGCGCTTTAAATCCTGGCCGGCGGAATTGCCGGGCTCCAACTGCAGGGCGTGATCGATGTTCTGGGCGGCTGCTTCCATTCTATTTTCTCGCAAATCGAGGCGCGCCAGAATCAGGTAGGCCTCGGCCGACTCGCGAACGCGGAGCGCGGCCTCGGCTTGGGCGCGGGCTTCGGCGGCGTCGCCGCGCGCGTCGTAATCTTCGGCGAGGGCGGTGAGCGGCGCGCTGCTCGAGGGATCGACGACGGCGGCGTGACGAAATTCGGCCTCGGCTTCAGTGGTGAATCCGTGGGCCAGAAGTTCCTTGCCGAGTTCGAGGTGAAAGCGGGCGTGGGTGCGAGGGTCGGATCGGGCAAATTGCTGCTCGGCCCAGCTTCCCATTTGCGTGGTCATCTGGCGGAAGGCGTCTTCTTCGTAGTTTCGCTTGATGCGCTCCGTGGGGGCCTTCGAGGTGGCACTGCCCGGCACAATACCGCCGGCCGGTGGCGTCAAGGAGTCGAGCAACGTTCTAGCCTCGGCGTCGTTGGGGCGCTGATCGAGCGCCGCTTGCAGTTCGCGTGCCGCGCCGGCGCGATCGCCAGCCTGGATGAGAGTCACTCCCAGGTTGAAATGATAGTCGGCATCGCTCGGATCGTTCTGAATCGCTCGCTCGAAATACTCGACGGCCTTCTTCTGGCCGCGGCGGGCGGCGACGACTCCGAGATTGTTATAGACCTCGGCCAAAGGCAGGCGCGCGGCTACGAACTCAAAGGCGCTTGCGGATTTTGCGAACTCTCCGTGCGCGTAGGCGGCGAGTCCGAGATAGAAATTCGCCTCGCGGGCGACCGCGTCTGACATTAGACCTGACATCAGACCTGACATTGAAGAAGACTGTTGCACCTGGCTTAGAGCGGCGATCGCCGGCTCGTATGCGCGTTGGGCGTAGTAAGTCTTACCCAGTTCCAGCCAGGCTTGAGCATAGTCTGGATTCAGGCGGACGGCTTCGCGATAGTGCTGCACTTTTTCCTCAGCGGTTGTGGCCAGCACGCCGCGAATGTAATTCTCGAGAGCGTCCAGGCGGACGGGCGTAACGCTGGCTACGTAGTTGTTCTTGGGCATGGAGAAGTCGGTGCGGATCTGGCGAAGCAAATCCCAAGCGAGCGCGGATTGCAGCGTGCCGAGATCGGCCAAGGGCGCGGACTCGGTGGCTTCGGGCAAGAGCTTCTGCGCCCGCATATCGAGCAACTGGGCGGTTGCAGTCAGACGCGTGCCGTCATAGCTGTAGGAACCGAGCACGGCGTAATCGACATCCATCTGCTCGGCTAGGCGGTAAAGCGTGGCGCGCGACGGATGAACGCCGGCTGGAATGCCCTGGCGATCACAAGCTCGGAGGCGCTCGTTGCGGCTGGCCACGTACAGCACGGGAGAATTGAGTTGCTGGTGGAAAGTTTCGGGAAAAGACTCGCCGATCCATTCCAGGCCCGGGGTCGGAGAGTCATTCTCGAAGGGAATCACGACCATGGTCCGGCCAACCACAGTGCGAGCAGAGGCAGAAGTATCCTGGGCGCTAAGCAGTGGACAGAGAAACAGAGCAAGCAGAAAGACGAAAGCAGCGGTGCGTTTCACGACCAGTTGATTATAACGACACAGGAGACGGCGCATCACGCTCGTCGACGGCTCACGGGAATCGCTGCTTCGCTGGTTCCGTTTTCTGCGGGTTGGGGCTGGGACTCAGTCCAGCCCGGCAGATCGTCGCGGCCAGTGATGAGGCGGGCTCCGCGCTCATAGGTGAGATACGACCAGGCCCACTGGATCATCACCAAAAGACGATTGCGGAATCCGATCAGGAAAAGAATGTGGATGAACAACCACGCCAGCCAGGCGAAATATCCGGACAACTCGAACTTGCCAAACTGGGCAACGGCGGCGGCGCGGCCGATCGTGGCGAGGCTGCCTTTGTCGTGATAGTGAAAATCGCGTCGCGGTTGATGCTCAAGGTCGCGGGCGATGGTTTCCGCGACCCAGTTCCCTTGCTGGATGGCGACCTGCGCAACTCCGGGCAGCAGCTTGGCATTTTCATCCTGGAGCGCGGCGAGGTCGCCGATAACAAAAACTTCTCTGTGTCCGGGAATGCTGAGATCGGGTTGAACGAGGACGCGGCCGGCGCGGTCGACGGGCGCGCCCAACTTTCGGCCGAGTGGTGAAGCGGCAACCCCCGCTGCCCATAAAATAACTGGCGCTGCAATCTTTTCGCCGCCGACCCAGACCGCGCCGGGCTCGATGCCCGTGACCGCGTGGGAGGTGCGGACTTCGACTCCCAGCCGCCGCAGTTGCTCTTCGGCTTTGTAAGAAAGCTCTTCGGAGTACGCCGCCAGGACGCGCGGGCCGCCTTCAATCAGGAGGATGCGGGTTTGTCGCGGGTCGATGTTGCGAAATTCGTGGTTCATGGCGTGGCGGGCAATTTCAGCCAGCGTTCCGGCGAGTTCAACGCCGGTGGGTCCGCCGCCCACTACCACAAACTGCAGTGGCGATCCGCCTTGGCCGGCGGCGGGCTTTTCAGTGGTCCGGTCGGTAGTCTGACTAGTAGTCTGGCGCTCGGCCAGTTCGAAGGCCAGCAGAACGCGCCGGCGGATTTCGAGCGCGTCTTCGATCGTCTTCAGGCCGGGCGCCAGAGGCTCCCATTCATCATGACCGAAGTAGGCATGGGTTGCGCCCGAGGCGATGAGGAGAAAGTCGTAATCGAGCGCCTTTTCCTTGGTGATAACTTTCTTCCGGTCCAGATTGAAATCGACCACTTCTTCGAGCAACACTTCGATA
>Ga0181526_10002383_pt1 | contig 16437 bp, 14 predicted proteins | sample PEATcosm2014_Bin_35_FD_119750 | JGI IMG/M metagenome (GOLD analysis project Ga0181526, IMG submission 119750) | Peatland microbial communities from MTU Mesocosm Facility, Houghton, MI, USA - PEATcosm2014_Bin06_30_metaG | ecosystem: Environmental > Terrestrial > Soil > Wetlands > Peat | place...
CCAGAAGAACTCGATGCGCACCGAGTGGGTGTTCTGCGCCAGGAAGTCCACCAAGGCAATACCCAGGATCAGGCCGACGATCAGTGTGCCCCAGGCCCAGCCCACGCGCGTCGGCTTCTTCTCTGTAGTTCGCGTCGATGCCGGCGGGGGAGAGGAAGCTGGTGCTTGCTCGGCCGATGGATCCACAGGATGGTTCTACCCGATTCAGCATGCCGACACTCGGCCGTGGACGGTCCGTGCTTCCACAGACTGAAGTGAGGATGCCGTTCAGTCACCGGTCGGCCTCTGCGGTCGTCTGATCAGGGACTATTCAAGCGGGCGCCGACACCCGTGAAGCGACTGGGCCATTCGGGTCGGCTCATTCGGCGGGTCCTCCATCCGTCGGGTGTTCGCCACGCGAGGTTCATCGGACCGGCCCTGGCGCCGGCCTCGGTGCGCCGGGTCGCCACTGACGCGACCTTCTCGAGGTGCACCGCATCGCGTATCCCGTATTGATAGCGTCCCAGCCGCAGGGTCCCGGACGGGGTTGGCCAATGGGGTGGTTCCGGGGGAACGGGAGGGAATGTGATGGCACACGCTGCGGTCAGGCGGCTGGTTGGACCGATCCGGACCGCGCTGGCGGCCGGCCTCTTGTTGAGCGCCTCGCTGGTGGTGATCGGGGCGGTGGCAACCACGGCCGCCGCCAGCACCAGCCAGCCGATCGTGCTCGGTGACATCTGTAGCTGCACCGGACCGGAGGCCTCGTCGATCGCCCAGACCTCCCCGACCATTCAGGCGTGGGCCTCGTGGGAGAACGCGCACGGCGGCATCGACGGCCACAAGGTGGAGGTCATCGTCAAGGACGATGGCTACAACCCGGGCACGGCGCTCTCCGACGCCACGCAGTTGGTGAGTTCGGACCACGTGGTTGCCATCTTCGACAACAGTGACGTCGACACGTCGTGGGAGTCGTACATCCAGCAACAGAAGATTCCCGGCATCGGAGGGCTCGACACTGCAGCGGGTTACACCAATCCGGACTTCTTCCCCCCGGGCGGCACGTACCAGTACGAGACGACCGTAGGGGTGCAGACGACCAAGCAGGCGGGCATCAAGAAGGAAGCCGACCTCTACTGCGTCGAAGTGGCCATCTGCGCCCAGTCCTCCTCCCAGTTGAAGACGGCGCTGTCCAAGGTCGGCCTGCAGCTCGTCTACTCGGCCGGGATCGGCTTCGCGGCGCCCAACTACACGGCGCAGTGCCTGGCAGCCAAGCAGAGCGGTGCGACCGGCATGACGGTCGCTGACGCCTCGGCCATCGTGGCCAAGGTGGCGTCGGATTGTGCAGCCCAGGGATACGAGCCCACGCAGTTCAGCGCCGACGGCTCCGTATCGAGCTCCTGGCTCACCACTCCTGGAATGGAGGGCAACATCGACAGCGAGCCCGACGTGCCCTGGTTCGTCCACGACAGCGCGACGAAGACCTTCTACGCCGCGCTGGACAAGTACGCACCATCGGTTCCGACGAGCCCCAACTTCGGGGAGATCGCCCTGTCCACCTGGGCAGCAGGCATAGAGGTGCAAGAGGCCATTCAGGCCGGCAACGTCACAGCGACGCCGACGGCAGCCGAGGTCACCAACGGCCTCTACCACCTCCCCGCGGGCACTACATTGGGCGGGCTGGCCCCTCCGATCCACTTCGTGGCCGGCAAGATCGCATCGAACCCGTGCGATTACATCATGGGCATCAAGAACCAGAAGTTCGTGCAACTCGACGGCGGCAAGCTGGTCTGCGCGAAGTAGGACTGGTCCGAAACGCAGACCGAGCCGCGACAGGTCGTGACCATTCTGACGATGCCGACGACAAGCGTTCCCTCCGGCCCGGTTTAGTCCGGCTGCCATCTCGGGGGGAGCGAGTGACGCGTGGAAAGCAAGGCCCACCCACCACGGCCTCTGATGGGGCCGTGATCGGAATACGCGGGCACTGACGATGCTGCAGGACTTTCTCCCGTTCATCGTCATCGGCATCGCCACCGGTTCGGTCTACGGACTCGCGGCCACCGGTCTGGTCCTGACCTACAAGACGTCGGGAATCTTCAACTTCGCGTACGGATCGCTGGCCGCCCTCTCCGTCTTCGTCTTCTACTTCCTCCACACCGAGCACGGAATGGCGTGGCCCCTCGCCGCGGCGCTCTGCCTGTTCGTGCTGGCGCCGCTCGAGGGCCTCGGCATGGAGCTCCTGGCTCGGAGCCTCGAGCCGGTGGGGGACACCCTGAAGGTCGTCGCCACAGTGGGCCTCCTCCTGATGGTCTTGGGCGTCGGCCAGCTCTGGTACGGCAACATCAGCTCCAGCACGGTCCCGCAGTTCCTGCCGCAGGAGACCATCCCCATCGGCGGGGTCCAGGTGAGCTGGGACCAGATCATCGTGGTGATCATCTCGGTGCTGGCCAGCGGCGCGTTGTTCTACTTCTTCCGCCACGTGCGGCTGGGGGCCGCCATGCGCGGCGTGGTGGACAACCCCGATCTGGTGTCGATGACCGGTGAGAACCCGGCCCGAGTGCGGCGCTGGGCCTGGATCATCGGGATGGTGTTCGCCTCCATGGCCGGCCTGCTGCTCGCCCCCTCCCTCAACCTGGACGCCCTCGTCATCACCATGCTCGTGGTGCAGGCCTTCGGGGCCGCGGCCATCGGGTACTTCTCGAGCCTTCCTCTGACCTTCCTGGGCGGCATCTTCATCGGCGTGGCCGGGGCCCTCTCGACGAAGTACGCCGTGTCGATCAGCTGGTTGAGCGGGTTCCCGGCCAGCCTGCCCTTCATCGTGCTCTTCGTGGTCCTGGTCATCACCCCCAAGGCCCGGCTGGCCCAACGCCGCGTCGTCCACAGCCTGCCCGTCCGGAGGTCGTGGTACGCACCGACGAGGGTCAGGCTGGTGTTCGGTGCCGTGGTGGTCCTGGTGCTTGCCTTCGTGCCGAACCTGGTCGGCACCAACCTGTCCATATGGTCGAACGCCCTCATCGACGTGATCCTCTTCCTCTCGCTCGGACTGCTAGTCCGGAGCGCGGGGCAGATCTCGTTGTGCCACCTGGCGTTCGCCGCGGTGGGGGCTGCGGCCTTCGGTCACTTCACCGACAGCTACCACCTGCCGTGGCTGGTCGCGCTCGTCCTGGCGTCGCTCATCGCGGCCCCGGTCGGCGCCATCGTGTCCATCCCCGCCATCCGACTGTCCGGGGTCTTCCTGGCCCTGGCCACCTTCGGGTTCGGGATCCTGCTGGAGCAGATGTTCTACACGACGACGTTCATGTTCGGCCCCACCACCTCGGGCATTGCGGCCCCACGTCCGGATTTCAGCATCGGGCCCTGGCACATGGCCACCGACACCGGCTTCTACTACGTGCTGCTGGTCATCGCCCTCGTGAGCGTGGCCGCGATGATCGGGATCCAGCGGGGCCGCATGGGCCGCTTGCTGGTCGCCCTGTCGGACTCACCCACGGCGCTCGAGACCCATGGCACCACCACCAACGTGGTGCGCGTCCTGATCTTCTGCATCTCGGCGACATTCGCCAGCCTGTCGGGTGCCCTGCTCGCAGTCCTGTTCCACTACAGCGTGGGCAGCAACTACAGCTCGTTCAACTCGCTCATTCTGGTCGCCCTGGTCGTCATCAGCGTGTTCGGCATGCCCTGGTACGGGCTGATTGCGGCCTTCGGCTACACCATCATCCCCGGGTACGTGACCATCTCCAACATCAGTGTCTACCTGGAGATCGCGTTCGGGTTCTTCGCGACGATGTACGCCACGCAGAGCGACAAGGTCCCCTCGGTGCCCCGGTGGCTGCGGGACGTCCTCGACCGGTGGGGCGGCCGCCCGCCCGAGCCGAAACCAAGCGACGCCGAGGCTCGCCTGGCCGCGCTCGAGTCCCTTCCGGTGGCCGCGGATCCGGTCGCCGCGGCCACCGCCCACCTCGTCGCTCTGGCCGAGCGGCCCGAGGGACCCGGCATTGAGGTCCGGCACCTGGCCGTCTACTTCGGTGGGCTCCACGCCGTCGAGAACGTCAGTCTCAGTGCGCCCCTGGGCCTGATCACCGGCCTGGTCGGTCCCAATGGGGCGGGCAAGACCACCACGTTCAACGCCTGCTCCGGGTTGATCAAGCCCACCTCCGGTCGGGTCCTCCTGCACGGGGCGGATGTGACCACGATCGGTCCGGCCGGCCGGTCACGCCTCGGACTAGGCCGAACGTTCCAACGGGCCGAGCTGTTCGACTCGCTGACCGTGCGGGAGAACGTGGCCATGGGCCGCGAGGCGTTCCTGGCGGGCAGCAACCCGCGCACCCAGCTCACGAGCAACCGCCGGGACGACGCCGCCATCGACCGTGCCGTGGCGGAGGCCATCGAGGTGACGGACATCGGCCCTCTCGCCGACGTGCAGGCCGGTCTGCTCCCGACCGGGCAACGGCGGATGGTCGAGCTGGCGCGAGTCCTGGCCGGACCGTTCTCCGTGTTGCTGCTCGACGAGCCGTCCGCCGGCCTCGATGGTGCGGAGACCCAGAGGTTCGGGCAGATCCTGCAGGCGGTCGTGGCCGAACGAGGCTTGGGAATCCTCCTCGTCGAACACGACATGGAGCTCGTCCGCCAGGTGTGCCAGAACATCTTCGTGCTGGACTTCGGCCGGCTGATCTTCGAGGGGACTTCTGAGGAGATGCTGGCCAGCTCGACCGTCCGGGCGGCGTACCTGGGCTCGGAGGGCTCGGGGGAGCCGGCCCTGGCGACGCGCGACGAGGAGCTCACATGACGGACAGCGCCGCGGAGATTCCGATCGAGGGGCACCCGGTGCTCGAGGTCGAGCACGTCACGGCGGGCTACGGCGACACGGTGGTCCTCCGGGACGTCTCGCTGCGCGTCGCCGACGCCTCCGTGGTGGCGCTGCTGGGCCCGAACGGTGCCGGCAAGACAACCCTGTTACGCACGGCGGCAGGGTTCATACGGGCCACCCGTGGCTCCATCAGGTTCGACGGGGAGGACGTGACGGGTGCGGCCGCGCACGTGATGGCCCGCAAAGGGCTCTGCCTCCTCCCCGAGGGGAGGGGCATTTTCCCCTCCCTGAGCGTGCGGGACAACCTGCTGCTGCAGTCGCCCAAGGGAGAAGAGCGCGCCAGTATCGAGCGGGCGGTGGAGCTGTTTCCCATTCTCGGCACACGGATCGGGCAGACCGCCGGCAGCCTCAGTGGCGGCGAGCAGCAGATGCTCGCCCTGGTCCGCGCCTCCGTGTCCAACCCGAAGTTGGTGGTCGTGGACGAAGCGTCCCTGGGGCTGGCGCCTCTCGTCGTCGACAAGATCTTCGACACGCTGCGCCAGATCGTGGCCACGGGCACGTCGTTGTTGTTGGTCGAGCAGTACGTGACGCGTGCCCTGGACATTGCCGATCGCGTCTATCTCCTCAACCGGGGCCAGATCGTGTTCTCGGGGGCGGCCGACGAGCTGGAAGGCGAGGATGTCTTCGAGCGCTACCTGGGGATCGACGTCGGCTCGTGACGGCTGCGACTCCGGCGGCACGGCCGACTCCGGGCTAGAAACGTGGTCGTCATGGGGAACGCTACCGAGAGCACGGGCCTGGACGCCTTCCGGGACGAGTTGCGGACATGGCTGGGGGACCACCTCAGCGACGACGTGGTCCGGGCCGGCAGGCGTCCGGTCGAGGGGGCCACGCTCGAGGTGCTGCGCTCCTGGAACCGGACGCTCGCGGACGGCGGGTGGGCGGCGCCGTCGTGGCCGGCCGCACACGGCGGACGCGACGCCGGCGTCGATGAGCAGCTCGTCTACCTCGAAGAGATGAATCGGGTGCGGGCCCCGGGCCCGGTGAACATCATCGGCGTCTCCAACATCGCCCCGGCGATCATGCACTTCGGCCGCGCCGGGCAGAAGGAACGGTTCCTCGCGCCGATGCTGCGCGGGGACGAGATCTGGTCGCAGGGCATGTCGGAGCCCGACGCCGGCTCGGACCTCGCCGGGTTGCGCACCCAGGCCGTCGAGGACGGCGACGACTTCGTGATCAACGGGCAGAAGACGTGGAACTCGATGGGCCATTTCGCCGACTGGTGTCAGCTCTACGTGCGAACGGATCCAACGGCGAGGAAGCACCGGGGGATCACGTGCTTCCTCGTCGACCTGACGACGGCAGGCATCGAGGCCCGGCCGCTGACGACCATCACGGGTGGGCAATCCTTCGCGGAGCTCTTCCTCTCCGACGTGCGCGTACCTCGCTCGGCCATGCTGGGCCCGCTCCACGAGGGCTGGGGGGTGGCCATGACGACGCTGAGCCACGAACGCGCCGGCGTGGCGAGGCTGCACCTCAGCCTGGCCAACAAGCTGGACGACCTCCTGGCCGACCCGAGGTCCGGCCGGGGGCTGGGTGACCCTCGACTGCGGGAGCGCCTCGCCCGTAGCTATGCCGACATCGCCTGCATGCGCTTCCTCACCGAGCGGTCCCTGGCCGACCCGTCGGCCGCGGGCGCCGGCGGCAGCCTGGCCAAGCTGGCCTGGGCGCACTGCGACCAGGAGCTGGCCAACCTGGCGGTGGACCTCATCGGCCTCGAGGCACTCGGGGACCGCTGGGGGGAGAACCTGCTGGCGGTCCGCCAGGCCTCCATCGCCGGAGGGACGTCGGAGATCAACCGCAACATCGTGGCCGAGCACGTGCTCGGGTTGCCCCGGTGATCCCTCCGAAGGACCCGCCCACCTGTGACGCGCGGGACGACGGGTGCCCCGACCGGTGGCGTCGGCCAGTGAGACCGGACGTCGCGTGACACCATGAGTGGCGTCTCCGACAAAGGGGTGACAGTGGGGGACCAGCCAAGAGGGTTCTGGGCGGCCGCCGCGGCCGAGCCCGGCCGGATCGCCGTGATCGACCCGGCCGGGGAGCGCTGGACAGCCGGCGTCGTCTCGTCGCGGGCGAATCGCCTCGTCCATGCCCTGCGGGCACGCGGCCTCGCTGAAGGCGATCCGGTGGCAACGCTGCTCCCGAATCGTGTCGAGGTGTTCCAGACGCTCATGGCCGTGCACCAGGCGGGCTGGAACTACGTGCCGCTGAACAGCAATCTCACCGCGGCCGAGCTGTCGTACATCCTGGCCGACTCGGGTGCCAAGGCACTCGTCGCGGACCAGCGCTTCGCCACCGAGGCGGCGGCGGCTGCGGACCAGGCCGGGGTGCCCGAGCCCGGCCGGCTCTCGGTGGGCGCGATCAGAGGCTTCACCGCCCTGGACGACGCCCTGGCCGACCAGCCCGACCGGACACCGGGCCACCGCGTGGCCGGTCAGTTCATGCAGTACACGTCCGGCACGACAGGGCGCCCCAAGGCCGTGCAGCGCGAGCTTCCGTCGTTCGACCCCGAGACCTGGGTCAGCGTCTTCAGCGGGAACCTGTTGCGTTACGACATTGAGCCCGGCGGCGACGCGGTGCACCTGGTGACGTCGCCGATGTACCACATGGCACCCTTGTCGTTCGGGTACTTCTCGGCGCACTTTGAGCACCCCGTGGTCCTGATGGACAAGTGGGACGCCGAGCTCGCCCTGCAGCTGATCGAGCGACACCGCGTGACCGATGTGCACATGGTCCCGACCCAGTTGCACCGCTTGATGCAGCTCCCCGCCGAGGTGCGCAGCCGCTACGACGTCTCGTCGCTGCGCCAGGTGATCCACGCCGCGGCGCCCTGCCCGATCGACCTGAAGCGCCGGCTGTTCGAGTGGCTCGGTCCGGTCATTTACGAGTTCTACGGGGCCACGGAAGGCGGCGGCACACTGGCTATGCCCCAGGACTGGCTGAGCCACCCCGGCACCGTCGGCCGGCCGTGGCCGGGAGCGGGCGTGAAGGTCCTCGACGACAGCGGCCAGGACGTCCCGCCCGGCACGGTCGGCACGGTCTACCTCAAGCTCATGGGCGGTGACTTCCGCTACAAGGGCGATCCGGACAAGACCACGGCCAGCCGCCAGGGCGACTACTTCACGGTCGGGGACATGGGTGAGCTCGACGAGGACGGCTTCCTGTACCTCCGGGACCGCAAGATCGACATGATCATCTCGGGCGGCGTCAACATCTACCCGGCCGAGGTCGAGGCGGCGCTGCTCTCCCATGCCGCGGTCGGCGATGCCGCCGTCTTCGGGATCCCCGACGACGAGTGGGGGGAGCAGGTCAAGGCGGTGGTGGAGCCCGCCGCCGGCTACGACGCGTCGCCGGCGTTGGCGGACGAGCTCCTGGCGCACTGCACCGGCGTGCTCGCCAGGTACAAGTGCCCGCGCAGCATCGACTTCACGGACGCCATGCCCCGGGATCCCAACGGCAAGCTCTACAAGCGCCGACTGCGCGATCCCTACTGGGACGGACGTGGGCACGACATCTAGCGTGCCCGACCCACTACCGTGCACACGCCCGGCCGACCGAAACGAGGAGCGCATGGCCCGTGTCCCCATTGAGGAGGGGTTCTTCCGGATCCCCGACGACCCTGCCGCGCAGCCGCGCCTGCTCGGGAGCCGCTGCCCGGCCTGCGGCGAGGTGTTCTTCCCGAGACGGCTCGTGTGCGCCAAGTGCCTGCACGAGGGGACGGAGGACACCGAGCTCTCGACGTCGGGGACGATCTACACCTGGACGTACTGCCACGTGCCCATGTTCGGCAAGAAGGACGCCGACGTGTCGGGGTACGGCGTGGCCCAGATCGACCTGCCCGAGGGTCCACGGGTCCAGTCGATCCTCTCGGGCGCACGGGATGACTTCGCCATCGGCATGCAGGTCGAGATCGATCTCGAGACGCTGCGGCACGACGCGGACGGCAACGAGGTCGTGATCTACCGCTTCCGTCCCGCCGGCGACGCGGCACATGGCGCGGGAGCAGGGTCGTGACGCGGGGATTGCGCTTCGACGGCGTGGCGGTCGCCGGCATCGGCATGGTGCGCTTCGGAATGCTCCAGGAGACGCCGATCGCCCACCTGGCGCGTGACGCCGGGCTGCTGGCCCTGCACGACGCCGGGATGACGCTGGCCGACATCGACGAGGCATTCGTCGGTTACATCCAGCCGGGCTCCATGCTGGGCATCAAGGCCATGAAGGAGTTCGGGCTGACCGGTCTGCCGGTCACTCACATTGAGAACGCGTCGGCTACCGGGCTCGTCGCCTTCCGTGACGCCGCCTGGGCGGTGTCGTCGGGACGGGCCGACGTGGCCATGGCGCTCGGCTTCGACAAGTTCACGGACATGACGCGCGGCGGGGGCCGCGGCGCCGGGCGCGACCAGATTGACGCCCCCATCCTGCCGGCCGCCTACTTCGCCTTGTGGGCGCAGCGGCGCATGCACGAACGGGGCACGACGGCGGAGCAATTCGCCACCATCGCGGCGAAGAACTGGAACTACGGGGCCACGTGCCCGACCGCCCACCGGCGCTCGGATCACGTCGTCACCGCCGAGGAGGTCCTGGCGGCCCGGATGGTGGCCGAGCCGCTCACCACCATGATGTGCTGTCCACCCGACGACGGGGCGGCGTGCGTCATCCTGGCCCGGGAGGACCTGGTGCGGGAACGCCAACCGGGCCGGCCCCTGGTGCGGGCGCTGGCTTCTGCGCTCACCTCGGAGACCTATACGCCCGGGCACACCTTCGTCGGCCCGGTCGTCGGACCGTCGGCCATGACCCGGGCGACGGCCGAGCAGTGCTACGAGGCGGCCGGGTTGGGCCCCGAGGACGTCAGCGTCGCCTACTGCCACGACGCCTTCGTGAACGAAGAGCTCGAGTACTACGAGCTGCTCGGATTCTGCGCCGAGGGCGAAGGCGAGAAGCTCGTCGCCGAGGGCGCCACCGGGCCGGGGGGGAGCATCCCGTTCAACACCGACGGGGGACTGCTCGCCCGCGGGCATCCCGGCGGTCCGACCGGTCTGGCCATGATCCACGAGGCGGTGCTCCAGCTCCGAGGCGAGGCGGAGGGCCGGCAGGTCGAGAACGCCCGGGTGGCGCTGGCCCACCTCGTCGGCGGGGGCAGCGTCGCCACGGTCAACCTGTTGGGCAACGAAGGGAGGGCACCATGAGCACGAGCGAGGAGCGCCGAGCGGCAGGCAAGGAGATTCAGGGCCAGCTGTGGCCGGCCACACGAACCGGTCCGACCGGGCAGTTCCCTGCAGCCAAGCTGGCCCCGGACTTCTTCGACCTCGTCCAGCAGCACGCGTTCGGCGACATCTGGACGCGCCCGGGCCTGCCGGTGCGCGACCGCTCGCTGATCACCGTGGCCGTGCTGGCGGCGCTCGGCCAGACCGAGGAGCTCCGGGCGCACCTGGCCGGGGCGCGCAACGTCGGCATCGACCGGGACGAGCTGGTCGAGGTCCTCATGCACGTCTCGATCTACGCGGGGGTACCCGCCACCAACGCCGCCCTGCGGGTGGCGGCCGACGTCCTGGGCGAGGGCTGAGCACACCGGCGCACGGCCTCGCCCTTGCCGCCCCTCTCGCCGGCAACCCTCCGGCCTACGAATTGCCTTCCGGGTCGGGACCCCAGCGCAGCGCCACGTCGGCCTGCTGCTCGGCCAGCGCCACCAGCTCGCTCCAGTCGGCGCCACCCAGCCCCTGGGCGACCGCTCGATCGAGGACGTCGTGCACGGCCGACGCCACCGGGGTGGGGACGCCGAGGCTGGCGCCCGTGTCGACGATCAGACCGGCGTCCTTGGCGGCCAATGCCAGTGCGAACTGCGTCGGCCGGCCCCGCCCGTCGATCGTCTCGACCTGGCGGTCGAGGTAGAAGTTCGACGCCCCGGCCGTTCGCAGGATCTCCACTGCGTCACGGACCTCGACTCCCGCCTTGGCCGCCATCGACAGGCCCTCGAGGCTCACCCAGGTCGTGGTGAAGGCGATCAGGCTGTTCAGCAGCTTCATCGTGTTGCCGAGGCCCAGATCCCCCACGTGGAACGTGGCGCGCCCGAGTGGCTGGAGCACCGGCCGGACGCGGGCCACGGGTTCGGCCGCGCCGCCGATCATGAACACGAGCATCCGGCGCTCGGCACCGATGGCCCCGCCCGTCAGGGGCGCCTCGACCAGGTGGTGGCCCGAGCCGGCCAGCCGGTCACCCAGCTCGCGCACCACGGCCGGACTGTTGGTGGACAGGTCGACGAGCACCGAGCCGGGAGCCGCGGCGGCGGCCCAGTCGGTGGCCACGGCCGCGACGACCTCGGGCGTGGGCAACGACAGCAGCGTGATCTCGGTGGCGCGGGCCACCGAACCGATGTCCTGGGCAATCGACGCACCGGTCACCGCGGCGGCCAACGACGGGTCGAGGTCGCGCACCGTGACCTCGTGGCCGTCGGCCACCAGGTTCGTGGCGATGGCGCCGCCGATGTTGCCCAACCCGATCACGCCGATCTGCATGGTCCCTCCCCACGGTCCCCAGAGCCCCCGAGCGCTCGTTGGGTCGAAGCGTATAGTGGGAGCGACTCGAGTGCCGGGGACCTGGGGGGTCGAAACATGGGGCTGCGCGAGCACGTCATCTGCGACAGTGATCTTCACGTGATGGAGCCGCCCGACTTGTGGGAGCGCTACATCGATCCGGCCTACCGGCACGCCGCGCCGCGGGGTCTCTCGGAGATCCCGCGCGACATGCGGGTACGGGTCAAGAACCGTGTGGTGCTCCGCCTGGGCGCCACCCGCCCGATGCACGTCGACGGCCGGAAGACCGGGTGGCAGAAGGACCACGACACCGTGTACGCCGCGTCCGAGGCGAGGGGCTGGGACCCGGCGTCGCAGATCGACGCCATGGACGCCGAGGGGCTCGACCTGGCCGTGCTCTACCCGTCGCGCGGCCTGTTCGTCCTCGGCATCGACTCGTCCGAGCAGATCGGTGGCGACGGACTTGAGCCCGAGTTCGCGTCCGCCATCGCCCGCGCCTACAACGACTGGCTCAAGGACTTCTGCGATCACGCCCCGGACCGGATGTTCGGCGCCGGCATGGTGGCGCCGCACGACGTCCCCGGCGCGGTGGCCGAGGCCCGGCGCTGCGTCGAGGAGCTCGGCTTCAAGGCCATCTTCCTGGCGCCCGCCGCGGTAAACCGGCGGCCATGGCACCACCCCGCCTACGACCCGCTGTGGGCAGAGATCCAGCGGCTCGGCGTGCCGGTGGCCTTCCACGGCGGCGGTCAGACCTACCTCACGCCGGACTTCGGGCTCGAGGTGCTGGACCGCCTGATGTTGTGGCACACGTTCAGCCAGCCCCTCGGGATCCAGTTCGCCACGGCTTGCCTCTGCGGTGGCGGCGTGCTGGAGCGCTTCTCGGACTTGAAGGTGGCCCTGCTCGAGGGCAACTGCTCGTGGGCGCCGTGGTTCCTCTACCGGCTCGACGAGCACTGGGAGTGGACGGGCTGGTACGAGGCGCCTGAGCTGACCATGCCGCCGTCCGAGTACTTCAAGCGCAACTGCTGGATCTCGGTGGAGGCCGACGAGGTGACGGTGCCGCACTTCGTGGAGACCTTCGGCGACGAGCGGCTGATCTTCTCGACCGACTACCCCCATGGCGACTCGAAGTACCCGCATGCCGTGAGCGCCTTCGACAAGCTCCCGCTCGCCGAGGCGAGCAAGGCCCGGATCGTCAGCTCCAACTGGGCGGCGCTCTACGACATCCCGCTCGTCAAGAAGACGTGACCGCGAGACGACCCTACGCGGCGATGCCGTCGAGCTCGGTCAGCGCCTCCTCGCCTCGTGTGCGCACTGTGGCGCGCCTCCGCTCCTGGGGGATGATGCCGTGCTCTGGCGGCAGAGCGCGTCGTGCCTGCGGCGACCCAGCGCCGCCCTCGTGGGTCGCGGGTCAGTCGGGCGGTCCCGACCAGTCGGCGTGGGGATCCGAGGCGGGGAAGGACTCCTCCTCCTGCTCGTCGATGTGACGGTCCCTGCGGCCGTGCTCGTCGTCGATCGTGTGGTCGGGCCGTTCGCCCTGCCGGTCGTGTTCCTGGGTCTCGCTGGGATCTGAATCGGCCATGGGCCCTCCTGGTGCAGACCGGGCCGAGCGCTCGGCCCGTCCGAACGGACCGCGCCAGACTACGGGGCGACGGACGGGCGCGGAGCGTGGGGGACTCGGGCGGATGCATCGGCGCGCGCCGCCCGGACCCGCTGGCCGGCCTCCAGCCCGAGCTCAGACCTCGCGGCCAGGCACGCCGGAGCCGGCCGGGTGCGCCGGGCGATTGGCGGCCTCCCTGGCCTCCTTCGCCTCGAGCATGGCCCAGTCCGACCGGGCCACCAGCTCCTCGAGCGACGATCGATCGCCGGCCTGGCGCGTCGTCCATCCGAACGACACGCGGACCTCGGCACCGATGAACTCGGTGGTGTCGGGAGTGGAGAGGTGGTGCCGGATGCGAGCCGTCAGCTGCGTCCAGTCGGAGGCCCGCAGGTTGAGGGCGAGCACCAGGAACTGGGTGCCGCCGATGCGGGCGAGGACGTCGTTCTTCCCGAAGGCGACCGACAGCGCGCGCGCCACGGCCTGCAGCGCGGCATCGCCGGCGTGGTGGCCCAGACGGTCGTTCAGCTCTTGCACGTTGTCCACGTCGGCGAAGAGGACCTGGACCTCGCCCACCTGCGCGTCGGCGAACTGCAGGAGTCTGCCGCCGGCGACGATGAGGCCGCGCCGGTTCTGGAAGCCGGTGAGCTCGTCACCGCGGGACAGCTGGACCAGGCGCGCGCTGAGCTCTTCCATCTCCCGCTCTATGGCGGTGCGACCCGAGATGTCGTGAAGGATGCTGCAGACCCGGGCGGAGCCGTCGTCGTGGCGGAACCGGACCGAGGTCACCTCGAAGTCGATCATCCGGCCGTCGCCGCCGCGCAGCCTCGCCACGCTCACGGTGGACCCGGTCCGGTCCCGTTCGGCGACCCCGAGCTTCCAACGGGGGTCCTCCTGGTCGAACAGCCCCTCGTGCCCGAGCCCGCAGATCTCGTCGGGGGTCCGGCCGAGCATGGCGCCGGCGGCGGGGCTGGCGGCGATGATGCGGCCGTCCGGCAGGGAGAAGAGCACCCCCTCGGAGCTGTGCTCGAACATGACGCGGTAGGCGCTGGTCCCGGCCCTCTCGGTCGGTACGGCGTCCTGCATCACCATTCGCGTTCCTCCACCAGCCCCCGGACATGCACCGCGGGGACGTGCTCCGGTCTGGCGATCGTACCCAAGCTGTGCTGGGAAAACGGTGATCGGACCGACGAAGTGACTATCGGCTCTCTTGAGTTCGACCCGCTTCGTGCCGAGAAGAGTGGCGGGCCCACCTCTGTGTGTCGTTCCGTTCCTGAGCGGCCATCGACGTGCGCCCCCAGCGCCCCCCAATGGGACTTTCGGCCCTAGGACTGTGCCCGCAGGTATGCAAATGATATTTGCAAATCGACGTGGGAGGTACGGGGATGGCTGTGACGGCGAAGATGTGGGCCAATTCGGCGGACTCGCACTGGCTCGAGCCGGAGGACCTGTGGCGGAGCACACTCCCGCCCGCGCTGGCGGAGCGGATGCCGCGCTCGGTCAAGGACCCGGACGGGCAGTACGAGACCGTCTTCATCGACGGGCTGGAGATCCGTCGGAAGCTGCCCAATCCCAAGCGGACGGCCTTCATGGAGGCGTCGAACCGGCCCAAGGGCGCCCACGACGTCGCGCAGCGCCTCCTCGACAACGACGAGGAGGGCATCTGGGCCGAGCTGGTCTTCCCCTCCCTCGGCATGTGGAACTCGTCGTTCCGCGACCCGGCGTTGCTGCGTGCTGCCATGAAGGTCTCGAACGAGTACGCCATGGCCGAGATCCAGAGCAAGTCGCCCCGGCTGCAGTGCACCGCGCAGGTGTCGCTGCTCGACGTCGACGACGGGGTGGCCGAGATGCGCCGCGCCGCCGCCATGGGGTTCAAGGCCGTGTTCATGACGACGAAGCCGCACCCCCAGCAGCGCGACTACAACTACAACGATGTCTGGGAGCCCTTCTGGGCGGCCGCGGAGGAGCTCGGCCTGGTGCTGGCGTTCCACATCGGCACGGACCCGTTCGACTTCACGAACGACGAGATCGGGATCCAGTTCCGCGGTCCGGGCGGTGCGATCCTCAACTACACCGAGACCACGTACAGCGGCCAGCGGGTCGCCACCAAGCTGGTGGCGTGCGGGGCTCTGGATCGGCACCCCGACCTCAAGGTGCTCATCGCCGAGGGCGGGTCGTCGTGGATCCCCTCGTTGGGCGACCGCATGAACGAGGCCTACCGCCAGCACGCCATGATGGTGAAGCCGACGCTGAGCCGCCCGCCGAAGGAAATTCTCTACGGCCAGGTGTACACGTCGTTCCAGCACGACGAGACGGCGACAGGGACGATGATCCAGTTCGGCTACGACAAGATCTGCTGGGGCTCCGACTACCCTCACATGGAGGGTACGTGGGGGCACACGCAGAAGACCCTGCACGAGCTCTTCGACGATGTGCCCGACGCGGTTCGCCGGCGCATCACGCGCGACGCGTATGCGGAGCTCTTCCCCTCGGTGCCCGCGCCTCCACTCGCGGACTGAGGGGTGCAGGGAGGCTGGACGCACCGCCCGGCGTATCTCCCCACGACAGCGCCGGGCGGTGCGATCCGCTCTACCCGTGAGGGCAGATCGTCCTACTCGGTGTGCGCCACGCGGCCCCGCGGCCCTTCGGGGCCGGCACTGATCGATCGACCGGTCCCGCAGGCCGAGAGCACCTCTTGGCGGAGGCGAGCTCCAGCCGGTTCGGCCTTCCCGGCGGCGACGACGTAGACGCTGTCGCCCGCGCGCGGGCGTTCACCGGTGTTGGTGGTGACGACCAGACGCCTGCCGTCGACGCGGACGATGGCGACCGGCGGTATGGCGACCGTGAGATTGCCGGGACCGGGCGAGTCACCTCCCTGCTGGCGTGCACCGGCGCTCGTCGTGAACGAGCACTGGTTACCCCCGGCGGGCGGTGCCCCATGGCCGTGCTCGTGGGAGGCGGTGATCGGGGCTCCCTGGCCCGGCGGTGGGCCGGGGTGTTGGGCGCCGCCGACGCCCAGGAGTGTGGCAACCGCCAAGACGCCGAGCGCACCCATGTCCCTCATGTCGGCAGAGATCCATGCCCGCATGAGCGCGCCCTCGGAGGCTGCGGCAAAGGCCCGGTCTCGACGGCACGGCACGCGACCAGGGCTTTCGATGGCCGCGCCGGCATCGGAAGATGTCGATCCGCAAAAACTTGATAAATCCGAGTGGATTAGTTATCTTTCGGTGGCACCGCTGTTGCAGTGCGGTTGCACCGAAGTTGCACATGCAGCTGTGGCTCCATCCGAACCGACCGAAGGGATGTCCGTGAGACGCAAGAGGGCAGTATTCGCCGTAGGAATAGTTGGCTTGGCGGCCACAGCGCTGCCAGTCCTGGGGAGTGGCCAGGCATTCGCCGACTACGCCCCGCAGCCGAACGACGTCGTCGGGGTCGGCGGTGACACGCCGCAGTACGCCGTGGAC
>Ga0181526_10002385_pt1 | contig 16436 bp, 10 predicted proteins | sample PEATcosm2014_Bin_35_FD_119750 | JGI IMG/M metagenome (GOLD analysis project Ga0181526, IMG submission 119750) | Peatland microbial communities from MTU Mesocosm Facility, Houghton, MI, USA - PEATcosm2014_Bin06_30_metaG | ecosystem: Environmental > Terrestrial > Soil > Wetlands > Peat | place...
ACGTACGGGCATCGGTCGGGCATATCATGGACCTGCCCAAAAACGACATTGGCGTGGAACTGAAGAAGCGGACTTTTGTGCCGGAACTGATCGTGTCTCCGGGCAAAGAGAAGATCGTGGAGCAGTTGAAGAAGCTGGGCGCTCAGGCGGATGCGATCTACCTGGCGCCCGACCCTGACCGCGAGGGCGAGGCGATTGCGTATCACCTGGCGCTGCAGCTGGGAAAAACAGCCAAAGAGCGGAAGAAGATTCGCCGCGTGACCTTCAACGAAATCACAAAGAAGGCCGTGCAGGAGGCCTTCGAGCACCCGCGCGACGTGGATCAGAATCTGGTGGATGCGCAGCAGACGCGGCGCGTGCTTGACCGTCTGGTGGGCTACCAGATCTCGCCGCTGCTGTGGGAGAAGGTGCGGCGGGGCTTGTCGGCGGGCCGCGTGCAGACCGTGGCGGTGCGGCTGATCGTCGAGCGGGAGCGGGAGATTGGCGCCTTCGGTCCGGTGGAGTACTGGACGCTGGACGCGCTTCTTCATGCGGACAAGCAGCCCGAGAAGAAGCTCAAGGCGCGCTTTGTGGGCATCGACGGAGAGCCCGCCCGCGTGGCCAATGGGACGGACAAGGACGGACGGGATCAGTTCATCGCCAACGCGCTGCCGGATGAGAGATCGATGAAACAGGTGGTTGCCGCGCTGGAGAAGGCCAAGTGGTCACTGGCCTCTGTGCAGTCGAGGGAACAGCAGAGAAGGCCGCTGCCGCCATTCATCACCAGCCAGTTGCAGCGCGATGCGGCGAGCAAGCTCGGCTTTAACGTGCGCAGGACGATGGGCGTGGCGCAACGGCTCTATGAGGGCGTGGATGTGGGCGCGGAAGGAACGGTCGGCCTGATCACCTACATGCGCACCGACTCGCCGCGCGTGGCGCCGGAGGCGATTGCCGGGGCGAGGGAGTGGATCGCCAAACAGCTGGGGCCGCGGTATCTGCCCAACGAAGCCAATGTGTACAAGGGCAGGAAGGCCGCGCAGGATGCGCACGAGGCGATTCGGCCGACCGACGCCAAGCGGACGCCGGAGTCGATCGCCCGTTATTTGACCGAGGAGCAGCTCAAGCTTTACCGACTAATCTGGCAGCGGTTTGTGGCCTCGCAGATGACGCCGGCGGTCTTCGATGTGACCACGGCGAAGATCGAGGCGGTCTCGGCCAAGACGGGCAAGACTTACGATTTCAGGGTCAGCGGCTCGGTGGTGCGCTTCGACGGCTTCCTGAAGGTCTACGAGGTCCTGGAGGAGAAGAAGGACGAAGAGGATGAGAGCGCCAACAAGCTGCCCGATCTGGACCATGTGAAACGGCTGGAACTGGAGAAGCTGGAGAACGAGCAGCACTTTACCCAGCCGCCTCCGCGCTACAACGAGGCCTCGCTGGTGAAGGTGCTGGAGGAACGGGGCATTGGCCGGCCGTCCACCTACGCCTCCATCATCAACACCATCCAGGATCGAGAGTACGTGACCAAGATCGGCGGACGTTTTTATCCCACCGAGATCGGGATCGTTGTCTGCGACCTGCTGGTGAAGAACTTTCCGTATATCTTCGACGTTGCCTACACGGCCAAGCTTGAAGAGGAGCTGGACGAGATCGAGGAGGGCAACGAGAAGTGGACGGATCTGCTGAAGGGCTTTTACGGCTACTTTGAGGATGAACTCAAGGATGCCGGCAAGAACATGGAAAACATCAAGCGGATGGAGAAGAGGACTAAGGAGAAGTGCGATCTGTGCGGGTCGCCGCTGCTGTTGAAGTGGGGCAAATTCGGCACATTCTATGCCTGTTCCGCTTACGACAAGAAAGACAAGTCAAGCTGCGGGTTTACCAAGGAGAACACGGCCGGCAAGCCGGACCTGAATACGCAGGAGGCCCAGGATGCGAGCGAGACGGAAGAATATTGCGATAACTGCGGGCGCGTGATGGTGCTGCGGCGCGGGCTCTTTGGGCCATATATGGCCTGCCCCGGCTACAGCGAAGATCCGCCCTGCAAGACCGTACGCAAGCTGAGCCAAAAGCAGCAACAGAAACAGAACGTGCCTCAGCCGACAGGCGAGAACTGCCCGCTTTGCGGCAAGCCACTGGTGCTGCGCCAGGGAGCCTTCGGCGAGTTCGTCTCCTGCTCCGGGTATCCCAAGTGCAAGTACGTGAAGCAGAACCTGATCGAAGGGATGAAGTGCCCCAAGTGCGGAGTGGGCGATCTGGCCGAACGCAAGGCGCGGCGCGGGAATATCTTCTGGGGCTGCACCAATTATCCCAAGTGTGACTTTACCTCCAATTACAAGCCGGTGGCCAAGAAGTGCCCGCTATGCAAAAGCCCCTACCTTGTTGAGAAGACCTTGCGGTCGGGCATCTACCTGGAGTGCCCCAACAAGAAGAAGAGCGCCGAAGAGGTTGTGCCCAGGAAGCGGGCGGCCAAAGGCGCCGCAGCGGCGGTGAGCGCCGTATCGTGTACTTATTCGAAGCGGATCGGGGATGCGCCGCCTCCGCCGACGGCAGAGACGCATGGGCCGGTTGTGAAGAGAGAATCCGCAAAGAAGGGCGGGAAGAAGGCACTGCAGCCGGCGTAAGCCTGGCCGCGGGGCGGACAAGGCTCATGAAAGAAAGAAATCGTTTTCCTCGGCAGTCCCAACGGCGCGGGCAGGATCGCTGGTTCAGGATTGAGGAGTTGACCCCATGGAGATGACATCGCGGCAAATGCTGGATGCGGTCGATCAGGCCCTGGCCGAGGTCTCCCGGCGGCTGGACTCCGGCGAGCTGGATGGGTCGCGCCGGTATTGCACCGATGCTGAGCTTGCGGCTGGCGCGGCCAGATCATGGGCCTGAATGCATCGGGGGGCAGCGTTTTGCGGTCAAATCCGTTAGTATTGGCAGCGGAGACCTATCGATGGAACGGATGCTTGCAACGCCTGCGGATGCCGAGATCATTCTCAAACTCTATGAACTGCGCACCGAAGCCGTGATGCGCCAGGCTCGGGTGTGGATAACGGGCGAGTTCTGGCCGGCGACGGCCGGGGAGTTCTTTGCCGTGGCCGAGAATCCTGCGGACCCGCACAATGCCTGGCTGCGCCAGGTACTCACCTATTGGGAGATGGCGGCGGCGATGGTGTTGCACGGGGCCGTTTCCGCTGAGCTGTTTGTGGATTGCAACTCCGAGGGGTTCTTTCTGCTGGCCAAGTTTTCGCCCATTCTGGAGGCGATCCGGGAGAAGAATCCGGGTTTTTTGATGAAGACCGCGGAGATGGTGGGGCGGTTTTCGGCGGCGGCCCAGCGATACGAGGCGGTGCTGAAGAATGTGGAAGCCAGGCGGAACAGTTTGCCGGCCCGGCAGGAGTCGCACGGGCAGTATGCGTATCCCGTGAGACCCTGAATGCTGAAAATCCTTGCCGAATTGCGGGCTTGGGAGCATGATGGTAGTCGATCGAGATTTCCAACTCCCCTGGAGGTTTCTCATGAAGAGTGTTCTGGCGTTTGTATTCGCCGGTTTGACGCTGACCGCGATTGCGGCCAACGCGGCCGGCTCAACCAAGATCGACGGATGGATCTCTGACTCGATGTGCGGGGCCAAGCACGCTGGCTCGGGCGCTGAGTGCGTAAAGAAATGCATCAAGGGCGGCATGGCTCCGGTATTTGTGGACGAAGCCAAGAAGGCCGTCTGGACGATCGACAATCCGGATGCGGTAAAGGACTTTTATGGCGACCACGTAACGGTGACCGCGACCGCCGATGCGGCCAAGAAGAGCGTCCATATCGAGACCATTGCAGAGGCGAAGTAGGGGCTCGGATGGAGAATCGGCTCCCGCCGGGGTTTCCAGACCAAAATAAGGCGTTCGCCAGGTAGCGCTTTCTCCGCGAGTGTTGTATCTGTTGCCATGAAGCTCCCCGCTCCGGGGTCATGGAGGGACAAGCGCAAAATCAAGGAGAGCGTTTGCCTCTTGGCGGGGCGTGGTCGTGGAGCCGTAATGAGCGGCTTCCGCATCCACTCTGCCATCCTTGCCGTTGCGAATGGAAAATCCCGTCCAGCGATGTCCTCAGAGCGGAAATGCTCCCGTCTAACTCCATGTGAACGAGACCTTCACTCCGCTCACGGGGCCAATTACCCAGGGAAATCAGAGGGCCGCGGCTCGCTGGCGGCTCTTCCTCATTGTGCTGGCGGCGCTGGCTTTGCGCCTCGCGGTAATTCCGTTCGACAACTTCGAGAATTTGATGGATGCCGACCACATCCATGCCTGGGAGCAGGGCAATGTGGCACGGGCGCTGGTGGCCGGTCAGGGCTTTGGCAGCCCGTTTGCCTCAGGGCAGCCCTCTGCGGTCATGCCGCCGGTCTATCCGCTGGTCGTGGCTGGTTTCTTCCGCGTTTTCGGTGTTCACACCGCACGGTCGATCCTCGCGGTGCATGCCTTCGACTGCCTGATCAACGCGCTGGCATGCATCCCCATCCTTCTGATGGCGCGGCGCAGCTTTGGCGACCAAGCGGCATTGTGGGCGGCCTGGGCCTGGGCCATTTCGCCTTACGGCATCTACTTCTCGGCGGCGTGGGCCTGGTCAACGCATCTTCTGCTGCTATGCCTGTGCTGGTTGCTCTATCTGGTGCAGGAATTGGAGTGCTCTTCGCGGCTTGGGCTATGGGCAGGCTTTGGCCTGCTGGCTGGCTTTGCCGGCCTCACCGAGCCTTCCGTTCTGGTTCTGATTCCCTTCCTGCTGGCGCTGGCGGCCTGGAGGCTGGCCCGCGCAGGCCAGCGCTGGCTGCTGCCGGGGACAGTTGCCTCGCTAACCCTTGCGACGGTCCTCTTGCCCTGGTTGATTCGCGACGCTCTGGTCTTCCACCGCTTCATTCCGCTGCGCGACAGCATGGGCCTGGAATTGTGGATGGGCAACAACGGAAGCAATCTGCGCTGGACAAGCGATGACTTGCATCCTCTTCACGACGCCCAGGAACTGGCCGCATACAACGCCGGCGAACTGGCCTACATGGACCACAAGGCGGAGCAGGCCAGGGAATACATCCGCGGCCACCCCAGTTGGTACGCGTGGATGTGCGCGCGCCGCGCCGTCTATCTTTGGACCGGCTATTGGAGCTTAGATCCGCGCTATCTGGCACTGGAGCCGGCCGACCTGGCGAATGTGCCGTTCGCCACCAGCCTGACGCTGCTCGGGTTTCTCGGGCTGTTCCTGGCCTGGCGCGATAAACCCCTCGAGGTCATTCGCTATGGCGGAGTCCTGTTTCTGTTTCCCGCGATGTATTGCTTCACACATCCAGAGCCTTACGAAATGCGCACGCTCGATCCCTTGCTCGCTGTTCTTGGCTGCTACGCGATTCTGGCCGTGCGGGCGCGGGTTCGGGGAAGAGCGCGGATTCCTGTGGCCTCAGGGCAGAGCGCCGGTCTAGCTGACGCGATGGAGTACTGAGGAGGGTGAACCATGCAGGCCGGGCCGAGTCATGGCCTGGACGTCCCGGTTGCCAAAGCCACGTGGGCTCCGCCGTTGCCCGCCATACCCAATCCATTGCCTGTCAGCAGCGCCGGCCGGACAGCCTGATTCTGTTATCGATGCTGCATGGCAAACTGGGTGAGGTCCAGCCCGCTGCGGGCGCGCGCGTTGTTGCGGTCGCAGGCCAGCACCGCGCGAAACTGCCTGAGCGCCGCGGGATAGTTCCCTTGCTCCCGGCTTTTCTCCGCCCGCTCAAGCATCTTGGGGAGCAGGTTGGAGTCGAGTTCGCAGTTGCCCGCCTCGGCTTTGGGCTGGCTGGCCTGAGATTTTGCGGCATCGGCAGCGGCGGTGTTGGGCTGCACGGGTTCTTGGTGCTTGCGGCCCTTCGGCGCCGGTTCGCCGGGAGTTGGCGGCACAGGCTGGGCGGCAGTACTGGTGGCGGGGGGAACGGGGTTTGCCGCCAGGCTTGAAGCGCGCTGGGTAGCATTGGGGTTCGGGCTGGGCGAGGGAACAACGGCCGAAAAGGCCGGAGGCGCTGCGACGGCGGCTGGTTTCGCTGAGCCCTTGTAAGCGACGGCCAGGATGGCTGCCAGGGCAACCAGGAGAGCGGCGGCACCGGCGGAGGCCAGCATCGTGCGGGGATTCTGGCGCAGGCGAGCGATGAAAGCCCCCAGGCCGGAGCGCGCAGACTCTGCAACGCCCGGACTCGCGGAGTCTGCGAAGGACTGCGCAGCCTGGTTCAACCCAGCCGGCGGGGCTTCCGCGGCAAGAACGGCCGCCTGCCGGGGCGGGGCCGACGCCTCATTCTCCAGGCCATTTCGATGGATGAACTGGGAGAGTGCCTCCTCGTCGGAAGAGCGGCTCGGCACTTCATCGGAAGAACGCCAGAGCACTTCGCACAGCGCAACCTCCGAGGCGGCCTGCAAGGGAAGGCCGGGCAGATCTCGCAAGAGTTCGGCGGCCTTTGGGGTAAGCAGAATCTGCCCCGGCGAGGCGTTCTCCAGTGGCCGCGGAATGGAGCTGTCAGCCTCCAGGGCGGGCAGATCGGGAGTGGAGAGAACCAGAACTGCGGCTGAGGTTCCGGCGAAGCGCTCCCCCTCGGAGAATCCCAGCAGCGCCCATTGCAGGCGGCGCGCGGTTAGAATCGCGGGCTGAATTCCAGGAAGACTGGCCAACAAGAACCCGTTGCGCGTCGCGGCGGCTGCGCCTTGCCCGGCAGCAATCAGGTCCAGTGTGAGGCAGACGGCCGGATCGTTGTCTGCCCAGGGGAGATCGCCGACCGGAGCAGCATCGCCAGTTCTCCAGAGGCGAATCGCAAGGGCGGCTCCGCTGGCGGGCGGGCTCTCCTTGGCCGGTGGAGCGGCCGGAGCCGCCGGCTGGTCAGGTGGTCGGGATTGCTGAGAAGCAGCCATATCTTGGGTGACGCAACTCGAGGCTCCGGCTTGCCGGTGCGTAAAAATGATTGCACCTCTACGCGAGAGGATGGTAGTTTAACAGACGTAGCGAACTCAGGTGAAATGGGTTCGCAGTGTGCCGGTGTGGTCCCCCCATTGTGCTGGCAGTTCTCTGGTTGAATTCCGCGCAGAGGCATTCCGTATGCAGTGAATTGGACGGCAGGCTGGGTCAACCTGCCCGGTTGGATCGAGTCTCGGGGATTTCATGGCATTGTCTATTGTTATGCAAAGAGCAAGATCGCAGCGCAGCTTCCTGTGCAAGACCGTGGCATTGGCCGTGCTTGGACTGGGCTGGTATGCGCCTGCCGCCCTGGCAAAGCAGGTTTCCCTTACGGCCGTTGAACTCTACGATGGTCCTTCGGGCGCGGCCTATGTGCAACTTGCCGATGTGCTGATCAACGGCAAGTTTGAGATGCGCGATTGCACGCCGTTCCAGGCTGGGGCCATCGACAAGACGACCTATGGCAAGATGGAAAAGCTGGCACTGGCCCCGGGCGGGATTCTGGAGCGCGGGGCTGACGGCGTCTTGCGCTATAGCACCGATTCAGCCAAAGCCTTTTGCCTGGCGCCCGACAATGTAAAGTTCGACCATAACGCGACGTATACGCTGTCGGAACTGGCGGACCGGGCCATCTTGACCGGCAGCCCGATCGCTCCCACCAGCGTTGCGGCAGGCGCCTTGCCGCCCTTGAAGAAGGGCGTGAAGCTGGTCTTTCTCGCGGCTCCCAACCTGGAGCTTTCCGAGTTCCTGCGCGCGCAAAGAGCCGGCGAAATCGATGGATGGTCGAACTTTCTTTCCAAGTATCCGGCTTCGCCCCATACCGCCGATGCAAAACTCGCGCTGGCCACGCTGTATGTGGCAGCCGGAGAGGCGTCCTTGGGCAAGTACGGGAAGTCAGTGGCAGCGGGATCGCCGTCCTATGGTGACTTGAAGGATTCCAAAGTCCAGGCCGACAAGGCGAAGGCCGTTTATTCCAGCCTGGACCAGATTGCGAAGCTCCTGGGAGAGATTCGCGAAAAACTCGCCGCTGTTGCGGAGAATGGCCGCGGCGAGCTGACCGCCTACCAGGCTGCATTCAAGAATCATGCTCCGGGGTATGTTCATCTGCAAAATGCCAGAAAGCTGAGCGAAGCCGTGAGCGGAATTGACCCTGGCTTTGCGGCCGGCCAAGCTCTGGCTGGCGATGTGATGCAGGCCGGCAACGCCTTCGACAGCGCGCTGCGGTCGGCTGAGTCGGCGGTGGTGGCCAAGCAGATGGACCAGGCGCTGGAAGCCATCGCTCCGCTGCGCCCATTCCTGGATGAAGAGCCGCGCATACCGGCAGTGATCGATGCCGCTTACGTCTACTATTTGGACCTTGGGAAGAAGTTCGGCGACGCGGCGGATTGGCCAAACGCCATCAAGCAGTACGAGAAGGCCGTGGGCGCCAAGGACACCGCGGAGGCGCAGGACGCCCTGAAAGAGGCGCACAGGCAACTGGTCATTGTAGAGGACAAGGCAGCGGCCGCCAAGGCGCTGGCGAGCAGCCAGGAGTTTGAGCAGCAGAAGGATGTAATCGGCGCCTTCGAGGTTCTGTACAATCTGCCGCCGGCGCAGCAGGAGCTGGTCTCCTCCGACATAGCCAGATTGAAGGATGCTTACGTCCAGAGCGCGGTCAGGGCGGCCAAGGATCTGCAAAAGGCGCACGATCCGATCCGTGGTCTCGGGGATGAGATTGGAATCGAGAAGGCATATGCCTATCTGGACCGCGCTTACGAACTGAGCAAGGTAGACGCCTACCAGGACACGAAAGCAATTCTTGGCGACGATTTGAGCGCGTATTTTGTAGATCAGGCCAAACGCTATCTGGATAAGCCAGCCGGATCGGGCACGGAGGTCGGCTGGACCTATCTGGAGGAGGCCCTGTTCTACAAGCCAGACAACCAGACGGCGCACGACGCGAAGGTGGCGGCGGCGGCGGCGCATGCGATGCATTCGAAGATCTCGATTCGCGTTCAGTTCCGCGACCAGACTTCGCAACGCAACAGCACCGGCTTCATTCCCCAACTGGAGGACGCGATCATCACCGGGCTGGAAGCGCCCACCATCAAGGCGGTTCGGTTTGGAGAAGCGACGGGCGGAGTGGAGCCAGACTTTCAACTGGCCGGGGATGTGCTGGAACATCAGGTTGTCGAAGTTCCCACAATAGAGGCGAGAGAGTCAAAGTATCGCGCCGGAACGCACGATGACCCCAACGAGGCATGGACCAAGGCCAATCGAGCTTACGAGGCGGCGATGCGGCAACTCACGACGGATCAGTCCGCCCTTGGAGGCGCGGAATCGAAGGGCAAGAAGCACGATATCAAAGAGGTGAACGCAAAGATTGCCGAAGATCAGAAGGCCGTTGCTGACGCCCAGGCGCTGGCCGACTCCCTGCCCAGAACCGTTACCAGCGACGTGATTCGCCCCTATCAGTACGTTCGCAAGACCATCGATGTGAAGAACACCATCAAGCTCCAGTTTCGCATCGGCGAGACGCTGAGCGGGCAGATGGGTGACGCGGTCGTGGTGGAGCGGGCAGACCCCAAACAGTATGTGATTCTTGAAGATGTCAAAGCCGACGACACAGAGGGCGTCAAGCTGGGCGGGACCACTCCAAATACCAGTGAATTGCAGACGGCGCTCGATAATGCCGCGCGCGATGAGCTGATTGAGAAGGTGCGGCTGAAGGTGCAGGAGCTGCCGCGTGCGGTCTATGACGCGGGCAAGTCCAGGGAGCAGGAGGAAAACATGGATGGGGCGGGGGAATACTACCTGCGATATCTGAGTTGCACCACGGAAGATGGATCGGCCGAGCGGCGGCATGCCAAGGAGTTCCTGGCCGAGAAGTTCAACATGCGGCCGGCTGGGGACCTTCAGTAGCCTTTTCCGGTCCCATCGAGGGTGCGAAATCGCCTGTTGAGGTCTTTGATAGGAGCCGCGGGTTAGCAGCCTGCCCGGAAAGTCTGGTTTTGAAAAGGCACGGCTTCAGCCGTGCCGTAAATGGTTGATAAGAAACGATTGGCTTTAGCCACTGAGGGATGGGGAATCGGCGAGTTAGCGGCGAAGATTGGGAGAGGTGGAGCGAGAGAGTGGATTCCCCAGCGAACAGCCCGGCAAACGCATTGACCCGCATTGGCAAGTACGATGTTGTGGGCGTGATGGGGCGCGGCGGAATGGGCGTGGTCTATCGCTGCATCGACAGGCACCTTGGCCGCGAAGTGGCGATCAAGACGCTGACCGAGGGGATCAAGAGCGATCCCGGCATGCTGGCGCGTTTCTACGAAGAAGGCCGGAAGACTGGGAGTTTCAAGCATCCGAATATCGTCACCGTCTTCGAGCTTGGCGACGACAACGGAATTCCCTACATTGTGATGGAGCTGGTGGACGGCGATCCGCTGGAAAAGCTGATTGGCTCCGACGAGCCGCTTCCGCTGATAGAACGCCTGCGAATTATGGAGGATGTCTGTTCCGCGCTCGCTTACGCGCATCGCCAAAACGTGGTCCATCGGGATGTGAAGCCGGCAAATATCTTTGTCCAGCCTGACGGCCGGGTCAAGCTGCTGGATTTCGGAATCGCGCGGCTGGAGGCAAGAAAGCCCCAGGATCTCAGTCTCACCCGCCCCGGCCACATCATCGGAACGGTCCCCTATATGGCGCCGGAGAGGCTGAGAGACAAGCCCCTCGATCGCCGTTCGGACATCTTTGCAACAGGCGTGGTCTTGTATCAGTTTGTCTCCGGCGAGCTTCCATTCTCCGGCGACGAAGTTGTGCTGATGCAGAAGATTCTGAATGAGCCGCATCCTCCTTTGAGCAGCAAGTGCAAAGGTTGCCCGGCATCCCTGGATGCGATTGTCGACCGGGCCCTTGCCAAGTCTCCGGACGACCGTTACTCGACGGCCGACGAGATGGCAGCGGATTTGACCACTACGATCGCGGAGATTCAAGAGGAGCAGGCCCAGGAGTTGCTGCCCGAGGCAAAGCGGCTCCTGGAGGCCCAGGATCTTCTCCGCGCCCGTGCCGCGCTCCAGCAACTGCTGAAGATCCAGGGCAAAAACACGGAGGCGCGGGAGTTGCTGGCCGACGTTCAGCGGCAACTGAGCCAGCGCCAGCGCGAGGAAAGAGTTCAGCAGATACGCCAGCAGGCCGAGAACCTGATGGACGACAAGGAATTCGACAAGAGCCTCGCCATGCTGGATGAGGGGCTGGAGCTGGATGCCGCCAATCAGGAGTTGGTGAGACTGCGGCAACGGGTGGAGAAGGCGAAGGAGAAGCAGGAGCGCGTGCGCGAGTATCTGCGCCAGGCAGACGCCGCGCGCCGGGGGGGCGACTATCAGGCGGCGATCTCGGCCGCCCGGAAGGCATTGCGCGTTGACAAGTCGAACTCCAAAGGGATGGTGCTTGTAAGCATTCTCACCAAGGAGGCGGAGGAGGCGGAAAGACGGGCTGCGGTGAAGTCACTTCTTGAGGCGGCCCGCGGGGAACTCAGCGCCCGTCATTACCAGGAAGCGATCGAGGTTCTCCGGAGGGCGGAGCAGGTGGACCCCACCAATCCGGAACTCCAGCTTCTTCTGGGCGACGCCAATTCAGGCATGGAACAGATCAAGCGCAGGGAATTGGTTGCGCGGCTTGAGACGGAAGCCTTCGCGGCGGCCACTTTCGAGCAACTTCAGCAATGCGCGCGAATGATTCAGGAGGCGATGGCCTCCATGCCCGCGGAGTCGACGCTGATCCGTTTGAACGCGCAGGTCGACCGCGAGATCAAAGAGCATGAGAATCGCCGCTTTGCGGACGAAACGGTCCAGGCCTGCCGCGACCTGCGCCCCAGGGAGGCGTTGAAGGTGGTTCAGCAGGCCCGGCAGCGCATTCCCGGCGAGGAGCGGCTACAGGCGCTGGAGAAGCTGCTGGCCGATCGGGTGAAGCGGCAGACGGTCGAAGAACGGCGGGAAGAGTACTTGTCGCAGGCCCGCGAGGCGCTGGCCAACGGCCAGTATGCGGATGCGGTTCACATCCTGGAAGGTTGCCAGGCAGAGGGCATCGCAACCGACGAGATTCGTTCGCTGCTGGAGTTTGCCTATCGCGAAGAGGCCGAGCATCGCAGCGAAGCTCTGATGCGCAGCCGGGTTGCGCAGGCACAGGCGCTCATCTCCGAGTCGGCCTTCGACGATGCGATCGCGTTTCTTGAAAGCGCTCTGCATGAGAACGGCGACACGGCTTTGCGCTTTCTTTACGATCAGGCGTTGGAAGGCCGCGAGGTGCTTGGGAAGCAGGTTGAGGCGGCGCTGGCAAATGCGGACAGGATGGCGCGGGCGGGAAGACAGGCAGAAGCCATCGAGTTTCTTCAGGCGCTGCCTCTCCCCGTCCGGCGATCGGCGCGCGTAATGGCGGCCGAGTCTGCGCTCGTGGACGAGCAGCAGCAGACCATCTACCGCACCATCGGCAGGGCTTATACGGTGCTTGACACCGACCTTCGAGCAGGCGATCAAACCATGCGGCGCGTGGCGGCAGCCCTGGGTCATTCTGCCTTCGCGGGTTCGGTTGCAGGTACGTTCGGTGATAGGATGCGAAGTTTTGCCGACGGCGCTTTGGCCGGGCTGACCGCCAGGTACGCGACCATGGTTGGCAATGGCGACAAGGCAGGCGCTGGGGAGCTGGCGCGGCAGGCAGCGGGAATCGTGGGATACGCCAGCCCGCAGGCCAGGTCCGGCTGGGAGAGCCTCGCCAGTCAGCCGGCAAAGTCAGGCCTGCGCGGGCGCTTGCGCAAATAGAACCGCGTTCCCCGGCAGGAAGCCGGCGAGCGCAATCGAACACCGCGGAAATACAGGGGAAAGCAGATTCAGGTCGCCGACTGCCAGGCTACCGCTCGTGCTTTTGCCAATGAAGCATATGGTGGTCGTCTACCGTAATCTTCGCGGGCAGAATCAGGCCGCAGGTCTTGCAGATCAGAACGTCTCTGCCGATTTCCCAGTGGGTGCAGTCCTTGCACTTACAAACTAGAAGCTCGATTTCCTTCTTGGCGCTCATTTACAGCCTCCTGAATTCTTCCTTTACTTCGCGCACGAACTCGGTAAACCGGGCAGTGGTGATGATGCCCGGCTGCCAGCACAGGTCGCGGTCAATCAAATTATACTGCTTTACGATTCGTGAACCGGGCGCAGTGTTTCCATCCTCGCCGGGGCCGTGCCCCATCAGCCAGAGATGATCGGCCACCGAACAAGCGGCGGTCACATCGTGGGTTACAACGATGATGGTATTCAGATCGTCCATGTCGGCGACCTTCTCAATCAGTTCGCAGGTCTTTTCGAGCATGATCAGGTCGAGACCCGAAAACGGCTCATCCATGAGCAGGAAATGCTCGCTGCAAAGGATCTGCTGGATGATGGCGCATCGCTGCCTCTGCCCGCCCGACAACTGCGCCGGGTAGAGGTTGAATTTGTCTTCCAGGCTAAACTCTCGCAGAAACCCCATCACCTTGTCACGGGCGGCGCTAGAGTCCTTCTCCTTCTTCCTTGCGCCCAACATCAGGTTTCCAAGCACGGTTCGGTGCTCGAAGAGCGGATAACTCTGGGCCACGACGCCCACTTCGCCGGCTATCACCGGACGATCGAAGCCGTTCACTGAAACTCGTCCGGACGTGGGAGGAAGCAGCCCGGCAACGATGCGGAAGAGCGTTGTCTTGCCGCAGCCCGAGGGGCCCAGAATGCCCACCACCTGCCCTTGCACCCGGCCGGGCACAATGATGTCGCGCACTTCGGCGGTAACTCCGCTCAACACCGGACGCCCATCGTACTCCAGGCACACGTTGTCTATCTTCAAAAGAGTTTTGCCCAAGCTATAGGTAGGGGCTGCCATTAGTTCCGCTCCAGCGTCAGCGCCGCATAGGGGCACATCATGTTCTTGGCCAGTCCGATGCCGTAATCCTGAAGAAGGCCCAGCAAGAGGATGGTCAACTGAATGGCAAAGACCGCTGCCAGCCGGAAGTGGTGGTTCTGGTCGAGCAGGATGGTCCCCACGCCGCCCTCGGAGCGGACAATGCCCTCCACCATGGTCAGCATCATCCAGCCCATCGCCGCATTCTGGCGGAGAACGTCGAAGACCTGATCGATCTGGCCCAGGACGATTACCTCCCAAACCACGCGCCACTCGCCCATGCGCAGCGTGCGCGCCAGGTCGAACATCTCTTTTGGAACGCCGTTGATTACATCGGCCATTCCGGTAACGAAGAAGACCGAGACCGAAAACACCAGCAGCGACAGTTTCAATTCATGTCCGCTCCTGGCCATCAGTGTGAAAAAGAAGGTCAGCCCGACCAGCGAGAGAAAGCGCAGCTTGCTGAGCAGAGCAACGATGGGGCGGAAGAAGGGCATCACCGTGGCATAGGCCAGCAGCAGCGAAACAACGGTGGAAACCGCGATAGCCTGGATATTGAGATAGAAGCTGGTAATCAGTTCCGCGCCGAGTCCCTGTTCCCACAAATCTCCAAAGGCGTTCAGAACCTCGCCGGGCTTGGGCAGCAGCACGAATGGACTGAATATCCATAACAAGCACACGATGACGACCTGAACGGCAATCAGGGCGCGCACGGCGTTCTTGTTTAGAACTGCATTGGGTGAAAAGACAGCAACAACATGATTCATGATTTACACATGGATGAAAAGATTCGGGGAGGCTTGCGCCTCCCCGGGCTTGGCTAAAACTACTGGCCGATCTGAGTGATCTCGACGCGGCGGTTCAGCGCCTTGCCTCCGGTAGTGGCGTTCGACGCAATGGGATCCTGCGAACCGTGGCCGGCCACGAGCTTGAAGCGCGAATCCGGGAAGCTCATCGGCGCCACCTGCTGGAAGTAGCGCTTCACGGCCTGTGCCCGCTTTTCGCTCAGCGGCACATTCACCGCATCGCTGCCGGCATTGTCGGTATAGCCGTCGATCTGGAGGGCCAACTGCGAGTTGATGGCCAGCGAATCCTTCAACTCGTTCAAGGTGGGAATGCTGTCCGGCAAGGGCTGATCGGAGCCCGACGCAAAGTTGATGTAAACGGCCTTGTGGCCGAGCACGGTGCCGGTCTGGGCTTCCTTGGCGTAATCCACCGTCTCCGCGCTTGCTCCCTGCACGCCGCTGGTATTCAGCAGCGCTTGCGCGCCGAAGATGAACGACGTATCCACAGCATCCTTGTAAGGGGGAATGGGATTGTCCTTGAAGAGTTGCGGATAATTCTGTACGTCGATTTTGGCGAAGGTCTCGTAGGTGGCGCGCATGTTGTTGTTATGCTTGCCGTCCAGCCCGAAGTAGTTTACATCGTCCTCCAGGCCGAAGACCGCCGAGCCGCCCAGCATCTGGCCCGACTTATCGTCGCGGAACCCCGGATAATACTTGTACCAGTCTTCCGTGGTGTCGCCGTATACCTTCGCCGAAATCTCGCCGGCCTTGCGGCGAACGGCGTCGAAGGCCTTCACCTGGTCAGCCGCCTCGAAACTCGCGGCCAGCAGCCCGGAGACTTCGTCGCGATTGTCATTGAAGAACTTCTTGATGCCCAGAATCACTGCCGGCATCTGCGAAGCGTATTCGTGAGAGGAGATGATTTTGGTCGTGCCGGGACGGCCGTGCACCGCCAGTTCGTCGCCGGGGGTCCAGGTCACAACGCCGTCGGGGCAGACGTTCTTGGTCTCGCCGGTCGCGCGCCCGTCCTTGACCACCTTGCGGTCTTCGCAGCGATTGGGAACAAACACCTCGGTGACAGCTTTCGTGTAGTCCTCGTCCGGGGCCGCAATCCAGTTCACAGCATCCGGATCCCAGGTCTTCAGGTCCGGGTTGTTCTTGAGGCCGTTCGAACCCATGAAGTTCAGGGCGATATTCCAGTCGCCGTCGCGAATGACTCCGACCACGGTCTTGCCCTTCATGCTTTGCGGATTTGACTTCCACTCGGCCGGGCCAAGCAGCGCATCCTCGCCATTGGAGCGGCCCACCGCGCCGATGATCACCGCCTGGTACTCAGGCCCCAGCTTCTTCAGTTCGGGATTCAGATCGGCCAGCCACTGGCCGCCGCTGTCGCCCATTACCACAATCGCCTCGGCGCCCGTGGAGCAGCTCTTCTCGCCGTCGTGGAGCTGCTTGGCGCAGGCCAGCAGGTCGGCGCTCATCTGCGAGTTCGAGTCCTGACGGTGCAGTGTCAGATTCACGCCGTACTTCTCCATCAGCGAGCCCTTGGTGGTATCCGGCCCGCCGTTGGCGTAGATCAGCGAGAACATCGCGTTCCACTCCCACACGTCGAACTGGAAGTGCGTCGCCTGCACGGTGGCCGCAGCGGTAGACGGGTAGGGCAGCGCCTGCACGTTGGCCACTTGAGCCTCCTGCTGGGGCGGAAGCTCCACGCGCGAGGCGACGATCGACTTCATGATGCCGGGGGTTGGAATCAGGCCATGCTGCATGGCGGCGCGCAGCCCAAAAAACACCACCACAACCACGATCAGAATCAGGAAAAACTTCGCTTGCGGCTTCAAACGCGGC
>Ga0181526_10002386_pt1 | contig 16429 bp, 11 predicted proteins | sample PEATcosm2014_Bin_35_FD_119750 | JGI IMG/M metagenome (GOLD analysis project Ga0181526, IMG submission 119750) | Peatland microbial communities from MTU Mesocosm Facility, Houghton, MI, USA - PEATcosm2014_Bin06_30_metaG | ecosystem: Environmental > Terrestrial > Soil > Wetlands > Peat | place...
AGCAGCTGGGCGTTGAACAGATAATCGGAGGCGTCCGAGAAGGGCAATAGACCCCCGACCAGCATCGTGTCCGAGGCGCCGGAATACCAGAGCCACCAGAGCTGCAGCAGGAAGAACCCCGCGACAACGGTGAGGGACCACGCCGGGAATTCGGCGCCCCGAAGCTTCAGCGCGACCGCGGCCAGAACGCAGAACGCCAGGGGCAGGAGGACCCCATTGTGCAGTTCCCTCCCCAACTGGGATGCGGAATCGGGGAAGAGGCCGATGCAGCTGATCGCCGCCAATGCCACGGCGAGGCCCGCGACGTGCTCGAGCCAGAATGCGGGAGCGCGTCTGTTCGCGGGGGTAGGGGTATCCAGGCGTCTCTCAGCCATCGCGGGACCGGTCTTGCTTCACCTTTAACCGGGCCACGGTCAATGGCGTCCGCAAGGAACGCAGGCGGTTTGCGGCGGCCAGCCGCGCAAGATCGGGCGGTCAGCGGACGCCATAGAGATCGGCATACTTGAAGCCCGTCAGTCGCTTGGTCAGGGTCGCGAGGCCGTCTTGGTCGAGCAATGTGTGGCGGGAGTTTTCGATCAGATAGAGCTGGAAATTCTGCTTTGTCAGGAGGTCAAGGAGCTCGGCCGGCGAGTGGCCGGCGTGGCGGAGCCCCTCCGGAAAGTACTCGAGATGGAAGGCGATGTGCGGGCTGTCCGCGAGCATCCGCTGCATCCCGCTTAGCACCTCCACTTCCCAGCCCTGGACATCGATCTTTACCAGGTCGGGCCGAAGCGCGGGCAGGAACTCGTCGAGGCTTACCACGTCGACCTCCACCTCGCTTGGGAAGGATCTGGTGTCGGGTCTACCGAGGGTGTTGGCGCCCGTGTTGAAAAACCGCTTGCGAAGGGCGAGCCGGCCGCTGCGGTCTCCGAGCGCCACGTTGTGCGCCTCGACGTTGGCGCATCCGTTGAGGGCGCAGTTTCTGGTCAACAGGGCGAAGTGATGCTTGTCGGGCTCAAAGGCTATTACGCGGCCCGTGGGTCCAGCTAGCCGGGAAAGCAATACGGTGTAGAGGCCGAGATTCGCGCCGACATCGAGGACGGTCATCCCCGGTCGAACGACCTGCTGCAGCGCGTTCCGCTCCAGGGATCCAATCCAGCCGGCGCGATGCAGGCGCAGGTAGAGCCAGCGATCGAATGAGGCCGAGGCCATGCGCTGGCCCCAGACGCGATGCTCGCCATGCCAGAGGGAGGTCCGGTTAATGTGCTCGGCCAGGCGCGCTAGCGATGTCCGGAGCATCTTCACGTCCTGCCCGCGGGAAGGGCGAAGCAGTTCATGGCGCAACCGGCCCTGATACGGCGGCGCAATGCAGCCGGATCGCGAGGGAGCGAACGGCCCGTCCGGGCCTCGGCGAAGTTGTATCCAAGGTCGGCTATAAAGCGCACGTAGTCGTCGAATTCGGAGGGGCGGTTCTCCTTGTACAGGAACGGCGCCAGCTCAATCAGGATGCGCGGCCGGAATCGCTCGAGAGTGCGGCGAAATCCGCGCAGGACCGGGTATTCGTGGCCGTCGACGTCGATCTTCACGAAATCTAGCCTGCCCAGGTTCTCGGCCTCACAGAAGTCATCGGCGGTAATGGCCATGGCGTGGGCGAGTGCCTCTGGCTTGCCGAGATGATCCTGATCAAGGTCATCGTGATCATTTGCGACCGGCCATCGAGCGGCGACGAAGGCAGGCAGCGCCTCGGTCTTGTCCGCCACGAGGAAGCGCTGCTGAAAAACAACCCGGCGTGCCAACTCCGGATTGATCGCCAGGTTCAGGCGCATTTTGCCCGAGGCGTAGTCGGTAGGTTCAAAGGCAAAGACGCGCCCCGTAGGGCCAGCAAGCCTGGCAAAATGCAGCGTATGTGCGCCAATGTTAGCCCCGATATCGAAAACCACGTCTCCGGGACGTATTATCGAGGAATAGGCCCGAAGGATGCTCCGTTCGTAGGCGCCAAGCAGGTAAATGGAGAGGTCTATGCCTTCGTCGAGGTCGAGATCCCACTCTACCCCCATGCGCTTGCAACGGGTGCGCATTCGTCGGCCGGCGACGCCGCGCGCCAGGCGCAGGGCGCGGTTCATCATCCGGGCAATGAACATTTTCTGTTTAACGCTGAGCATAGGGCGGGGAGCAGATGGGATCAGCTTGGGCCGATGCCGTTGTGCCGGCGCACGGGCATCGGTGAGCGACAAATGGGCCTCCTGATCCCGACAATGACAGAGGCCGTTGGCTCAACTGGGCGACCATGAACGGTCGTCGAAGGATTCATGTGCGATAGTAGGCGCGGTACCAGTCGATGAAACGGCGGAGGCCGATCTCGATGGGGGTATTGGGCTCGAATCCGACATCCCGGGTGAGGTCGGAGACGTCGGCGGTCGTGGCGACCACGTCGCTGGGCTGGACGGGCGAAAGGCGCTTCACGGCCTTCTTGCCCAAGCAGTCCTCAATGACCTCGATAAAACGGAGGAGTTCGACGGACGAGTGGTTGCCGATGTTGTAAAGGCGGTAGGGCGCAGGGCTGGTGGCTGAGTCGGGAGCCTCGCCTAGCCACTGCGGATTGGGGCCGGCGGGGCGGGCCGTCACGCGCACCACGCCCTCGACAATGTCGTCGATGTAGGTGAAATCGCGCCTCATCTTGCCCTCGTTGTAGACGTCTATCGGCTTTCCCGCGAGGATTGCCTTGGTGAAGAGGAAATACGCCATGTCCGGCCGGCCCCAGGGACCGTAGACCGTGAAGAAACGCAGGCCTGTCGTTGGAATCCTGTAGAGGTGGCTATAACTGTGCGCCATCAGCTCATCAGCCTTCTTGGTCGCACCGTAAAGGCTGACGGGGTGATCGACGTTCTGGTGGACGGAGAACGGCATCGCGCTGTTCAATCCGTACACGGAGCTGGAGGATGCATAGACCAGGTGCTTCACCCCACAGTGGCGGCAGCCCTCGAGTATGTTGAGAAAACCCAGGACGTTGCTTTCTATGTAGAGCCGGGGGTGCGTAAGCGAATGGCGCACACCGGCTTGGGCAGCGAGATGGATGACGTACTCGGGGCGCTCTTTTTCGAAGACGCGGGTTACGGCGTCCTGGTCGGCGACATTTGCCCGGTGAAACGTGAAGCCCGGCTGCGCGGAAAGCAGACGAAGGCGGGCCTCCTTGAGTGCCGGGTCATAATAGTCGTTGAGGTTGTCCAGTCCGTGCACGACCCAGCGATCGCGCAAGAGGCGCTGCGCAACGTGAAAGCCGATGAAGCCGGCGGCGCCGGTGACTAGAATCATGCGATTTGAGAATGTGGAGAGGCCGAAGCCAACAATTCAAGATAACTTTGGGCGGTGCGCGACCACGGATACTCGCGTTCCGCCCGCGCCCGTGCGCGAATCCCTAGCTCAACGCCAATGTCCGGCCGGCCCAGGAGGGTGCGAACGCAGTCGGAGAATCCGGCGGCATCGTGCAGCGGGAAGAGCCACCCAGTGACCCGGTCGACGACGGCCGAGTCATTGCCCGGCACCCGGCTTGCGAGGACCGGCCGGCCGCAGGCCATCGCCTCCAGGACGACGTTTGGCATTCCCTCGTACAGCGAGGGATTGATGACAAGGTCGGCCGCCTGGTAGAAGGCCCGGAGCTCGGCGCGGTCCTTCCATCCGTGGAATTGCACAACGCCGGCAAGGTTCAGCTCGCGGACCCGGGCGGAAAGGGCGGGGCGGAGCGGCCCGTCGCCGACCAGGTCGAGCGCGAACGAAAGGCCGGCGCCGCGGCGGATCTCGGCGAGCTGCTCGAGCATCCAGAGCAGGTTCTTCTGCGCCTGGAATCGCCCGACGAAAAGCAGGCGCGGCCGCGGGTTCTCGGGGCGCGGCGGAGCGGCTGGCGCGAAGAATGCCGTGTCGACGCCATTGGGGATCATGTGAACGGCCACCGGATCGGCCTTCTCGGACATCTCCTTAAGGCCCGGCGAGTTCGCGACCACGGCCCGGGCCGAACGCAGGATTCGGCGCCGAAATGGGCCAAGGCAGCGATGAACCAGCGCCAGGCGGGGTTCCGCGCCGGGCACGTCGCCCCCCCGGAGCGAAATGACGTAGGGGACGCCCGTGTTCCGGTGCGCCCACCAGGCTGCGGGGCCCGACGGGAAGGAGAAAAAGGCGATTATGCCCTCTATGCGCTCCGAGCGGACGATTCGGGAGACGGCGCCCCCTGCGTGCACCATGAACGAGACCATCTCGGAGATCGTCGCCGATTCGCGCCGTCGCCGCCGCGAGGGCAGTCTGACGAGCCGCACGCCGCCGTCATCGCTTGCGCCCACGAGGTCGCCCAGGCCCGCGGTGAGCACCGTGGACGGATGGCCCGCGGCCGCGAGGGAGCGGGCGATCGCCTGGGCGGCGGTGGCGGCCCCGGCGCCCACGGGAGGGTACTCGTAGTTGATGAGGAGGGTTCTCAAGCGAAGATGGTCTCGGACGCGGGCGGCGCCTCGTTGCGCACTTTGGTGTGCGCGGCGATCAAGGTGCGGAACGGGCGCCGCGAGGGAACAGAAAGGTCACTGGTGCTGCGGCGGGCATCGATCAGGCGCGCAACCACTGGCCCAAGAGCCAGGTGTTCCATAGAAAGGCGCGCTGGTCGGTGCGGTTGGCGCGGTGGTCGGCGAGCCGGGCCTTGACGAAGGCGCCGTTCAGGCATGGCAGAGGGGCATCGTCCAGGCCGAGCTGGCCGTTCTTGAACCAAGCGCCGATGGGTACGCCGAAGCCCTGCTTTTTCCGATAGAGCACGTCCGCCGGAAGGACGGCCTCCAGCGCCTTTTTCAAAATGTACTTCGTCTGGCCGTGCCTGTACTTCCATGCGGAGGGAATGCGGCGCGCAAAGTTGACAAAGTCGATGTCGAGGAAGGGGGCGCGCGCCTCCAGGCCGTGCATCATGCTCGCGCGGTCGACTTTGACGAGGATATCATCCTGGAGGTAGAGCTTGGTGAAGAATTGCAGCGTCCGGTCCACGACGTCCGTCTGGGCGCAGCCCTCCCAGGTGGCGATCGCCTCCGAGAAAATGTCCTCCAGGTCGGCGGGCTCGCCGAAGAGTTCACCGAGCTCGGAGGCGTCAAGTGACGCCGTCCAAACCGGAAGCCAGAGCTTGGACGGATAGCTCAAGCCGCGGAGCGTCCGCTTCAGCCTGAAATCAAGGCTCATATAGCGGTGCGAGACGGGCATCCTTGCCGCCAGCATGCAGACGGCCCGGTGGACAGGCCGGGGGACCATCTTGGAGTAGAGCTCTGCCTTGCGCAGCGCGACAAAAGGGTCGTATCCGGCAAACAGCTCATCGCCCGCATCGCCGCCCAGAGCAACCTTCACCTGCGCGCGCGTGAACTGGCTCAGGAGATAGGTCGGCAACAGCGAGCTGTCTCCCATCGGTTCGTCGAGCCTTCCCGCGATCGTCGGGAGCAAGGAGTGGGCCTTCGATATCGAAAGCGTCTCAAGGTGGTGGTCCGTCTTGAACAGCTGCGCGACCCGGCGCGCATAGGCGGATTCGTCGAAACTCGCCTCCTCGAAGCCGATGCTGAACGTCTTCAGCATGCCCGCAGGGACGTGTCGCGACGCGAACGCCGTGATTGCGGAGGAATCGATGCCCCCGCTGAGGAACACGCCGACCGGCACGTCCGCCACCAGGCGCCGCCGCACAGCCTCATCCAGGCGCGCGCGAAGCTCCTCTCCCCAAGTGCCCTCGGGATCCGCGGGGATCTCGCCGCCGGCGAACGGCTCGAGGACGAAGTCCCAGTACTTCTCGACGCGCGGCGCAAGGGCCGGGGATTCGACGTCGAGGATGAACGAGTGGCCCCCGGGCAACTTGTAGACGTTCTCAAGGATCGTGTGCGGGGCGGGGATGTAGCCGTAGCCGAAATATTTCTTGAGCGCCCGGCGGGACAGCGCGGAATTGACGGCGGGGTGCGCGCGGAGGGCCGTGAGCTCGGAACCGAAGACGAACGCGCCATTCTGCGTGGAGTAGAAAAGGGGCTTCTTCCCGAAGCGGTCGCGGCTTCCGAAGAGACGGCGGCGGGCGCGGTCGTAAATGACAAAGGCCCACATGCCGTTGCACCGGCCGGGCAGTCCGGCATCCCATTCGCGGTAGCCGTGGAGCAGGACCTCCGTGTCGGAATGGTCGGTCTGGAACCTATAGCCGCGGCTGACGAGCTCGGCGCGGAGCTCGGCAAAATTGTAGATCTCCCCGTTGAAGATGATGGCGAGGTTGCCGTCGGCGGTGACCATCGGCTGGTGGCCTCCGGCGATATCGAGAATGGAGAGGCGGCGGTGGCCGAGGTGGACGCCCCGAACGGGATCAACCAGATAACCCGTGTCGTCCGGGCCGCGGTGCGCCAGCGCATCGGTCATGCGCTTGAGGTCGGTATCGTTTCCCGCGCCGACGAAGCCCGTGATGCCGCACATGGTCAATCGGCCGGCGCCATCGTTGCCACGGCGAAGCTCGCGGGCAACGATACCGTACCGGGCATTGATCCGGACTGGTTTACGCAATTACTCACGATCGGAAGACATGCCCATTTCGGCGAGCAGACCAAGCAAAAAGGAAGGATGGGCGGGCAGCCTACGGGCGCCGTGATCCGGAAGGGGAGGCGGGAATTGCACGACGGAAGGCCGGCTGTCGGCGCCTGGATTCAGGGGAGGCCGTCTTCGACGAAAAAATCACCGTCCACCACGTTGTGGACCTGGCCGCGCAGGTGCATCCGTTCCCCGGGCCCCACGTCCCTGTGGCGGATGACGATGAAACCCAGGTGCGTGCTACCGGGAATGATGAACATGGGGTTATACGGCACAAGCCTGCGCAGGTAATCGGCCTGCTCGTGCCACATTATTCCGTAGTAACCGAATCTCTGAAGAAAGTCGCTCTGGCGGACATCGGGCAGATAACTGCGCGCCTCAGTGTCCGGGACAATGCGTAGCAGGTTTCCCGGCCTGACGGTGATGGTCAGCTCCGCGTGGCCGCCAGAGCGGTGCAGTACCGGCGGCTCCTGGCGCGCAAACGCGAAGCGCACAAGAACGGGCAGAACATAGAGGCACACGAGCATTGTTCCGGCCGTGGCCAACAGCGGGCTCGATGAGGTGGCGGCCGGAAGCCCCATCGCAGCTGCCGGCGGCCTGAGGCGGCGCCAGAACCGGCCAAACACGGCGCAAAGCGCGGTCGCCCCGGAGCCGCCGATGATCGCGAAGAACGGGATGGTCACGGCATAGGCGCGCATGTTGTCCGAGTCCCACGCCGGGGCGAATGGGAGTGACATGGCCACGCCTGCTGCGGCGCAGAGGACGAGGCAGGAATCACTGCGCCCGCGCACCTCGAGGACCGCGAATGCGAGGCCAAGCCCGGCCAGGAACAGCAAGGCCCTCTCCAGGGTCTTGTTCGGCACATAGCTGAAGGGCCCGTGGCTGTTCATGAAGAAATCCCGCCATGCGCGGACGGCCCCCGACAAGGCGAGGGAGGGTTCCTTCCTCAGGTCTCCCCAGACTATTCCGTAGGCCGCAACCGCCCTCCTGCCCTCCGGCATCGTCAGCAACTCTGGATGCTCCTGGTAGGCCAAAGTCCAATTGCCGCCGTGGATCGTGCCGTAGAGGACGATCCCGAGATTGGAGAACAGGACGCCTTCCTTCGTGCCAAGGACCTTGAACATGCCGACATTCGCCGCTGCCGCCATCGCCATGCAGAAAACCGCGACGGCCGCGACGCGCAGCGAGCGCCAACCGTCGCCTCGCCAGTTCCAGATTGCCGCGAGCGCCAGGCATGGCAGGACGAAGAAGGCTCCAGGCCGGGCGTTGAACGCGCTCACCAGGCAGACGACACCCAGGCCGACCTCGAGCGCTCGGCGCCGCTCGAAGCCATCAAGAAGAAGGGCCAGCCCAAGCGCGCCAAATGTGATGCCGCAGCTCTCGCAGGCCGCCGTACCGAGAAACCGCCGATAGAACAGGAACAGCACGAAGAACGCTATCGCCGCCGCGGCCGCCCCGAACTGCCTTCGCGCCTGGATCAAGAGCAGCGCGAAGGACACCCCCGAAAAAAGACCAAGCAGCGAGACGGCGACCTGAAGGTTGCCGCTGGAAAGCCACAACGCTGCGGCCATGTACGCGCCGGTCAGCGGCCGGCTGGAGCCCAACTGGGTGAGGTCCTTGCCCTCCGTCAGGCGCGCCCCCTCGATGACGAAATCGCGCGAATCGGAATTCGGCAGAAAACCGCCCACGGCCGAGACCGTGGACGCGCCGCTTCCCCACAGCTCGGCCAGCGCCAGCGAGAAGCCCAGCAGCAGCACGCCCAGGGTTGCGACACGCCTGAGCCGCTGCGGGCAGGAGAGCGCCCCGAAGACGGCCAAGGAGAACGCAAGGGTCCCGGCAAGGCCGCCGACCAAGGTTCCACCGGCCTCGGTCAGGGTGTTGCGCCCCGGCAGGGACAGGAGCCTGAAGGCGTCGGGCAGCCTGGCTCCCGTTCTAAGAATCCCGACGCATCCTATGATGATCACCGCGACGGCGCCGAGTTCGAAGAGCCAGGCCTGTCGGATTGATTTTCGGAGGGACATCGCCTGCTCAAATTTGAGTTCGCAGCCGGAGAATATCAATAGTCGGCCGCCCCGGGGATTGGCGCGGCTGCCCGGAAGGGAGTCCCGCGCGCTTGGCCGAGCAGAACCGGTCGCCAGACAGATTGGGAAGAGCATCACCCCGGCCCGCGATCACCTGCGGCGCCAGCAGCAGCGATGTCACCAGGTCGCGGATCCGAAGAGGGCCTTTATCCATTAATGGGCCCCGTCTTGATGCGGGTCCAAAGGAGCGGCGCCAATACGACAGCGAGATAGAACACGAACTGCGTCGGGCACGTGTATCGGTCGATGGCTGATTCCAGGAGCGCGACGACAAGGCCCGCGCCCAGGGCGACCAGTGAAAGCGCGAACAGCAGGAACGCACCCAGGTGGCGCCCGCGCGAACGAAGCAGCTGCAGCCCGCTCATGGTAAGTATGACGAAATAGCCCCAGACCCAGAAGCTGTTCAGGAAGTATTTCCATTGCTTCGCCTGCCAGACGATGTGGGGCCGCGTCAGGTAATGCCGCGCGAGCACCACCTCGCGACCGCCGCCTGCGGCGACGATTTGAACCGCCGGCGGAAGGGGAAGGAAGACACGCCCGATATCGGGCGGTATTTCGAGGTATTCGGGCTTTCCCGTGATGAACTGGTCCCTGATCCGCTCCTTGAGCTCGGAATAGAACTCGAAACGATCACGGGTATTGCGGAAAAAGAAGCACACGAAATTCGTCCACACGAACTTTGCATAGAACGTTGGATGCTTCCGGATGGCCAGCAGCGAGACCTCCCTGATGTATGGCCGGTAGAAAAGGTAGCCCCGGCTGCCAAAGGCGCTTCCGGAACCCCATCCCGAGACCCAGACAAGCCTGTTGTACTGCTCCTGAAACAACGGGGCCAACGAGTACGGGTCCCAGGAGCTCCGCAATGTGGCGAGGTCCTCGCGCGTGACTCCCTCCTTCTCGTATGAGGCCGGTAGGTCCTTCAGCGCCTTGTTCACAAAGTCGGGCAGACGCGGGTCGGGCTCCCAGTACAAGGCGGTCGCGCCCGCCAGGTTTGCCTCCGCGAACGGGCTGATGACAAAATGCCCCAGCGTCGCGTAATTGTAGGAGCAGAAGAGCAGGAGGATCGCCGGGAAGGGTGCGAGGAAGCGGACAACGTCGCCGGCGGAGTATCGGTTCCAGAGGAGGAAGGCCAAGACGACGATATAAATGACGGCGAAATATACCCCCGCTGGGCGCACCAGTATCGTGAACGCCATGAATGCCGATGCGAGTGTGAAGCACGCCCGCCCGGATCCGGCGAATGCCAGAAAGAGGAACGCCACCGCAAGGATTATGGCGTTCGTGTAGAGGCTCTCGCTCACTACGCCCGTGTCATAAACCAGGTTTTGTGAGGCGCCGACGAAGGCGGCCATCGCAACGGCGGCGGGAAGCGCGAGGAGGCGCCGCAGCCGGTATACGGCGTAAACGAGAAACAGGGCGGAGCCGAGGGACAGTATGTTCTGGAAGAAGACGACGGCCAGCCAGGGATCGGGCAGGAACGTGAATGGCCAGAGGAAGACAGGATAGCCCGGCGGCCGCATCACGAACTGCGTCCAGCCGGGGTTCTTGAGCGCGGCGACCAAGCTCAGGTAGGAGACCGAATCCACCGAGACGCCGACCACGGGGTAGTATAAAAAAAAGGGGAGGCGCGTGATCAGGAATATGAAGACCACGAATGCCGCGGGCAGATAGAATGGGGGGTCCGGGATCCTGCCGCGGCTCCGGATGGACGCTCCAAGAAGCAGGATGGCGCCCGCGTAGACCGCGTACGCAGCGGTGGCCCCGGCCGTCCTCGGGTATTGAATCGAGTAGGTTCGGCCGTTGCGGTCGGGTGCGCTGTTGTCGGAGGCCGAAAAATAGACGAGGTCGGCCCAGAACGAATAACGGCCGGCGCCCAGCCTGCGGATGTCCTCATGGCTCGAGCCATACTCGCCGTGCAGCGCCACGCCGTTCTCAAGGACGACGGCCGACGGGTACTCGGCCACGCTGATCTCCGGATGAAACGTGTGAGCCTTGAACGCATGCCCGCTTTCCCGGTGAATGTTTGCCAGAACGTCCGTCCTCCATCCGAGGGGAAGAAGCCCCTCGCGGTTCGCGTAGACCGCGAAGGCGAGGAAGAGCATCAGGGTCGGGAACGCCGGTATGCCGTGGAAACTGGACCTGATCAGAATCGCGGCGACACGGGCGGCTGCCCGCCGTAAGCTGGGTGTTCCGGTGGCGAGCCAAATGGATGCTCCGATGAGGAGGATCGTGCACGCATAGATGGCGAAAGCGGCTCCGACAGGCACGGTCCTTGGATAGCGCATCGCATAGGTGCGTCCGTTGGTGCCTGGTGCGCTGTTGTCGGAGGCGGAAAAATAGACAAGGCGGCCCCAGAACGAATAGGCGCCGCTGCCCAGGTTGCGGATCTCGTCGTGGCTCGCGTCTCCGCCCCGCAGAGGGCGGCCATCCTCCAGGACGACACCGGGGGAGGGCTTTTCCTCCCCGCTTAACTCCGGATGGCGGGTGGAGGCTCTGAATGCGAATCCGGCTTCATGGGAAATCGATGTCAGGGGCTCCGTCTCCCAGCCGAGCAAGGGCGTTCCTTCCCTGTTTGAGCGCACCGCATAGGAGAGAACTAGAAGGATCACCGACAGGCTCGACAGAACGGCAAAGACAGACCCGGGCGACGTGGCCAGCGCGCGCCCAATCGGTTCCCGTATTTCAGGCGTCCTGATGGCAAGCCGAATGGACCATCCAAGAAGGAGGACCGTGCCCGCGTAGAGCGCGAACGCAAAGGGGTCGGTCACATACCGGGGATACCGGATCTCGTAGGTCCGGCCGTTTGTGGCTGGGGAGCTGTTGTCGGAGGCGGAAAAATGGACGTACCTTCCCCAAAACGAGGTCCGGCCTTTCCCTATCTTGCGGATGTCGGCATGCATGGCGCCCGCCGGGCCCTGAAGGGGCGCGCCGTTCTCAAGGACCACGCCGAGGGAGGGATCCAATTCCCCGCTGAGCTCCGGGTGATGCGTGGGGGCGATGTATGCGAATCCGCCGTCGGAGCGGATATGTCCCAATCTGGACGTCGTCCAGCCGAGCGAAAACATTCCCACGCGGCTCGCATAGACGAAACAGGACAATGCAACAAAGATGGCCGAGACCGCCACCAGGGCCGAAAACTTTCTCCTCGGGTGCTTACGGGAGTTTTCAGTCATTTCGGTTTTTCACGGACCCTGGAGAAGCGGACGGCTCCAGCATGTGGCGACAAACGGGGGAATGCGGTCCGGAAATATTGGGCCATGAAAACGGTCACCTCCCCCGATGCGAGAAAATTGAGCGAGAAGGCCCGGCACTGCGGACTCGGCATTCGTGCTTTCGCGGGAATCGCCTCCAGGGTTTCGCGGGATGCGGTTGACGGTTCGGGTGTTTTCCATTCGGGTACGACTGCCTTTCGCGCACATGGCCCTCAATAACCCAGACCGCCGGGATGCCGGTGACGGAAGCAGTGGCGTCACGTTCATCGTGCCGTGCTTCAACGAGGAGCCCGACGTGCTTTCGCGGACCGCAGGCCGGCTGCGAGAGGCAGCCACCGCGGCGAAATGGGCCCACGAAATCATCGTCGTGGACGACGGCTCGACCCGCTTTTCCTATGACGAGGCGGCCCTCGGCGGCGCGCGGCTGGTCCGGCACAAGGAGAACCACGGGTATGGCACGTCGCTGTCGACGGGCCTGCGTTACGCAAGGTTCCCGTGGATCGGGATCATTGACGCGGATGGCACCTATCCAGCCGAGAAATTCGCCGAGATGCTCCGCCTCACGCACGACTACCAGATGGTCATCGGTGCGCGCGGCTGGGACGACATACCCTGGCTGCGGCGGATCCCGAAACGATGCCTGACGCGGCTCGCGAGCTTCCTGGCTGACCACGCGATCCCGGATCTCAACTCGGGCATGCGGGTGTTCCACCGCGAGATCTACGACGACCACCGGCGCCTCTATCCGGACCGCTTCTCATTCAGTTCCACGCTGACGATGGTGGGCCTGACGAGCGGATATGAGACGTGTTTCGTGAAGATCGACTATCGCGAGCGGGTCGGCCGATCGAGCATCCATCCACTGAAGGATCCTGTCCGGTTCGCCTACCAGTTGATGCGGCTTTCGCTGTATTTTCGGCCGCTGCGATTCTTCGTCCCGCTTAGCGGGATGATCGGGGTCCTGGCGGTGGCTCGCGGACTGAGGGACCTGGTGCTGAACAACCATTTCGGCGGGCTCACCTTGGTCCTGTTCTTCATGGCGTTTCAGGTGTTCTTCTTCGGCCTCATTGCTGAGATCATCAACAAGAAGTGAGGCGCATCGGGGGCGCGGCTTGGTCCCCGCCGGCCGCAGCGCCGATGCCAGTCGCTCTGCGCCAGCGGTGCGCGCAGCAGCCGGACGCCGTTCGGTCGAAAGCCGGTGGGGGCGTGGTGGTGCGGGGAGTTTCTGGCGATGAGCACGGCTAGCGAACCAACCCCCCGGGCCGGCGCCAATGAACTGCCGCTCACGATGAGCTCGGCGATGGCCTCCCTCACGCGGTATCACGAATACCTATGGGCATTCGTGCAGCCGTGGCTGGGGCAGCGCGTCCTGGAGATTGGCGTGGGCTTCGGCCAGTACACCCGGCGCATGCTGGCGGAACAGCGCCGCGTGCTCGGCTGCGACATCGACGCCGGGCACCTTGAGGCGCTCAGAATCTCGGCCCCGTCGGCACTGCTGGAGACACAGCTCCTCGACCTCGAGGAGCCCGAGGCGTCGCGGGCGGCAAGTGCCGCGTTCGCGCCCGACACGATAGTACTCCTCAACGTCCTCGAGCACATCCGGGCCGACGAGAAGGCGCTCACGTTCCTGCGGGAAATCGCGGCGCCCGGGGGACGAATCGTCCTCATCGTGCCTGCGCTCGCGGCGCTTCACAACGGCCTGGACCGCGAGGCCGGCCACCATCGGCGCTATTCGCGCGCCTCCTTGTCGCGGGCGTTGGGTGCGGCCGGATGGGTCGACGTGACAACGCGCTACGTCAACCTGCCGGGCGTCCCGGGATGGCTGGCCGCCGGCTGGCTTGGCCGGGCGAGCCGCTCGGCGACCGAACTCAATTCGCCGTCCACGAATTGGCTGCTCCGCTTCTACGACCGCTTCTTCGTGGGCCTCTCGCGGTTGACTGACCCGCTGGCGGCCAAGGTTGCCGGGCTGAGCGTGCTCGCCGTAGGAAGAAGGCAGTGACACCCCCCGCGCCGGACGCCGCAGGGTGGCAGGGAGCGGCTGCGGAAGGCGGTCAGCGGGGGTCCGTGGCGCGGCGCGCGGGGCCCGCGACATTGTCGCGCGCGGCGATGAGGTAGGTGGGCTTGCCCTGCGACTCGTGATACGTGCGGATGCTGAGCTCGGCGAGAAGGCCGAGCAGGAAGCAGATGACGCCGGTGAAGAACATCGTGACGGCGATCAGCGGCAGGGGGGTCTCGATGAACGACTTGTGGCCAAAGAACTTGTAGGTGACCGCGGCGATGCCGGCCACGCCGCTAATGAGCCAGCTGAAGAGCCCGCAGGTGCCGAAGACATACATGGGCCTTTGGGCGAAGCGGTGGAGGAAGAGGACGACGCTCAGGTCGAGGATGACTTTGACAACGCGCTCGAGGCCGTAATTCGAGACTCCATGCACCCGCGGGTGGTGGAGCACGGGGACCTCGGCGATCCGGGCGCCGTTCCAGTAGGCGTAGACGGGGATGAAGCGGTGCATCTCGCCGTAGAGCGCGATCCCCTCGAGCATCTCGCGCCGGTAGGCCTTGAGCGAGCAGCCGTAGTCGTGCAGGTGCACGCCGCTCGCGTGTGAGATGAGGCCGTTGGCGACTCGGCTGAGGAAGTTGCGCCTGATGGGGTGATCCTGACGGTCCTTGCGCCAGCCGGAGACGACATCGAAGCCCTCGCCTAGCTTGGCTACCATCTTCCGGATGTCGGCGGGGTCGTTCTGGAGGTCGCCGTCCATCGCGACGATGATTTCTCCCCGGGCATGGGTGAACCCGGCCTGCATGGCTGCCGTCTGGCCGTAGTTGCGACGGAAATGAATGGCCCTCAGGTGGCGGTCGGCGCCGCAGGCCTCGTGCAGGCGAGCACCCGTCAAGTCGGTGCTCCCGTCGTTGATGAAAAGCACCTCATAATCGGTCCCAAGGGCTCCAAGGGCCTCGGTGAGCTTGCCGACGAGGATGGGGACGTTCGACTCCTCGTTGCGCAGGGGTATGACGACTGAAATCATCTGGTCACGGATAAACCGTTGATACTGAATAAGACGCCGGGGGCGGCAAGCAAATCCCGATAGGGTTACTTTCCAGTGCTAATGAGCATCTTACCACGGCGCATGCCGAGCATCCTTGATTGGCGGGTATTGGGCGGGACAGTCGCGCCCTTGTAATTGGGCCGCGACGAAGGCTGTCACCATTCGAGGCGTTCGGCCGAGATAAGTTGCCCAAGGAAGCGGGGGCCGGTGCTTGAGCCGCCGATCAAGTTGATGCCGGCGGTAATGGAGGTGGGGGAGGCGTCGAAGGCGTATGATTCATGCTCCAGAACGATAACGCCGTCCAATTTGATGCGCAGCTTCGCCTTATAACCGCTGCGCCGGCTTTCTGGGACCTGGGCCCACAGGGGATCGTCCAGCGGCGGATAAAGACCGCCGTGATCAATCTCGATCTGATGCTCGACCGCGAGATCTATGGGCGCCGCGGGCGACGTTAGGCCGCCGAAGCCCCAGCGATCATGGCAGAACGCGACCTCGCCCGGTTTGGGATAGAACGCGTAAATGAAGTCCCCCCTGCCGGCCGCGCCGCTGACGAGCAGCGGGTCGTGGTGCCCGTGCGGAGCCTCAGCCGGGAAGCGGACTCTCAGGCGCCACGGGCCGTAATGGAGGCGATTGCGGGCGTTCAAAGTGAGCGCAGCAGCCGAGGCGGGGATTGGAATCGCCTCGGTGATGAATCCGTTGAAAGGCTTCAGCGCGGGATCAGCCTGGGCAGTGGGGCGGCCTGCTAGGGCAACGGACGGAGGATTCCCAAGGCCGTCGGTTGAGCCGGAGAGAACCACCGCGTCATCCAGGCGGACCTCGTAGCGCGCTCGTTGATCAGGCGGCGCATTCAGCAGCCAGGACCCGATGTCGAGCAGGAGCCGATGCGGACCTGTGGATATGGAGGGTAGCGCCGAACCCTCGCGGTCGGACTGGCCGCTTGTCCTGAGGACGAATGCGATCCTCGAGTCCGGGAGGTGTTTGATGACCAGCATGGTGCTTCGGTGCTCCGGGTCCGATGCCGAGAAGAAGACCTCGTCGCCCACGGGGGCACGCGCAGTCATCGCATAGAAGGAGAAGTCGATCGGGTTTGTCATCCAGCTCCCGCTCAGGGGCGGCGCCGGGGGCAGGAGAGGCAGGCTCTGGGTTGAAAGGATCTGTCCCGAGAAGGTTGGACTGGTCACCCCGGGCGAGACGGTGTTTCGACCGGGCAGGCCGCGGACCCCGTGGGAAGAGCCGAAATCTAGCGTTGTGTGGTATACAGGCTCGTCATCGAAGTGGACGTCGACCTGCCCCAAGGTTTCCTGCACGGCGGCTTCAGGCCATCGGTCGTAAGCGGGGTGCGATTCGGGGGGGGCGAGGGCACCAAGACGGATGTCAATGACATGGGCTGCGGAATAGTCCGTTGGAATCGCCTCGGACAGCCAGTGCGTGGTCCCAGTCTGGAAGAACCCCAGGCGAACGTGCCCAGCGTCAACATAGTGCGCAAAAACCAGCACGCCACCGGAGGGTTTGGCTGGTATGCTTAGTATTGGTTCATAGGCGCCGATCC
>Ga0181526_10002390_pt1 | contig 16416 bp, 14 predicted proteins | sample PEATcosm2014_Bin_35_FD_119750 | JGI IMG/M metagenome (GOLD analysis project Ga0181526, IMG submission 119750) | Peatland microbial communities from MTU Mesocosm Facility, Houghton, MI, USA - PEATcosm2014_Bin06_30_metaG | ecosystem: Environmental > Terrestrial > Soil > Wetlands > Peat | place...
GGGCAATTCTCCCTCTTGATGTCTCTGAATCGTCCGGAGCCGCCGCCTATGGGCCCGGTCGCGTCTCTTCTGGCGATGGATCGAACCACATTGACCGCGGCACTGAAACCACTGGAGCGTCGCTGGTTGGTCGAAGTATCGCAGGATCCCTCCGACCGACGAAGTCGCATTTTGACGCTTACCGGCAAAGGGCGCAACTTGCTGGCCAGTGCGGTACCGGTGTGGGAGCGAACCCATCATGAGATCGAACAGCTTATTCCGAACGGAACTCCCGACGAATTTCGTAAGATCCTGCGCACACTCTCCTGAAAAGAACAAAAGCAATTCTCACTTCAAATGGTTTGGCCAGGAGTCAGATTCCCTGCATGAAGAACCTCTTTGAGACGGCCAGCGTGAAAGAAGTGAACCAGCGGATGGGAAACCTCACGCCGGAGAGCTCACGCCAGTGGGGCAAGATGAATGCGGCTCAGGCAATTGCGCACTGCGCGGCAGGTCTGGAGCTAGCACTGGGCGACAGAACTCCGCCACGACATTTTCTTGGACGGGTCATTGGAGGAATCATCAAGCCGATGGTGCTAGGCGACGACAAACCGATGCGACGGAATTCGCCCACTGTCAAAGGGCTGGTGGTCCAGGATGAGCGCGATCTCGCAAAGGAGCGAGAGCGACTACGCGGGCTGATCGACCGGTTTGCTGCCGCTGGCCCGGAAGGGTGCACAACGCATCCGCACAGCTTTTTTGGCCGACTCACGCCAGACGAGTGGGCGGTGCTCATGTACAAACATCTAGACCACCACCTCCGTCAATTTGGCGTTTAGGTGGTGGCGGCGCAGCTTTCCGCATTCTCAGACGGGTCGCATGGCGAACGGATGACGAACCCCCAAAAACTCTCGTTTTAATAGCCATCTTCACCGCATTTCCTCGAATCCAACTTGCTACTCAGGAGTGATCGATGGCACGTCCTTATTGGTCCGGTCCCATTCAGATTTCTCTCGTCTCGTTCGGTGTCGACCTCTTCGTTGCCACCGAAAGCAAGAGCCGCATGAACTTCCACCAGATCGGCCGCATCACCGGGGAGCGCGTGCGTCATCAAAAAGTGCTCGAGAGCACGGTCGATAGCGACGAGGCAGCCGTCGTCCAAAAAGACGAGATCGTCAAAGGATACGAGTATCGGAAAGGCCAGTACGTTACTATCGAGCCCCGGGAACTCGAAAAACTGCGTGTCCCGTCCAAGCACGTCATCGAGATTTCTCAGTTCGTCGATGCGTGCGAAATAGACCCGGAATACGTCGAAAAGCCCTACTTTATTGTTCCAGAAAATGATAGTCAGACGGAGGCTTATACAGTCGTCCGCGAAGCGCTTGCGAAAACAGGTAAGGTCGCTATCGGGAAGATTGCCTTTGCGGGTCGCGAACACATTATCGCCATCAAGCCCGCAGAAGGCAGCCGCGGCATGATGGGGTATACGCTGCGCTATCACGATGAACTGCGCAAACAGGAAGACTATTTCCGCGATATCAAAACGGCGAAAATCGATGAAGACTCGCTTCAACTGGCCGAAACCCTCATCGCGAAGCGGTCGGCGAAGTTCGATCCCGGCAAATTCGAAGACGGCTATGAAGTCGCGGTTAAGGAACTGGTCGAGGCCAAAGTCAACCATCTTCCAGTGCCAAAAGATGAAGCGCGGAAGACGCAACGCAACAACGTGGTCAATCTCATGGATGCGCTTCGCAAGAGCATCAGCGGCGATTCAACCGCGAAGAAACCGCCGAAGAGCGAAAAGCATCCGATCCATCGGGGAATGCGCTTAGTCAAACCGACCGCAAAGACTTCGTCGCGGCGTAAATCCGCCTAGGCGGGCGCCCAGCGGGGATTCTTGCGAGGACCACACACACCTCATCGTCTAATCTCATGGCATGCACCAATCTTTCTGCCGCTTCGCGCTCGCGTTGCTGCTTCCATGTGCAGCGGCCCCTCTCGAAATCGCAGCACAGTCATCGCATACCCTTACCTACGCTCCAAATAAGTCGATTACTCTGTCTCTGCCCGAAGGGTTCGACATCAACATTGCAGCCAGCGGCTTGCGACGAGTTCGCTTTTTCGCGCAGGCTCCCGACGCTCGCATCTTCGTCACCGGCATGCACGATCTCGCCGACAACACGCGAGGCTCCGTCCTTATCCTCGACGGCTGGAGCGAACACTCGCACACTTTCACCCGCATCACGCATTATCTCGACCACCTCCGCAACCCGAACAACCTTGCATTCTGGACGGACCCGTCAACGCATCAGAGCTGGCTTTATCTGCCGCTAACCCACAAGCTTGTCCGTTATAAATACAACGCCGGCGACAATTCCCCGTCCTCCAGGCCCGAGACACTGATCCGTTTCCCCGACTACGGCCTCAATTACAAATACGGCGGCTGGCATCTCACGCGAACCGTTGCCATTGGGCAACTTCGAGGAGCAACCCGCGTCTTTGTCTCCGCCGGTTCATCGTGTAATTACTGTCAGGAACGTGAAGTCCTTCGCGCGGCCATCGTGAGTTTGGACCCTGATGGCAAACATCCGTCCCTTGTCGCGCAGGGAATGCGGAATGCCGTCGACCTGCGTTCTATTCCCGCGCTTGATGGCGGGCTGTTCGCCACCAACATGGGTGACGATCATCTCGGCGACAACCTTCCGGAAGATACTTTCTTCAAGATTGAAACAGCAACAGCTTCTCCAGTGAATTACGGCTGGCCAGCCTGTTACTTCGCCCATGGCAAGCCCGTCCACGACACCACCCCGCTCCCTCCGCTGAACGACCCAAGCGTCGTCGCTCCCGTTCCGCCCGCATCTGCCGCCGAGCCTCCAAACGAGTCTGTCTATGGCACGCAAACCGGAGTCGCCGCCGCAGGCACCAATCTTGCCGCTGGCGGTGGACATGCTTTTGCGCCCGACCCCAACGCCGCGCTAGGCAGTGCACCCGCGCCACTGAGATCGTGCGAGCAAGTCCCTGCAGCTTACGCCACTTTTGCCGCGCACAGTTCCCCACTTGGCTTTGAGTATTTCGGCCACGCGGATTCCATGCTGCGCGAAAGCTTCCTTGTTGCCCTGCACGGCGCCAGCCACCCGCACATCGGCACAGGCTATCGTGTCGTCAAGTTTTCACCGGCGGACCGCACCCCCCACGACTTCATTACCGGCTTCTTGACCTATGCCAATGGAAAGCCCACCGTGCACGGCCGTCCCTGCGGCATCTTGCGCGTTGCGCCAGACAGCTTCTTGCTTACCGACGACTATCTGGGACTCGTCTACTTCATTCACCCGCGCGCCTAGGCCGCACTTCGTCGAGCCATTCGGTCAAACAATGGTGCCAGTGCACTCGCCGAATCCAATCCTGGGTAAGCCCTCTCTCGATGCGTGCCCGAGAAAGATCACACGGTCTCCATCTTCCAGAAACTTGCGCGTTTCGCCGTTTTGTAGCCGCAGTGGCTTCGATCGATGCTTCATCTCCAGAAGACAACCTTCCGATCGCTCCTCCGGCCCCGAGATCGTGCCGGTGGCCAGAAGATCGCCCGTACGAAGGTTACATCCGTTGCTGGCGTGATGTGTCACGAGTTGTCGAATCGTCCAGTAAAGATCGCGCAGATTGCCTCGGCTGACGAGCATAGGTGCAAGATTTTCCTCACACATCTTTCGCGATTGAAGAAAAACCTCGAGAGTGACGTCGATGCCGTCCCTTTCGGCAGTTTTTGAAGAAAGGTATGGAAGGGGTGCAGGATCTCCGTCACGGCGCTGTCTCGCAGCAACGCGATACGGAGCCAGTGCCTCCATCGGCACAATCCATGGAGAGATCGACGTCGCGAAACTCTTCGCCAGGAATGGGCCCAGGGGTTGATACTCCCACGACTGTATATCGCGCGCAGACCAATCATTCACCAGACAAAGGCCGAAAATGTGATCTTCTGCATCGGCGATCGGTATCGGTTGTCCAATCTGGTTTCCCCGTCCGATAAATGCGCCCATCTCAAGCTCGTAGTCCAGCGATCGCGACGCAGCATACGCCGGCTCTGCATCCGCGTTTTTGATTTGCCCCGAAGGCCTGCGAATCTCCGTTCCACTTACCACGATGGACGAAGCGCGCCCGTGATAGCCAATCGGAACATACTTGTAATTCGGTAGGAGCGGGTTATCGGGCCGGAATAACTTCCCTACACGCGTCGCGTGATCAATCGATGCGTAGAAATCGGTATAGTCCCCGATTTGCGCAGGCAGTAACATCGTCGCATCCTGCATGGGGGACATGCACTGCGCTATACGGTTTTGCATCGATTCGTTCGCCTGTTCCGCGTCCAAAAGCTCCGTCACGCGGTGCCGAAGTACGGACCAAGATCCCTTACCAAGCGACATCAGCGGATTGAGCGATTCCGCGCCGCACGCATCCACAATCTGCCCGGCTAGCGGGGCCAGCAATCCGTCCTGCGCGCAAACTCTCAAGTTCAGTATCTGATCGCCAATGGCGACGCCGATGAAGGTCTGGCCTCCATGGCGCACCATTCCATAAGGCAGATTCTGGAGCGGGAAATCGCAGTCAGCCTTATTGGCAGAGCCGACCCAGCTCTGCCGGCTCACAGCCATCTCATCGTCTCCATCTCCTTCAATGGCTGGGTAAAGGAGCAGGATCCGATGCTACAGAAGAATTCGCGCCTCGCATCTTCCATCTGCAATGCACTCCATCGGAACTCACGCCACGCGATGGCCCCGGGAGAAATCTGCCATACGTGTTGATCCTTCTCCTCAAGGATAAGCGCGGCGTCGATCGCGTCGCCGCCTAAATGGATGATTGCCGCCGCGCAGCAGAGATTTACAAATCCATGCATCGTCCCGACTACGCTATCCGACGACTCCTCGAACGGATGAATGGAACGCAACGCGTGATGTAATCCTGCAGTGGCTTTGAACATGAGATGGCGATCGGCGAGCGCTTGCAGCATACCGGCCGTTGCCCGCGGCGATGGAAATGCCTCCCGGGTCATCCCGCCCATGCGTAGTTTAACTCTCGCGCCAGCAGCACAAATGGCATCGAGAGCCCTTGCATCCCCAGCCTCGACCGGCACTTCGAAGTAAGTCGTCAGCCCGACAGGCAATCGCCGTGCAATGCGCTCGATCTCTGACGGGGCGTTCGCCTTGATCTCGATCGCATCAATTGGCAATCCAGTATCCAGAAGATCGAGCAGGCCCTCCAGATCCCGTTCCGTCGACGCAATTAAACTGAGCCCGATCTCCCCCAAGCGCTCCCCTGCGACCGTTTTCAGCTCTCGCGCGCGATTGAGATCGACGATCAATCGCCCCAGCGCGTCGGCATGCCGACCCTGTCGATAGCAAAGATAATTGCGCACAACCGCTGGCAAGTCGAGACTCGCGGGTGGAAAAAGACCTGCGTAGTCGAACAGGCCGTCAAGCAAGTTGGCAATCACACTCATCTCTTCGTTAAATGCGTTCTTTTCCCGTTCCCCGTCGCAGTTGCCTTCGTCCCCGCCGAAAAATGACTCTTCAACCCTTGCCAGCATTCGAAATACTCGTGTTGCAGAATTCTCGTCTTCATTGCAAATTCTGTCGGGCGCACTACAAGCTGCGTCTCAAACATGAAGGCCAGCGTGTTATCTACATACTGCGGCTTCAACTCCGCGCCGCTGGCACGCTCAAACGTCTCCGCGTCCGGACCGTGACCCGCCATGCAGTTGTGCAGACTGGCGCCGCCGGGCACGAAGCCTTCCGCCTTCGCATCGTATGCGCCGAATACAAGCCCCATGAACTCATTCATCAAGTTGCGATGAAACCAGGGAGGTCTGAAGGTGTGGTCGGCAACCATCCATCGCGGCGGAAAGATGGCAAAGTCGCAATTCGCCGTGCCTGGAATCGCTGACGGCGCGCTCAACACGGTGTAAATGGAAGGGTCGGGGTGGTCGAAGGAGACAGTGTTGATGCAGTTGAATCGTGCGAGATCATATTTGTACGGCGCGTAGTTCCCGTGCCACGCAACTACATTCAGCGGTGAGTGATCGATAAATGCAGACCACAACCGCCCCATGAATTTCGCCGTGATGTGAAATTCGCCTTCGCGATCTTCAAAGGCTGCAGTCGGAGCCTGGAAATCCCGCGGGTTCGCTAGTCCATTGGCCCCGATGGCGCCGAGTTCTGGAAGGCGAAAAGGTATGCCGTAATTCTCGCAAATATAGCCACGCGAAGCCTTGCTTTCGTACTGTTCCACTCGGAACAATACACCGCGCGGGATAACGCAAATCTCGCCTGGTGCGACATCGAGAATGCCGAGCTCCGTGTGAAAGCTCAGTTTGCCGAGCTGCGGCACAATCAGCAACTCCCCATCGGCGTTGTAAAAAAATCGCTCCTTCACCGATGTATTGAAGGCGTAGAGATGGATCGCCACGCCAACCTGCATCGCAGGGTCACCGCTGCCGCCCAGCGTGACAATCCCGTCGACAAAATCCGTTTTCTTTTCTGGCACCGGCAGCGGATCCCACCGGAGTTGATTTGGTGTCGTGGGCACCTCTGTAAATGGTCCGCTGCGAATCAACTTCGAATCGATTTCCTCGTACGGCCGATGCGTCACAGAAGGCCGGATGCGATAGGTCCACGTGCGGCGATTCGCGGCGCGCGGCGCAGTAAACGGCGTGCCACTGAACTGCTCCGTATACAGGCCGAGGGGATGCTTTTGCGGCGCATTCTGGCCAACCGGCAACGCTCCGGTCACAGCCTCGGTTGCGAACTCATTGCCAAAACCGGATTGATACTTCACTTCAGTCGACATCGTTTCCTTCCTCACAACTTTCCACTGAGAGCGAGTTGTTCGGCCTCGCGCATGGCCTCGTAGACCTGGTCAAAACTGCTCACGGCAAAAAGTAGATTGTGCAACTCATCGACTTTGACGGGAGTATGCAGCACCTCGTTCAATGAGAAATCGTGGATGGCGCAATGACCATCCATCACGTTGCGGCACTCGCCATGGGAACTGATGAGACCGCTTCCATAAACCTTGATTTCACTGAGTTCGCGAATCAGCCCGAATTCCACCGTGTACCAGAAAAGTCTGCCGAGTTTTTCTAAAATGCCGGCGTCCTCGATGGCTGCGCATACGCGGCCATATTGCTCCAGAAAATCCGCAAACACGGAGTGTGAGTGCATGGGCACATGGCCGAAAACATCGTGAAAGATGTCGGGCTCAGGCGTGTATTCGAGAGAATTCCTGTTCCGCAACCAGGTCGTTGTTGGAAACAGACGCAACGCCAGCATCTCAAAAAACGCTGGTGCCGGCAGAAACCCGCTTACTGGAGTGGAAGCCCAGCCCGTACGAGGTGCAAGGCGCGCGCTGATGGCGGCAAGATTGGGAAGACGGTCTCTTTGCAGACCAATGATTTCGAATCCCTCAAGATACGCGCGGGCTGCGTGCCGTTCGAGTTCAGGCAGCATGCGGCCCACCAATTCGGCCCAGACACTGTGTTGCTCGTCGGTATAGGCCGAATAATCCTGCTGGATGATGAACGGCGCCGCCGCCGATAGAGTGGCAGTATTCATTCTTCGTCTCCGCTGAACTGGGTCTCCGAACCGCTTGTTCTTGCGTCATCTCCGTGCCCCATCCTTTCGCCTTTTTCCTGGGGCCCCCATAGACAGGTCCACGTCTGTGGGGCGGTGGCGAAAGGGTGGGAAAGCTCGCATCCCAAGATGCGAAATCACGAGGTTAGACACCTAGAGGTTGCCCCGCTCCCGCTGTTCGCGTTCGATAGCTTCAAACAGCGCTTTGAAATTGCCCTTCCCAAAACTGCGGCTACCCTTGCGCTGAATGATCTCGAAGAAGAGCGTGGGACGATCTTCGACTGGCCGTGTGAATATCTGCAGCATGTATCCTTCATCATCGCGATCCACGAGAATGCCAAGTTCCTCCAACTCATCGACAGGCTCATCGATGACTCCAACCCGCTCCTGCAACTCCGTGTAATACGTATGAGGAACATGCAGAAAATCGATCCCCTGCGCGTGAAGACTTTTCACCGTGTGCAGAATGTCGTTTGTCGCAAGCGCAATATGTTGGACGCCCGGCCCCGCGTAGAAATCGAGATACTCCTCGATCTGCGACTTGCGCTTTCCTTCCGCCGGCTCGTTGATGGGGAACTTCACATAACCATTGCCATTGGACATCACCTTCGACATGAGCGAGGAGTATTCAGTGGAGATGTCCTTGTCGTCGAAATGCTGGTAGAGTCGGAATCCCATCACATGCGCATAGAAATCGACCCACTTGTTCATCTCATGCCAACCCACGTTGCCCACCATGTGATCAATGTGGAGCAGGCCTGTGGGCCGCGCAATGGAATCATTCTCGACTACGCGATATCCAGGAAGAAACGGGCCGTCGTAGGCGCCGCGCTCAACAAACGTATGAATCGTGTCGCCGTAAGTGCGAATGCTGGAAAGAACGACGCGGCCGTGCTCGTCCGAAAAAGCTTGGGGTTCGGCAAAGCTGATTGCGCCGCGACTAGTAGTCTCGCGCCATGCCTGCGCCGCATCGTCGACCCAAAGCGCGATGACGCGGACTCCGTCTCCGTGCCGTTGGATATGCTCGGCAATGGGCCCGCTGCTGAGCAATGGTGTGGTCAACACAAAGCGCACCTTGCCCTGCTGCACCACATAAGAGGCGCGAGCACGCTGCCCCGTCTCGGGTCCGGCGTAGGCGACAAGTGACATGCCAAACGCGGTTCGATAGAAGTGGGCCGCCTGCCGGGCATTGCCTACATAGAACTCGACGTGGTCCGTTCCCATTAGGGGAAGGAAATCCGCCTCGGAGGCAGGAGGCTCAAGGACACCAGGGGCGACGGCTGTAGACGAAACGGAGCGCGGGAATGCGTCCATTGGAGAACCCCCTTGGCCGGGAGCACAGGGAAACGAGGGAAGACACTCACCGACTAGGCGCAAGAATAGGCCTGAAGTCACAGAGCTGAAAATGGCGATATGAAAGAAAAATCACCCCGTCACTTAACTATCTTAGGCATAATCGATGTTGAACCTAAGGAATATCGCCAAATGACTCATAAGACCGCGCCGAATCTTTTTGAATTGGACGCTATTGCATGGAAGCTGATTGAAAGTCTGCAACATAACGCGCGACTGTCGTTCGCCGAGTTGGGGAGGAAAGTCGGTCTGTCAACGCCCGCCGTGGCGGAGCGCGTGCACCGCCTGGAAGACGCCGGAGTGATCACCGGCTACCATGCATCCTTAAACATGGCGAAGCTGGGCGTACCCATTCACGTTTGGATGCGGCTCACGATTCCCGGTGGCGATCTGCAGATCAGCCGCACGGTCTCAGCGATCAAAGAACTTGTTGAGATCGGAAGATGCCATCGCATCACCGGATCGGAATCGTTCGTGATTGAAGCGCACGTCGTGTCAATTCGGCATCTGGAGACACTTATCGACAAGCTCTCCGCACTTGGAGCAACTTCAACCTCCACGGTGCTGTCATCACCCGTAGAGCGGAGGGAGTATCACGCAAAACATATCGACAGCTTTGACAAATATCTTTGAGCAGCCTCGAAGACTGTGGATAAATCGCGCGCGGACAAGGTTCGAGCGGGGAATTTAGTCGGCTTGTCACACTCGGTTCAATCTGCATCAACATGACCTCCGTAACAAGAGAAGAGCCACTTCCCCAGGAATGGCGCGGAGGCGTTATGCAGAAGCCGTTGACCGCCTTATGTGCGGCCCTTGCCGTTTTCGGCACTTTCCCCACCCCAACTTTTGCTCAGGAGCCGGCCACTCGCACGCCGGTGAAACACGTCATCGTCATCTTCAACGAGAACATCTCGTTTGATCACTACTTCGGCACCTATCCACTGGCGAAGAATTTGCCCGGCGAGACCCCCTTCTGGGGTTCTTTTGGTGCGCCGGCGGATAATCTGATGACCCCGCTGAATCCCAACTTCTTTTTCGCGCCGGATTACACGCTGAATCTGCTCACGAACAATCCCAACGGACCCAACGGCAGTGGCGAAACTTTTAACGGCACCAGCGCGGCGAACCCGTTCCGCCTGGCTCAGTCGCAGGCCGCCACCGCCGACCAGAACCATGCTCCCAAGCCGGAACAGATCGCGTACGACAACGGCAAGATGGACCAGTTTCCCGGCTCGACCGGAAACGCCGGGCCGCCCCCGTCGGCCACCGCGACTTCCGAGGCCGCTCAGTCCAAGGGCCTGACCATGGGCTACTTCGACGGCAACACAGTCACCGCGATGTGGAACTACGCGCAGCACTTTGTGCTGTTCGATAACATGTACACCAGCCAGTTCGGCCCTTCCACGCCGGGCGCCATCAACCTGATCTCCGGCCAGACCAACGGCTTCGCCAACTTCACCAACGTGGTCTCCGGCAACACCCTGCTTCACAACAGCCATGAGGCTTTTGACGGCCAAGGTGGCTTTACACTGGTCGGCGACGCCGAACCGCTGGGCGATGTTTGCTCGAACACGTCTTCAGACAACGTGCAGATGGCCGGAAAGAACATCGGCGATCTACTGAACGCCAAGGGCATCACCTGGGGTTGGTTCAACGGCGGATTCGATCTGAACGTTACGAATCCAAACGGGAGTACCGGCTGCCACCGTTCCACTCCCAACCTTGTCCCCGGCTACGGCGGCGTTGCGCAATCCGACTATGTTGAACACCACCAGCCCTTCCAGTACTACGCATCGACTGCAAACCTGCAACACCTTCGTCCCAGCTCGCCCTCGGTGATCGGTAAGACATTTGAGCAGGACGGCGTAACCAGGGATCCGGCCAACCATCAGTACGACACAGACGACTTCTTTTCCGCGCTGGCCGATGGCAACCTTCCGGCTGTGACCTTCCTCAAACCTCCATCGTTCCAGGACGCGCACCCCGGCAACTCCGATCCGGTCGACGAGCAGACCTTCGCCGTCCAGACGATCAACGCCGTGATGCAGAGCCCCTTCTGGGATTCGACGGCGATCATCATCACCTACGACGACTCTGACGGCTGGTATGACCATCAGATGCCGCCGATCGTAAACCCCTCCTTCAGCAACACGGTTGATGCACTCAACGCTCCCGCAGTTTGCAACACGGGTGTTCAGCAGGGCCACCCCGTGTTGACGACTCCTCTGAATGGAGTGCTCGGCAAGCCGGTTCAAGGTCGCTGCGGATACGGCACGCGCATCCCCATGCTGGTGATCTCGCCCTTGGCAAGCATCGGCGCGGTGGACCACACCCTCACCGACCAGAGCTCGATCATCCGCTTCATCGAAGACAACTGGCTGAACGGCGAGCGCATTCAGCCGGGCGGCAGCTTCGACACAATCGCGGGCGACCTGACTCACGTCTTTGCCCAGGGCGCATTCTTTGGCGGAACCGGTTCGGCAGCGGCACGCAAGCTGATCCTGAATCCCAACACGGGTGCCCCAGTCAATCCTTTCTAATCGGGCTATCAGAACGCGTCGCTCCGGCGCTGCTGGCTTCTCACCAAAGCCAGCGGCGGCCCGGAGCGACAGTTCTTTTCCGCGGCGCCAGATCGTATCTTCGATTGCGGCCTTGATTTCGGCCGCAATTAGTTCCCTCTTATGAAAAAAACGAGACGTCAACTCTTGCACGACGGCGGCCGCCTCATGGCCGCCTTAGCCGCTGGGAAAGCTGGCTTCCTCCGCGGACAACAACCCACGATGGCATCCATGCCCGGCATGTCGAAGCCAAGCGCGAGCAAAGAATCTCCCGCTCACCCCTGGCTTCATCCCGAGAAGCTAGCACGATTCGTCGATCCCCTGCCGACGCCATCTGCGCTACGTGCTAAAGATCAACGCGCCAATCCACTCGATCCCTCGCAGCAAATCAGCTACCTGCGCATCGAAATGCGCGTGGCCGACGTTCGTGTGCATCGCGACCTTTCCCCCTCGCGCATGTGGAGCTACAACGGAACAGTCCCCGGACCAACGATCGAAACGCGCACGAGCCAGCCGTTGTGGATCGACTGGGTGAGTCTACTACCCACCGAACACTTTCTGCCCATCGATCACACCCTCTGCGGCGCCGGTGCCGATCTGCCCCGTGTCCGCACCGCCGTCCACGTGCATGGCGCTAACGTCCCTCCGGAGAGCGATGGATTCCCTACTGACTGGCAAACACCCGGCCAGACCTATCGCGCCATCTATCCGCTTCAGCAGGACGCGGCAACGCTCTGGTATCACGACCACGCGATGGGCATCGAGCGCCTGAATCAATATGCAGGGCTGTTTGGTTTCTTTCTGATCCGCGACGCGCAGGAAGATGCGCAGCCTCTGCCTGGCGGCGAATATGAGATTCCTCTTGTGCTCTGCGATCGAATGTTTTTTGCCGACGGCCAACTGCACTACCCAGACTCGGGCGATCCCGATGCGCCCTGGGTGCCCGAAGTCTACGGCGATGTCGTGATGGCCAACGGAAAAATCTTTCCCTATCTCGATGTCGAGCCGCAAGCCTACCGCTTCCGCGTGCTTAACGCGTCGAACACGCGCTTCTTCCGGTTCACGTTCTCGAATAATCTGCACTGGACGCAGATCGGCAGCGACCAGGGACTGCTGCCCGCGCCAGTCCAACTTGAAGCGCTGTCCCTCGCCTGCGCCGAACGCGCTGATGTAGTCCTCGACTTCTCGCAAAGCGCCGGACAGCGCTTCACTCTGATCAACCAGAGTGAACCAGTGATGGAATTTCGCGTGAAGCCGCGCGGAGTCGCTGTCGGATCGCCTGCGCAGCCCGCATCTTCGCCTTCTTCCTTCGCGATTCCGCGAACCCTGCGCACCATCGAGCGCATACCTGAAAGCGCAGCCATTCAGACCCGCAGGATGACGCTGAATGAGTATATGAACCCCAAGACCCGCGTCATGCTGATGCTGCTCAACGGCAAGTACTGGCATGACGAAGTAACCGAGACGCCGCGACTCAACTCCGTCGAGATCTGGGAACTGGTCAACACCACGCAGGATCTGCACCCTATTCATCTGCACCTGGTTCGTTTCCAGTTGCTCGACCGCCGCGCTTTCGACGTTGACGACTTCCTCGACTACGGAAAATTCCACTACGTCGGCGACCCCGCGCCCCCCGAGCCGGGCGAAACCGGCTGGAAAGATACGATACCCGCTCACCCTGAGACCGTGACGCGCATCATCATACCGTTCGCTGGCTTTCCGGGACGCTACGTGTGGCACTGTCATCTGCTGGAACACGCGGCCAATGAAATGATGCGGCCTTTTCAGGTGCTCACGGCATAGGGCGCGCGGCGGATTGCCTTGCACAGAGCCGCTGCACAGCGTAATCTGCGCAAAGGTCCAACCCAGTGACAGCTAACGCTGAAGTGCCTGCTCATCTGCCCATCGATTCCTCTGCCAACCGCGGTTACAATCAATTCCTCCTGCTGGTAGCGGGGCTCGGCGGCCTGCTCTATGGAATCGACGTAGGCATCATCGGCGGAGCGTTGCCGTATCTGGAGGCAACGTCGCATCTGAATGCGGCTGAGCTCTCGGCCATCGTGGCGGCGGTGTTGCTGGGCAGCGTGTTCTCCACCTTGTTCGCGGGATTGTTTGCCGACTGGATGGGCCGCAAGCCGCTCATGATTCTCAGCGGCGTGGCGTTCACTGTCAGCATCCCCGTGATTGCGCTGTCGCAGGGATATGCGCCGCTGTTTTTCGGCCGCCTGCTGCAGGGGATGAGCGGCGGATTCATTGGCGTCGTGGTTCCCTTGTATCTTGCCGAGTGCCTGTCGGCATCGAGCCGCGGCAAAGGTACCGGCATCTTTCAGTGGCTTCTGACGCTCGGCATCGTCGCGGCCGCGCTGGTCGGCATTTATTACAGCTACCGCGTCGCGGCGGTAGCACAGGCGTCGGATGCCGCCGCGTTATTCGCATTCAAGGACCAGGCATGGCGAAGGATTTTCTGGGTGTCCTTACCGCCCGGATTGTTGTTTGTCGTGGGCAGCCTGTTTGTGAGCGAATCGCCGCGATGGCTTTTTCGCCGTGGACGCAGGGAGCAGGCTCTCGCTGCCCTACTGCGCTCGCGCACCCCGGAACAGGCCGCGATCGAGCTGCGCGAGATGGAGGAGACGGCGCATGCTGCAGTCAGCATCGGCGCAGGATCGGCTGCGCGCGATTCGCTGCTGCGACGGAAGTACGTCGTTCCGTTTTTGCTGGCGTGCGTGATTCTCTTCTGCAATACGGCAACCGGAGTCAATTCAATCATCGGATTCAACACCGGCATCCTGCTGCAGAGCGGGCTGTCTGACTTGCAGGCGCACTGGGGCTACGTCGTATTTACGATAGTCAACTTTCTGATGACAATCGTGGGCCTGTCGCTGGTCGATCGAAGTGGTCGAAAATTCCTGCTGATTATTGGAACGAGTGGCATCATTCTTTCGATGTTGACGACCGGATCCTTATTTCTAAGAACCGAGAAGCAGAGCGTGGATTGCCACAACCTGCTGCAGGCTGAGGTCGGCAACGATCAGAGCTTGACGTTGCACTTCGACCCCGCACAAGCCGCGCAATTGTTGGCTGCGGAAGGACAGGCGAGCAAGGCAATTCGCCCGGAACGCGCGTCATTTGCGGTGATTTATTCCTATGGCGACTTCACCGCGTCTACGAGTTTTGTGCGATCAGACGATCCAACCCCGCAAACGCTGAGCATCACACGGGAGAGTTGCGTCCCGGCTAACCGGGTGGAGGCTCTGTTCAAGAATCCCTTCGCAGACCTGGAAGCAGCGCGCACTGCGCCGCTCAAGATTGACAAAGCCTTGATCGGCGCTGTACCCGACCAAGGCCACGGATGGCTGGTTGCACTTGGCCTCTACGCCTTCATGGCGTTCTATGCCATGGGGCCGGGGGTGTGCGTTTGGCTGGCCCTCTCGGAGCTGATGCCGACGCGCATCCGATCGAATGGCATGAGCATCGCGCTGGTCATCAATCAATTGGTGTCGACCACGTTGGCTGGAATTTTTCTGCCGTTTGTCAGCAAGCACGGTTATTCATCGATATTCTTTCTCTTTGCCAGCTTCACGGTGATCTACTTCTTGACCGCAGTATTCCTTCTGCCCGAAACGAAAGGGAAAACGCTCGAAGAAATAGAAGCTCATTTTGAAGGACGCGTGACATAACAGTTTCAGACAAGCAGAACCATGCAGTTTTCCCAAACCGAGTCTGCAACTTTCGTAATGTTCTTCGGATCCGCGTCTTCAGGGCACTTCAGCATCTTACAAAACAGGATCCATTTCCAGGTCGCAGAGCAAATGCTGCATGAATGCGATCTGTCTTAGTGCCTTGTTTCTTTCACCGTGGGAGGATTCATGCCGCGCATATATTGCAGCGTAGGAGACACATTCGACCGTCTCTACACGCAAGAGACGTTGGCTTGGGGAGTCGCTGAAACGCAGAAACGGGCTGCGGTTCGCGTCGCATCAAGTGCCGAGTGGTTCGAAATCGCGCGCACCGCGGAAGCTGCCAGGAAAGCATACGAAAAGGCGAAATGCGATTATCTGGATCACGTGATCGGCTGTCCAGTGTGCGATGCGCACGTTCTCGCACCGCCTTCCGTATACGCAGCAGAAAAAAGGGCACAAGTAAAACTTGCTTCCCTCCTTGCACGCGTTGCGAATTCAGAATTACAGCCAAATCGGGCGAAGTCATCTTCCGTGCGTCCATCAGCGTGCGGGCCGAAATCGAGAGCCGCCGATTTGCGCCAACAGCAGAAATGCATCCCCTGTAGCTGTGCCGTTGAAGAGGGGCTTGTGCAAGATGTTCAAGAGACCGGGACCTGCGGACACTCTGCTCGATCGCGAATGAAGATTGGTGTCCACTGCAGTCGAAGCGCGTCCTAGCGTGCAGCACGGACTCGGACTGCGGCGGCTAGATCGCGGGAAAGATACAGGTTCTTCGAAGCCGCGCTCGCGCATAGAACTAGATCATGGGCGGAGCCGTTTGCGACGTGTAGCCTTGCGCCTGGAGTGATTCCGTGAGCCTTAAGCCGCTTCAATAGGGACGCATCCTGATCCGAAATGCTGTCCACAGTGTAAGTTCCTTGCTCATGAATATCTGTTAAGGGAATGGAAGCCAGCTTGGGCATCTTCCCGTTCATCGCCGGAATACAATGCCCGTGGGGATCGAACTTTGGGTGACCGAGCTTTGTCGCGATACGCTCCTCGAACCGCTCTGAGATGAAATGTTCGAGTCGCTCCGCTTCCTCGTGAACCTCTTCGAGCGGGTAGTCCAGCACTTCATAGAGGAATGTTTCGATCAGGCGATGATGGCGAAGCACCTCAAGCGCCCTTCGTTTACCCGCTGGCGACAGGAGAACTCCTCGGTGTCGTTCGTATTCCACAAAGGGGGACGGA
>Ga0181526_10002391_pt1 | contig 16415 bp, 15 predicted proteins | sample PEATcosm2014_Bin_35_FD_119750 | JGI IMG/M metagenome (GOLD analysis project Ga0181526, IMG submission 119750) | Peatland microbial communities from MTU Mesocosm Facility, Houghton, MI, USA - PEATcosm2014_Bin06_30_metaG | ecosystem: Environmental > Terrestrial > Soil > Wetlands > Peat | place...
CAATGCGCTGTCGAGTTGGCTGAAGCTGCGTATCTGGCGCGATGGCGAAGAACATTTCATGGAGTTCCACGACGGCGAGCCGGTGGCTCCGCTGGCCATGGTGGGCGCCGCGCGCGACAAGCGCGGCACCGAGGTGACATTCCTGCCGTCGAAAAAAACCTTCACCATGACGGAGTTCGATTTCGCGACGCTGGAACACCGGCTGCGCGAGCTCGCCTTCTTGAATTCCGGCGTCACCATTGCACTGTCCGACATGCGCCACGCCGTCGAGAAGCGCGAAGTCATGCGCTACGAGGGCGGCGTCGAGGCTTTTGTCAAATATCTCGACCGCAACAAGACGCCGCTGATCCCGCAGCCGATCGTCATGCAGGCCGAGCGCGACGGCACCGGCGTCGAATGTGCGCTGTGGTGGAACGACGGCTATCACGAGTCGGTGCTGTGCTTCACCAACAACATCCCGCAGCGCGACGGCGGCACCCATCTGGCCGGCTTCCGCGGCGCGCTCACGCGCCAGATCACCGGCTATGCGGAATCCGCCGGCGGCGCCCGCAAGGAAAAAGTAGCGCTGACCGGCGACGATTGTCGCGAGGGGCTCACCGCGGTGCTGTCCGTCAAGGTGCCCGATCCAAAATTTTCGTCGCAGACCAAGGACAAGCTCGTGTCCTCCGAAGTGCGTCCGGTGGTCGAGGGCGTCATCAACGAGATGCTCAAGGCCTGGCTCGAAGAGCACCCGGGCGAGGCCAAGATCGTCGTCGGCAAAGTGGTCCAGGCCGCCGCCGCCCGCGAAGCCGCCCGCAAGGCGCGCGAGATGACGCGCAAGAGTGCGCTCGGCATCACTTCGCTGCCGGGAAAACTCGCCGACTGCCAGGAGCGCGACCCGGCCAAATCCGAGCTCTTCATCGTCGAGGGCGATTCGGCCGGCGGCTCCGCCAAACAGGGCCGCAACCGCGAATTCCAGGCCGTGCTGCCGTTGCGCGGCAAGATTCTTAATGTCGAACGCGCCCGCATGGACAAGATGCTGTCGTCCGAACAGATCGGGACGCTGATCACCGCGCTCGGCACCGGCATCGGCGCCGACGAGTTCAACGCCGACAAGCTGCGCTACCACAAGATCATCATCATGACCGACGCCGATGTCGACGGCGCCCATATCCGCACGCTGCTGTTGACCTTCTTCTACCGGCAGATGTTCGAGATCATCGACCGCGGCCATCTCTATATCGCGCAGCCGCCGCTCTATAAGATCGCGCGCGGCAAGTCCGAGCAATATCTCAAGGACGAGCGCGCACTCGAAGATTATCTGATCGACACCGGCCTCGAAGAAACCAGTTTGCGGCTGTCGTCGGGCGAAGTGCTCGCCGGCAATGATCTGCGCAAGCTCGTCGAGGATTCGCGCGTCATTCGCAATCTCTTGCGCGGCTTGCATAGCCGCTACAATCGCCAGGTCGTCGAACAGGCCGCAATCTTAAGCGTGCTCAACCCGCAGATTTTCGGCGACCCGCAAAAGGCCGTGGCGGCGGTGCCCTATATCGCAAAGCGCCTCGACGCGCTGTCGGAAGAAACCGAACGCGGCTGGCAGGGTGAATTTACCGAAGGCTCCGGCTTCCACTTCGAGCGCATCGTGCGCGGCGTCAAGGAAGTGGCCATAATCGATCAGGCGCTGCTCGGCTCCGCCGACGCCCGCAAGCTCGACGAATTCGCCCCTGCCCTACAGAAGGTCTTCCCGCGACCGACGCCGCCCGCGATGCTGCGGCGGAAGGACGAGGAAATGGCCATCCACGGCCCGGTCGGCCTGTTCGATTCGGTGATGACCGCCGGCCGCAAGGGCGTGTCGCTGCAGCGCTACAAGGGGCTCGGCGAGATGAACCCGAGCCAGCTCTGGGAAACAACGCTCGACACCAATGCCCGCACCATGCTGCAAGTCAGCGTCAAGGAGATCGACGAGGCCAATACGATCTTCGACGAGTTGATGGGCGACAAGGTCGAGCCGCGGCGGGTATTCATCGAGGAGCATGCGCTGGCAGCGAGCGTGGATGTGTGACGGCCCTGGCCGTCAGTGCCCCGGCAGCACCAAGACCTCCGGCTTCGCCGGCAGCGTCGTCTTCGATACCACGACCGACGGAATATCCGCGGTCTCGATATCCCACTGCGCCCGCGCGCGGTCGAGAAAACGGTCGAGGATGTATTGGCTAAAAAAATGCATCGGGATGACGATTTGCGCCTTCAGCGCGGTGAGCACCTCTATCATGCCATCGAGGTCGAGCGTGTAGGAGCCGTCGACCGGCGCCATCACCACATCCGGGCGGCCGATCTCGTCGAGCTGGGCTTGCGTCAGCGTGTGGTGCAGATGGCTGAGATGGGCGATGCAGAGGTTCGCAATCTCGAAGATGAAGATCGAATTGCCGTAACGCTCGGTGCCGCCCTCGCCGTCGCGAATATTGGTCGGCACGTTGCGCACGCGCACGTCGCGATAGGTGATGTCCCAGTTCGCCGGCTCGCCCGGGTTCGCGCCCCAGCCGCGCAGCACGTATTTGATCGCCGGATCGGGATTGTCGGTGTAATGCGTGTCGTGGGCGTGGTTCATGGTGGCGATGTCGGGCAACACCGGCGGCCGCACATAGTCGTTGTAGTCGGTGGCGATGCGCACAAGCTGCGGGCTCTCGATCAGGAAGGTGGCGTGGCCGATGAAAGTGATCCGCACCTGATCCGGATTGAGCGCCGCCGGGACGAGTCGCGGCCGGTTCGCCGCCACCGGGCCGGGACAACCGGTGGTCATTTCCGGCTTGGCTGCGGACTTGGGCGTTGGCGCGTCGACGATCTGGGCCAGCGCGATGGCGGGCACTGCCCAGATCAGAAAGCTCGCGGCGATCGCGCGGAATAACTCCATGCGCGAATGCTGCCATGAATTGAGGTGAAGGACTATCCGTTCACGTCATGCCCGCACCCGTTGCGGGCATTCACGACTTAATGTGCGGCTAAAGACGTGGATGGCCGGAACACGTCCGGCCACGACGCAAAAGAGGCATTGGTCAGATCGGACGGCTCAGCGCCCTGACGTAATCGTGCCGCGGGCGGTCAGCACGATCCACTGGCCATCTTGCCGCTTGATACTGTCGACGCGGCCGACGCCGGGCAGAAAGCTGCCGGTGCCGACGTCGAACATGCCGCCGTTGCGGCTTTCGACCAGAGCGCGGCCGTTCTGCACGTCTTGAACGATCCAGTCGGGCAAAATCCGGTCGGCCGAGTTCGCGGACTCCGGCGCCGTGGACGCGGCCGCAGCAGGCGGTATAGGGGTAATCGAGCCGGTCGTTTCGGCCGACGCCGTACGCTGATCGATGCGATCGAGCCGGTCCGAAAGTTTCGCGAATTGGCTCGTCGCGCTGCGCGATGCGGCGTCTAGATTGGCCTTGATGGCCGAGAGGTCCGCGAGCTGCTGCTTCAGCGTATGCGCGGTATCGCTCGCGCTGGCGCTTTCAGTCGCGAGCTGCGGCGCTGAAGGCGACAAATAATGCACGAAGCCCGAGCCCGACACCGAACCGACGAAAGAGCCGAACGACGCCGCAAAGGCGACGGTCGCGGCGAGCAGCAGAAATCTGGACGAGGCGGGCGGCGCCGAAGCCGCGACACTCTCTGCGGCGGGCTCGCTCACATTCTCGAAAGCATCGTCTTCGCCGGCGCCGAGTTTTGGCGCCAAGACCATCGGCAGGTTCTTGTCGACGCCGTTCCTGTCTTGCGGCGTGACGGGTCCGGGGTTTTCGCCGTCGCTGTTATCCGCGCTTTGCGCCATGGTCGGTCTCCGGATTGCGGTGACCACTCGTTAACCATGTTTGGTTAGCAATTGGTTACCGGAGACGTGACGCCGGCAGGTCCGGCAAGCCTCAATCCGCCAAGCCGTTGTCGCGGGCGAGAGCTTTGAGCGAGGTTTCGGGCCGCGCGCCGAGATGCTGGATCACTTCGGCGGCAGCGAGCGCGCCGAGCCGGCCGCAGGTGCGGTCGTCAGCGCCGCGCACCAGGCCGGACAGAAAACCCGCCGCGAACAGATCGCCGGCGCCGGTGGTATCGACCACACGATCGACCGGGAAGGCCGGCACCGCTTCGGCGCCATCGGGACCGACGACCAGACAGCCCTTCTCGCTGCGCGTGATCACCGCGACCGCAATGTCGGCGCGCAGAGCTGCAATCGCCGCATTGAAGTCGCTCGATTGATAAAGGCTGTGCAGCTCCGCCTCATTGGCGAAAATCAAGTCCACGGTGCCCGAACGCATCAGCTGCAAGAACTCATCGCGCCAGCGGTCGACGCAGAACGCATCCGACAGCGTCAGCGCCACTTTGCGGCCGGCGCCGTGCGCGATCTGCGCCGCCTTGAGGAAGGCATCCTTGGCGTGCTTCGGATCCCACAAATAGCCTTCCAGATAGGTCACCGCGCTCGCCGCGATCATGTCGGCGTCGATGTCGTTTGGATGCAGGTCCTGCGCGGCGCCCAGATAGGTGTTCATGGTGCGCTCGCCGTCAGGAGTCACCAGCACATAACAGCGCCCGGTCGGCGGGCCGTCGGCGGCGGGCGGCGTGTCGAAACCGACGCCGGCGGCGCGGATATCGTGGCCGAAGGCGTGCCCAAGCCCGTCCGCTTTCACCTTGCCGATGAATGCCGCACGGGCGCCGAGCGATGCCACGCCCACGATAGTGTTCGCCGCCGAGCCGCCCGAGGTCTCCACCGCCGGGCCCATCGCCTCATAGATCGCCTCGGCGCGCGCCGCGTCGATCAGCGCCATGCCGCCTTTGCGCATGCCCTGCGAGAGCAAAAAGTCCTCCTCGGCGCGGGCGATGACGTCCACAATGGCGTTGCCGATGCCGAGCACGTCGTAACGGGCGGATGAGGATGCCATGGTGCTGATATTCCGGCGTTAAGTTTCAGGGGTCGCGCACTATAACGGCCGCCCCTTGCACGGCAAGCCGTGGGCGTGGCATGGGACACGCAAATCCCCGGGGTCCCACGCACGGTCTTCAAGCTATGGCGTTCAAGGAACTGATTTTCTCCGGCGTGCAGCCGACCGGCAACCTGCATCTCGGCAATTATCTCGGCGCCATCAAGCGCTTTGTCGAATTGCAGGAGCGCTACGACTGCATCTATTGCGTGGTCGATCTGCACGCCATCACGGTGTGGCAGGATCCGGCCGAATTGCCGCGGGCCACCCGCGAAGTCACCGCAGCCTTCATCGCCTGTGGGATCGATCCCAAGACGCATATCGTTTTCAACCAGAGCCAGGTCGCCGAACACGCCGAGCTGGCCTGGGTGTTCAATTGCGTCGCCCGCCTCGGCTGGCTCAACCGCATGACCCAGTTCAAGGAAAAGGCCGGCAAGGACCGCGAGAACGCGTCGGTCGGCCTCTACTCCTATCCGACGCTGATGGCGGCCGACATTCTGGTCTATCGCGCCACCCACGTTCCGGTCGGCGACGATCAGAAGCAGCATCTCGAACTGTCGCGCGACATTGCGCAGAAATTCAACAACGATTTTGCCGCCTCGATCAGAGACAACGGCTTCGGCGAGGCCTTCTTCCCGTTGCCCGAGCCGCTGATCACCGGCGAGGCGACCCGCGTGATGTCGCTCCGCGACGGCGCGAAGAAAATGTCGAAGTCGGACGCTTCCGATTATTCGCGCATCAATCTCACCGACGATGCCGATGCCATCGCGCAAAAAATCCGCAAGGCCAAGACCGATCCCGAGCCGCTGCCGAGCGAGGAAAAGGGTCTCGCGGCGCGGCCCGAAGCCGACAATCTGGTCGGCATTTATGCGGCGCTGGCCGACACCACGCGGGGCGCCGTGCTGGCGCAATTCGGCAATGCGCAATTCTCGACGTTTAAGACGGCGCTGGTCGATCTCGCGGTCGCCAAGCTGAGCCCGATCGCCGCGGAGATGAAAAAGCTCCTCGCCGATCCCGCCTCGATCGACGCCGTATTGGCGGATGGCTCGCGCCGGGCGCAGCAGCTTGCCGGCGAAACCATGAAGGCCGTCAAGGACATCGTGGGTTTCGTGCGGGCTTAGGCCTGGGACTTGAACTTCCAACGGAATTCGCCACGTAGTAGGTTACGTTTAGGTCCACGCGGCCCACAATAGAGGATGCCATGTTCATCCAGACCGAAGCGACGCCGAACCCGGCGACATTGAAGTTCCTCCCGGGACGAACGGTGCTCGAAACCGGCACGCTCGAATTGCGCGACGCCGACCAGGCCGCGCAATCGCCGCTCGCCGAGCGGCTGTTCGGCATCTTGGGCGTCAGCGGCGTGTTCTTCGGCTCCGATTTTATCACCGTGACCAAGAGCGCCGGCGAATGGCAGCAGCTCAAGCCGATGATCCTCGGCGCCATCATGGAACATTATATGTCGGGCGCGCCGCTGGTGACCGCCGGCACCGTTGCGCCGAGCGACGGCGACGAATTCTTCGACGCGGCCGATGCCGAGACGGTCGCCACCATCAAGGAATTGATCGAAACGCGGGTGCGGCCCGCGGTTGCGAATGACGGCGGCGATATCACCTTCCGCGGCTTCAAAGAAGGCGTCGTCTATCTCAACATGAAAGGCGCCTGCTCGGGTTGTCCGTCATCGACGGCGACGCTGCGCCACGGCATCCAGAATTTGCTGCGCCACTTTGTGCCCGACGTCACCGAAGTCAGGCCCATGTAGGCTTAGTTTCATCTGGGCTTAGTTTGACGTAGGCTCGGCGTCATGCAGCCTTGCCGTAAGGCGGCACTCGTTTAAGGTCTTGCCGACCCAAGACCGGCGCGCCGCGCCGGATCAGCTGTCCGATTCTCCATGCGTTTACTCGCCATCGATACGGCGCTCGCGGCGTGCTCCGCCGCCGTGTTCGAGACCGCCCATAGCGGTATCATCGGCGGCATCGTCGCGAGCGAGAGCATCGCCATGACGCGCGGCCATGCCGAGGCGCTGATGCCGCTCGTCGCGCGGGTGATGCGAGCCTCCGAGCTGGCCTTTCCCGACCTCGACCGCATCGTCGTAACGACGGGCCCGGGCAGCTTCACCGGATTGCGAGTCGGCATCGCCGCCGCACGCGGGCTCGGCCTCGCCACCGCCCGCCCGGTTGTCGGCATCTCGACGCTGTCGGCTTACGCCGCGCCCTATCTCGGCGCCGATGCCGCAAGCCCCGTCATCGCCGCCGTCGATGCGCGCCATGCCCATGTCTATCTCCAAGTTTTCGCTGCCGGCGGCCGCACGCTCGTCGGACCGCGTCTCACCCCCTTGAGCGAAGCCGTCCGCGCGGCGTCCGAGACCGCGTGTTGCATCGTCGGTTCGGCTGCGAAAACCGTAGCTGAGGCGCTTCCTGACGTGGCGCCTTCGCCCGTGACGGTCGACGCGCGCGATGCCCCCGACATTGCCTGGATCGCTCAACTGGGCGCCATCGCGGTGGAGGCGCAGGCGCCGCCGAAGCCGCAATATTTGCGCGCTCCGGACGCCCAGCCGCAAAACGCAGCCCAACTGCCGCGGCGATGACGAAGCTCCTCGCCCGCCTGTTCGGCAACGCTAAGCCGAATTTCAGCGAGGCACGGCCCGCGGACGGCGCGGCGATCGCGACCGTGCACGGCGCGTCGTTCAAGCGCGGCTGGGGCGAGGATGAGATCCACCGGCTGCTGATCGAGCGCAATGTGGTCGCGCACCGCGCGATGAGCAGGCGAAAGCTGATCGGCTTCATTCTGTCGCGGCATGCCGCGAGCGAAGCGGAAATCCTGTCGATCGCCATCGCCCCCGCATGGCGCGGCCGGGCGCTGGCGCGGCCGCTGCTCGATCTGCATCTACGCCGCTTGGCCGGCCTCGGCGTGCGAGCGGTATTTCTCGACGTCGACAAAGGCAATGTGCCGGCGCGCGCGCTCTACGAACGGGCCGGATTTCACGAAGTCGGTCAGCGCCAGGGTTATTACGCGGGCGGCGCGACCGCGCTCGTGCTGCGGCGCGACCTCGGCTGACGCGGCGCTGTTTCCTCGATAGAATGCCCACGAGCCCGAGCCAATCGGGCCATCGGGAGGATAGGCCATGGGGACAGCGCGATTGCGGCGCATGGCGTTGGGGCTTGCGCTGGCGTTGGGCGTCACAAGTATCGCCCAGGCGCAGAACGCCACCTATCCCAATCATCCGATCCGGATGTTTGTTGGCTTCGCCGCCGGCGGCGGTACCGACGTGGCGGCGCGCATCATGGCGCAGCAAATGTCGAAAATTCTCGGCCAATCGATCGTGGTCGAGAACCGTACCGGCGCCAGCGGCTTGATCGCGGCGCAGGACTTGGCGAAATCCGATCCCGACGGTTACACGTTGATGATGGGTAGCCAGACCACCTGTGCGGTGGCGCCGGCGCTCTATCACAAAGTGACGGTCGACCCGGTAAAGGATTTTTCGGGCGTCGCACTCACCAGCGCATCCCCGCTGGTGCTGGTGGTCAATCCGTCGTTTGCCGCCCATTCGGTGGCCGATGTGATTGCGATGGCCAAGGCCAGTCCCGGTAAGCTCAATTTCGGCACCGGCGGCGTCGGCACGACGCCGCATATGACCGCCGAGCTGTTCCAGCACGATGCCGGCATCAAAATGGTCCATGTCGCGTATCGGGGCGAAGCCGGCGCCATCAACGATCTCCTCGCCGGGCAAATCCCGCTGATGTTCGCCAACCTCTCGGCCGTCATAGGCAATATCAAAGCCGGCACGCTGCGCGCGCTCGCTGTCACCAGCGCCCAGCGCTCGCCCTCGGCGCCGGAGATTCCAACCGTCGCGGAGACGGTGCTGCCAGGCTTTGACTCCGAGACCTGGTGGGGCATCGTCGCGTCGGCCGCGACACCGCTCGACATCCGGATGAAGCTCAACGTTGTCGCGCGGCAGGCGCTCGCTCTTGAAGACACCAAACAGCGCTACGCCGAACTTGGCATGACGCCCCGCACCAGTAGCCCGCAAGAGCTGGATGCCTATATCAAGTCCGAGGTCGCCAAATGGGCGAATGTGATCAAAGAAGCCAATATCCAGGCTTTGGACTGAAAGACTTGGAACTGAAAGACTTGGGACTCACGGACTTCGGACTGAAAGAATTGGGCCTGAAACAGTTTGGCCCGAAAGACTTGGGACTGAAACATCCGCGCCGCGGCATTCCTTTTTGTCGGGAAACCGGGTAAGCAAAGCCAGGGACGCGGGCGTCCCTGGCGGCGTCAGCGCTGCGCCTGATTTTCTAGCTGGGATAAAGGCTTAGGACGAAGCTTTGGGCGCGACCACAACCGGCATGAACGGATCCAAGAAGCTCCTTTACGTCAAATCGTTCGGCTGCCAGATGAACGTCTACGACTCGCGTCGCATGGCGGACACCTTGGCGCCGCAGGGCTATGCGGAGACCGCAGAGCCCGAAAACGCCGATCTCGTCATCCTCAATACCTGCCATATCCGCGAGAAGGCGGCCGAAAAGGTCTATTCGGAACTCGGCCGCGTGCGCCTTATGAAGGTCGCGGCCGCCGCTGCGGGCCGACAGCTCACGATCGCGGTGGCCGGTTGCGTGGCCCAGGCCGAAGGCGAAGAAATCATGCGCCGCCAGCCCGCCGTCGATCTCGTGTTCGGGCCGCAGAATTATCACCGACTGCCCGAATTATTGGCGCGCGCCGCGCGCGACGGCAAAGCTGTCGACACCGAATTTCCGATCGACGACAAGTTCGATCATCTCGCGGCGCCGGGCCCGGCGGCGATCCGCGCGCGCGGCGTCTCGAGTTTCATCACCGTGCAGGAAGGCTGCGACAAGTTCTGCACCTTTTGCGTCGTGCCCTATACGCGCGGCGCCGAAATCTCACGACCCGCGCAGAAAATCGTCGCCGAGGTCGAGCAGCAGGCCGCGGCGGGCGTCCGCGAGGTCACGTTGATCGGTCAGAACGTCAACGCTTATCACGGCGAGGGACCTGATGGACGGCAGTGGTCGCTGGCCCGCCTGCTCGCGCGTGTCGCCGAAGTCGACGGCGTGGCGCGGCTGCGCTACACGACGAGTCATCCGCGTGACATGGATGACGATCTAATAGCTGCCCATCGCGATGTGCGACCGCTCATGCCGCAACTGCACCTGCCGGTGCAATCTGGTTCGGATCGCATTCTGGCGGCGATGAACCGCGGGCACACGCGTGCGGATTACCTTGAGACTGTGCGCCGCCTGCGCGAAGCGCGGCCCGATCTCGCCTTGACGTCGGACTTCATTGTTGGCTTCCCGGGCGAGACAGAAAGCGATTTCGCCACCACACTGGAGCTTATCGAGCAAATAGGCTTCTGCGGCGCCTTCTCGTTCAAATATTCGCCGCGGCCCGGCACCCCGGGCGCCGCAATGGACCAGCAAGTCGACGAGGACATCAAAACAGATCGCCTGCATCGTCTGCAAGCCGCGATCGATCGCGGCCAGACTGCGTTCAACCGCAGCTGCCTTGCCCGCACCTTTGAGGTTCTTTTCGAACGACCCGGTCGCCACCCCGGCCAGCTGGTCGGCCGGTCACCTTATTTGCAACCGGTGCAAGTCATCGCACCGGCCTCGCTGATCGGCGAAACAGCCGCGGTGACGATCACCGAGATAGGCAGCAACAGCCTGTTCGGCACGCTCGTCCAAAGGGCCGCACAGCCGCCGGCACGGCAAGCCGACCTCGTCGGCGCAGGAGCTTGAATTTGCGAACACCCGCTCCCCCCGGAACCGAAGAGGCGGTGTTTGTCGCGCCTGGAAATGCAACACAGCTCGTTCTCACTTTCGACGACAACCGCCTCGCCTCCGCGCTATTTGGACAATACGGCCAGAACCTCGCTTTGATCGAACGCCGGCTGGGCGTCGTCGCCAATTCGCGCGGCAATCACGTCACCATCGACGGTTCGCGGGAAGCCTGCGATCAAGCACGCCGCGTGCTCGAAAGTCTCTACGATCGGCTGCAGCACGGTGACGAGCTGACGCAAGGTGACGTCGACGGCGCCATTAGGCTCGCTTTGTCGCAAGGTTCGCTGTTCGATTTCGACGCCGCCGCGACCCAAGAGAGTTTCGAGGAGATTAATCTGCGCAAGCGACGGGTCCGCGCCCGCACCGCAGCGCAAGACGCCTATATCCGCGCGCTCAAGCGCCACGCGCTGGTGTTCTCGACCGGACCCGCCGGGACCGGCAAGACTTGGCTGGCGGTCGCCTATGCGGTGCAATTGTTCGAGCGCAAGGAAGTCGATCGTATCGTTTTGTCGCGCCCCGCGGTCGAGGCCGGCGAGCGGCTCGGCTTCTTGCCGGGCGACATGCGTGAGAAGGTCGATCCCTATCTGCGCCCGATCTACGATGCGCTCTACGATCTCATGGATGCGCGCATCGTCGAGCGCGCCATGCAGACTACCGAGATCGAAATCGCGCCGCTCGCCTTCATGCGCGGCCGCACTCTGGCGAACGCGGTTGTCATTCTCGACGAAGCGCAGAACACGACCGCGATGCAGATGAAAATGCTGCTGACCCGTCTCGGCGAGAATAGCCGTATGATCGTCACCGGCGACCCGAGCCAGGTCGACTTGCCGCCGGGCCAGACCTCCGGTCTCGCCGATGCGGTGCGGCTGCTCCAAGGCGTCGAAGGCATCGGTTATGTGAGCTTCACCGCCGCGGACGTCATCCGGCACGAACTCGTCGCGCGCATCGTCGCCGCTTACGATCAGGAAGCGGCGAAGAAGCGTGAGCGGCGGGAATGATACGACCGGCGCAGTCCGCGATCGAGATCGACGTAATCGTCGCGAGCGCGCGCTGGAAGGAGCCCAAACGGGCCGAAGCAGCGGTGCGGCGAGCTGTCAACCGCGCCGCGGCCGCCGCGCTGTCAACAAGCGGGACGGAGCTTGCTATCGTGCTCGCCGATGATTCGGCCATGCGCCTGCTCAACCGGGACTGGCGGGATGTCGATGCGGCCACAAATGTCCTGTCGTTTCCCGGCGCGGGCACGCGTGGTCGGCACCTTGGCGATATCGTTCTCGCCTTCGAAACCATCGCGCGCGAAGCGCGCGCCGAGAAAAAGCCGTTTGCTCATCATCTTGCCCATCTTGCCGTGCACGGATTCCTGCATCTCATCGGCTACGACCACGAGCGGGACAACGATGCGGAGGCTATGGAACGAACCGAACGCGAGATTTTGCGTCAGCTCGCGATCCCTGATCCGTACCGGCCCCGCTCTAGGACGGCTAAGAGTCGGGCGCGAAGCAAGCCCGCCAGCCGGGCGAAAGCACCAAAAGCTGCTAAACTTGGTGCGGGACGGTCTCGCAAGCGCCTTGGCATGCCTCCGTCCAAGCCCTGAACGCCGCTGCGCCTCCTGATGCCGGAATTTGTCATGTCCCAATCGCCTCCGCGTAACGACCCGGCTGACAGCGAGCACCGCGCACTGCCGATGGTGCTGCCGGATCCGAGCCCACAGCCCGAGGGTTGGCTCACGCGCGTCATGCGCATCCTGTTCGGTTGGAAGGCGGCCTCGACGCGCGCCGATCTTGAACTGGTATTGACCACGGAGCAGCCCCAGTCCGGCTTTTCGCCCGAAGAAGCAGCGATGCTCAAAAATATTCTCGGCCTGCGCGAGACCAGGATCGAGAGCATCATGGTGCCGCGCGCCGATATCGTCGCCGTGCAGCAGGACATCGCGCTGGGTGACTTGGTCAAAGTGTTCGAAGTGGCGAGCCATTCGCGGCTTGTGGCTTACAACGATACGCTCGACGATCCGACCGGTATGGTCCATATCCGCGACCTCGTCGCCTACATGGCGGCGCGCGCGTCGACGGACACCACTGCGGCCGCGACGGATGATGGCGTAACCGAACATGGTGCAACAAATCTCGGCGCAACGAATTTTGGCGAACGCGCGCATGGGGCGGTGCTGAATTTCGCCGGTATCGACCTGTCGACACCCTTGTCGGCCGCGCACCTCGTACGCGAGATGCTGTACGCGCCGCCGTCAATGCCGGCGCTCGATCTTCTCGCCAAGATGCAGGCGACGCGGATTCACCTGGCGCTGGTCATCGACGAATACGGCGGCAGCGACGGGCTGGTGTCGATCGAGGATCTGGTTGAGCTCATCGTCGGCGACATTGCGGACGAGCACGACGAGGCGGAGGGCCCGACGGTCACGCGGCAGAACGACGGTTCGTTCTTGGCCAACGGCCGTGCCAGCCTCGAGGACGTTCACGCAGCGATCGGCGAAGAGTTCAACGTCGGCGACGTCGCCGAGGAGGTCGATACGATCGGTGGCTATCTGGTCACCAAAGCCGGCCATGTGCCGGTGCGCGGCGAACTCGTCCCGGGGCCCGAACCGTTCGAAGCCGAAGTGCTCGACGCCGATCCGCGCCGCGTCAAACGGGTCAGGATTTATTTGCGCAAAGACCGCCGTCCGGCCGGGCTGCGCGACGTGCCGGTGCGGACCTCGGCCGCCCGGCCTGCGGCGGCGCGCGATGAAGCGCCCAACCCGGCAAACCCGAACACCCAACGCATGCCGTGACGCCGAGGGGTCTGATCCATGCGATCGTTCTGTCTTGGGGCTGGCGCCGCCGCCTGATCGCATTTGCGGCTGGCGCGCTCTCGGCCTTGGCGATGGCGCCCTTCAACGCCTGGCCGATTTTGTTTCTGACCTTTCCGACGCTGGTCTGGCTGATCGACGGCGCTGGCGTTGGCCGCTGGGGGGGGTTGACCGCCGCCGCCGTGACCGGCTGGTGGTTCGGCCTCGGCTATTTTCTCGCCGGACTTTATTGGATCGGCTTTGCCTTCCTGGTCGATGCGCCGACCTTCGGCTGGCTGCTGCCGATCGCCGTGATCGGTCTGCCTGCGGTGCTCGCGGTCTATACCGCTTGCGGGGTCGCGCTAGCGCGGCTGTTGTGGACGCGGGGGGCGCTGCGCGTCCTTGCTCTGGCCGTGTCGCTGACCACGCTGGAATGGCTGCGCGGCCAGCTCTTCACCGGCTTTCCCTGGAACGCATTCGGCTATGCGCTCGGCGCGCCGTTGGCGCTGCCGCAAGCCGCTTCGCTCATCGGCATCTGGGGCCTGACCTTCGTCGCGATCGCTGTGTTCGCCGCGCCCGCGACGCTATTCGACGATGCAAGCGAGACCCCGAGACCGTGGTTGCCGCTGGCGCTCGGCATCGCCGTTCTCGCCGCGCTCGGCGGCTACGGCGGCTGGCGGCTCGCGCGCACGCCGACGCGGCTCGTCGATGGGGTGCATCTGCGCATCATGCAGCCCAACCTGCAGCAGGACGTGCGTTTCAATTATGCCGCCAAGCAAGACGTGATGAACCGCTACGTCGCTCTTTCCAGCAGCGCTTCGTCGCCGCAATCGACCGGCCTGCGCCAGACGACATATCTGATCTGGCCGGAATCGCCGTTTCCATTTTTCTTGACCCGCGAGGCCGACGCGCTCGCGCAGATCCACGATCTGTTGCAGCCGGGCGCCGTGCTGATTACCGGCGCCATGCGGCTTGCCGATCCGGACAATCCAAAAGATTCCGGCGTCTACAATTCGATCTACGTCATCGACCACAGCGGCTCGATTGCTGCGATTTACGATAAGGTGCATCTGGTTCCGTTTGGCGAATATTTGCCTTTCGAAAAACTCCTCGAGCGGCTTGGCCTGCAGGAACTCACGGAACAGCGCGGCGGATTTCTGGCCGGCGATCGGCATCGCCTGATCGCGGTCCCCGGCGCGCCGCTCGCGCTGCCGCTGATCTGTTACGAAATCATCTTTCCGGGCGATGCGACGCCTGAGGGCAAACGTCCCGGCTGGATCGTCAACGTCACCAATGACGGCTGGTTCGGCATTTCGACTGGGCCCTATCAGCACTTTCAGCAATCGCGCTTCACCGCGATCGAGCAAGGTCTGCCGCTCGTGCGCGCGGCCAATACAGGGATCTCCGCGGTGGTCGATCCGCTCGGACGCATCGTCAATTCCTTGCCACTGGGCCGTGAGGGCGTGCTCGACGCGCCATTGCCGCGGCCGATCGCCGCGACACTCTACTCCCGTTTCGGCGACGCACCCGCCATCATCATGGTCGCGATTGCGTTCGTGATCGTCGTTCGCCGCCGCTTGAACGGATCGGACGTCGCAAAGATTTAGATCGGGCGTGCGCGCATGGAGCGCGAGTACGATCTAAATCTTAATTAACGACCACAGGATGTTTGATATCCGATGAGGCAACTGACGCGGGCAAAATTTGCCCGAAACACAGGGCCGTTAGCGTAAGAGTTGTGTTGTCGCTTCGCTGCACAGCGTGAAAAGTGGTTTCAATTGTGACGGATTTGCTATTAATTGCCGTGCCGAGTGGTCGGGGCGACAGGAGTGGGGACGATGTTGGCGAAGAAGGTGCCGAATCCGACTGATAAGCATGTCGGCAGTCGGGTGCGCATGCGGCGGATGATGCTTGGCATGAGCCAGGAAAAACTCGGCGACGCACTGGGGCTGACATTTCAACAAGTTCAAAAATATGAGAAGGGCACCAACAGAATCGGCGCGAGCCGGCTGCAACAAATTTCCCACGTCCTCCAAGTGCCGGTGGAATTTTTTTTCGAGGGCGGCCCGGGCGCGCAAATGGGAAGCCGCGGCGAGGGCATGAGCGATGCGCCATCGCCGGCTTATGTCTCGGACTTTCTGGCCACTTCCGACGGCTTGGCGCTGACCAAGGCCTTCATGCGCATCGAGGACCCAAAACTGCGGCGCCGCATCGTCGACCTCGTCGAACAGATCGCCACGCGCGACAAACGCTGAATAATTGCATAAGCACGCTTTCGGCGATGGCCCAATTCGCCCACCCGTTGCCCACATCTTGACCGGGCAGGGGTACGCTGCAACAACCACCTTGTTCGCGGCCTAAGACTGTGCGGATCAAGTCTTAGAGCCCGGTCGTTTCAAGGCCGCTATGAGGGGAGAGTTTCGCTGTGTCACGCGCCAATTATCTGTTCACGAGCGAGTCGGTTTCGGAGGGTCACCCCGACAAGGTCTCCGACCAAATTTCCGACGCCATCCTCGATGCATTCATCGAACGGGATATCAAGCTCGGCATCGCCGACGACAGCCTGGTCAATACCCGGCTCGGCTGCGAAACGCTTTGCACCACCAACAAGATCGTCGTCGCCGGCGAGGGCCGGGGCCAGTTGTTCCGCAAGATCGGCGGATCCGCGGTCGTCGATCGTGAACTGATCACCGAGATCGCGCGCGGCGTGGTCAAGGATATCGGCTACGACCAGAGCGGCTTTTCCTATCACGGCGCCGATGTCGAGGTGCTGCTCCACGGCCAATCGCCCGACATTGCGATGGGCGTCGACGCCAAGAAGAAGAAGGGCGAGGAGAACGAGGGCGCCGGCGACCAGGGCATGATGTTCGGCTACGCCTGCACCGAGAGCGAAGTCTACGAAAAAGGCTCGTTCATGCCGGC